>Ga0208919_1000235_pt1 | contig 40745 bp, 45 predicted proteins | sample 4_EtaG_FD_184076 | JGI IMG/M metagenome (GOLD analysis project Ga0208919, IMG submission 184076) | Marine viral communities from the Subarctic Pacific Ocean - 4_ETSP_OMZ_AT15127 metaG (SPAdes) (version 3) | ecosystem: Environmental > Aquatic > Marine > Oceanic | place: Pacific Ocean | collected... | reverse complement strand
TAGTTACATCGGCAGCGGTGCCCATGTTAAGTGCCGCAGATTGGAGGATTTGCTCAGAGGTGCCCTGATCTGCAATAGCAGTCGGCGGGGTTGCGGAGTCCTTGACAGCCATAGACAGCAGGTTGCGATCATACGTCTGAGCAAGGGCCTGACCAAGCTGAGTGGAATACTCACTACGGACATCGTAATGATTTTTCGCTTCATCAATATTGGCAATGAAAGCATGTGAGATTAGAAGATCATCAATCGTGATCACTTTCTCATTGTGCTTAATTGCAGTACCGACGATCTCGTTTCCTGGCGTGTGGTAGGATGCCGCACTTTTACCAATGGCTGGGAATTGGGCGCTCTTTCCGCTTGAGATATTGCGAACTCGCACCCGCTCTTTCATAACGGTATTCGCGTTAAATGAGGCCATAACCTCACCAGAGAATACCTTTAAGAAAAGAGCATCGTAACCTGTTCCCGTGTTTTCAACGAGACCAAGCCTTGAGACTGTGGCATTAGCCATAGCTTCGATCCTTTTCTAACAGAGTTAAAGATAAGTTCTTCAACGACTTCACGGGAACAGGATTATCCCTCGTAAGGGGTCCAGTAGATGAAGGTATGAAGACTTAGGCCGTCACCTAAGCGCCCTCCTAAAGAGGAGCGGCACTATTTCATTGAACGGTTTTTACTCTTGGAAATAATCGAGAGGTTGCTGCTGGAGTTGTTGTGGGTGTTCCTGTCTCTGTGGTGAACATCCTTACCAGCTACAGCGGCTTTGCCTTTTTTCTTGATCATCAGTGAGCGGGCTTTGTTTCGTCCTGCCCGTCTTTTCTTTTGCGCTGGCTTCCCGTGGTAATCACGGTATTCCTTTTTGTAGTCGCGCATTTATTTAAATGGTTCCTCACCCAAGGCCCAAGCAACAATTGCTTTCCGAGTGCCCAACAGAACTGGGTTAGCTCTGTGCCATAAGAAGCTGGGAAAAATTGCAGCCTGTCCAGTTTGTTTAGTCGGTTGTTCCCCATCCTGAGTTTTAACCTTTAGCCGCCCTCCAATGTAGTCAGACGGTTCTGTCAAATTAATGGACATTGTAAGTTTGCGGCGAAGAACATTAGGTTCATTGTGCCCGCAATCAGTGTGCATTAGATACCAATTGAACGGGTGGTAGACCGTGTATTGGAGTTTTTCAATTCGATCTATTGTAAACCCAAAGAACTCTGCTGCTTCCGTGAATGCCGTTTCAATCGGCTTATGAATATATTCCAATTCAGGTGAACGGTTCACCCACGATAGTTCACATTTACGCGCTAGTCCGAAGCCATTTCCCGCCATGATTCCGGCGGGTTCTGTTGCAAGCTCTTCAAGATCACCACTAATGTCGGCACAGGCTTCAGGCTCAAACACCTTTTTTTGGATTACCTGAATTGGGTGGTTCATCCGCGCCTAGTTTCCAAGATGTTGGAATTGTCCAATCGTTTGGCAACGTCAGCGCGAAATGCTGGGTCATTTTTATATTCTGTCGAATTCATGTCTGTCATTAGTTCAGCCATGGACCGATACGTTCCACCTACGTTCCCAGACACACCACCTTCAACCTGGCGGGCGGGTTCAGCGCCTTCGGAAGCAACATAACGTGCCTTGAGGCCATTAACCGCTAGGTCGATGGACGCCATGTCGTTTGAATTAACGGCTGTATTGTATGCGTCGATCTCAGCTTCACTTAGATTCTCACCAGCCCAAGCAACCATGCTCCCATAGGCTTCCTGTCCACCCACAGTTTCATAGACTTTACCCTGCGCTACTTCAGCTTGTGCCTGAGTAGCATCGATGTAGCTGTTAACAATGTGGCGGGGGATGCCAGCTTTTTCTAGGCTGTCATATGCCTGATCGGATAGCTGGCCGTTCTCAGCATATTCATTCGACAAACTATCGAAGTTGATACCTGCCGACTCTACAGCTTCTCGTGCTTCATCGTTTGATGGGACATCTTCTTTAGATTGACTGCCTTGGCGTTTCTCAAGTTCACCATAGGCTTTCGCCATGTCCTCAGCGGACCTAAATTTTTCAGGAAGCCAATCAGGTCGGTCATCTTTAGGTGCGTCTTGCTGTTCTGGTTCAGTAGAAATACCAAGTTTTTCTGCTGACTCCTCAAGAGTAGGCCCTGACGATGTATCTTCTTCGGCAATGGTAACTGTCTCAACCATCTATTCCGTTTGCTCCTCAAGTTGTGCGGCCATTTGCTGCATCATTTCAGGGTCCATGCCCTGAGCAATTTCACTAGCTGCATTGACTGCGGGACCAGCGGCCCCACCCACGGCTTTGGTTGCCATGTCCATCATGCCCTGCTGCTGCATTTGGCTTTGCTGTTGCTGTTGTGCGGCTTGCTGTTCCTGCTGAAGTTGTTCAGCGGATTTAACTAAGCCATCCATATCGATGCCGAGGCTTGTTCCTCGACGTTTGATGTAATCAGACACGTTAAGGTGTTGGGCAATGACCTCAGGCGGTAGCATTTGTAGCCCCTGAAGGAACATTTCCAGTTTTTCAAGATCGTGCCCGCGTCCCAGCGCCTCAAGGCCCGTGACAATCGAGGGCGTCACTATGCCTTTAGGCAATGATGGCAATCGACGTTGTTTGACCATCCGGTCAATTACGCGGTTCACCATGGGTAGTTGAAATTCTTCTGACATTAGCGAGAAGCTGCCGCCGAGGGCGTCATCAAGCATCTGTGACATGCGCCTGATTTCGGTCGCGGTTACCCGTTCGCCATCGCGTTGCACAGCGGTGTTTTCCAAGAATGCAAAACTGAGACGCTGTTCAATTCCTTGAGCGGTCTCCCGTGCAACCCGCATGTCCTGGTATTTGTCAGTCTGAAGCACTGTTACTTCATTGGCATTTCCACTGACGATTGCGCCATTAGGTGCTTCAGCAATATCACGGGCGCGTGTGGTGCCGTTTGGGTTTACCATGAAGACAACCTTGGCAGACGCCGCTGTGGCTTCTAGTACGGCCTTACTGATTCCTTCTAGTGAAATTAGGTCACCCTTGTACTCCTCAACATATGACCTCCCCCAATCTTCACCATCGATCCGCGTCCAGCGCAGGGGGAGCATTGGAGATTTATCAATAGGCCATGATCCCTCAGATCGGGGAACCATGTTACCGTTGATCTCCTGATGCAGCCGCCATTTTTTGGTATCACGGTACATTGCCGTGTAAACATCAACCTCAGCATCAACGACTGATTTCTGTTCATTTCTGGGCATGGTCTCCATGACCATCTGGCGGATGTCATCATCAAGGACTGTGGGATTTACAGTCTCTTTAATAATGATCTGCATCGGGGCACCCATAGGGTCGCGCTTGACCACATACCTCCGCATATCGAAGACCCTAGCGCCTTCTTTTTTAGGCAGGTAGATGAGAACGTTGCCAGCAACTATTAGCTGTTTTAGTGCTTCAAAAATCGGAGACCTAAGATTCTGGCTTTCAATTTCTGCCTGAACAGACCTTTCAATTTTATTAAGAGCTTCCTCTACTTTGGCCCGCTGCCCTTGCTCCTGTGCCAATTCTTCCGCAGTAAAATCATCAATTATGAATCGGAAAAATGGTGTGTTTGGAGGTAGTAGGGAGAGCAATAGCTTTGAAGCCAGATTGTTTACGCCCCTTGCCCCAACCCCTTGGTAGGGTGTGTGGAGAATAGTTCCTGAAGAATGCCCTGATTCTGGCATCAACGCTGGGATCGTTAGTTTGGCGCATTCTCGCGCTCGATTCAGATACGTCTCACGTTCTGCCGCAAGCTGTTCATATCTGGAAGCACAAGTCTTGCCATCAATCTGCATCAGTTAGACGTGTTAACCCCAGACCCATCAGAACCGCTGGAGGTCTTGGCAATGTTGAGAGGGGTTTGATATTTCTTGGTGCCTTTAGCCTTCTTTTTCTGCTTATCAGCAGTCGTATTATCATCGGCTTTCTCTGGCACTACCTGCTCCAACATAGGGGGAGGGGGCGGCGGCGGGGCGGGGGGCGGCGGCGGGGCTGGGGCCGGGGGACTACCTCCAAAACACATGGCACATATTTCCTTCTATTAATTTGCTAGGATGTTTTCTTGCTGGTCTTCCATAACCCGTTGGAGATGCCTGACGACACTTATTTGCCCGACTCGAAACCATAACTCGCGGTCGGTTAAATTGATGTCATCTATGCCAAATGCGACATCTGGAAAGTTTGCTGCAAGATAATTGATTAAATCTTCTGATATTAAGGGTGTTGGCATGTTTCCTTCCCTTCTAGTAAGGCCGAAAAAGAGGGACCCGAAGGTCCCTCAAAGGTTATTCACATGATTTTTGACCCGTCATTGGGTCTATAAAACAGGCTTCAGCGCTGTTTTCTTCTTCTTCCTTAACTTCATTTAAAATCCCATAGCGTTTGCCGTCAGCGCGGAAGGTCGTTATTCCCTTACAGCCGTTTTTCCACGCTTTGTAATACAAATCTTTGAATTCATCGTAAGTGACATCAGCGCCAACATTGCAGGTTTTGGAGACTGCGCTGTCCATGTATTTTGAGGCCAGCGACAGCACTGCAACGTGATCATCAGCGGATATTTCATTGGCTGTTTTGCCGGTCACGCCTTGGCGATAAGCATAGTCTTCGACGCGCTCAATCTGGTGGCCGTCAAACTGCTGGATTGTCCGGTCATAGAACATCGCAAACGGTGGTTCGATGCCGCTCGAAACATTATCGGCAGTCAGTGAGATCGTTCCGGTAGGGGCAATAGATGTTAGGTGGCTGTTCCTGATTCCGTTTTCTGCAATCTTGTCTCTTATTTTCTTAGGCAGGTTCTTCACAAAACCGGAAGCTAGAAATTTATCTTTATTGAAAAGAGGAAACGGACCTTTATCCGCCGCAATGTCGCATGACGTTGAGTAGCATTCGTCCCTCAGCGCCCGAAGACATTTGTCGGTAAATTCCATAAAATCGGGTGAGGCGTAAGCATGGCCCATAAGCTCACCAGCATTGCCGAGACCAGTAACGCCAAGACCCATGCGCCTTTTTGCAGCCGCTTCCTCTCTCTGCGCGGCAAGCGGGTAGATTGTCCGGTCAACAACATTATCCATCGCTCTAACCACAACATTGATATCATCCTTGTACTGTTCCCAATTAAATTTCTTTGTTTCAACATCGACGTATTTAACGAGATTGAATGACCCCAATAGGCAAGCGCCATAGGGTGGCAACGGTTGCTCACCACAGGGGTTGGTCGCTTCAATATTTTCGCAATAGTGCAGGTTGTTCATCTTGTTGATTGTGTCGATGAAAAGAACGCCAGGTTCTGCCCAATCCCAAGTCGAGCGCATAATCATGTCCCACAGTGCCACTGGGTCCACCTCGCGATAGACCTCACCGTTGAACTTTAATGAAAACGGTTTGTTTGCTGACAGGCAGTGCATGAACTCATCAGTAACTCCGACGCTAATATTAAAACCCGTTAGGTCTGTTGAGTTGTGTTTTGAGGTAATAAATTGCTCAATGTCTGGGTGATCAATCCTCAAAACACCCATCTGTGCGCCACGGCGGTGGCCGCTAGACGCAATGGTTTGGCAGACAGCATCAAAGATACCCATAAAACTGACTGCACCTGACGCCTTACTCTCAAGAGATTTGATGCGATCCCCACGGGGACGAAGGCGGGAAAAATCATACCCTATACCGCCGCCGCGTCTCATGGTTTCCGCTGCTTCACCAGCCCTTGCCATTACACTGTCCATCGAATCTTCAATGGTGCCGGATACAAAACAGTTAAAAGCGGTTGTTACACGCGCAGACCCCATTGCGTTCTGGACGCGCCCTGCTGGTAAAAACCTAAGGTGTCGCAGGGTGTCTTTGAATTCTTCAAAATGTTCCGGCGTGTCTTTCAGACTGTCAGCTATTCGGACAACTTTTGAATAAAAGTCTTCACCAGTTTGGCGGTATTTTTGCGAATCTATTTCTATAGAGATCGGTAGGGTCATCCCGTAATGGGCATTGGCAAGCAGCGGCATTTTAAAGTTCGACCTTTCCTTGAAGTTGGTTAATACGCATTTCGGCGTAGCGAATGACTTTACGGAGATCAGTGATTTCCGATTCCACTGGGTCAGCGTCAGGGTAATCCTTGAACCCTGCGCGAGAGGCATATTTGATTATGTTGCCACGCCAGAATTCCATGGAGTTCCGCATGATGTAAGTGATCGGTTCGATCTTCCAGCGCGTGTAATGAGAAGGCTTGGAGACAACACAGTCTTCTTTCTCTCTAGCTAACCTGTGTTCTCTAAGTTTCCTGACGATATATTTGTCGCGGTCTTCTTTTGGGTATTCACGCTCGTCTGAGGTGGCATCCATAATTTTACAATCCTCCTCTTATGGTCATAATCTTGGTATCGGCAGATGCGCGATACTTGGGCTTGAACCAGTGCATGGCTGCTAGTAAGTCCGCTTTTCTCATAGGCAGAAACAACGGCTGACCATGGGTCATCACCGGCCTTATCTAAAATTTGTTCTGCTTTTTTGGGGCCAATTCCAGGGCACCCGAAATAGTTATCGGTGCGATCCCCTGTCAGCATCTGAAGCCAATGCTGTCGGTCACCATCAGCCTCAGTAATTTTGATTATTTTTTCTAATTTATGAGACCAGTGCAGACCTGGAATTTGTAAAAGGTCTTTGTCAGCAGAATACATAATCCGTTTGCCACCCCACTTTGAATCTTTGTCAGGGTAGGTCAGGAGTATTCCCAAAACGTCATCAGCCTCTAACGTTTCGCGAGTAATACAGGTGTATTGGTGTTCCATGTGGCGGCGTAAAGCTGAAAAAGCTATTGGCTTGCGAACACCAATTCGATTTGCCTTGTAGGTGTCTAAAACTTCTTTCCGAAAATTAGTTTTGTCTGTCAGGCAAACAACTGCGCTGTCGGCTTTTGTCTGACCAATGATTTTATCTATTGCGCTTGCTATTGTTTTCTTTGCTTCAGCGATATCAACCCACGCAGCAACAACTTCATTAGAAAACTCAACCCCCTCTTCGGCGGCAGCAGCGACCTGATACAAAAGTATGTCGCCATCTATTAAAACTTTCGTCATGTCAGTCCTCCAGTTCTTCATCAGGCATGTCACCGAAACAGCCACACCCACCCCACTCAAAAAGATCAATTTCAGATTGATGCCGCCCCCGGAATTCTCGGAGCGTTAGTGGTTTGGTCGTTCCGCCTCTGCGATCTTTGAGGATGGAAACATCTTTATTGAGGAGTGCCCTCATTTCCTCTTCCTTCATCTCGGCTTCAGCATATTTTTCTGGGAGTTTTTCCAAGAGAAGTTTGAAGTGGGCTTGTCCTGCTTTGATGCAGAAACCTCCACAGTTATTGTGTGGAAATCCCATCGCGTATAACCGTGGAGGATCGATTCCAATTTTTTCCAGTTCTTGGGACATCTGATTGGGCCAGATTATTGGCGGTTCAGTTAAAACCCCTTCCACTTGGTAGGGATTCCAATACAATTTGGACCGTTCCAGCCTATGTTCTTCATCAACATTCATTCCTAGATGTAAAACGACAGAGTCAGGGTCTGGGTAATTATCCTTGACCCAGCGCTTTGCAATTTCACGTTTTAACACACGCGAACACGGGTCAATGCGGGAGTTACCTAAATACTTTACGTCTTTAAAAACCTCCCACGGGTTACGACCATCCGCCAGCCATGTGATTTCGCAGTTTAGATAGTCTGCACCCTCGCGGAGAAACCGATACAAATCTTCATCTTCATATTTTGTGTCGGTAAATAGCAATCTCATGTTTTGATTACCGTGCTTTTCTTTACACCTAACGGCAGTGAAAAATGATGACATTCCGCCACTAAAAAACACCACATGGTCTTGGTTTGACATATGGTAGGCCCTTCTAAATGGTAGGGAAAAAGGTATAGTTAGTGCGTTTCAGCCCAAGTGTTACCCACTCGAAATTCGCCTGTAATTGGAACCCTCAGATTGAAATACTCACCAGCTTTTTCGATGGATGCGACGGCTGTCTTGCCCACTTCTTCGGCAAGGTCCTCATCACACTCAACCTGTATTTCATCGTGTATCCAACAGACCTGCTGGACGCGATCGCGCCAGCCCATGCGCTCAACCTCACGATCAAACTCTATAAGCCAGCGTTTTGCAGTGGCGGCACCAGCCGCTTGCAACAGGACGTTGAGTGCGCGGTAAGATGAACGAACAGGGAGGCGTCGTTGATCTAGTCCTTTGAGGTATCCGACTTGATCAACTTTTTCCTGAACGGCAGATATGAGAGCGCCGAGTCCTTTATTCTCTTCAAGGAATCGAGCCTTGACCTGAGAAGCTCGTCCTTTTCGTAGGCCGGTGACAGCAGCCAATCGATTGACTCCAGCACCGTAAACCAAAGCATAAATAAAACGTTTAGCAGTATCGCGATCAGCAAGACCAGCGGCCTTTTGATTATGCGTATGAATGTCTCCATTTAGTACCTCTTTTGCGTAAGCCCCGCCGTCAAACGGAGCGGTAAAATGACCCAGCATCCTTAATTCAATGCCAGACTGATCAACCCCCACTAGTGCTTTCCCGTCCGGTACTGTGAACAACTCACGGCACTCTTTGCCAAACGGAGCATGCGATGATGGAACTTGTTGAAGATTTGGTTCGCGCATAGATGCTCGACCAGTGACCGTGCCGTTGGTGAGGACTGAGCCATGAATACGGTTACCTCGAATTGATCCGAGCCAACTACGTCTGCCATCGGACAGCATCCCCAAACGCTTCTGAATCATAAAAAATTCAGCGAGGATTTTGCCTTGCGGGAAGGACAAATCCATCAGGATGGTTTCATCCAATTTGGCCCGCCCGTCAGGCGTATGCTCTTTGGGTTGCCATCCAAGTTCCTCCAGCTTTAGCTGGATGTGATGGCGGCTGTTTGGATTGAAGACGTTGTGCTTTATTTTCGAGTAGGACGCACCAGCGGTTACAGCGGGCTTGTTCTTGTAGTTAATGGATCGTTTTGGGGTAACGATTTCTGTTGCTGACCACCAAGGCGAGAACACCGATTGAAGCTGGTCATCCAGTTCAGCCCGTCTACGCTGTAGCTTGGCACACAAATCGAGTGCCTTGGGTTCATCAAAACGGAACCCGTGCCGCTCTTGTCGCGCAATCAGCCACTGAACATCGTGTTCGAGTTCGATGGCTGTTTCTGGGTACTTGTGATCCTGGATCAGCTTCCAGAGCTTGTCGGTAACGGCGGTGTCCTTGATGCAATAGAACATCATGTCCAGATTGAACTTCTCCCAACCGCCTTGGTAATCGTCCTTGTGACACCCTAACCTGTGTCCCCATGCGGCGAGTGAATGACTGCCTTTGAGCTTGTTGGGGAGGCTTACTGTTTTAGCCCAATCCGTTTCCGAAATATCAGACCAAATCAGACGGGACATCGTGAGGGTGTCGCGGACCTTCGCGGGTTCTACACTGAACCACGGGAAGCACTTTTGAATAGCAGGAATATCAAACGCTATAACGTTATGCCCTACTATCATATCTTTCTTCAGGAGAGACCGAAGGCCATCTTCGATTTGATGAGGTGCATAACTTTCTGTCATGCCGGTGTCTGTATCTCGGATGGCGAGACAGTGAATGGTGTTCAGTTCGGGCAGTAAGCCGTTTGTTTCAATATCGAAGATGAATGCCATTCGGTTTCCCCTTTAATCAGGTGCCCCGACACTAATTACGGAAAATTGACGGGACATATGGAGTGTAGGTATAGGCGTACTCTTTGAAGTTTTGTTTTGACCGCAACTCTAGCGCGGTAATTCGAGTATCCATCTGGTGGTCTTTATGGTAGCCGTACAAACTGCTGGCACTACCTAAAGCCATCAACGGGATGCAGCCGCTTGCCAGTGACAACAGTATTGCGACGGCTACGCACTTAAAGAGAGATTCCAATTTGATCTCCTATGCTAGTGAATATTCCGCGTAGGTCCTGCCGCGACCGTCATCCTTAATAACTTTGGTAATCTCAACGCCGCTTTCGCGTAGCTCAAAAATTCTTGCGGCAAGGCGGTAGACACCAAACACGCCCATAGCTTCAAGTGGGCTGATCGATTTACCTGCTTTCAGGTGTTTTAAGATCATGTCGTTTTGAGATTGTTTGTTACGCATTTTCCATCCTCCTTCACGATGTTGAACTTCATTCATCACTTCCGCGTACTGACTGACCAGCGCGGGGTCTCTAGTTGCATCAAGGGCTAACCGTTCTGCCCGTTCAAAAAGATCGTCATCAGAAATCCTCAGCATCAAAATTCACCTCAAGCATTCGTCCGGTTTCACGGTTGAATTCCAAGGCAGTGCCAATGCCTGTTTCGCCACTATGGCGATTCTTCAAGATACGAAGTTTGGTTCGATGGGCTTGTTCAGGTGACTGCTGGTTACGCTCACACCCAATCACCATGTCAGCGAGGTGGCCGATTGCGCCACTACCGCGCAACTGTGCGAGGGAGGTTTGCCCACCTTCTTCATGGGGCTTGCCTTCTGGCCGCTTCAAATGGCTGACAAGGATCAAGCCGACGCCTGTTTCTTCAACAAGCTGTCGTAACTTGGTCATTATCGAGTCGATAAGGACTCGCTCATTTCCAGATGCTGACGCATCCTCAATTCCGCCGCTAACGACAATGGAAAGATGGTCGAGAATAATCCAACCGCAGCCGAGAGCCGCGAGGTAGCGACATCTTTCAAGAAGATTATCGCCAGCCAGACTGCCAAAGTGATCATATAAAAACAGCCGCCCACTACCAGCAGTAGCATTGAACCCCCGACGCAAATCGTCTTTTTCAATATCTTCGACGCCAAGATTGAGGCGTTTATTAATTTCGAGTCCGACAAATATTCTAAGGGTGTGGCGAACACTTTCTTCAAGGCATATAACACCTAGCGTCTCTCCTTCTTTCAAAAGGTGGTGACCAATCTCTTTAACAATTTGTGATTTGCCGATGCCGGAACCGGCGGTAAAAACCGTCAGTTCTTTCTTCCGTAGACCACGGGTCTTTTCGTTAAGCTGTGCCCAAGGGTAAGGGATACATTCGCTATCATCTTCTCGAATGAATTCATCCCAGAGATCAACACCGGCAACTATTCCGTCAGGGCGATATTCTTTAGCTTGCCAAATCGCGGTTATTAGCTCAGAGCTTTTCCCTGCCATCAGCATCTCTGATGCGTCTTTCAGGGGCAGCTTTGCGATCTTGGCTTTTCCTGGAGGTAATAGCTTGGCGCACTCCAGCGCAGCTTCTTGACCAGCGTCGTCCTGATCAAACATGAATATGGTGGTGTCGAATTTCAGCAAGTAGTCGAGAGATCGGGCCACAGCCTTGGCCGCACCTTGTGCGCCATTAGGCACAGATACGACAGGCCACTTGTTTCCCTGAGCTTGTGACAGGGATATAGCATCAACTTCACCTTCTGTGACGACAATCATCTTACCTGCGGACCATAGATGCTGCCCGAAGAGGCCAGCTTCTTTCATGTCCCCACGGGAGGTGAAATCTTTGTTAGGAAATCTGATTTTCTGAAAGACGACCTTGTTGTCTTTAATGTAGTTAGCAACTTGGACAGGCTTGTCGTTCAGTTCAGAAACCGAATAGCCCCACAGTTTACAGGTATCTTCAGTTACTCGTCGTTTTCCGAGGGCTTGGTATTCGCCTTTCGGGAGTAAACCTTTTTTGATGGGAGTTTCTTCTGTTGAAACAATTTTGAGCGCAGGGCTGCTGCTGTCGGGTTCCTGCGCTTTGGTGTAGGTCTCACACTTGTGGCAGAACGTGTGCCCATCGCTATAAATCCCTAAGGCATCGGAAGACCCGCAGTCACTACACGGGGCATGTTCAACAAACTGCGAGTCTTCCATTTGTTTCTCCTAAACGATCAAATCTATTTTTTGAGTCCGGTCTTTCCACCATTTCTGAACGTCAAAACCAGGACATTCTTTCTTCACATTGGGGAAATCGCGGTGGCCCCTGAGGGATGCCTCTGGGTATCTATCAAGTAAGTCACTAATCAGATTTTTGAGCGCATCAAACTGCTCGTCAGTAAAATCAGAAGTTCCAACCAGACAGATGCCAATTGAGGTTTGATTAAATCCACGAACGTGAGCGCCTATGGCGTCGATGTCGCGTCCGTTTTCAACGGTGCCATCTCTGCGAATGATTTTGTGATATCCGCAGCCAATCCAGCCACGTTCTTTGTGCCACCTGTCGATCTCGGCAAAGCCTATGTCCATGTCGGGTGGGGTCGCGGCGCAATGAATTGCGATCCAGTGCGTGTCAGTTCTTTTCTTCGTTGCCATGGGGTGGGGGCCTCCTTGCCTCCCGTAACCACTCCTCCGGTACACTGCCCTTGGCGTATTTGTATGAATGTCTGTCGCACCACATTGCGTATGTGGTTTTTGACTGTTTCGATATTCGCTGGTTGGGGTTTGAAAATACGAAGCGGATGTCGCGATCAGGGTGTTGATCTCTGATTAACAAATGCTTCTGGCGATCCGCTGTAACGAACCGGCCCTTGGTTTCAACAATGATACCGTTTGGTAGACAGAAATCAGGGGAGTATCTCGAAACCTTCGCGGGCTTAACATACTCAATCCTGTCGTCTTTGTGTTCGTACCTGAAATCTACTCCAGCGGACTTGAGTTGTTCTGCGACACGTTCCTCAAGCCCGCTTCTAAATCCCAACCGTAACCCAACAGATTTAGAAGTCTGTGGGGATTTCCTCTTCGTCCTCTTGCGTGAACGCGAAGGGGTCCTCTTCGGCTGGGGCATCTGTCTTGAAACCCTCCTCCATTTCGTTAAATCCAAAGGCTTCAGCGTTTTCTCCTCCACCCGTTTTAAGATCGATGATTTGCACGGCGACGGGCTGTAGCTTCACGCCCTTTTTTGGGATGTCGTAGCAATACACATCGAAAGCGACGATCATCTTGGTGCCGCCCCACGGCTCGACGCCGCCCAGTGGTTGTGGGGGTGAAGAAGTGTCGAACAGTTTGGGTTTCCGTTCCCACATTTCGCCGTCTTTGCGGACAACGTTTTTGACCCTCAGCTTGAACATAATGTTGCCGGTGGGATCACCGTCGTCATCGGTTTCGACTTGCCAAAGATTGCCGCCGTCTTTCGGCACCGGCTTACCCGTGTGGTCTTTATGAATTTTTCCCAATGACGCCATTAGGGTTTGTGCGGCATCACCAGCAACCCGCACATCGGCTTTCCAAATTCCAGCATCGTGGAACTTGGTGTCAGGCCGGTGTAAGGCGGGGTATACCGCCTCACCCACAGGTGTGGAGAAGCGGGGCAACTTAGTGGATTGAGCCATTATGGTCTCCTTTATCTGTCTCATTCATCTTGCCGTGCAGCAGCGCAATCAGATTGGTAAGTAGGAGCGCGGTTTGCTCCCAAGTCAGTGCGACCGTGTCGGGGTTATCCAGATCACCTTCTGTGTTTTCTTGCTGGATAAAAATTCCAGAAGCAGACGCATACAACTCGGTGTGTAGCGGCCCATCGTCGTCATCCAACTCGCCACGCTTGTCGGAGAAAAGCTGCACAACATTGTCTCTATCACCAGCCATATTCTTCTCCATGTTCAGCGAGACGCTGCTGAAATTCGTAGTCGTCTAGGTCTTCATCCATGTGGACCCTCTCAGTTGAGCTAATGGTAATTCTTAGTATGTCACTAAACCCATCAACCAATACCAGTTGGTAGGGATTAGGAGAAAAAGAAGTCATTTTTCATCACCTCCTCAATTTCAAAGTCTCCGCGAACCGGCGCGGCATCCAGTTTCTTATTATCCTTTTCTGACAACAGAGATCGAACCTCTCTCTCAAAATCACCTAGGACATCGTGATTCTTAAAGACATTCACAAAAGCTGGCTTGATGCAGCGATCCAGGAAATCAGGTAAATCAGCGCAGTGAACGCCATAGCTGTCGTGAATCATATTAAAGTACATCCGCCCTCGACCTAGTTCGTTTTCAATTGCTAGGGCGTTATTGACAGCCTCGCGGAGGATGCAGCCATCCAGACTGTGTACCCAATTTGGGGCAACGGAGGATGCCATGCGGCGCTGGTCTAGCTGATCAGTGTCATGGTGAAGGTCGAGTTTAAAGACAACACCATCAAGGAAAGTCTGGACACGCTGGGTGGTCTGTTCGTAACGCGCTTGCTGAACTGGTGCGCCATCGGGGGTGTACCAAATCAGCGGTATTGGCTTCTCCGATTTGCTCACCAGCCGTGACGCTGTCTGTAACCACTTCATACAAGACCGAGCGGCAGGGATCGTATCATCGATGGCCTTCCAGACATGACCAGCGACATAGCTGATAAACGGGCCGTCCTTCTCATCACCCATCGGGTGGGGTTCACCCTTCTCGACTCGCTCGTTGATCCCGTCGCGCACATACTTCATACACGCATGGAAGGTGCCAGAGTATGGGACTACCATGGTGGGGCGTTTGCACTCCTTGCGCCCAATCCCAAAATCCAGCGCAGCTTTTGCGTATTGTATTTTATCGGTACTAGATTCAACCCACATTGCGTGATTAGCGAGATCAGCAACCCTCTGGTAAATGTCCATGCGCTCATTTGTGTCAGTCAAGTTGACATGCGTGGCACCCTCTCGGTCGCGCAAGGCGGCACTAAATATTTGCATACCACTGCATGTGGCATCGACGTTGGCGGGCAGGTGGGAAACGAACCCCAAGCCCTCTTGATTAAACCGCGACCATTCCATGGCCCAACGAATAAACTGAAAAGGTTCATCGGCCTCGCACCAGCGGAGATCGTTAAGGGGGTCAGCGGCGACCTCTAGGATCATCTGTTGGTTATCGACTGTCCAATCAGCCCGCTCCTGTAGAGGCAGTTTGTCCATACCAAAGTGGTTGGCACCAATGATTGCCAGCCATGCTGCCTGTTCCTCAGTTTCGATCTTTTTACCTTGGGCAAACTCCAGCATCGCTTTGACAAAATCTGGCCCCTGCGGGTTCAGATAGGTTGGCACAGGATATAGACGCCAGCGGCTGTCGGCCTGCATGGGGAAATAGATTTCAGGCTTGTCCTCAAATTTCTTGGCAAGGTGGACAACCCTAGCAACCATCAGGCGCTTACTGATCCTGCGCCGATTGCGATCATGGACGTAATAACAGTCCCGTCTGTACTGGTTCTTGACCTCACCAGCTTCATCAGCACCTTCAGGCGCTTCAGGGATCGGCTCGATGTCGGAGAGGGGGAGTCCCGCTAACTCCCTATTAAGATCGAAGATATGCTCAAGTATCTCAGGCATCACTGGGCTGATCCTGTAAGGGGTCTCTTGAATCGCATTGATTGCAGCCAGCGGGCGCTCAAGGTCCATATTAGAAAGTTCCTCAAGGAAGTTCCGTTTGACGCCTTTAATCAGTGGGTAGGGCGTAACGTGATTGGTGTAATATCCGCCCCCGAATAGATCGCCGTTCCGCCATGGCTTCGGGGGTGCCAACATGGGAAGGTAAACGGTGAATACATCTTCATTATTCTTAATCCGCTCACTGATCTTCTCTATCATCGCTGGGGTGGCCTGAACGATTCTGCGGCGACGGCGCTGTTCGGATACTAAAGGCATCGTCACCATGCCTGTCGAGTTAGAGAACAGTTCTGTCAGTTTGACCCCAAGGATCAGACAGTCCTTTTTGTCCCACACCTGCCACGCCATCCTTAACTGACCAAACTTCCGCTGGATCATTTCCTTCCGGCGTCTGCGAGGAAGGTCGCGCCTGTCAAAATCCTTCAGCATCTTACGGGCTAGAGCGCGGTGGTTTTCCTCGAAATAGCGGATACGCATTTCGTCATGGATCATGGTGCAGCCGCGTATTGCGAGGGCGCTGAGGGCGGTGGTCTTACCGTCCCGATTTGTGAGCGGTACATAGTTCAGTACAGCTTTGGTGAACAAATAGGCCACCGTTGGAACGTCAATATCCTTCAACAGGATGGAGGCACGGTGACGCCTTCCAGGTTTTCCGCTGTCAGCATCATCAACAAATTTCTGAATTGCGTCCTCAAACGGCTGGATCACATGATTGAGGATGGCGCGTCCAGTATGCGTTGACGAATAATCCCCGCGCTGCTGGGCCTTTTGGTGCAATCGGTTATATCGGTTGATCGTTTCTTCGCGCATATAGCGTTCAAGTTTTTTCTGTGCTTCAAGGGTTTTTGCTGCTTCAATCAATATAAATCTCCGGTTTTCTGCTGTGCGTGGCAAGTCTGTATTCCCAACCATCTAGTAGGGGTTAGAATAAATAAAAACACCTGCAAAAACAGTGGGTTGAGTAACAAAGATGTCAGGTCCTTACGGATGGTATACATTTACAACATCAGAATGGCTATTGTCTCACTTAAAAAAGGTAATAATTTCAACGGCTTGTAGGGCACGGGGTGTCACACTGTACCGAAACGCGTCACACCCCGTGTCACACTATGAGACAACCCGCAGGGAAGGTCTCTGAGGCTCAGACGGGGCCTCAACCATCTCAAATAAATCAGTAGGCGCTAAGTGCATATAGCGCATCGTAGTGGTGAGGTCCTTGTGCCCCATCCATTCTTTGATCCGCTTGGCGTCCATGCCCTTCTGGGCGAACCTAGACGCGCAGGTGTGTCTCAATATGTGAGGCACATAGTTGGGGTTGTCTTCTTCACCAAGCAACGCCCGCACCTCTTGGAAACGGCGGTGGTATCTATCGTAGATTAGGCCCTCAAAAGGGGAAGACAGCCCCAGCGCCTTGCTGTACTCAAGCGCCTCTGCTGCTGCCTCAGGCAGTGGTATGGTGCGCCACAGGCCGTCTTTAGTCTCCCAGAAGGTGACTGTAGGACGGCTGACCCCATCGACCATTACGCGATCCCCAGTGCCATAGGGTGCGGAGATGTCCGACCATTCAATCGGTACTCCAACGGTGACGCCAGGACGATATCGTGCCCGCTCAAGAATCTCGCCAATTCTACAACCAGTGGAAAGCATAAATCGGGTAGCGTGATATTCGAGGTCTAGGCCGAGGTGGCGAAACGCTGCAAGCATCTTGTCTTCGTCAGCTTGCGAGAGAAACCACAGACGGCCATTGCTGACCTTCTGGTGCGGCCTGTTGGGCAACACAGAGATCAGTCCCATGTCTTTGGCGTGTTTGAGAATGCCGAAGAGGCACCCCACCTTATGATTAATGGTCGCTGGGGCCAGATTAGCTGCCCGCATCTGGGTCACCCATTCTATGATAGACGCTCCGTCGATGGATGCGACTGATCGATGGGGCGTGAAATGGGCAATGCAGTCACGCATGTGGCCGAGCATATTGAGGTAGCTCTTTTTCTCACCCCAGATATATTCCGCTGCCACTGGGAAGAACCCGCCGACAACGCCCCCAGTGCTTATCGTGTGCGCTGCTGGGATGGGAAGGTTCTGGGAGATGCACAGACGCGCTGCGGCTTCCCATGCCTCTGCCAGTTCCTTAGTGTCGAACGATGGACGAACCGAGCGGCCATCATAGGTAACGCGGCCCTGCCATTTGTTTCCTCGTTTTGCTGCCAAATTATTCTTCCCCCATAATTCGTTTCATTTCTGTGAAAACCGCACGGCCTTTGGGCGTGAGTTTCACAATCCTATACCGGCGATCACTTGGATCAATTTCAGAAACAATAAAGTCCATTCCTGGAACACCTTGTTTCCGCCACTTCGACCAGTACGAAACGTTTCGCGATAGTGTGGCGTTCGGACACTTCATTAAAGCCTCCACGTTACGCATCGTTGTGCCATTTTCTCCGGCATTCGCGATGATCAAAAACGTCTCCAACTGGTGGAGAGAAATTGAGTCGTCTAGCTCTCGCATATACCGCAGCAGAGCGATCAGACGGGGCATACCTATTCCTTCTTATTTAAAACCTATCGGGCAGATAAAACCCGATAATTACGCTTCTTTCAGTAGTCCTAGTGACGGACTCCAATGCAAAATATCCCGCATCCCGTCGCCAGCACCGCCAACTTGTGTGGCTATTAATCTGTTTTCATTGCTAACCTTGGATGGTCTGTCTTGTGACCACCTAGTCATGTCAATGACGGTATTTTCTTTTTCAACAAAAACAGGAAAACACAGAAGCGCTGGGACCATGATGTCTAATTCGTGTGCTACATCATTATTCAATTTTAAAAACATCGAATGGCTGTCCAACAAAACATCTAAAGTAGTCTTATAGCCTTCCTCAGTTTGTAAAATCTGCTTTTTCCATGCGGGGATTTCGTTCCCAGTGTGGTCTTGTGGAGTAGTTATTCCAAAAATCTGTTTAACATCAAACTCAATACCCAAAACTTCGCGTTGGCTATGTGCCCAAGGGTTCGTGCATGGTGTGGACAAACTGAACGTGCAGCGGGCGATATAATTTTCCAGTGCTTTCTTTAATCCTGACTGTAGGTCCATTAGTGGCATCTCCGATTTTTTTGAAAAAGAGGATACACATACAGAGTAGCATGGGTTGTGGGTGTGTGTCTATTGATAAAAAGTATAATATGGAGGGAAGGTGATAGATGGTTTAATCGCAGGACGCCAAACGGGTCATAATCGCTCTGAATCCGCCAGGTTTTGAGTATCTCGAACTCACGCGGGTGTCATATCCGCAGGGGTGCCATCGCGTCGTATACGAATCGATACCAGCGGATAGACCATCTTCGGTTTCTGATTCGACGCATACTTGAACCTGATTGCCATAACCAGGATCGCGGTGATCTAGCGCGGTGATGGTGTAGTTTGCTTCTTTAATATCTTGGGTCATATAGTTCTCCTGGTTTTTGCGGGAAGGTTCGGGAAGGTCAATGATAGTTAGCGTGATCTGGCCGAATTTTGGGTCCAGAATCAGGACAAAAAGAAACCCCCGCACGATGGCGGGGGCTTTTGTTGGTTTTCTAATATGGCCGCAATTAAACCGGCGGGCTTTTCAAATCGATAAGCATTCGGGTTAATGCGGGTTCGGCCATTAAAACCATATAGAAAAACACGAACAAAACCACAAGGCCGATTGTATCTATTAAGATGTTTTTCATATCTTCACCCTTATTTCATTCGCCACCCATCGCGCCACAATATGCGCGGGCAATGTTATCCCGCGTTCTGGCCCCTTTGCGCCTATCGTGATTTGCGTGTGGTTCGGGCAGATCTGATTAATATGGTTTGCGGGTTTTATGTTATAGACATTCCACACGCGGCCTTGGGTATCGGTTACGGTTTGCATTAGACTGCCCCCCTGGCAACAAATTCATAGAGTCTTGTATTGGTTTGGTGACATATTGAAATGGTCCGCAAGATTTCACGGCGGGTCTCTCGGTCCATTTTTAGCCAACCCTGGCGACGGCCTTTTAGGCGGGAAATGAAATAGCGCACAACGTCGCGGTAGGAATCGGATACGTGGCAACGCGCTACAATGCGAGAAATAGCGAATTCCATTAGACTGCCCCCCCGCGCACAAAGCCCGATTGATCGCCTATGGCGTCACCCTTGGCCCTAAGCCCAACAATACAGGGGCTAGGGTCATTCGGGCGGTAATCCGATAGATCGCCATCAATCACGGGCCATGCGCGATCACCTAAAATCAGTGTGCCGGGCAATGGTTGCCCCTTTTTAGTGTCGAAAACTACAGCGACGTTGCCCCCGCGTTCTAACCAATCGATAGCATCCGCGTCGTTATTTTCGGCCAGTGAAAAGGTTAAATGATAGTTTGCGGGGGGCTTACGGTTTGCCCGCTTTGTGTAGTCATAAATTTCCGCGCCGGATTGGCCGATATATTCCGCCACGGTTTTAGCGGGGTGCCCGTCATAGTTAACCGCCACGTTTTCCCATGGAATATCCGACGTTGCATTGAGTCGGAACGCGGGTGCCATGTTGCCTTTGTGGGCTTTCCGAATGCCCGCGTCTATTTCCGCCCGCAACAAATCGAGAAACAACCCGCGCTGTTTAAAATATAGAACGGTTCGGGCAATGCGGGCTTTTTCTTTACCGCTCATATAAAGCGGGTTTCCGGCGGTATGCAAACAACCCTCGCGGCACCCCGCTGTAGACTTGGGGCAAACGTTAAACCCCGATAATTCGGCGGGTGCTAGATGCAGCGGAAACGTCATCACCCCGCTTTTCATATTCTTGGCAACCTTGGGATTGCTTTCGGGTGCAGCTAATAATGAATGCACCCCGTGCTGTTTCGCGGCGCGAATATAATGGGCTTTAGAAAAAGTAGTCATAGTGTATCCCCTTCAATATGGTATGGGTTAAGACGCAAAAAAGGCGCGGGAAGGTACAGCAAGGTTTCCACTAAAACTGCGTCCAGCGGCAATCCATGCCATATCCATTAATGGGATATCGACGGAATTTATTGATGGCGGGTTGTCGATTGTTACGGGTGCGGTCAAACTATCATAGGCCGCGTATGTGGCGTTTTCGAGAATCTCAATTGTATCAATAAACATTGTGTTACCCTTTCAAGGTTGTGAATTTTGCGATTACAGGAATAGACGCGGCGGCAATAAGACAACCCGCCGTTATGCCTAGCGCCATGGGTTGAAGCGCGGGGTCTACTAGTGCCCCCAACAAATCGGAAACAGTGTTACCTATTGCGGCACCTATGACCGCGCCCAATCCGGTTTGAAATCGGGCGGGTAATGCTTTTTCGATTTCCAAACCCGTGAACGCGCCAACAATCAAAACGCCATTGTCGATTAGTCCAAAAATTAAACCGTCCATTATTTTGCCCCCCGCTCTAAACGAATCACGCTGATTACCCCGTATACCGTGCCGACTATGGCCACGGTCATTAGGGTGACGCTTAGAATTCCGAGAATGTTATCGATTGTTTGAAAATCCATTGTCTTACCCTCTCTAATTGTGAGCATTAAAAACGGGGGCTTGTTTGTGGAATTGCGCCACGCGGCACCCCGTAAACGTTGCGTTATTCTCATAGTGAAAATCGGCACGGCGGAACGGGTTGTAATGAATCGCTGAACTATCACCCGCCGATTCAATCCAATCACCGCCCCATATCCCAGCGATACAAGCGATCACTTCGCGCTGCCCCTTGGCGATAATGCGGGCTTGGCCTTTTTCACTGGTAATCGGGGTTGCGTTGAATATGTGGCATTCGTCTACGCCGCCCGCCTTGCGCCACCCTTTGCCCTTTATCTTGATTCGGACGGTCCAATTGCCTGAGTTCAGATTCTTATGAACTCTAACGGGTTGCCCTTGTTCTATGTCTTCAATCATTGGTTACCCTCTTATTTAATGCGCGGCACCATTGCCACCCCCCTGATATACTACAGGGTGGTATGGGTTTCAACCCCATCATTCAAAATAATTTAAAAAAAAAGACGGGGAAAAACATGCAAGCCCTAAACCGCTGAATCGGAATCAGAACCGGCGAAAATCGAGAGGGCACCCGTGCCACATTATATATAAGTATGTTGCGGGCTTGGATTTGCGGGGGTTTCCGGCGGGCTTGTGACTATCAGCGCGACAACTAGGGGGGTGGCCTTGATTTTTTATGCTAGGGGGTGGCGCGAGGGGGGCACGGGGGGAGCCTGGCGCGGAAGGTATACGTTATACCGCTTCAGATTTTTGGGTCAAAATCCATTCAATCTAGTATGTATCTAGTGATCCCACCAAACATCAGAACCAGCGCAACCGAGTTAACAACCAGCAACGCCTTGTCCCTCCATTTGAACGCGACAATCCCCCAGAGAACAGTACCAACACAGGTCAACACAAGATCAAGCAGGGGGTACTGCCCTGTACTACGGACACTAATGCCCAGCAGAATAAAGGCAGTTCCAATCCACTTGAGATACCATGTGATATCCTCAGAAAAACCTGGGGTTACCTTCTTGGGCATCAGCGGACTGTCTCTATTATTGTTTTACTATAAGGGGTAGCTTGATAAACATCACAAAAACAAACACTTAAATGCCGCTTGAGGCCCGACATAAGCCTCAAAGTAACCCTTGTAGGGGGTTATTGTTGGTGATGTTGTTGGATGTAAAATTGAGGGGCTAACCGTAGGCCCCTCTCGGATGTATTTCGGCATCACCCGATAGACACTAATTAGTGACCTGCCTATCGGTCAGGAGAAACAATCGTTACACCCTAAGTTACCCTCAGGATAAAACACTATGTGTGTTCACCGGAGGGGAGACAGCAGAACACTATGGGTTAAACCTGAGGGTAACTTAGGGTGTAACTTAGGGGGTATAACTATGGGTATAACCCCCCTTATTCCTAGTATGTCACTAAATCCACGTTAGGGGCTGTGGGTTGGACTTTCTGTTTAGTCTTGGGCGTAACGCCATATCCATGAAATCCTCTAGTTCTAGCCTTCTGGCTTCGTCTAGAGCATCATCGATACCTAGCTGTTCATCCCTAGCCATCTGTTCAACCCAGTAGCCAATCGCCATGGACAAGGCATCAAGCCTATCGTCATGTCTTAGCGCCCCGCGTTCATAGGTCACCCTGGTCATCTGGTAGATCATCTGTTTGGACAGCCTGACAGCCTGATCGTACTTCTGGGCACTCTGGTAGTCCTCTTCGACCACCTTGGGATCGATCACCAGCTTGTGTCTAGCCATGGTTGGCTCAATGGTGTCTATGATCCGCTTCTCTTTCTGCTGAGAATGGCGGACCTCTTCAATCATGCACTTGTGTACCCTTGCCATAACAGGGGTCAGGAGCTTGGTGTACATGCCGTCACCGAAGTTACTCTCGACAATCACATGGTTAACAGCGTGTTCCTTAGCGATCCCTGCAAGCACCTGTAGGGTCTTGTCGTCATAGCCCCCTGACAATCCGCCACAGGCTGTAACAAATAGATACCCGTTGAGCATCTTCACAACTGCATAACCAGTTTCATCCTGTCCTCGCCCAGAGGGGTCAATGGACATTACAGAGCCTGTGTATTCGGAGAAATTGTCCTTATCGATGTGCATGGGGGCGTACATATAGTCCCCGTTCATCGCAGTGTTAGGCAGGGAGTTCATGCGCCTGTCTTCATCAGGTCCCCATGCAATCTTCATGGGAGCCATAGTCTTGTCACAGGCCATGAATATGAGGTCTCGTACCTTCAACGGATACCGCTCGACATCACTAAGCTGGGTATTAAGCATAAACTGTAAGGCAAACCCTGCTTTACCGTAGGATGCCTTTCGCTCTAGCAGGTCCTCAGTTCCAAACCGTTGGGGGTCTGTAGGGTCACCCTTGTCTATTTCTAGGTTGCTGATAAATGGTGCCAAAGTGGCCCCATACTGTTCAGTCTCTTTGTCTGATGGCTTTAGCGCGGGCCATACCTTCAATTCATACCCGCGATCTGCGAGTGACTGATACACACTGTCTTCAGTCTGTGGTGTCCCCAAGTAGATAATACGACCGCCAGGGCTTAACACAGCGTCAAACTCTTTGACCTGTTCACTCAGCTTGTCTCGCATTTGCTGGGTAGCACTGTTGTTGGGCACCTCAACGTCATCAGCGACAATGAGGTTACCGCGAGACCCCGTTAGCTGGCCTGTGATCCCAACAGATTTTACTGAAGGGGCATGGGCTGCACGGGCAGGGCCTACATCAAATGCAATCTTGGATGACCGCTGATCTTCTTTTGGCTTCAGGTGTTGGAGGAATGGGACCTCTGAGATAAGCCTGAGGGTGAACGTTGAAAACGCATCAGCCCTTTCTTTAGAAGCAGACACCACCAGGATTTTGCTTTCTGGGTCTCTGTAGAGTTGCCAGAGGACAAACGCTGAGGTGATCCATGATTTCCCGACGCCCCTGAACGCTTGAACACAGGATCGTTTCGGACCATGCTGTAAATAATACCCAATGTCATATTGTACCGGCGTTGGTTGTGGAAGATTGAGATGTTTCCAGATCAGGAACAGAAATTTCCTGAAATCATCAGAAATAACGTCCTCATTTGAGTCAGGAGTGCCCTTAGTGGACCTCTTGGCTACCCTTACCCCAGAAATACCCCTACTACTCTGTATGGGCTTCTTAGGGGCTTTACGGGGCATTTAGACAAATACGCCCTCAGTGTCACTGTTGGTATCATTTCTTGGGATGTTAAGGTTCGAGGTATCGGCTTTTTTCTTTTTAGGTTTTACCTCTAGCGGCTTTGGGTCCCCTGTAGGTGACACCGCTGTTTTTTGTACCCCCTTAGGGCCATATGCAAACGTGCTTGGTCCGCGAGGTGGCGGAGGGGCAGGGGAACGAGATTTGCTACCAAAACACATAATGTTTTCCTAATTTATTTCCTAGTTAATTGGTTTATGACCCGTCGCCTATACTGAGTGGTATAGGTCACCCAATCACGAATTTGCTCCTGAGTGCGTCCACACCCAGTGCATTCCATGTGCGTGATCTTATTGATCAGGTGACAATTTTTAGTACAGGGGGATTTAATGTCTGCTGTGAAGTTTTTCGTCATCAAACTCTGGTAATGACTCGATCAAATTTGCAAGCGGGCTGTCTGGAGTGGCTTGTGCTTCAATCCCGTTGTCCTTGAGAAACTTTACAGCGACACTTAGTTCCTGACTCGATGCTTCGCCGCTCTGGACTCTTCGGAGGAGGTCCTCCGCAACGCTTGCATGTAGGTTTGCCAATAGGTCTTGTTCTGACATCTATTTTTCCTTCCATGTCTTAATGCCCTTTTCGGCTCCCCTAGACACAATGTATCCCCCGATACCTATCTGTAAAAGGGACCACATATCTGGGGGTATATCCAAAGAGACTGCTGGCAGACCCAGTGTCTGTAACCAAGGCACAGCGATATAATTGTTAATGATGATGACAACGAATGCCATCATGGTCACAGGTCTCCAATTACGTTGCAGCCAGCTTTCGCCTTTGGCCTCTGCGACCACCACTGATGCTGCTGCTTTTTCAATAGATGCGCTGTGTTGCAGCATCTGGGTCTGTAGCTCTGCTTTAACTTTATCTTTCGCGACGGTATCTGGAAGCACCCTGTCCAGTACGTTACTGACGACAGGTAGTAAAGTTGTGATAAGGCCAATCATATTTTTGTTTCTTCAGGGAGGCCAAACTCAGCGGGAGAACAATATGCAACCCAGCTTTTATACTTCCCTTCACTTCGCCCTGTTTCTAAATATGACGCAATAAATTGTTCAGGGGGACATTCATCAACAGGGGTAACATTTGTTTCATAGGAGCCGTCGTGCATCCATAAAACAACAACGACTAAAAGTTGTGTAACTGTTTCCATATTAATTCCTCACGTTCAAAAGAACGGTGTCCAACTTTTCCTCTACTTTATCGAACCTGTTCATAATTTCTTGCCAATCACGTTGAGCTTCCTGCTTAGTGACATAAGTTTTGGCAATTTCTTCTCTAGTGTCCGCGACCCTCCGTTTTACGTCTCCTACCATGTCATAGACATTTTGAAATTCTGCTTTTTGAGATCGTATCCACCACATGAATGAACCAACAGCTATGGTAAGGAGAGCATTCCAGATAGCGTCTACATCATTCATATCTATCCCCTAGCTCAATACCTAAAAGTTCTAAGGCGTGACGCGCTGGCTCACCACGATACATGTATGTTTCTGGGTCAGCTTCGCCCCGCCACTTGCCATAGGAACCGTGTTTTGCAAAACTCTGGTCTAGTTCCTTGCCCGTCATGTCTGTTACTTCTTCAACCACTATCTCGTATAGGCATGACATGCACAGTATTTCTGGATTAACCCTTGGATCGTGCCTCACAGCACATTTTGACGCCTGTAATGCTGCAAGATCAGTGGGTAATTTTTCTAACTGTTCAAATCTACCCATCATGTCTTTTGCCAACTCCGCGTAATTGAAGCCATCGCCTTTTGCGATAGGTGTTAAATCTCTGTTACCGGCTAAATAAATATCGCAATCATCATTTAGATATAGAGAACGCAATCGAACGTAGTTATCAGTGGCTGTATTTTCTAAAGAAATGCCGTTCGCAATGGCGTCCGGTGATCTCTCTTCAATAAGTTTTTTATAGCCGTGATACCTTGGCTCAATGGCACCCACATTCACCGTTTTAGTGAACCCGTCTCGTATGGGCTGCAAATCTTTTTTGTATGATACCGGCCACGACATTTTTTCAAACTTGAAGTCGCGCACGTTTGCCTTCAACCACGCGGCTTGTTTGTCCACAGCCTCTTCTTCGCGGGCTTGTCTACCAGCTTCTTTTTCAATGTCTTGCCATTCTTCTCGCGAATAAATGGCTGTGATGTCGTGATCTGTTTCTGAAAGAAAACGCCAGAGGACAAAGGTTGAATTTATTCCACCGCTAAAAGGAATTAAAACATTCATTCTAACCCACCGTTCCGGCTAAAGTGCCGCTATTGTTGTTGAAAGTGACTGTGTGCCCATTCTTGCGGAGAGCGTGTCCAGCCGCTCCGCCAGCGTAACCGGCTCCAGGATTGTAAACGAGACACATTGCGTTTCCGCCACCCAAAGTACCTGCCGCGCCAGCGGTCCCCGCTTGGCCGTAACCGCCCGCCGTTCCGTCAGCCCCGTAACTTCCATAAATAGCGGGGGTGTCACACCAAGAACTACCTTTGTCGTAGTATAGTGTATTGTGTCGTCCGTAGTGCCCGCCACCGCCGCCGCCCCCGCCGCCAGATCGCAGCTTTCCACCAGAAAGATTTACGATGTAGGTGGCAGAGCCGCCGCTATCGACATTCCAGAATAGGGCGTCACCACCAGTTCCACCGGCAGAATTGCTGCCAAGACTTCCAGTAAAACCATTTAACTCACCGCCACTATTGATGTTGATGGTTATGTCATGTGAGTTGTCGAGGTCACCAGTTTGAAGAGCGTGTGTTGAACTGCCAGTTAGAACGGCTGAAATGTTTACAATAAGCGGTACGCCAGAGCCGTCTGTAAGACCTGCGGCGACCGCGAGTGTTTTGATATTTTGTTCGGTGGCGTTGCTCGTAATATTCAGGACCATCGCGGCAGTTGTGGAATAGAAGTCTGCAAAATCAATGGCACCTGATGTCGGCACAGTTGTGTTATTAGCTCCAACGTATGTACCGCCGCGATAATATTCTGACAGGGAATGGGGAGCATCACCGCCAAATTCAGTGCGGATATTATCTAGTGATATTGCACCGGATGCCTGTAGGGCCATATGCTACTCCATTCCTATTGTCGGACTGCCCCATCCAGATTTCTTGAGGTCTCGAACTTCTTTTTTGAGTTCCTTCACAGCTTCAATGAGAACAGCAACCAAGTTTTGATACTGGATACCCACATTGCCGCCGTGTGCCGAAGTGACTTCTGGAATTACCTCTTTGACTTCTTCATAGATAAGACCCTGGGCTTTTTCACCGTTGTCTTTCCAAGTGAATTTTACGCCGCGTAACTGTTCAACTAGTTCAAGTGAATTTGGGATTGTTTGAATGTCGGCTTTTGCTGCTGCGGAGGAGTAGGCGGTCACGTTTCCGGTGCTGTAGATGTCACCGTGGACGTGCAACTTGTGGCTGGGTGATCCACCGATACCGACGTTTTCTGAGGAGTCGATTGTGATTGCTGTGGCATCGGAGGAGTCAGATACGCCAGTGTTAAGTACGCCGCGAGAGGCTTTGGTGAGTGCCATTATTTTGCCTCCAATTCTTTGACTTTTGCGGATAGGGATTTGACGGCTTCGATTAAGACCGCCACCGTGTTTTGATACGCCACACCGACATGACCACCATTATTACTGGTCAGTTCTGGAATGACTTCTTTGACCTCTTCATAGATCAGCCCGACTGATTTCTTACCGCTGTCTTTCCAATCGAAAGAAACGCCGCGCAGCTTCTCAACGATGTCGAGAGCGTCTGGGATTGTCTCAATGTTGTCCTTGGCTACAGCCGAAGAGTACGCCGTCACGTTTCCGGTGGCATAAATGTCGCCACCAACATGCAGCTTATGGGTAGGGTTCGTCTCCCCAATCCCAAAATCACCAGCCGCATCGATGCGAACACGCTCCGCACCGGCTGTCGAAATCCCGATTGCGTTAGACGCCGCACGGAATAGACCCGTCGTAGTCTCTGCGCTCACGCAAAGGGCTGGCGCACCTGCTGACCCCCAACCGTAGGTTACGGTGCCTCCGCATTTGACTGCTGACCAACGCAGAGAGTCGCTTCCTAGAGCTTTTGAATTATCCCCAACGGGAAGAAGGTCGCTATCCACCGAAGCACCAGTGAGATCGATGCTATCTTGGACATCCAACGTGGTGAACGCCCCAGCCGCAGCGGTCGATCCGCCGATGGTCGTCCCATCAATCGCACCGCCGTTAATGTCAGCCGCGCCGATGACGACGTTCTGCGATGCATCGATGGTCATCGCGCTGGTGCCAGCCGTCGTAAAACCAAGCTGGTTAGCGGCACCCCGATATAAGCCAGTGTCCGTATCTGAACTAAAAGCAAGCGAGGGTGCAGCCGCCGAACCATCTGCCATACCTGAGACAGAACCAGCGGCACCTGTGTCGCCCTGCGGTCCTTGGATTCCCTGTATTCCTTGTGCGCCTTGTGGTCCTGTGGCCCCAACGTCTCCACGCGGAATAGTGAAATCAAACGTCGCTGCACTGCTTGAACCTGAGTTCGTTACAGATGCACTAGTGCCGGGTGCGCCAGTGGTGGTTGATCCGGCTGCTATGGTTGCGGCGGTTCCAACATTTCCTTGTGGGCCTGTAGCCCCAGTGTCACCACGCGGTATGTTAAAGGTTAACGCATGGCCGCTGGCAGAAACACTTGCGCTTGATCCAGCAGCCGTTGTGTTGGTAGCAGCCACGGTCGGATTGACCCCTGTCGGCTGCGTCGATAGCTGCATCACCTCGATGTTATTGGTGCCTGTCGGCGGTGCTTCAGAAAACGTCAGCGTCGTTGAACTTATGCTGTAGGTGTTCTTCTGTTGGTACACACCATCGACATAAACAGCGGTATTGTTTTCAGTTGATGGTGCTGCGGACAGTGTGAAGGCCGTTGTAGACCCATCTCCACTGAAGTTATCGACTGTCTGTAGACCAGCCGCGCTTGAAGCCGCCTGAATATCGGAAATGTTGGTAGCGCATGTGTTTATACTGCCAATGTTCGTTGCGGCGGTATCCATGTTGGTGACGTTTGAAGCGGTCGCCAGTGTGTCCATATCAGACACAACATCCGCAGTTCCGAGGGTGTTCATGTCGGAAACTATGTCTGCGGTCGCTAGTGTATTCATGTCAGAAATGACATCGGCTGTTGCCAGTGTGTTCATATCACTGACAACATCTGCTGTACCCAATAGCGCCATATCAGCCACTACGTCAGCCGTTGCCAGCGTGTTCATGTCGTTGATTACGTCTGCTGTTGCCAGCAAGTTCATGTCTGAGACGACATCCGCAGTGCCTAGGGTGTTCATGTCGGACACTACGTCAGCAGTGCCTAGCGTATTCATGTCCGCTACAACATCCGCTGTTCCGAGCGTATTCATGTCAGCGACAGCGTCAGCAGTGCCGAGCAAACCTAGCTGTGTTGAATAAGGTGAAATAGCGTTAATGTTTGCTTTGTCGGCTGCTGACAGCCAAGTGGTCTCTAGGTAATTCTTTGTGACTGCATCTTGGGCATCCACAGGGTCAGCCATGGACCTAATTTTCTTGCTGTCAGCGCCCCAATGCCCCGTGGCGTCCAGATTAATTTTACCCCCAGCATCGTCTGCTGTTTCCTGTGCGGAATACAGTAGCTGGTTTACCTCAGTGTTGAGGTCCGTTGCCTTGAGAGTTGAGCTATTAGAAAAGACAACTGAGGGGGTGTTGATCGGCGTGTTGCGCTCAATCTTGACCGCAGTTCCGTCAGGCACCGCCGAGTTGTCTGAAGTTTTCTTGATTTCAACAGTGGTGCCGCCTGTTTGAACGGTGGCGGTGTAGAGACTTGACCCATCAGCAGTAGAAACACCACCAACGTAGAACACCAAATGGCTTTCATTGATGTAGCTGAAGGGGATGTTAAAAACTAATGTACTAGCGTCCCCTGTGTAAGTGATATCAGCATAAGCCATGTTTGTTAATTTCCTCTAATCATGTCCTTTAGATTGAATTCGTTTCCACGTTTCATCCGCGCATTCTTCTTATCCTCAAGATCATCCAAAATTGCTTTATGGAATTGTTGAACACCTTTCGGAGCGTTTGGTATCCGCCCTTCGCGGCGTAATTTGTGTTTAGCAACGTCTCTGTATTGCTGAAAAATACGACCAATAACCTGCGCTCTTGGCGAGTCTGGGTGGTCCCTTGTTCCAGGGTTCATTCGTTGAAGTCTTGGGATAACACGGGCCAACCGCTGGCGCAGTGTTTGCCCGCTTATTTTCACAGTTCCGGTTAACTCTAAATATTTGTCGTAAACCGATTGGCCGTTTTTGTATTCGACCAATGAAAAATCTTCTAATGTCCCCATAGTTCGGTCTCGCGGTGTGCTAAAGTTTTTACCTGTTAGCTGGCCGAGCATCGCGAGTTCTTGCAGAACTATGTCATTAGGGTCTGATGTACTCAGGGTAAACGGGTTCCATTTGTCCTGCTGTCGATAGACCATTTCACCTAGCTGGTTTCTTTTAGGGTCAGAAAATTCCCCAAGCCCTACTGCCGCTGCACGGTTTTTGGTTTGATCAAGTATTCCCCGTGCTTCCCTGAAGACCTCATCCCCATCCAACTGCCCTATCGCAGCGGGGGTGTATGAAGCCATCGTTGAGGCTAAGAAACGTTCCATATTTTTGTCTGGTGCGGTTATCGCGCCCATCATATCGGACAGGCCGCGAAGATAAGTTTTGTTGATTGAGTTTTCCGCGATAGACTGAAAAAGACCTGTAGCTATGTCAGTTATTCGGCTTTCGCTACCCTTCTTGCCTTCTAGTTCGGCCTCTTTCATTACTTCTACTAAATCGGCAGCTACGCCGAAGAAGTTTGAAAACGGATCATACCGCTGGTAGCTAATGTAACTTTTTGATCCATCTTCGTTGTTAATTACAAACGAATAAGGTCTCCAGCCTGTTGCCATCCAAGCCGCACGGGTTCTTGGATTAGAGGGGCCGGAACCAGTAATTCTACCCTCACTAGCCATCATTCCAGCAGCCGTAACAACCGCCCATCCCGTTATAACCTTGCCCATTGCCTGAGACCTTACGGACGGGTTAGGACTTTGGAGATCAGCGCGTAGTTTTTTACTGAGAATATTAAGAACGGGCGTCCTACGACCGGCAGCTAACAACAAGTTGGTAGGGGTTTTCACAAATGGAAGAATGAAACGGACACTAGGGTAATGAACGGCCAACGCCTGTATCTGGGCTGAAAATCCTTCTAATTCTGTAGTGAATGTAGATTCACGCGCAGTGTCTAATGCGGCCTTGGATGCGTTTACCTGATCTGCATTTTCTGAAATAAATTTCTGTAATTCATCCCCGTCAAGACCTCTAGCTTTCCCTTCAGCCTCAAGGGCCATTCTAAATCCACCCTCGTCCAACGCTGCTGCTGCACCATCCGCATCAAAAGACCGTTTTTCCGCATCCGCGATAAATTTATTTAACTCATCTCCCTTCAGCCCCTTATTTCGCCCAGCAACCCATAGGTCAGCTTTGAGCTTACCTCTGTATGTAGCTTGTTTAAAAAACTCATCCGAAAGAAGGAGCATTCGAGATGGAAGTGTTGCTATGAGGTTTGCTGCCCCGCGTATACTTCTTCCTTCTTTATCAACAAGCGAGAATTTTTCGCCGCCGAATGGGTTTGTGTTTACCTCTAGCTTGCCACCAACAGCGTCCAATATTGATTGGTCCTGACGGGCAGCAAATCCAGCCATTCGTATAGCTTCCAATGCTGATCCATAGGTGTAACCAAGCTGCTTTACACCCCGTATCATTTCAGTGGGGCTTAGTCGGACTGCACCACCGATTGTCTGTTCCAGCATAAGGATATGTGCGTTCATCATGTTGGAAACAGCGTTGATGATTTGGGTATTAGGACCTGACAGCATCATGTTGATGCGGAAGGTATTGAGCTTGTCCCAGACACCTCCAATGCTGCTTGCGCTTGGTGCGGCCTCACCCTTTAGGGCAGCTTCCTCAACATCCCTGAAATACTTGGTCATTGCAGAACGCGATCTGCCCGCCTGATTTCTCAATGCTTCAGTTAGTGCGCCACCACGTTTGTGAATCATTTTTTGAGCATTCATAGCTCGACCGACTGCTGCGCGTTGTCCTCTAAATGACGCTTCCAGATTTGCGTATAATTCGGTCATGTGGATGGCGTCTAGCTCAAACTCATCAGCAGACTTCCATCCCAAGTTAATCAGGTCCTGTTCATCAATCTGCTTCCCTACCCACTTCGTCCATATTTGACCTATGTTCTGAATTTCTTCTGACATGGTATCTACAAAGTGTCTCTTGGCCTGAAGATCGGCAGCAAAATTAGCCCACTGCACCTGACCTTCCGCTGTTTTTGGAACGTCCCCAAACCGAGACACCAGTGCTTGCCAATCTTCACCAAACAGGTCGCCAAGATGTTTTGCATGGCCGTGCATTTTCCGTTGAAGGGTACTCCACCTCTCAACCTCACCGCCTTTGACAGCGGCAAATTCAGCCGCAAGCTCCCCATCTTCTCTACCAACAGTCGCAATAACATCCTGTATGTCCTCAGGGTCAGTGACATACCGAAGGTTTCTCGCTAAATCCCCAGGCCGAGCAACATTGCCTGTCTGCCGGTTTCGATATGCTGCCCCTTGGAGAATACGGTCAACAATCTCACGAAACACAGGGAACGTATTAGGATTGTCGGGATTGCTTAGATCATCCTTATATCCCGCTACCTGTTCATTTTCCCTAGCTGCGCGGTCAATAGCCTCATCCACAGTTTCTGGAAATAGCTGTCCTTCTGGAGTCTCTGTCTCAACTTTTGGCGGGGTTTGTGCTGCTTCATCTACCGCACCAGCGGGGGGCAGGGGGACGCTTTCTGCCTCAGCGGCATTTTGAGCGTTAACTTCTTCCACCTTACCTTTGACGCCGTTCTCTATTTCATCCGCACCTTCCGCGCCAAGCTGCTGGGCTTTTTCCGTGTCCCCTCGTTTGAGATAGCCAGCGGCCCGAATAACTTTGATAATTCCATCAACAGCCAGCCCTATACCCGCGCCCTCAATTGCGTTTCTCAGCCTGTTCTGGGTGTCGCTGTCGTCTGGGTCCGTCATTAAAGCGTTAACAAGTGCATTATCTACGCCTGATGCGTGGAGCCAATCCGATAGGTTACCTTCTTTACCCTCAAATGCGGCAAAGTCAGCCACTGCACCGCGTGAGACATTTGAGATAAGAGCCTGTTTACCTTTTGAGATGTTAGAAAACAGTTTTCCTGCTTTGAAAAACTTTCCTACTCCGACAAAGCCAACAGTAAACTGGGACACCCCCTGTACTGCCTGTCCTGTAAAAGTTTTAGGAGCGTCGAGTCCTATTGTTTCCGTTAACCCATTGCCCCAGTGACCCTCACGCATCAGCCTCTCAACGTCGTCGCCACTCTGAAGCTGTATGTCAAAATTACCGTCTTTATCTACAAACGTGATGCTGCCGACATTACGGGACAGCCAGTTAGCAGTTGCGTCTATTGATCTAGTCGCACCTGTTACAACAGCGGAAGGTATTTCTGATACATGGTCCCAAAATCCGCCCCCATCGTCTTCTTGTTCTCTCACGCTCCCATCAGGACCAGTATTGTCCTGAGTTTGACCTAGCTGCCTAGCGGACCATCCATCGCCGTATATTTTATCGTAATCAGGAGCGAACTGAGGGTTGGCGCGGATGTACTCGATGTCTTTGGGGTCAATGTTTGGCTGTGCCATGCTTTAACCCCCATCATCGTTCAGGTTTTGCATGTACTCCAAGACAGTTTTAACTATCATATCTGCCCTAGCTCGATCCTCTGGGCTAGAAATAAACGAGGTTCCTGCATCAAAGAAATTGAGAATACGCTCTCTCTGGAAATTAGGATCATCTGGGTTAACTGCTGGTATACGTTGTCTGCCTCTCCTTGTTTCTGCTTGAGGAACTACGGATAACAGGTCATTAGCTGCGGCCTGTAGTTGCCTTGGATCAAGATTCAGATTCTGAGCTACTTCCACAGCCCTTCTACTCATCCCGCTCCCGCGTGTTTCTTCTATGGTTGCAAATTGGTCGGGCCTAATTCTACTGGCGCGTTCTGCGTTCTCCGCCTCTAATCGAGTCCGAAGGGCAGGTGGCGCATCAACAGGGATATTCCGATATCCATGTTCATCCGTTGCGGGCTGAGTCGCTTGGGGCTGATTTTCCGACGATCTTGCCGACGATCTTGGCGACGTTGGTGTTGCGCCTGGTCGCGGCCACCCTTCAGGTATAGCGTTGTTTTCCACCAGCATTCGATATATGTCAGCGCGGGAGCCAACCCCTGCGAATGGAGGAGAGTTCCAATTACTCGCATCGCCACCCGCTGTACTGTTTTCAGTGTGGTCAGGGTGGTCAGGCCCGTATGCTATAGAACTTAGTTTTTCGTCACTCTTAACTAGCTCAATAAGTGACGCCGTTTTTATCGCCTCAATGGCATCTGCGCGGCCCTTTGCGCTTTGAAGGTCGTATGTCTTTCCAGCAAACGCCCCATCATTTTTATCAAGATCAAGCAGATGTGCATTCATCATGTCTTGTAAATTTTTGCCTAATCCAGACGGTTTACCAGTAAGCGCATTTTCCCCAAAAACTTTGGGAACAAATTTCGAGACAGGTACAGACGCCCATGCTTTTCCTTCGGCGGACCATATTTTGGTTGCCACCGTGGTGGCGGTAGAAACATCAAGATGCAGCCCTAAATCCGAGACGGCTTTCATTGCCGCACTATGCGAGTCTGGGTGTTCTCCTGTTTTAAATAATTCTGTGATTTTTTGATGAAGTTTTACATGGTCACTATTTTTGACAGCGGGTGACCTGAAGTCTGTGTTTTGCTCTTGAATTTTAACTGATCTGTAGGTGTCTAATTTTTTGAGTATCTCCTCATCAGTAATATATTTTCCACCGACACCGAGCTTAGTCCGTATCGTTGCCATTTGATTCTTGGCCGGTACAGTCCTCCAATCCCAGTTGTCTACGTCATTCCCCAATACAATTAGAGCGTCGTCCTTTTCCATCTTTTGAATCTGCCTTGCTTGCAGACGCTTTCTATGCCCTTCGTCGTATATTTCCCTGACTTTTTTCTTCAAACCTTCTGTTTCTGTCGGTGTCAGTTTGAATGGCTGTCCGTTTGAATTTGGTATGACCAAAGTTCCGTTGTCGGTCATTCTTAAAAGTTCTGCGACAATCTTTTCGTTATTCGTACTCTCCGCGTGTGAAAGAATTGTTTTTATAAATGCGTCCTTTTTTTCAATGCCGGAAAGCTGACCTGGCATCTTCTGATATTCTAGCCAGACATCTGTAATCTTCTGTTTATCGGTTTTACTGATATCGTTCAGTTTAGAATTTGAAAGCTCATGGGTAGCTCTCAGAATTCCATCCTTTTTTATTTTTCGGCTTCTCGCGGTACTCTCCGCGTACATCTGAGGCAATAATTGATTCAGGTGTTTTTGAAATCCGCCGATATAAAATTGATTGTCCCCAAGAGAGGACATTTTCTCTGCTACCTTCTTTTGCACAAACTCTTGGTAATTTGGGGGCTGCAAAATACCGTTGCTGTCTACGGAGCCTTGCAAAGCATCAAATTCTTCTCTGAGTTTTGTCCCAAAGTTAATAGCGTTTAACTCACCAGACTTACCGTCATAGGCCATTTGAAACTGGTATGACTTACTTGGGTGTTCTGTAGCAGCTTTACCGAGAAGGTTTGGGTCTTTAGCCATCGCTTCCATGGCCGCTTTAGTACCCAGCGTCTGTTGTTCCTTATTCCACTTTTCTTCTCGCTCCTCGTTGTCACGTTCAGCAATCTTTAAGGCTTGTTTCAGTTTTAAGAGGCTATCGGATTGATCTCCAGGCTGAACAACAACGCCCGTTTTGCTCTGAAAATAGGTATCTACAGGCTGTAGGAGATTTCGCTGTATCCGTGCCGAAGGAGCGTCAACTCTCTTTCTAGCCATGTATTATGCTCCTCCAAACGCTTTGGCGTAGCCGCCCTTTTTAGTCGCAAATTTATTGACAGAACCGCCAATACTCAGCGCTACTCCCATCGGACTAGGGCCAGATTTATATGCGTCAGGCCGGTTGTCTTCTATTCTCTGAGCCTCTTGAGATTTGATACCTAGAACATCGGCTTCTAGCTGTTCGAGGTTTTGTTCCATCTCAGATTCACTAGCCATAATGTTTCGATAATTGATGCCAGCGATATCCCAGAACGCTTCATCAACGGAGATGCCTTGGACACCGTTAGACCCTGCATACGCCAGAGACATGGACTCAAGTTCTCTCCCCTCTAGGGCTTTATCAAACCCGTCAGCAATGATGCGTTCATTTTCTATCCTTGCAGCGTTTTCCGCTTGACGAATTTGATCATTAGCTGCCTGACGCGCCCGCATATCCGAAGCTGCCTTCGCAGCGTTCTCAGCAGCGATCTGCGCGTTCTGCTCATCAGTTTTGGCTTTGTCAGCCATAAACCCTGCTGCGGAGCTTCCGATACTTAGGACAAGTCCAATAGTTGCTGGATCACACATGAGCTAACCTCCCAAACTCGTAGAACGGGCGTTTTTCATAGCCATACGGGACCTTTCGGATAAAACTAAAATCAAGCCACCTTAACCATCGGTGATGAACCGTGTTCCTGACATCAGCGTAATTCCAGAGTAATGGGTGTTTTTTATGAAGGTCGTCTCTGAGACCTTTAGATCGCCGCAAAAACTCACGGCTATGGGTGATAATGCCGTCTGTACCAACCATCCATATTGCGGCACCAGTGGGCGCTGGAACTGTGCCCCAGACAACAAATGGAACCTGATTAGCAAAACCAACTTTAATTATGTCTGAGGCCCGCAAGCTGTACCTCAGGACTGTCCAGTTGTTTTTACCTGATGCCGCATATAGTTCGGCGGTGTCTTCTTCCCTGAGGTTTTTTGCAAGGTACTTGAGGTCGCTTAACGCCGCGTCCTCTACGCTATATTCGATTTGCTTTTTGTTGGTACATGCCTTCCCAATCGGTGCTTGAGAATGCACTGTTGAAGGGTGTGTCATTTTTAATAACAATCTTTACTTCGTCGTTTTTAGAAAAGACCGGAAACCGGAATTCCCCAGTGTCGTAGCTGACAGCATCAAGTACATTCGAGCTTGAGCCGAGAACGCGACCACTAAACGCATACGATCTAGTGTTTCTGTTGGTAGGCGTTACCTCAACTGTGAATTGGGCAGTGTTAAGGTACAGCAATGAAAAATATCTCAATTGCAGCCGCCCATCCTGCACGGGCGTTTCAGACCCGCGATCCCCTGCGCGGACAAACTGGTGGGAATATTCGTATTCAAAAGTATATGGAATGCCTACGGTGAAGGCCGTTGACGACAGATCGCCAGTTATAAGGATTTGAGTAGACGTTTGACTGTTTATGGTGGGTATCGTTCCATCAGACTGTACCACTTGCCATGTAGCAGCTTCGGTATACGGAACAGTAATAGTTGTTACGTCAGTACCGGCGTTGTACGAGACTGTGCAGTCCGTATGTGCCGCCTTACGATCTAGTAAAATATCGTCTGGAGTAGCATCAATACCCTCGCCATCTTCAACGATAATTTTGTCTATGTGAACGCCGGTATTTGATTTGTAGACCACATACAGGTCTTGCTCTAGGAATTCAGCAGACAGAATAGTGTACCCTGAGGGGAACACCCACTCGCCCCATGCGCTCTGGAGTTTCTCGTCTCCGCTGTAATACCATTTGTACATAAACAGCTTATTTCTGTTACCACCGCTGAGGACAGCCATAAGGTCTTCTGTCGTACTGCTGGACATCTTGACGACATTTGCAGGGATGTACCGAGGCACCTGAATTGTTATTTCTGCGCTGTCCTTGTTATCAGTTTGATCCGTTACAAACAGTTCCCTGATGCCAGCAAATGACGCGCCGTCAACGGCAAAAAATACGTTGGGGCCAACTGCTGTGGGTTTGGACTCTATAGACGCATCAAACGTTGTAGCCACGCGCAGACCAACGGTGGCTGGCGATAATACATCGTCACTTTCAACCTCAAATTGGACCTTGTCTGAAAACAGCAACAAAGTTTTCGCGTAGGGAATTGCCGCGTAAAGTGTGCTGACGCTGTTCGTTGTTGATGCAATGTCGATACGCTCAGTGTCTAAAAGCTGAACGGTAGTGGTGCGGTAGAAATTTTCAAATTCCTGGTTTTCAGAAAAGATTACATTTTCACCGGACAACAATCCCATTCGGCCTTTGTGAAGGAACATATCGTTTATCTTATTATCAACAAACGATGGGTCCTGATTAGTTGTACTATCACCGGCAATGCGTACCGCCCAAGTATCACGGTCAAAAGTGAAGGTGCCATCCGCATTTCTTACCAGCGTGTGTGGCATCGTTGTGTTTGTTAGTTCACGGCCTTCATCGTACCCGACAGTCTCTGTCCAGACGTTATCCAAGTAGAAAACCCAGTAGTCGTCACCCGCTTCTTCGACATCACCTTTGACCTTTACCAATCGGTTATCAACGTCCTGAGGTGGGAGGTCACTGAACTTTTGAATTTCATCTTTAAACACACGCATGGAACGACCACCGTAACCATCAGTGATCTCAACCTTGTCGGAAGTAGAAAGGCCCGACATACAGACGCTGCTGTTTTCAGTAGTCGCCGTGATGCCAGCGGTAACCAGAGCATTTTTTAATGCTGTAGCAATTTCATCAGTGCCCTCAAGTGCAGTCGAGGCATCGACGTTGGTATTGGTGGTGTGTGTCGCCTTCAACACATTATTCACATAGATAGCGTATGTCTTATTTGCTACTGCCTGAAAGATATAGATTGTTGCCTGTGTGCTTGGGTCCGTCCGCGTTTCCGTTGTGGCTGCTGCTGTAACCGTCTGTCCTTTATTAACAATCCACGTTTGATCAGCGACAGATAAAAATCTGAGAGAATTATTGGGGGTGGTGGTGGTGAGGTATGATTTGCCGTTTGGAAACGAGACAGTCTTTTTATTTCCATCTAGGTCATAGACCTCTAAATCACCGTTTACACAAACGATCATGTATTTTTCTGTGGCGTCACGCTGAACCAGATGGATCGCAGCGTCATCAGGCACAGTCAGGCTGGTTGCTAGGCTGGCTATATATGAAGTGTTGGGCCGCTTCTGTAAGCCAGTGACAACTGAAGGAAACGCATTCTTCATATCTTGGCAGCTTGTGCGTAATCTGATCGGGGCTGGTTGCTGGCTGACACCGTTAGTCATATTGGGAAGACTGCTGGCGACTAGAGGCACTTAGTAAACCCCACGATCAAAGCCAAAGCGTGTTGTGATGCTTATCGGTGTAACGCTATCAGTAATCATGTTGTGATCCCCAGCCCATGCTTCATCATTACGCATTGCAGCAAGGGCGCGGGCTTCATCAGCGGCAATAAACTCTGACATCGTGGTAGAGCCGAGGTGCCGCTCTTGGAATACGCGGGCAGCGCGGAGGGTGATATACCGGCGCACAGTTTCAGGTAAATCAGTGAACTCTAACAATACAACCAGATCGACAGTGATGGTTGTCGCGTCCGGTGTGTAGGTGTGGTTCTTCCTGTCGTACAAGAAACCACCGCGCAGAACTAAATCGAGATCGGTATGGGTTGATGAAGTGGTGGTGTTTACCCCATCAATCCGAGCGGTATTAACAGGGACAGCAAACTTGTTGTTTGTGTCTTTCGTAATTGAGTACCCAATTTCTGTATTAAAGTACCAACCCTGAGACTGCACCTCGCGGCTTACTGAATTAAGAATTGTCTGAGCAATCGTGGCATCCACCACGTTGTCATCTTCAAGAGTGTTCACAGGGCTTTCACCAATGTGAGACATCATCACATTGACGGCCTCAAGCTCTGTCGTAGGCGTAATAATTGCCATTGGTTATCCCTGTATCAAAATTGAAAAAAAGGGACACCCTGGATTTCTCCAAGGCGTCCCTTGATTAGAACTGACTTAGGAAGTCGCGTTCTTGATTGCGATCATGCACTCTGGGCGAAGAGTACCATGGCCTACGGCCATCTTACTGATCATCAATGTGCCCTGTCTGCGAATGTCATATTCTGCTTCAGAAGCAATCGACAATAGCTCGACAGTACCGAGCGCACCTTTCTGCATGACAACAGCAAGATAGCTGCTGGCATCAACACCGTACTTGTTACCAGCGGTGTCGGTAGTCGCGGAGGTGTGATCGACGGCAAGGTTGTTACTCATTACAACCTGCATACCCGCAACGTTGATCACGGTGCCGTCAGAGTAGACACCATTGCTACCACCGAAATCGCGGTTAACAATTTTGTCGTTCTGCACGATGCCGTAATAGGCAGCGGGAGTGATGAATACAAAACGGTCCTCTTTCGGAACGTTCTTTTCATCCAGCTTTTGAGCAGCCGTATAAATCTGACCAACCAGCGTAGTTACATCGGCAGCGGTGCCCATGTTAAGTGCCGCAGATTGGAGGATTTGCTCAGAGGTGCCCTGATCTGCAATAGCAGTCGGCGGGGTTGCGGAGTCCTTGACAGCCATAGACAGCAGGTTGCG
>Ga0208919_1000234_pt1 | contig 40836 bp, 49 predicted proteins | sample 4_EtaG_FD_184076 | JGI IMG/M metagenome (GOLD analysis project Ga0208919, IMG submission 184076) | Marine viral communities from the Subarctic Pacific Ocean - 4_ETSP_OMZ_AT15127 metaG (SPAdes) (version 3) | ecosystem: Environmental > Aquatic > Marine > Oceanic | place: Pacific Ocean | collected... | reverse complement strand
ACCAGCGCAGGTACAGGGTCAGGGCAACCTGGCTATCACTATGGCTGCGAATGACGTGAAGTATGTAACGGTTGAGTCTGGTCGTTTCGAGCAGAATGATTCCACTATTAAAGGAATCTCTGCTGGGAACAACACCAAGATGATTGCGTTCTTGCTACCAGTTAACTGGGGTTAAGCAGATAAAGAACGGGTGGGCAGTACTGGGGAGTAGCCCACCTGTTTTTTAACTAAGGAGACATAATGGTTCGTCAAGCACTGAGATACCAGGTACTCGACAGCTCCGGTGTACCAATATCTGGGGCCAGTATTCAGGTCGCACAATTAGACACCACCACCAATATCACACAGACGATGTACGCAGGGCTTACAGGCGGGACAACTATCGCCAACCCTCTCATTAGTGACGCATCAGGTTGGGTACAGGCGTACCTCAATGGTGCAGACGCAGTGGCATTAAAGCGTGTGACAGTTATTCCCACCCTCACAGGGTTTACATTTACTACGAGGAACGTACAACTCGGTTCCGATTACGGCGTATTAGACGCAGGAGACGCACCCCTTACGGGTACTACCGTCGATGCCACAGACAGATTCAACATGGCTCGCAGTTCAGGTGGCGATCCAGCATCACTGCAAACAGGTGATATGTGGTACAACACCACGTCAAACGTACTGCATTGGAGAGACAATACAGGCACACAGACAGTCGGTTCTGCTACAGGAGACATTACAGCCGTTACCGCAGGGGATGGTCTGACCGGGGGCGGCGCATCGGGCGATGTCACTCTCAATGTAGGTGCGGGTAACGCTATCAACGTGGATGCAAACGACGTAGATGTCAGCGTCAATGCCGCTTCAGCAGCAGTTACTACCCTGGCAGAAGGTGACAAGTTCCTCATCGCTGATGTCGATGATTCTAACGTAACCAAGAGCGCGACAGTTTCTCAGATCGCAGCCACAATGTTGGATGCTGGCAACAATAAAGTGTTCTATTCCAATACTAGTGGGGCTATCACAGAGTTACCTCTGGGGGCATCGGGGGAAGTTCTCACTTCGCAAGGTGCGACGAGTGCTCCAAATTTCTCTGCCATTCCTGCGAGTGGGGGCACAAAAGAAATGACTGCGACTGGTGCTATATCTGGTGCTGGTGTCGCAGTTGCGTTGAATAGCGACGGCACTGTGTCGACGATTGCTGACACTCGCGCAGATGGGTCGCGCCCCTCAACGGGTGTTCAGTTTGAGGGTTCGGGGGTGAAGTGGGTTAAAACAGGTTATGACCCAGACACGGGAAATGTCTGGGTTGCGTACACCGATACGGGAGCAGGTAATGTGCCCACTGTAGCGATGGGGTCTGTATCAGGTTCGACTATTACATGGGGAACGCCTGTCGGCTTGGAATCAGCCTACACGGGCTGTGAATTCTTAGATGCAGTCTATGATGAAACCTTGAACCAGTTGTGGGTTATCTATTCACTCACGGCGAGCACCTACGACCACAAAATTGCCTCCTGTACATTTTCAGGCACGACAGTGACGAACAACGGAACGCCTATCAGTATCCGAACGGGCGCACATACCCCGACGGGATATCACGGAAATAATGTGCTGTACAACGCGACCGACGGCGTAACGATTGCCTGTGTAGCTGACTCGAACAATAGCTCGCGGGCTGACTTTTACAAGATGTCCATCTCAGGCTCAACAATTACAGCGACCGCAGCGAGCGACTCAACAACAGCGGGCGGTCTTGCGGGCACGTTTTATTATCAAAAATTCACATGGGATTCGCGGTCAAACAGAATCGTCAGGCTCGGTTATAAAACTAAAGCACTTATAGCCGAGTCGTACAGTTACACCAACGCGACCCCGACAGTAGCACTTACATCACAGGCGATAGTTATAAATCCATCCATGCCGTGTAGTTCGAGCGACCATTCGTTCAATATGGATTACGACGATGTGAACGACTTTCATCATGTTGGGTTCAAAAGTGACAACGACGGCGAGCCGACTTTGATCGCTCTACGCGTTACCACGAATGAAATTATTGCGGCGCGACCATATTCCCTGAGCGGAGTTACGCAGGTCACCGCTTCGTATCCGCCCTTGATAAATGTGGCAGTTGACCAGACAAGCGGGAATTTGTATGCGACCTATTCTGGAACCGATGACGATGTGCATGGCGTACCTTTAGGAATCGGGCAAAATATGGAATATGTCCGAGCGGGCTTGGATGTTATTTATAACTACACTATGGGCACAGGTGCGAATGGCTACAATCAAGGCTGCGGCCCGTACACAGGCGGCAAGATGGTCGTCTGCTGGAATAACAACAACGGAAATAACGGGATGGGCAATATCTACACGATGCCGACAGGCCAAACAACGGCCCCAAATTTCTTTGGTATTTCTGAGGCGGCTATTTCGGGTGGTTCGGCTGGAACCATCACGATTATCAGTGGAACTAATACCGATGTAAGCGGACTAACGCGCGGAAGCGATGTGTATTTGACGGCAGCAGGTGGTTATTCGATGACTGATTTAGGCTATGGGAAAATTGGTACAGCCACCACAGCGACATCAATACTGATAACAGATACAGGCAACCAAGCACAATCAGGAGCGTAACCAATGAAACTAATTAGATCTAAGGTATCGCGTGAAATCCGATGGATTTTCAAAGATACGGATACGGTCGCGCTCGACGATACAAAATTGTCAGTAACGGAAACGGATTATTTTGATGCGTCGCAGTCATGGGAGCGCACCGACATCACGACTGATGAATGGGAGCTTATAACGGCGACGGCTGAGGAATACTTGCTCGCCACGGTACACGACCGCCCGTATTTTAATTCTGATACATACGGAAATAACGAGCGACGATAGGAGCCTGACATGGTAATGGGACCAGTAGGTATAGGATTTCCCACTAGCTCTAGTGGGACTACTACTATTTCAGGGTGTGATTTATTAGTAGGATTTAGTAAGTTCATCAACGATTATTGGGCTAGTACCACCACGAGTGCAGGGTCAGGTACGTTCAATACGCTCGTAGACACATCGTTGTCACGTTTTGGTGACGATCAGATCATTGATTTCTATGTCAGAATCACAGGTGCAGGGAACCTGCAATACGACGTAAGGCGCATTACTCAGTTTGTGTCTGCTACCGGGACTGTGTTTGTAGACCCGCCATTTAGCGAGACAGTGGCTAGTGGTACGGATTACCAGATACATCGGTACGATCCGTCGCTCAAGTTCGAGTGTTTGGATGAAGCCAGGCTACGCGAAGATGTATTTGAACACGCCTTCCGCTTAATTTACGACGATACATCCACGTCAGACGGACTGAGTGACTGGTATGACATCAACCCAGACATTCGTTCAGGCCCGATGTACATATTTGTGGAAGACCCGCAGTCAGTGACGGCTGAATGGAACGTCTTGTCTAATCCGGTGGGTGACACAACTACAAGCTGGACGGTGAGCAACACCACAGCCACGATAGTCAGCCAAACCAACATGGATCGCTTGATTCCAAAGTACGACACAAGCTGCATGAAATTGGCTACTGCGGCAGCGACTACAGGGACTCTGGCACAGACAGTCGGCAGCATGTCCATAACAGCCTCACAAGCCGCAGGACGGCGCATGACGTTCGGAATGTGGGTGAATACTCGTGACACCTCTGGGGTCAAAATTCAGCTCACTGACGATGATGGTGATACTGCTTCTTCGTTGCATGGAGGTACAGGTTGGGAGCTGCTTACGGTAGAGAAGAACATCTCTCCGACGAACGCCGCCACGTTGACAGCGACCTTAATTGTGGCAGGAGGGACATCAACAGGTGCGACCGCATTCTTTAACCGCGCATGGCTCTACTACGGGGAGTCCAATCTTATACAGGACGTGTACCCGTGGCGCGAAGCACACCTCATCAGACGTGATGCCACTACACAGAAGGTTCAGCTCTCTTGGGTTCCCACCAATGGACGGCAGATCCGCATGGTCGGGAGACAGTATCTGTCAGAGCTTGGGAGTGTCCCAGCGACCCAATGTACGAACACGATGGAGCTTGACCAGGGGTCAGCACAGGTACTGTACGGAGCCGCAGCAGAAATCCTGTTCGAGCGTGAAGGGCTGACTACGGAAGAGTTTGAAACCATTGCCAGAAGAATCCAGATCATAGACAGAAAGAAGGATGCGACGAAAGCGTGGGGATACGTCATACCGCAACGACCCACGATCCGTAGTCCTTATCAATAATGGCACTCATCAGTACCGGCTCACGGGTAGATACCCCTTACGACATTTACCTGGAGGTAGATAATCAGAAGCTAGGGTTCATGCTGAACGATATTGACGGCATACTCGGCTACCGTGCGTCACTATCTGAGCAGGTCACACCACAATTCAATACCGCGTCATTCGATTACGCTTCTGTGCCTATCGAGGTAGAAGTTCCAGTGGCCTATGAGAACTGGCAGGGTGGCTGTGCGTTTAACTCAGTCGAGTATGAAGAAGCCGGGTCCCTAACCAAGTATTCGTTTACTCGTGGTGTGGATGCAAGCTACGCAGGAAAGCTCTATGCCGGTCCTGATGTCCAGTATCATCAGACGTCGCTTGCGTCCTCATTGTTTTTCACATCCTCCACAGGCTATACACGAGATCCGAATCCAGAGGTGAAGTTTTATTACGCACCAAGCACAGGGTATGTGTGGGCGTTTGGTGGACAGTATCTTTGGTACTTTACTGGTGGAGCTACACCGACGTGGACCCAGGCTAATTTCAGTTTCGCGTCCGGTTTTGCAATGACAGACATCATCGACTTTAACGGCACGTTGTTTGTGGCTGGGATGGTTACGTCTACTGGTGCAGCTATTAAGTACTACTACTCTACCGATGATGGAGTGACTTGGACCCAAAGCAATTTATCAAACGCAGAAATGTTGTTTTTTGCCATTCGTGGAGAGACATCGGGCAGTCCGTATCTTTGGGGTGTAAACGGGGCTGGTGAAGTGCGATCTAACGTCAACGGTCAAAACGGCGGTGCTGCGTGGTCAGCGGCCATTGCGTTAGGCGACTCGCTCAACGACACCGTCGCTGGGATGATCATCGGTGGCAACTTTATATATGTGTTCAAAGTAAATTCAATCTGGCGCACTGACGGATCTGATTCTCTCAGCGTCTGGGATAACACAGGTAATGCAGAGCCGTGGTACTCACGAGCCGGTAACGGGTCGCGTCCGTATGTGTGGAGTGACGGCAATATATACGTCCAATACGGCAGACGCATCTTACAGATAGACCCAAACAACAATACACAGACGATTGTATGGCCTCCTAGTGCGGCTCAGGCTGGTTCAGAAGAGTTAGACGGACGTATTACCGGGATTAGTGGCGACTCTGAGTGGCTGTATTTCTCGCTTGTAAACGACCGAGGCGTGAGCTACATCATGAAGGGGCTACCAGGTACAACTAATTTCCACACTCTCACATATATACAGTACCCAGCTATTAAAGGTATCGGCGTATTTGGTGCAGGATTAATCACAGACACTAACCCCTACCTACTCTTTGGCACTGATGCGACAGGTATAGGCGCTCCGTCATACGGGTATCTTGGTGGGTTCAGGCTTCCAAAGGTAGGCATGTTACCTGACACCGATCCAGACTACGCCTTTGATGATGATTATACGCAGGGTCAGTATGTGGTGGGTCCCTGGGTGGATGTCGGGCAAGCAGCATCTCAGAAGTTATTGAACGGTGCGCGTGTGCTATCGACCACTGCCAATGAATCGTCTCCTACAACGATTAGCTATGTGACGGATACAACGAACTATGCGGATACGTTCCTTGAAAACGTGCGTAAAGGTGACATTACTGGTACGTCCATTGGTATAGCGACAGACGATAATGCGTCGTTCCGTATCACTACAGAAATCAGGTTCAACAAGATTCGGTACATCCTGAAAATGACTCGTGCGACAGAAAAGAACGTCGCGTCGATTGACTCAGTGGTACTGGACACCACGATTGCTCCGAAGCGCCGCCGTTTGTTCGAGTGCGACATCTTGGTTGGTGACGATCTCCCACTGAAGGGTGGCGGTAATTCCCGGCACGGAGCAAAGGTCAGCGAGAACTTTTTATTTAACGCTTCAGACAGACTCATCACCCTCACCGACATTTTTAATCGGACCTATTCAGTCAAGATGCTCAACCTACGCGCCGCTGGCGTGATGGCGAAGGATGGTCGTGACCTACAGGTATATACAGTGTCGTTTGCCCAGATTAACCAACTCACGGATCTGGGTGACGATTTGGTTTACGACGTGAGTGCATGGGATACCGGAAAGGTGTACGCATAATGGCTCTTAACAGTGTTACGTCAGGCAATGTGGCGAATAGTTCAGACATTAACCAATACAAAGAAGCACTGGAGGGTACGAGAGACTTTTCAGCACTTATGAAAGCAGCGGCAGGAACAGACTTCTATATACGGATGTCCAACACTGGTGGCAGTCAGTTCTTTAAGGTACAAAATTCCAGTGCTGTCGATGCGCTGGTAGTGAACTCTGCTGGGGTAGTCACTCCTACGACATTACAGATTACCAATCAATCAGCCCCTTCTGATGTCACAGCAGGGCGTATGTCCTACAACTCCACAAAGAATGTGTTGGTGTATGGCAACGGCTCTCAGGTGGTAGAGGTGGCTGATGGTGCGAGTACCAACCTGGCGCTACTTAGTGCCGAGCAAACGATTAACAACACCGCTACGTTAACCACATTGACGGACTTCACCACTGCATTAGTAGCGAACGCAACATACGTCGCAGAGTTCGTGCTGATCTATCTATCTGGTACAACACCGGACGTGAAGTTTAAGTGGGACATCGGATCGGTATCGGGTTGCACGATTGAATGGGGCCAGACTGGAGCGTCAGCAATCAACGCGGCTGCTCCTTCTGGTGGTGGAGCGATCACAACCTACAACTCCATGCACGACCAGACTCAAACAATGGCTCTGTCAGGACAAGGTACAGCAGCAGACAACAAAGTCGTCGTGCCGTTGTTTGCCACAATTCACAACAGTTCAACCGCAGGGAATTTGAATTTCCAATGGGCGCAAAACACTGCGAACGGTAGTAACACATCACTACTGGTGGGTAGCTACATGAAAATCACAAGGAACGCATAATGGATGAGAAAAAGAAACCACCCTTCTTCAAGCGTGTATTCGCTCTAAAGGACGTACATCTACCACCTATTAGACTGAGGTTTCCTAATTGGAAAACCCCAGAAATAAATCTACGTATGCCGTCATTCGGAGGATGGCAACCGCCTAATCTGAAGATTGCTTCCGTGCGTGGCATGACGATTACGGGCGGCGTTTGGAAAATTGGAATATTGGGTGGGGCCATCGGTCTTTTGGTGACAGGTTTTGCCATTGGTACGTCGGTCGTGTTCACTCAAGCCGCAAGCCATTTCCCAGATCCGGCCATCTATAATGTCGCTGCTGTTAAGCCTGACCAGACACTCAAGGTTGGTGAGGACTGGGTAATACCTGAGAACGCCACACTCGAAGAACGTCAGCTTATGACCAACACCCTCAAGATCAACATGAGTGGAGCTAGAGCAAGCAACATCACAATTAACGACGTAGACATTGGAGCGACTTTCGGCAGTGCCACTGACACTATCAAAATCATTGGGGCTACCGGGAAGGTGCTTGAATGTGAGACGGTCATATTAGATAACGTCACTGCAACGAAGCTCACCATAGATAACAGCCAGTTCCACACTATGAATATTCTTAATAACCAGGCATCTGGTATCAGTATTGGCGGTACGTTAAGCAGTACCCCTGCGGCGATAACGGTGCAGTCAGAGCGTGGTGCAGTCAGTATCCCCTCCGTTGGTGGCGGGGGAAGCTCATTCGACAAAATTGAAATCTCAACTATCACGGCTTCGAGTCAATGTAAGAAACTGACTATCTCGAATGTTCGAGCCTACGGTGGGGGTATAACTATCAACAACCTCCATGCCGGTACGTTCACCCTTCAGAACTCAACGTTCGGGGCGGATGCTTCGCTCGACACCTTTGAGCTAGTTATATCTGCTGCGACTTTGTACAGCACTATGACTGCATCTAACAACGTAGAGAAATCCATCATCGTAAAATGAAACGCTCGTTGGGAATCGGTGTCGCTTTAGGAGTATTCCTACTCATGCCAGCCACCATCCCCGACGTAGTCCACATCAGCTATGCGGTTCCAATACCACCACCTGTGGTTGAGGTTGTGACTCCGCTCCTTATCACCCCTGTAGGGCCGGTGACGTTGGGTGTGGGTGACAGGATGGTAGAAGACATTGAAGTCTCAGTACCTACGGCTGAACGTGAAGTTGAATATCTATCCAAGCACGAAATCAAAACCATCCTGGCTCAGACAAGCTGGCGTTCGCACGTAACTGGACACGTCATACAGATTGAGGACGGCTCTTGGATACAGGACAACAGTATGTTCGAGCAGATCTATCACATCATCATGTGTGAGAGCACGGGTAGACCGGACGCTATAGGCGACTCGGGAGATTCGTATGGCTTGTTTCAAATCAACATGAACTATTGGTCTCAGTTAGTGGGGACTCGTAACGTGCTCGACCCTGTGGAGAACGCACAGATCGCTTATGAGATTTGGATGTTACAGAGCTGGAACGCGTGGAGCTGTTATGGCAGATGAAGAACGAGAACAGCGCAAGGGTGGTGGAACCACTATTACGGGGGTACAGCTCCTGGTGGGTATGGTGTTCATACCTGTGGTGATGGTGTGGCTTGCGTTGGGGGCCAGGATTATTTGGTCTGCTACGGGTAACGTAGAAACGCTGCAAAACATAGAAGGTCTCTGACCCTCTGGGGTCAGGAATTAAACACTTTTAACAGCCTTAGCAGTTTTAACCCTACCAGTCAGTGCCGGACTATCGGCACTCTTTGTCGCTTTTACCAATGAAATAGATAAGAAGAGGGACTAACTAATGCCACGACGATGCCCGGATTGTGAAGAAGAGTATTGGGAGAAGTGTCCATGTGGATTCGACCCAGAGATGGAGGAAGGCAATGAGTGAACCGTATAGCTGTTGGGTATGTCACGAAGATATACCTCCGCAAAAAGTTAAGATAGTTCGGCTAGAGGTGGAGTCAGGCTATCGCATGGTCAAAACGTGTGGGAGCTGTAAATGAGTGAGCCATTTACCTACCGGCTCGACATCGACAGCATCAGCGTGTACGACGGTGACACCATTAAGTGTGACATCGATTTAGGGTTTTCAATAATTTTGAAGAAACAATCCGTCAGGTCACTAGGAATAAATTGTCCGGAGATACGCACTAAAGACGAACGAGAACGCGCTTTGGGGTACGAAGCGAGGGATCAACTCAGACACATCCTTGAAGAAGCGGACGTTATAGCACTGCAATCCCACGGTAAAGGTAAGTTTGGTCGCATACTTGGGACTCTGTTTGCGGACGGTAAAAACGTCAATGAAATGATGATCGATTTAGGGCTTGCCAGGCCGTATGACGGAGGCAAGAGATCCTCATGGTTTAGCACAAATGTTCTATAATAAACACAGTAAAAAAAGGGGTGACGTATGGAGTTCCTTAACTGATAGAACTGATGCTCACTATCACTGTCACAGTGATCATTGTTGGGTGGATAAGGGAGGTGGTATTCGATGAGACTAAAGTTCGCAGGAAGTCTAAACGGAACCACCTACAACGGTTTGCCTGTGAGTGGTCGCGTCACTTCATTCTACGGAGTTGTCAGGCCCGAACTAAGTCAGGGCAAGGGACATTCGGGTGTAGATATTGCAGCCGCTGAAGGCACACCGGTGTTAGCACCGATGGATGGAGTAGTTAACGATGTATTCACGACCGAAGAAACAGTCGCGTGGCGGGAAAATGTGGCGGCTATTTTTGGTAATGCTACTTTCCTGCGGCACAATGATAGCGATGGGAACCTTATTGGCTACACTTTATACGCTCATCTATATGCCGCGCCAAGTGTCCGCCGCTCTGAATCCGTCAAAGCAGGAGACCTCTTAGGCGTAATTGGTAGTACCGGCCAGAGCACAGGACCCCACTTACACTGGGGCTGTACGGTAGCAGCCAACCCCTACTTCTCTAGGTCAAAGGGATTGAACGATGCGTTCAAGTTTCTGGATGATGGCAATGAAGACTCAATATCTGTTAACCAGGCTGAGTTCGATGAGCGCCAGAAGAAAGCCAACGATCTAATAGATGCAGGGCAAAGCATCCTCAATGATGTAATCGACGACCTTCAAGGTAAGGTCGAGGATATGGAGTAAACGATGAACGAAGAATATAAGGACATTGCTGAGAGAGCGGTGTCTACCGGGGTTCAAGCTGCGATAGGAGTCACTGCGGGGATGTCACTCGCAAACGTGGACATGGATGCTATGGCACTCATCGCCACAGTATTTATTAGTGCTGCTGCCAGTGTAGTGAAATCTGGTGTAGCTCAGAAATTAGTAGGAGATGATTCGGCAAGCCTGGTCACGTTGAAGCGTGACCCAAAGACAGGCCGGTTCATGTCGGCCAAGAAGGGTAAGAAATAAATGAGCGGTATTATAAAGAACGGTAAGAAGGCCAGTGCTGTAGGTGTACCCGCTGTGTACCCAGCACCTAAACCAAAGGCAACTAAGAAGAAGGCTAAAGAGTAATTGGAGCGGAAGACGAGGATCGAACTCGCGACATCGATCTTGGGAAGATCGCGCTCTACCACTGAGCTACTCCCGCTAGTGTGACGCTTTGTCACAAAAAGTGTCACAGTAAAGTGGCACAAAAGAGATGAATTCCCACCTCTTTGTGCCACACTTCCTACACTTTTATATCAGTGTAGTTTATTTTTGTATCTGGCTCCTTTTCTCTAAATATCCATCGCCAACTGCTCAAATAAAATATAGAGATTCTCAAGTTCTGACTCCGTGAACGAAGGGTCTGATTCTTGAAATTCGACCTCATTTATTTGACATTTGCTACATAATTTTTGCTCCGAGATCACTTTGGGAAGCATGTGCTCTAAGTACCTGATTCCCAGTAATAGGTGGCTTGTTGATGTTTGCGTCACAAGAATGTGTCACACCTTTCTTACTGTTCCCCACCAGTATGTCTACTAAAGTGCATTTGAGGGTAGCACTCGCCTCCTTTCCTGCTCTTCGTAATGATCAGCGGCTGCTTTGTCCGAGTCATTATCGAAATACAAGTTAGTTGTCTGGATATCAGCGTGTCCCATGAGGTCACGGACGGTTGCGATAGGTAATCCTCTGTGGGCTTGTAGAAAGCCATAGGTATGCCGTAGGTCGTGGAACCTGGGTGGATACTCTTTCTTCTCGGATTTTCCTGCTTCGCGTCGTTGTGACTCACGAATACGCACTATCCCTAACTGCTTGCAGTATTGCATGAAGAGCTTAGAACAAAACTCAGGTCGCTGTAAATCGCCCCGAGTATCCGGGAACAAGTATGCTTCCGGCTCGTTGATTCGTGCGCTAGTCCATGCACCACCGATAGCCAGTTGCAGTTCACCTATCTTGGCTCTGTGTGTAGCCAACAGCCGCTTCATTGTGTCTGGGTGTTCGCCCCATTCGGACATCACCAGAAACGGCGCTCGACGCTCCTTCAGACCGCCCTTAGAACCCTCTGTGATCTCAAATTTGGCAGGGCCAGTCCACACCAGTGACTGTGTGACAGCAACTTCGGTGTCGGTGACATCCTTCCATTGCAGACCCATCACCTCACCGCGTCGCAAACCAGCTCGCCACGCTATTTGAGTAGCGACGTGAGCGGACCATGTGGACCAGTTCGGTACTCCTGCTCCAATCGTGCCAACCAACTCTAGCTCTTCTCGGCTGAGTCGATGAAGCACATGAGTGTTAGCCTCACCGAAGTGGTGGCCTCTACCTGGGTTCTGTGCTTTCAATGGGTCAGATGCGTAGGGACTCGGGCGAAATATTCGTTCCTGACTGGCCGCTTGAAAAATAAGCGACAGCGTATCTGAATACTTTTTGCATGTCCCGGCCTTCCAGCGCGTCTCGAACTGTTCCAACAAGATCTTGTCGATCATGTCCCAATCGATCTCTTCAAAGTATTTGTTACCGAGTTTACCGACCCACCAATTTGCACGGTCGTTGCGAAACTGAAGTTCCATTGCAGACACCGTTACTCCGGTCGTCCGTCGCCTACGCAGCTTGGCGTACTCACGCAGGAAGAGTGGAACGAAGTCAGCAAACCTTCCAGACAGTTCATCGCCAGCCCGAGATGCTGTGTTAGCTTGTTGAAGTACCTTCTGATACTCCGTAAAGTAGTTGAAACATTCTTCAGAGCACGCATAAATGCGATAAATTTTGCTCCCTACTCGCTGTCGATTACGCCACATGAAACTGTCTTCATACACAGTACGTCGGCAATCAGGGCCGCTACATTCGTGCGATTGCATGATGCGCCTCCCTAATAGCAGTGCGAGCGTTCATCACGTCAGTGGCTTTGAGCAGTTTCGTGTACTTGTTCTGCCCCGGTCTCGTCACATTCGGTATCCGTACACCGAACTTCTGGTCCATCTCGAACACTCTTTCAGCGAGTTTCCTGCTGTAGAGATCGTTGCGCCCCAGAAAGTACCGACTCCAAACCGTTGCCTGATACCAGTGGGCAAACGGATTAGTGTACCGATGAGAGTTCACTGACGGATCATCCATTGCGTCCAGTAAGTCCTGCATCGGATTACCGAACCGATCCACTCGTACTTCACGTTCCTTTACATCGCAACAGTCATAAATGGTGAGTGCTGCGTAGTATGGAAACACGGCAAGATGTGAGTAGTGGTTTTTCCCTAAGTTTGGGTCCACATCAACGTGCCTGTGTGCCACGAATGGCGGTTGCTCTGTTTTCACACCGAACTCATCTTTTGTCGGCTCCAACATAAACTGCACTTGGCTCTTGGAAGGTAGCTTGTGCCACTCCCAATCAAATGACAGCATCAATCGCATCGGGTCACGGGAAAACTCATATCCGATTTCCCCTGGATAATCGATTATATCCCGTGAGCTAATGCCCTCAATGCGCTTTCTCTCTCCCGCTATGTCGTACACCAAGCCCTCTGCGTTCTCAGGAAACACTACTGGCTTGTGATTGTATTCTCGTAATGTAGTTACCTCCATCGTACTCCACCCCCTCATTCACTATTCGCTTTTCTATTACTGCCTGTAGCACGACATCCAGTTCATCTCCCTTGTCAGGGAAGGCATCAGCTATATGGTCATACTGCGAGCCGAGTATCTGTTTCGCTGCGGTATGGAAATCAAGGTACGGATCATCATCCGCAAGCTCCTCAAATCCATCTATACCGAGCAGCCAGGGTACCGGCACTCTCAGTAGTCGTGATATCTGGAGCAATCGCGCAGTAGGAAGACGGATCTCCCCTAGCTCGATGCGCCCGATGAACCACTGTTTCGGTGGGTCGGGTAGCAGTGTGCCAAGTAGTTGTTGTTTCATTCCCAACAACTCCCGGCGTAGGCGTAGACGTGTCCGAACTCTATCGGCTATTGCGTCTACTTTGTACCAGTCCCCAATCTGGTTATCTTCTGTCATACAAACTCCTTCCAGTTATGTACTCCCAAGAGAACTGTACATCTAAAAGTTGAAACGTGTCAAGCAGAAAAATGAATAAGAAATAACAAAATAATCAAAAAGATGAAAACAAAAACTAATAAAAAAAGCGAAACGGTATTGCAAAAAGAGTTCCTGACTTCTATGCTTACCTACGGAAAGGAGTATTTGAATGAACATAATTGAACCGAACGGCATCTATACCTTCACCGAAGTCCAAGAGATTTTCGGTATATCGCAACCTACGTTATCAACCTGGATTCGACAAAAGGGATTAGTGGGGCGGACGTTCTCTGGCCGAAGGCAAGGGACTCGCTTTTTTGTAGGTGCGGACATACTCGATTTTGTATCTAAGGGTGCAGCCGGTGGTCCAGCCCAAGTTTGAGGACGTACTGAGCGCCCGTAGTCAGGGCATACAAAAAGTAGAACGAGGCACTGACCCTGATTGGGGAGACAGAGCACTCGAAGTAGTGAAAGTAATAGCAAAATCCAATGACATATTTACAGCAGATGCCATCTGGGAAGCATTGGGAGCCGATACGCCGAGAGAGAATCGCGCACTTGGTCCAATTCTTAACAGAGCACAACGACTTGGCTGGATTGTTAAATCAACTGAAACCGTCATGTCTCAAAGAGCTGTCAATCATGGCAGAGAAATACGAGTGTGGCGAAGTAACTTCAAATAAATTGCCGGATGGAGATCAACCCACCCGGCAGAGAGATCAGGCCCATGAACACAAGCCTGACTTTCCAATGATACCAGATGAGACTACAGAGTCCGAATTGTTCAACGACCCAATACATCAGGAACGCACCGTTACGACATTCGGTACGCACTGGCGTGTAGGAAGTATGTCCCGTGAGACGTGGAGCGTGAAGTACATCGAGTCGAGTCAGACCTGGTACGTGCGTAACAACTACAACAGGCGAGCCATCGTCATAGAAGGATATTCGGAAAACAGAGAAGCTGCTTTGCGTTTGATTCGCAACTACGCATTTCACCAACGAGTTGATGGTGGGTTGATTTGGGCAGTTAACAAGATTGAGAGCACGATACATGGCTAACGACGACTTTGGTGATTTGGTCCAGAAACAGCGTGACAATATCCACCAGTTTGAAGTCACCCACCTAACCCTGAATACCAGTCGGAACGAGGTGAAGAGGGCGAAAGAATTACAGCTTTCTTTAGAGGATGGATGGGGACTGCCGGTAGGAAAAAATCAAGATGAGCGCGATAAATGGATTCGCCGGAAACAAGGTGATGATTTCGGTTGGAAAGCAGCAGAGGCAGAGGTCACTAGCGCCGCTTCGATCATCGCCGAAAACGAGGGACGTAGAGAGGCCCTGAAATACAGCATTCGACTGACAGAGCGTGAGTTGGATTACGCCATTGTTATGGCAAAAGGAGTTACAGACTAATGGCATTTAATTTAGACGATTATGAAATGGTGAAAGACCGCATTCCATTGTTTTACGCTGAGTTTCCTGACGGCAGAATCACTACCGAGATCGTGTCCGAGACTGATAGCTCGTGTACTATACGTGCTTTTTTATGGAAGAACGCAGAAGAGCAAGCTAACTTGTGCCCTCTATCAACCGGCATTGCTAAGGAGTGGGCCGGGGGTATGATCGAGAAATACACAGAGAATTGTTCTACCAGCGCGATTGGTAGAGCTATTTCTAACCGAGCAATCTACGGCAAGGTCGCAACTGAGACAGGCAACAGGCCAAGCCGAGAAGAGATGAGTGCAGTACGCACCGATGCTCCGAAAGCAGCTAACCCTAACGACATTGAGGAACACTCTCTTCTAGAAGAAGTGTTGGCCCAACCTGAGACAGAGCTTGTAAGCCAGGTTCAGGGTAGTGCTATTCCTATACACAAAGACGGCAACCCTATGTATGTGGTCAGCGATTTCAAAGGAGAGATGCAGCCACGTTGTGCCAAGCACATGGGTAAAGGCGACTATGCGAGCGAGCCAGCCCGGATGTGGCCGATTGAATGGGACCCTCACCAGAGGGAGGGCAACGATAACTGGAAGATTCAAAAGGTAGGGGCGAGTGAGTCTATTTATAAATGCACAGCCCAAGATTCTTCTGAGCCAGAACGCTACTGTCTACGTTACGTGACTCAGGCAGATTTCAAAGCCAAGCATGTCGTGTTCTAGGCCAGTATGACAATGAAACATTGGCTTACTACTCGCATGGGTATCGCAACTCAACCATGTACCTGGTGTGGTGACCCTGTGTACGACGATGGGCGAGTGCGTAATGCACAGGACGGTGGCCGTCACGGGTGCAGTATCACAGATGCCATCCAGTACCGGCGGTTAGTACCTAGACCGACGTATGAGGAGGAACTAATTGCAGAATGGTACAGCAGCGATATGGAGAGTGAGTTACCTCAGATTGATGAGACGGAAGCGACATCGACACCTATTCAGGTAGGAGATCCGTTTAATGACTGAGCTGCTTACTAAGTTTCACACCAACAAACATGCCTACAAATGGGGAGACGGAACCACCGCGTTGCTCAGGAACTTCTCTGACAAGAACAACAAGGTGTATTGCGAAGCGGTGTTTGCATCTAATGGCGGCATTATGTATTCCGGGACACTTGACCTGTTGATGGCTGCGTCCACTCAGAAGACATTTGCTAAGGCTCTGGCCGAAAACCCGATAACAAATGCACCTTTTGACGAGTGGCGCACCCGCATAGTTAACCTGTCGTACACGTCAGTCGAAGAATACCGGCGTGGTGGTGAGGAATTCTTACAGCTCAATCAGACGCAGCCTGAGACAAGCGCCGCTGCGTTTGCATTAGAACCGTTCATTGCACAAGAGGGCATCTCTCTTCTGTACGGAAACGGAGCCGCCGGAAAGTCCATGTTGGCTCTTACGATGCTGTTAAGTATCAGTTCAGGAGAGCCAATTCTAGGATCTGTGCCTGGAGTAGTCGGTAAAACAGCTTATTACGACTTTGAAGACGGCGTGAACACTCATGCAGAGCGATTACACGCATTGGCACAAGGCTTCAATGTGTCCTCAGACGACGTGTATTACCGCCGGATGGATCGTTCATTGGTGCATTCACAAGAGAGAATACTGGATGAGATTGAAGAACATGACTTAAAGGCTGTGGTGATAGACAGTCTTGGGATGGGTGCAGGGGGAGATCCATCTGACGCGGCACTGATTCTCCAAGCAATGAACGTATGTAAGTCGTTCAACATCCCGGTACTTACCCTAAGTCACCTAGCTAAAAGTGCATTGGGCGAGAACGCTAGTGCTCAAGCCGAGGAAACATCCTACGGCAGTGTGTATGCCGGTAATTCAGTACGAAACCAGTGGCTTATTAAGAAAAAGCAAGACGAAGAAGAAGACCCGATTATTTATCTGAAGCACACGAAGGTCAACCGAGGGCCAAAGCGTCCAGTCATGGCCTATGAGGTGGAATTCGATAACGATGAATCGTTTCGATTACTGAGTGCCAAGTACACACAGGTATCTGCGTCTGCGTATTCAGAAGACATGCAAAAAGAAAGTGATGAGGAAGGGGACAAGACTATACGAGCTGCGGTATTCGAGGTATTCAAAGAGTCGGAGACTGCTTCTGTAGATGTACAGACTATTAGAGATTCTGTCGCACAGAAGAGAAACAGTCCCAGGCTTAAAGATTCTCAGATACGGCGTGTGCTCACTGACGGCGAAAAAGAAGGGTGGTTTGAAATCACTCATACGGTGAAGAACAAAAAGTTCTGGGGTATGAAAAATGGTTAGCGTACAGGCTTCGTACATGTACGGACATAGTATGTACGCCTTACCGTACACCGCGTTGTTGGACCCCTTTAGGGGGTCCACAGCATGTACGGAGGTTGAGTGAGTGTGGATCTACATCCCTACCTCAGCATCTGCAGCGGTGCAGGAGGACTCGACACCGGGGTTGACCGAGGCTCAGGCGGAACTACTGTCCCAGTCTGTTACGTTGAGAGAGAAGTCACCGCCGCCGCGACGTTGGTCAGCAATATTACGCAAGGAACGTTGGCTGATGCTCCTATCTGGTCTGACCTTAAAACCTTCGACTTCGCAGCGTGGCGTGGACAAGTGGAAGGAATCGTGGGTGGCTACCCATGTCAGCCGTTCTCAGCAGTCGGGCCTAAATTGGGAGCCGCCGATCCCAGGCATCTCTGGCCCTACATCGAAGCAGGAATCAAAGCAGCTCAGCCTCTTTGGGTTTTCTTTGAAAACGTCGCCCATCATTTGTCACTCGGATTCAGTGAGGTCGCCCTCAGTCTTCAAGGCATGGGTTACTCAGTTGCGGCGACACTCGCTACGGCGGAGGAAACAGGGGCACAGCATAGACGACAACGGCTTTTTATCTTGGGCTACGCCTCTGGCAACGGATGCAAAGAAGAAACCATCGGCATCGTTGGCTCGTCAGGTAGATCCGCAATCGAAATGGAGCGCCCGTCGAGATTCGCATACGGACCCACGGACCCAAGATGGGTGGGTGTGGCGGGAGGACTACAACCATCGCTACTTAAATCCGAATTTCTGCGAGTGGATGATGGGATGGGGCATTGGCTGGACATCGGTCGCAACGACCGTATCCGCATTATTGGAAACGGAGTCGTCCCTGACACCGCAGCATTGGCCTGGCACGAATGTTGGGAGGCACTCACTCAATGAACAAAGTGACGTGCAGTGAGGTGATATGTGGTGAGGATTGCGAAGAACCCACTGGCGAGCACCGAGTATTGGAGTGGTGGGACAGGCAGTGCGAAATGTGCGAGGACTGGTGGTGTGATTTTCACTCACTGCATGTATATGACTGCACTTGTCTGCTTGAGGATTGGGTGCAAGAAGAGTTGGAGAGGTTATGAACCATAAACACTACTGGCAGTATCCGGGGTTCGAGGATGAATCCACCCATACCAGGTATTGCAAGACCTGTGGAGTTAAGGCTGTCTACCCACGTCTCAAGGATGAAGTGAACCTAGATAACAGTATGCCCAGAAAGAAAAAGAAATGAAGCACGTCGTATTTTTTAGCGGCGGTAAGGCATCCTTCGGGGCAGCGTATAGGTTGCGCCAGGAATATAACGACGATCCGATAGTGCTGTTGTTTACGGATACCAAAGTCGAGGACTTGGACTTATATCGTTTTCTGATTCAGTCTGCTGCGTTAATACCTGGTGCTCAACTGGTGAGCTTGGCTGATGGTCGGACCATCTGGGAGTTATTCGACGAGCAATCATTCTTAGGTAACAACCGAGTGCCAGTGTGTTCACGAGTATTAAAGAACGAGGTAGCTCAGACGTGGGTCCGTTCGCAGTGTGATCCTGACGACACAACACTGTATTTCGGCATCGACTATACCGAGGCTCATAGAACTGAGGGCGTACAGCACAGGTGGGAGCCTTACAAAGTAGATTTCCCACTGTTATGGAAGCCATTGTGGGACAAGCACACGGAGGTAGATAAGGTACTGGACGAGGGCCGAGTAAAAGCCCCACGGTTGTATTCAACAGGCGCAGAACATAACAACTGTGGGGGCTTGTGCGTGAGGGCTGGTATCGGCACGTTTAGCCGAGTGTACAAGAACCCCGATGTCAAACATATCTTTACAGAGTGGGAGCGCCAGGAGGAAGCAATGCGTTCCAAGCTCGGTAAGAATGTTGCCATTCTGCGTGACCGAGCAGGAGGTGAGACTGTACCGCTTCCGTTAGTGGAATTACGCAAGCGTATTGATGCCGGGACTGAGAACCAGTTGGCATTCGGTGACGATTTTGGTGCATGTGGTTGCATGACAGAGGTGGATTGATGAAACGCTCTCGCATGAAGCCAAGGTCTAAGAAGATGGCAGCTAAGTATGTCGAGCGTAGGAAGTTGGTGGAGAAATTACTGAAAGAATATCCGCAGTGTGAAGCGCAAGTACCAGATGTATGTACAGGTAAGAGTGTAGATGTACATGAAGTGTTAGCCAGGTCACAGGGAGGGTCGATACTGGAACGCTGCTCGACGGACGCGAGGGGTACATGGGTTCAATGTATGGCGATTTGCCGTGCATGTCACGACTTCATAGGTAGAGAAGTAAAGCAAGCAACAGAGATGGGATTAAGGAGAAGAAGATATGACAGTAAAACTTGAGAAGAGAATCGATAAGCTGACAAAGCCTATATTGCGCTACACACAATGGGGTACAGAAACTGGACGGGAAGAGTGGGAGACAACCGTCACCACCAGAGTTCGACCACAGAGCAAAACTGAGCCAGAGCTTGTGTGCGATCAGCTAGAGGGCATTCGTGAGAATTTGGATTTCAATGGCGACAACGGTTGGGTTAATAGTTTTTCTGACTGGGCAGAGGCGAAGTATCTCGAACAGGCACTAATTAACTACTTGTTGCAGCGTCCGTGGGAAATGCCCGAAGGGAGTGCTGAGAGACTACAAGCGAACAAAGCATTGTGGGAAGCGTGGAGAACAACGAAGCCACTGGAAGTAAGAATGAGCAAATACCAAATTGAAGATGATCAATTCGTTGACCGACACCAGAACGGCTCAGAGTGGTACTAGCATGACCACTGAAGCCAGTAAGAGGGGGCGCAACAATCGCAGTCGAGGACTAGCGGTAGAGCGTAAGGTGCGTGACATCCTTGCTCGACTAACTCAGACTAGGAGCTTCCGTAATCCAAGTACCGGCTCGGCCATCGCTGATGTGGAGACCCAGCCAGGTGGTATCTGCTTGCTGTGCGGCTCGGCTGACACCGATGGCTTAGCAGTGGAAGTCAAAAGTTTTCAAGGCGATATCCCTAAATGGTTGCAGCGCGGATTAGGCCAGAAGGAAGCTGCTGTAGCTCAAACTGGTAAGACCGGGTTAGTAGTCATATCTTGGGTAAATAAGGCTAAACGCCGCTATTTTGGGCTATTTGAGATAAATTAGTCTCTCTGTATGGCCCATAGCGGCGCGTTAATACCCTTAGTAATACCAATAGTCATTCAGATTAGCTACCAATTTTTGATTTTTCCGTTCTCATCGTCGTACACATCCCACTCAGTGACTTCGTATTTTTGCTGAGTCGCGTTATCCACTCCGTCCTCAGCAGCCGTCTCAATCACAGATAGCGATTCCAATACGCCTTGAAAGTGGAACGCGCGTTCCATCACGATTTCGTAAAATTCTTTGGTACCTGGCTCGTGTTCAGTGTCGATAGGTGAATCGACTTCAAAAGTTATCCAATAGTTCATGTTAGTTCTCTCCAAAATAGTCTTGTAATACTTGCACATGCGCTCGTGATTGTGTGAACGCAAAGATTTTACCGGTCGTCAGCCACCATAAGGCTTCCTGATCTGGTGTTAATCGTTCCGATTTATCGAGTGAGTTCCGAAGATCTTCGATATTTTTATCGAGTACCCCGGCAAACTCACGAATCATGATCTCTACAATTTCAGGGTTAGTCATTGTTTTATTCCTTTATGCAATTCGCGTTATTTTGAAATTATCGTTGTACCAAGTCACGCCGATGGTATCTCCGAAATCATAGTCCTCACTTTCCGATCCCCATTCTTCGTAAATCTTGAGGACATCCCAAAAGTTGACAGCTTCTCCCATGTCATGAAAAGTGGACCAACTATCGGCACAGTCGTCGTCGAATAGGTTTGTGTCTTTGTAGTATTCGATCAGACTTTCTCTAGTGTGAATGACGAGCGATTCGTTATCGACGAGATAGATCATTGTCTCGTTATCTTCCTCAATCGGAATCCCTACGTTCTGGGCGATACTTGTTTTGTTGATTACATCCATTATTTTCTCTCTCTTAATTGCTCGTCAATACTAGACTGGTTCGCATTACTTCTGTGGTCCTTATCGTGAATCCCAAAGCACTCATTAGTTTTAGATTGTCTTGTGTGAAGATACTCACTCCCATTAGGCGAGCAAGTATCTTCGCATCACGATTCCGGGGTCGTTTTGTTTTATCGATCAATATTGTTTTATTCATGCGATAAAATCATTCGCTTGACGGGCATTAATTGATCCGTCCTCTATCGCGATCAAAGTCTCGCTTATCTCGTCTAATAGGTCGTAAACAATTAATCCTGTAGCTGTATCGAATGAGTAATCCATGTAACTCGTGCGTACTTCTACCGAGTTCGGATTATTAAAGCCGTTATCAGTAAATGGAGCATAACTAGCTACTAGGTTAATTTTTCCGTTGTGTTGCACGATATCGGAAGTGATACAGATCTCGTCTAGAATTCCTAGCTTGATAACCTCTTCATCATTCATTAGCGATCCGAATTCTTCAACACTATCGATCTCGTAAGATCCATAACTAATATCATCAGCTACACCAACAGAAGAGCCGCAGCCATTGTGTTGACAATCCTCTGTTCCCAAAGAGTCGCAATCATCCAAATTATGTTTAGACTCTTCTATGCTCGACTCTTTTAGATACTCGTCAACCTCTGATTGAGTCGTGCCTATTGCGTAGGTAAACGGATCGTTCCATTGATGCGATGCCGTGCCTACAAATACTTTTTGATCGTTCATGTTTTCCTCGATTCTTGAGCGTGATCAAATGCTCAAATCTGGATCGAAATTTCGCTATAACTTCGGCCCAGCTTTGAACATTCGATCTAGAATTGTTGAATGATGATCCGATCCGTATCGTGTCCCACTTCGATCACAGTTGTGTAATCGTGTAGATCTTCGATACTTTCGAATCTGTCGCCATAGGCTTCATTTATGCGTTCAAAGCACTCATACTCTGAAAAGTCGCAAGCTATAGCGACGCGATCAAAGTCGATTGATTCGCCAATGCTGTCTTCTAACTCTTCTAAGTATTCGAATAGCGCGTCTAGTCCTTCATAGCTAAAGTTGTTGGAGTAGGTATCACTCCAGCCGTTACGGCCTATAAACGCATCAAAAAATTCGTCTCTGCTTATCTCGTGTTTCATGTTTTGATCTCTCTCTCTTTTTTTAGTGCCGGATCTCCCACCTGGCACCGGTTTTTACTTAGTTCTCTCTCTTTATTCTGTTAGCCACTCCGATCAAGACATGGTGTCTGTCAAGTCGTGATAGTTTGAAGTTGCTTAACTGATCAGCACGTTTCATGAATCGTTGTGTCTGCTCATCAGTTAGATCTAAATATTTTAAAATCTCGTTGTGCATTGTTTTACTCTCTCTCTTGTTAATCGTTTAGATAGCTGGTGCAATAGCTCGAAACTCGTACCCGAGATCCTTGACTATTTGAATGTTGCGATCCGTGAATGTCTTCTGGCCTGTTAGGGCTAACAGTTTTTCGGATAAGTTGCATGCTGCGTATATACGTTGGTTGCCATAACTCTCTTTCACTTCGACGTGGATAACTGTGTTCATGTTTCTACTCTCTCTCTCTGTATTGGGTAGCTCTACTGAGTACCTCTATTAGAAATAATAGCATAGATTTCAAAAATATGTTTAGTCATTACAAAATAAAGGTTATGGCGTAGCGAAGAAGTTCAAAAGGTAGCGAAGTGTGAAAGTAGTTAAATGATTGACAGCTTGAGATATAGACTCGCATGTACCGAGCAAGCTATCAAGTTGACAACCCGGGCTAGTTATGCGTTCCGGGGTGCAACATATCCGGCAAATAATGAGCCGTGATTGTGTGACGTTTTAGTGTGACGGCTTTTATTATTTCCTTGTGAGCAATAGCGATAAGAGATATTTGCATATGCTTAGTAGGCAGAATATAAGCTGATTTTGCTTTAATTGTTCAAGTGCCTATCCACTTTAACAGTTAAAAAGGCTTTGGGTAGGGGTCGAAGGGTCGCGCGGCCCTAGCCTGGGGGGAGGGGTACTTAAAGATAATTCACGGTATCTCGGATTTTGAGTGTCTCCCCTGGCTTGCGATTGGTTGAAATCAGGGGAAACACTCGATGAAAGGAGGGGCTGTGTTGAAGCCCTGTTCAGATTATAGCGTATAGCATTACAATTATTATGTAATAGGGAGTTAAGTATGCCGAAGGGTAAGAGAACGCCACCGTATAGGAAGCCGAAGAGGGGTTAGTTATGGCTAAGAAGAATTGGATTAAGGGAGCTATTAAGCGTCCTGGGGCGTTTAGGGCGAAAGCTCAGAAGGCTGGTAAGTCTACTGCTGCGTTTGGGAGTGCTGTATTAAAGAGTCCTGGTCGGTATTCACCGAGGACTGTGAAGCAAGCTCGTTTAGCTAAGACGTTATCTAAATTGCGGAAACGTGCATGAGTGAAGAGCTTATTGAGAGACTGGACCCCAATAGGGATTATGGGGAGCGTACATATACGGACATTGTACGGGACGTAGAGTCTGGTGCTGTGCGTATATCGGACAACGGGCCACGTATGCCGGTGCTGCGTGATGCGGCATCTGGGTTACCTGTGAAGGGGAGTGGTGCAATCTTTGTTCCGGAGAAGACTAATCAGTCTCGTAGTAATGCACGTACTCAGTTCATGTTGGAGGCCGAGAAAGACTTTCAGGATGTGTACCAGGCGATGATTACGTCTGCTAAGAAGGGCGAGGTACGTGCTCAGAAATTGTTTATGGAGTTGTATGTCGGTCGTCCGAAGGAAGTTTCTGAGGGAGCCAACGAGAAGATGATGGATAAGTTGTTGGATTTGGCGTTGAAGCCAAAGGAGGAAGTGATTGAAGTCATTTCAGAGTCCTAGTATCTGGCAGTTCATCAATGATGGTGACCCGTATGAGCCGTGGGAGTGGCAACGGGACCATGTGCATCGACAATACAATAAGAAGCGTTTAATACTGGCCTGTGGTCGTCGTGCTGGGAAGACGACTGCGATTAAAGCGGAGATAGTCCGTGAGGCGTTACGTCCCAAAGAAGAGCAGTTCGGCGTGTTACACGCCCCCTATATCTATGTCATAGCCCCCAACTACGAACTCACCATGAAGGTGTGGGAGCCGGTCTGGAATTTATTTGTCGGACCGGGAGCTGCTCTAAGAGACTTTTATGCGTCCCATGACAAGACTCGTAAGCTGATTGAGTTAGTCAACGGAGCGCGAATACAGGCTAAATCGGCTGACGACCCTACGTCATTGCAGGGAGACCGTGTGACAGCGGCCTTTGTGGATGAGGCTCACGACCTAAATCCGGAAGCATGGGCTAACTTTATGCCCGCTCTTGCTGATTCTGACGGCAGGTTAGTCGCAATAGGTATAGCCAGAGGGAAGGGGAACTTCCGTACCTATTGGAATGTAGGGCAGGAAGACGACCCCAGGTACTACTCTGCGTCAGTAACATCGCTCGCACATCCGAACATTGATGAAGACGCACTGGAAGAATTTAAGCGTGACCTCACGGATACGCAGTACAGACAGCAGTATTTAGCGGAATGGGTGGAAGATGATGGACAGGTATTCAGAAATTTCGAGGACTGTTTCGACTCTCGCTGGGAAGATCCGACGGATACTGCGTACCTTATGGGCTTGGATTTAGGCAAAATCGAAGACTATACCGTCGCTTATGTGATTGATATCAAGAAAATGCAGTTCGTAGCGACAGATCGCTTTAACGGACTGGATTACACCCTGCTCGGACCACGAATAGCCAACCTCTACAAGCGGTATAAGTGTCAAACCATCCACCTAGATGGCTCTGGTATTGGGGAACCGGTCGCAGACATACTGCGAAACGAGGGCTGTTCAGTGTCTAGTTTCAAATTTACTAACCAATCGAAGGCCACACTGGTGTCTACTCTTGCGGCGGAAGTAGAACACGGGCGTGTGCATTTCGGCGAGGACGATGAAATCTTGAAAAAAGAGATGGGATTGTTCGAGGGAACGGTATTGCCTGGAGGGGGAGTGAAATACTCCCACCCTCCGGGATACCACGATGATTCGATTATGGCTGCTGGACTGGCGGTCATGAAAGCGAAGCGCCGACGGGGAACTGCTTCGGGTGTAATGCAACGCGACTATGTGACGTTTGGATAACCTATGACTACTGATGACTACATAAACGACATTGATGATGATTTCGGTCGCTTCACACGCCTCAGATATCAGGTGTGGAACGGCTATTTTGATAAAATCCGTGACGATACGGACTATTACAACGGCAATTACCCCAACATTGGGGAGATTATTCCCCGTGAATACCGAGAATCAGGCATGTCAGCGACCATCCCTCCCACTGCACGAGCGGCTGTAGACAATGCCTCTGACCACATCCTCACGTCACCTAAAATCTTTGTACCAGCCAAGCAAACAGACAACGATCAACAGTTTCAGCAGGACTTAGCTGAGCGAAAGCGCCAGTTTCTAGCCTCTTTTTGGCATCGAGTGGAGATGGATTACTCTAATCCGCTAGGTATTGGGCGTAAAAAGCTCGTAAAAGACGGTCGAATCATCCTAAAAAAAGAGATTCGGTGGGAATTAATACCCGATCCCCCTATGGCAGATGCGTCCAGAGGCGAAAAACAGAAGTTCCGCAACCGATTAAAGAAGCTCACACAGTCTCAGTTCCTGTGGAAAGTCAGTGTGCCGCCTAACGAAACCATCGTGCATGACATCGACACTCCTAGTGACCCGAAGTATGTGTACGAGTTCTACGAGATTTACCCTGACGAAGCAAGACGCAGATTCCCAGAATATGCCGATGAGTTTGATGGAAGCTCTACTGAGAAGATGGAATTCGTAGAGATGTACACCCGTCCTCACGGTGATGATCCAGGTTCCCATGTGATGTGGGTACAAGGTAAACGGGTGATGGACGATATGAACCCCTATTGTTGGGAAACTCCGGCCTCCACTGACGAGAAGAAAGACTATGACGGCTATATTCCGTACATCATCCGTGACTCTGGTTGGGGTGAGACTACCGCAGACAACGACCCTGCTGACAGATATGTAGGTATTTTGAGGTACATACACCCTGTATTACAGGCGGAAGCACGTCAGCTTACTGCGGTAGACATCCAATTACGGTACTCCACGTTCGCTCCTGTGATTACCAGAAACATTATGGACGACAGTACCCCGATAGAAGTGGGTCCCGGTAAGCGCATCAACCTAGTGGACGATCAGGACATTCAGTTTGTGAAACTACCGGAAGTGCCTATTTCAGCATTTCAGATGATGGACAAGGTGCATGGCTTTACGTCAGAGATTTCCAAGCTCGGTGCGTTAGGTGGTCAACCTCAACGTGGGGTGGAGTCAGCGACAGAGGCTGACCTGAATGTGCGTAACGCCGCTGTTAAATTATCAAGTTGTGTGGCTGCGCTTGAAGCCTGTGTAGGTGTGGCATCGAGACAGGTGTTTCAGGACGTACAACACATACTCGAATCACCTATCAGTATTGCGGGTGGTCCGAGAAGACAGTCCAGTGAGATTACTATCAAGCCAGCCGAGCTGGATGATTTCTATGCAGTCGATGTAGAGCTTCACACCTCTGATCGTTCAGCGATTGAGATGCGGGACATGATGGTGTGGTCTCAGTTGTACCGCACTTATAACGGGATGTTGAGTGCAGAGACCGCTATGGAGAACTCAGGCATTGAGAATCCACAGCAGGAACTTCTGAAAGCGTCAGTGAATACGTTGTTTATGTCACCCCAGGCACAACAGGTGCGCACCATGATGATGCTCAAGGGACTCCAGTCTCAGGCCGCTGAAGTATTGCGTTCGTTCCAATCTGACTTACTGCAACAGGCAGCGCCCCAACAAGGCGCAGGGCAACAACAAAATAGTGTTGAGGAAATAACAATGAATGAAGTAGCTACTCCTACCGGGATGGAAGAACAGGTAGCTATGGATAGACAAACAAACGTAGTGAACGGGATGAGGTAATGGCCGGAGAACTCGCGGCACTGATGAGTGACGCAGCCAGGCAAGTGACGGTATTAAATGCAATGGCATTGGAATACATTGCTGATGCCTTTGCCACGCCCGAAGAGGCGACTGTCTTTTCAGCCACGTTTGATCAAATGCAAGAAACCTTCGCTGCACATGGTCACGGCTCAGATTTAAGTACCTGTACCGACCCGTTCTGCATGGAAGCAAAGATAGCGATTATTGAGGCGTTGCAGCAGATCATGAATCCGCAGCAACCACAGCAGGGAGGCATGTAATGAAACGCTGGAAAGTCATTCAGGATGCGCTAGTAAAAAGTTTGGAATTTATTGGTAAATTTCAACCAGAATTCCAGTACGCGGTAAACAAGCAGCAAGGCGAAGTCGAGGACCTTATCGCGCAGGTCGCAGATGATTTGTCTGTAGCCGAAGAGCAAGAACTTTCCGACATGCTACGTGCGTCGCGAGATCCGCTAGAGCGAATGAAAGCAATAGACGCTGTCAGAAAAAAAGCTATCGAGCACGGCGCAAAACCAAAGTTCAACTATGCAGCAAAGAAAGACGCAAAGGCGGCGGTGCGTGAAGCCACGCGAATTGATGATAAGGATTATGTAGCGCAGATTCCTAATCTGACTGCTGGGGAGCTAAGACGGCTCCGCGACGCTCTGGATAAGGCGAGCACATGGGAAGAATTGGAGAAGGCTGAAGGAGCTATCCGCAGTGCGCTCGGTACTGGGGCTGATGCTGCGCCTGTATCCGGGATGGAGCAGGGAGCTGCAATAGAAGAAATCACATCGACTACAGGTGAACGGACCACACCAACCTTATCTCAGCGTCACACCAACGCCATCCACAAAGAGATTGGTTACGTTAAAGATATAAATGGAGAGGATGTAGTCAACGGGTACGCCGTAGATATTGGCAATAACGAATTGCAGTTGTTCCGGTATGGCGAAGATTCACTCGGAAACCGCGCAGACATAAGTATCGGTGTATGGACCATAGACGACGATAACGACGACCGCGCTGTCAAAATACGCAACGAGCCATTTCCAGATAAGCCCGACAAGAAATGGGCCACGTTCACGGATTCAGAGGGTACATGGGTATATGACACAGCGAATCCGCGTGATCGCGAGCTGATTAGCGAAGCGCAAGAACAATTTACGTTTCAGGAACGCCTCAACCCAAACACAGGCCAGTACGAAACATTCCGTGTAGACGAGACAGGGCGGATTGTTGGCGACTCGCTAGGCACGTCTTACAACGTATTTTCAGGTGAACGTGGATATGGAGAGGATGTTCGTCAGTTTAACGTCACGGATGATCGGTTGAGAGACCAGTTTAATCGTAACTTTGGCGAGAACCAACGTCAGTTTAACTTAGGGTATGGTCTCGACCGCGACCGATTTGGTGAAGATATACGACAGTTCGATACTACGTTTGGCGAAACGCAGCGTCAGTTCGATACGACTGAAGGCCGTATGGAGCGCACATTAGCTGCGAATAACTACTTCAATAGTCTTGAGGAACTGGGTAGGAACTACCGCACGTTCATTCAGACAGCGCCCCAGATGGCTAACGCAGCCACAAATCAAGGGCAGTTGGTAGCTGATATTTTGCGTTCTGGTGGCGATGTGCTGGCCCGAACGTACTTTACTCGTGGTGGTATTTCTCCGTTACCAGAGATTACACAGGCTGATTTGATTAACAACCTCAACAGTGAGATGGCAAAGATTCAGCAGTTCGAGGTAGACGCGACTACTGCTGAGAACCGTCGCCGTTCTCAAGCGGATCAACAACGAGCTAGGGACGAGTTTACTCAATTCAAGGCGGCTCAGGATGCAGATGCCAGGGCCGCGTACGGTCGGTTTGTCAATGAGATGCAACCGACCTATGGCGAAGAAACGGTCTATAGTGGCACGAATCAGGCATACACCGATGCAGTTACGGCCAATCAATCGCACCAAAAATCATTTGCTAAAGCGATAGCCGGAGCGCAAGCAGCCGTAGATTCATACACGTTGTTTGAGCAGCAAGGCACAATGACTCCTGAGATGGAAGCGGCAAAAGCTCAAGCGGAACAGACGCTTTCCAGTCTTTTAGCGGCACAGGGTCAACTAGGTGCGCCGGACCCGAACGATCCGAAATACGCTATGTATGACACGGTGCAGACATCCACGATGCCGGATGCTCCAAGCTACGGGGACTGGCTGTCTACTTCGGATTATGGTGGACCACAAATGGGCTTTGAACAGTGGAGCACACAGGTGGGACCGAGTTTTTCGCCCACGCCATTGTTGAACGTGCCTGATGTGCCGATGCCCCGACCCACTACGCAAGCCGAGTTGATCGCGCAGAGTCGAGCCACGACACCACCGGCAGTAGCCTCTGTGTTATCAGGTCAGATGCCTACACCGCTTCAGTTCGGAGGGTTGCCACTGCCAACCTTCCAGCAGCTCCAAGCGTTAACTCCGACTGAACAACAAATGTTGAATACACGGTTAATGACTGAGTTCAACGTACCGTTGGAAGATGTGGCGTTCCAGTCACGCAGACAGTTTGGTGCGCCAAGCATGGAACGAAACCGAGATCTCGCTAAGTTCAGGGGGTATGCAGTTTAATGGCAAAACCTATCCAGTATGACTTTTCTAGCCAGGTTCGTTCGCAAGGCGTACCGCGTAAACGTGCGCCCACGCAATTTGGTATCCCAACCGGAACGACAACCGATAAACAAACGGTTAAGGAGCAAGAGGAAGAGGAACGGCGTGGTATTAGCGTACCGGGATTCTTCGGCTCAATACTCGATAAATGGGAAACAATTGACCGACCTATTTCTGAGCGACTAGGTATCCGCATACCTGACTTACCAGGTCCGTTTGATGAAGCGGGAAACTTGGCACTACAGGAGTTAACACGTCCATCCACTTTGGGTATTGCGCTAGGGGGTGTTGGACTAGCCGGTAAGCTGGGGCGTGGTGCGTCGTTAGCTCGTCAGGCGGCAGCGCGTTCGACAGGCGCACAACGAGCCGCTCTCCGAGGGCTAGGTGCTGGAGCGCGGGTAGGGCAGTTTGCTGTAGCTCCCGTTGCCGGTGCGCGTGGACTCAGTTTTCCAACACGACTAGCTGCTGAGGCAGGGACGGTAGCCGGTTTCCGAGCAGCTTCCGAAAAAACCGCAGAGTCGATACCCGAGACCGCACCTGGACTGTTTAAGATCGGTGCGCCGTTAGCAGTAGGGTTACTGGGTGGTCTTGGTGGTGCGCGGGCCACTATGGGGGCGATGAAACGGCTCAATATCAACGTAGCGAACGAAAAGGCATTAGCGGCTGTGGAAGAGGCGTTGGACAAGCAGGAGTTCAACAAGATACTCGAACGCCGCCAGACGCGAAAAAAAGAACTTCAAGCGGAGTTGATGGCTGATTCGCCCGAAATAGCCGCATCTCGACGCATTGTGGACTCACTTACTAACCGCTTAGACAGAGAGCAACAAAATATCGGGAAGCTATTACGGAAGCCTGATCCGGGTACTGATGAAGGACGGCGCAGGATTCGCCAGCAAATCGACGACGCGAGGGCTAAAGCAAGCGAAACAGAGACAGATCTGGCGAGAGAGCGTCAACGGGTAGCAGAGGCTGATCGTGAAATCGGCACAGCGAACGAACTCGAACAAAAACGACGCGAAGCACTATGGGCCGATGCGGATGCACGGGCTGACATACTAGGAGCAAGATCAGGGGACGATGTACGTCGTAGGGCGCACATACGTGAATACGCTACAAGAGTGGCACGTAACCAGCAGGAAATACGAAAACTCGCTGACGACATAGCGAGCGGCCAGTTCCGGACGGCTGACGGCACGTTGATAAAAAATTGGGATGAAACGCCAGGATTCCTTGGTGGTCGTGAAGATGCAGCGTTATTACAGCATAATTGGGCGATGCGTGGCATGGCTGGTGGCGGTCACGTATCCAATAAGGTCATCGAGTTCGAGCAGATAATGAAAGATGCTGAGGTGGACGGCAGATCGCTTGAGTCGGTGATTCTGGAGGATGGCACAGTAGACCCTTGGCTTCGCGACAACGGGATATTGGCCCTAGCTGAAGATGGTTCGTATAAGTTCACAGAAAAAGGAAAACCATACGAAGATGCTATTGAACAGATACGTGGCGAAATTGATGTGCAACGCGAGGCAGAACGACTCGCCGGAATCGAGTTTGAGGATATAACAGGAGAGTCATTAGCTGATATTCCTGACGAAGTGGTCGAGGTGATGCGCGACAGGTGGAACGCAGGTACGATGCCGTACTTTGGTGACATTGTGGAACGGCTTGGGGACGCTAAAGGAAGAGGGTATTTCCCAAGATTTGTAAGTGAAGGATCGGAAGCGTTGTTGAGCGGTGGTCAACGGTCGTTTGGTGGAGCGTTCTTTGAAGAAGGCAGATTGCCGGGGTTCTCTCAAGGAGCTGAATACCAGAGGCAGATGTTTGAAAACGCAAAAGACATGCGTAACGCTAATCCCGATGATCCTGGTACTTACCTTGGTGACGTGACTCAGGTTATGGGATTACGACTAAAAGCTGGTGTTGATCGAATCAACGCAAAATGGCTGCAAGAATCTTTGACGCGACCCGTACCAGGTATCGGGCAAATGACATTACTAGACCGCCTGATGTCTAAAGGGACGTGGGCTGGTGCGAGAAAATCGTACCTAGCTGCACAAGGGGACGTAATTAAAATTACTAAGGCATTGTCGGGAATCAGGGCGCAAGCGGTGAGCACACTTAGAACCCGCGAAGCCCGCGCAATGGCAAAACTCAACACGCAAATGCCGAAACTGGTAGCTGGTACACGCGATCACGCGGTCAAACTAGCTGATGCGATAGATAACATGACCACTGACATGCGAGAAGCTGGTCTTGAAGGTCGGAAGTATTTCGCAAAGTTGAAGGATTTCTCCACAAAACTGCGCGAGGTAGGGGACGACAACGACATACACAAAGTCATGGAGTTGATCAGGCGAGCTGATACAGAATACCTACGGGGTGACAAAAGCCTAACGCAGCGAATTGCGAATATGTCTCAGACGAAGCGAGCAGCGTTCGATCTGGCAACCAACCAGTCACAAGATGCGCGTGAGTTCTTACGGGAGACAAACGCCCACACGCTGCGGATGAACCAACTGGATGGACGAATACTAGAAATAGAAGACGAATTAGGTAGTGTGCAAAAAGTATTAGCGGACAACATACCCGCTCAAACCCGCGTCAGGGACCTGCTGGAGAATTTGGAAGAAGCAAAAGCAAAACGAGACACTGCCCGCACAGCATACGAATACGCACAGCAGAGTGCCGGAGCACCACAAGCGGCGGAAATGATTTCTGGTCGCCAAGCAAAACTAAACAATTTCATTTCTGGCGGCAGATTCTATGATGCTGAGTTTGCTGACGAGATGAATAAGTTCTTCGAGATGGCTGATCGTCAGGGTATTGGTGGCATTATGCGGAAGTTCAATGACTTCTCACGTCCGCTTATGGCAACTCTCGACCTCTCAGCTATCGGTATTCAGGGTCTGTTAGCGGCTGGTGTGGACCCGATTGGTGCAGCCAAGATGATGGCGATGAGTACGTCAGCACTGTTCAGCCCCCGTTTTTACAACCGTTGGGTAGTCAAAAACAAAGGAACGATTGACGATTTCATCAAGGAGGGCGGCTACTTTGCCGCACTGGACGATGTTGGTGAGTTCTTGTTCCCTGGCGGTCTGACGAAAGCACCCCTCATAGGTAAGCCGGTAAAACTAGCAAACCATCACTTCAGCCGTACTGGTAACGCACTGCGGATTATGTTGTACAAGAACGCGAAAAACAATAGTAACCTGATCGGTCGAGCACTCGGAAAAGGGGCGTTAGCTCGCGCAAAGGGTTTGGGTGAGTCAGAAAGTATTATTCAGTCAATTAACGAAGCAACAGGTTTTAAGGCCGGTAATCCTAGCACCTTGTCGTCAGCGGTCTTCTTTGCACCACGATACTTCAATTCGCAGTTGTCTTTGTTGCAGAAAGCAGCGTCTCAACCGGGGGCTGATGGTCGGTTAGCGCGTGATTACCTGATGAGGACTATGGCGCTGATGGGCCTCACGACGTACTGGATGAATGAGATGCAGGACTATGATACTGATTGGAGTCCCGTCCGGTACGACGCTGAGGGAAATCCCCACTACAACTCCAACTTCATGCGTATCAACGCAGCAGGGCAGGACGTGTCCTTGTTCGGTACGTGGGATTCGCTTGCAGGGTTGTTCGGCACGATGGTCACAGAAGGACCATCTTCAGGTGCTGTGCGTCTCTTCAGAACAAAGGCGAGTCCTGCACTCGGCACGGTGTTTGATGTGATCACAGAAGAGACGTTTATGGGCGAACCAGTGAAGCTAAGGTCAGACGATCCGAGGGAGATTGGTCTGAGTGTTATTAACCTGATGCAGCAGAAACTCCCATTTACGCTTCAAGACACTATTGAAGACGTTACTGGCACTCCCAATTTCAACATCACTGATGTGGACACTTATGGAAATCCGCTAGGACTTGGCTTAATATCGAACGTCGTCGGTTTGAAAGCGACCCCACAAACACCCTACGAGCGCAGGGACATACGGGCGCAGGAAATATACGGCAAAGATTGGAAGCAATTAACCCGTATTCAGAAGTCTGAAGTCGAGCAAAAGTATCCTGAAATTGTCGAAGCTATTGATGCCAGGTTAGAAAAGCGAGCAGCTTCGGGTGATGTGGGCGCACAAGCGCAGATTAAAAAAGAAGAACTAGCGGCTGAATTGTTCCAAATGGAGCGAAACTTGGCGGTCGCGGTAGAGTCCGGCCAGATACCCAGAGATCAACTTAGTAAGATTTACGGCGATTTGCAACGCACGTTTGCTGCACAAAAGCGGGTAATCGACGAAATGCACGGTCTTGACTATGCGTTGTCGGAGGACCCTAACCTCCAGGCGCTCGACGCTTGGTTTGAGTTATATGACGACCCGGAAGTGAAGTTATTTGGCAACCACCTTGATTGGGACATCCTGGATCAAAAACAAATGGAACTCCGCACGACGTTCACTGACGAACAGAATAACTTTCTTAGCGGATATCTAGAGACCGATTACACCCGTCATCCAGAGGAAATCCATGAGTTTATTCGCTATAAAAACTACGTCAATGCGTCAGGGTATTGGGATGCGGCAGATGAGGCATTTCAGGAAGTGGCGGACCGCGTGTCCGTATTAGCTGGCCGACCTGTTTCTACTTATAGCGAACTAGAGCGATTGATACGCCAAACACCCGACATACGCACGAAAAGACGGCTAGAAGGTATCAAGCGGGCCATCGACAGTCGTAAAGACGCAAAACGTGTACTAATGCGGCGCAGAGATCCTCAACTAGATATAGCTCTTGTACTCACGCGAGGGTACACACCAAGAACTGCACAAGGCAGATCACTTATTAGTAGATAGTATATTTACTTTTTGTTGACCATTTCACAAATAATTGGGTACACTATTAGCACAGATGTTCTAAGGAGGAACAATGACGCAAGAAGTAGATGCTCAGACCGAGTGGACTACAGAAGCGGATCTCGCCGAAGACTCCGAAGCTACGGCTCTGAGCGAGGACGTGGACGTACAGACAGAGATTGACCCGTCGAACCAAATCGAGACATTACAGTCGCAGCTAGACCAACTGAGGAAAGACTTTAGTGACAGTAAACACGTTACTAACCGCGCAACCAGTTCTTTAGACCGCCTCACAAATCGCCTTGAGGAGTTTGCTACCAAGCAGGACCTGGAGACAACACAGGCTTCTATTGCCGGAATACGCAGTCTGATGGACATTGGTTTATCCGATGTGATGTCAGAAGAAGGAAAGAGTGCTCTTGCCGACCAACGGACAGAAGACTCATATACCCGTGCGCTTTCGCAAGCCAAGCAGGAGTTACGCCAGGAATTGAATGGAGCCTCACCGGAAGCATCTGGTCAAGTATCAGATGAACAAATAGATGAAGGTGCAAGACGCGCAGCAGAAGCATCAAATCGTGTGTACGGCTATGCCGAAGCCAAAGGAATCCCAGCAGAAGAAGTGGCAGCAATGCCTATTTGGGACACTCCCGGTAAATCATTAGAGGAAGCGGTAAGTAACGCTAAGGAGTATATAGATAATATGACTGCCAACGACACTCCCGATTCCCGATTAGCTCAACGAAAACAAGCGGCTGGCGAAACGCCATCTCGCGCCTCATCAAGTTCTCAGGTGCTGACATTAGAAAAACTTAAAAATATGTCACCACAAGAGATTATGAAGATTCCAAAGGAAGTCCGAAATAAAGCTCTCCGAGGTGGCTAACTATTAGCTAGGAGAGATCATGTCTGTAGACAGATTTATTCCTTCGTTATGGGCTGCAACTCTATTGGAGAATCTCAACGATTCCCACGTTGCCGTAAACCTATGTAACCGAAACTATGAAGGTGACATAGACCAGATGGGGGATACCGTCCGAATTACATCAATCGGGCGTGTAACTATTGCTGATTATGTAAAGAACACGACTGCTATCACACCTGAGACTCTCGACGATTCTCAACAGGTGCTCACGATAGATCAGGCGAAGTACTTTGCATTTGAAGTAGATGATGTAGACGCGAGACAAGTACGTGATGATGGTGCGCTAATGGACGTAGCTATGCGTGACGCTGCCTGGGGGCTTGGAGATGCAGCCGACACTTCGGTATTGGCCGCTATGCAAGCGCAAGGCGATGTGAATAACGCACTGGGAGCCATGATTATTGGTGATGGTGCAAACGTGGATGCGTATGAAAACCTTGTTGATTTAGCTGTGAAACTAGACACCAACAACGTGCCAAGAGCTGGCCGTTGGTGCATAATTCCACCGTTCTATCACGGTTGGTTACAGAAAAACGCAAACTTCGTGTCATACGGTACACAAGCAAACCGTGAAGACCTAGAGAACGGAATCATTGGTGCTGCTGCCGGGATGAGGATTGTTGTATCTAACAACCTTCCTTCTGCTGGTGCAGGACGAAACTACGTTATCGCCGGTCACTCGGACGGTGTTACCTACGCAGAGCAGATTAATAGTGTTGAAGGATACCGACCTGAGTCAGCCTTCTCCGACGCTATCAAAGGCTTGCACTTGTACGGATACAAAATTACGCGACCATACGTGTTGGCTAACGCCGACTGTATTTCGCAATAAGAAAGGGGATTAGAAAATGGCAGTTACAGCAGTAACACTCACAGAACTAACCCTTAATGAAGCAAGCGCAGATTTGCCAGTTGCGGCTTGGACCGCGATTGCCACCGGTGCTGATGGATTCTCTTTGGATGTGACGGGTGTTGGTTCACCTGTACTTCTGGGATTCATTGACTCTGCTGGTGGTGCAAACAACGTAACAATCACGGCTGGTGACAGACCACCAGCGCAGGTACAGGGTCAGGGCAACCTGGCTATCACTATGGCTGCGAATGACGTGAAGTATGTAACGGTTGAGTCTGGTCGTTTCGAGCAGAATGATTCCACTATTAAAGGAATCTCTGCTGGGGACAATACCAAGATGATTGCGTTCTTGCTACCAGTTAACTGGGGTTAAGCAGATAAAGAATGGGTGGGCAGTACTGGGGAGTAGCCCACCTGTTTTTTAACTAAGGAGACATAATGGTTCGTCAAGCACTGAGATACCAGGTACTCGACAGCTCAGGTGTGCCGATAGCCGGGGCTAGTATTCAGGTGGCACAGGTAGGTACAACAACCAACATTACACAGACAATGTATGCAGGGCTTACCGGCGTAACGACTATCGCCAACCCTCTTATTACAGACGCATCAGGGCGCGTTCAGGCGTACTTTGATGGTACAGACGCAGTGGCATTACTACGTGTCACGATGATCCCAACCCTTACGGGCTTCACATTTACTAGCAGAGACGTACAGTTAGGCTCTGATTATGGCGTATTAGACGCTGGAGACGCACCCCTTACGGGCACTACTGTCGATGCTAACGACCGATTCAACATGGCCAGGAGCACTGCTGGCGACCCAGCGACCCTTCAAACAGGCGATATGTGGTACAACACCACGACAAACGCCCTTCACTGGCAGGATAATACAGGCACACAGACCGTTTCTAGTACCACAGGAGACATTACAGGCGTAACTGCTGGTGATGGTTTAACCGGGGGTGGCTTAACTGGCGATGTCACACTCGATGTAGGCGATGGTAATGCGATTGTCGCATCCGCAGATGCTGTAGACGTGAGCGTTAACGCAGCTTCATCCGCTGCCGCAGCCCTGGCTGGTGACGATAAGATTCTTATCTCAGACACAGATGATTCTAATACCACTAAGAGCGCCACGATTTCACAAATTGCAGCCACAATGCTGGATGCAGGAAACAATAAAGTCTTTTATTCCGATTCAAGCGGTGACGTAACCGAGCTTCCGCTAGGAGCAGCAAATACGGTACTGACATCCGCAGGAGCTACAAGTGCCCCTACATTTAGTGAAGTAGATGCAGCTCTTGGTGTTGGGGCAAACAAAGCAGTGTTCACAAACAACAGCGATGTGCTGACAGGCGTAGCTTTTGGCGCTGCGGGAACGGTACTGACGAGTAATGGCACTGACGCAACTGCAAATCCACCTACATGGGTAGCTGCTGCGGGTGGCGCAGAAGGCTCATTTACTGCTAACGGTAGTATCGCTGCTGGCCGTGCAGTGGTATTAGATGCCGCAGGGACAGTCTCACAAATAGCAAATACGCTAGTCGCTAACGCTGCTGGTGACGGTACAACAAATAACAGTGGGTACGGCTGGTCCTCACCAATGTGGGGCCTGAGTACTCCAGCAGGTACAAGTTACTACGATAAGTCTGTCGACCATCACGTCAGGATGAATCAGAACTATCAGTATCCAAGTACTCCGTATTACGGTGGTATAACAATCAGTGGGTTTGCAACTGCATCAGGTGCGTTAACCACAACGAACCCTATAGCTGCAAACAATACAAGCTATAACGCCAACAACTCTGCGTCTAGTTATCCAACAGTGTGGTATGACGATACGGGTGAAGTTGGGTACGTTGCGCTAAGTAATGGCAATGCAAGTAACTATGGTTATTTGTTTGCAGTATCTAGTAACGGTTCTGCGTTTACTGTGAGTAACAACACGCAGTTTTCTCAAAGCTCTACTACATACGCTAAGTGTGGCTTATATGTTCCAGACTTAGGGTACTCGTTAATTTTTTGGCAGAATTCTACAGGCACTCATTTCTGTGACGTTGATAACGGAAGTGCGGGTAGTACTACAATCACTATTGGCGGCAACATTGCAACGTCTACTTTGGACAGTACATCATATAGCGACCAAAAAGGGGCTATTAAGGCTTCATACGATCCTGACAACAATATTATTTTACTTATATGGCAAAACGCAGCGGCAACAAGTGGTTCTCCTAATCTTAATTATATGATTGGTGCTGTCGCAGGTGGCTCAATTACTTGGGGTAGTGTCGAAACATTGTCAACGTCGTATTTCTCTAACAACAATCTACAGTTGTGTTACCGAAGCGCTGATTCAAAATGGTTTGCAATATGGACCGACAGTCCAGACGTAAACACCACAGCCGCAGGTACATGGACAAGCGGTACGACCATGACGTGGAGTTTCAAGACGTTTACCTCTGGTGATGGATATTTTTATAAGGGCTATAACCCTTTGACACAGCAGCTTGATGATGGATTATCTACCGTTACTGTTATGTCAAAGGACTATAACGACTACCAGCGGCCACGTATCTTTTCGTATGCGTATGACGCTTCGTCAGGTCATTACATTGCGGCATCGTCACCAACCTCACCTGTGTTGCCATCTGGTACTACGGGTTTAGTGAACTTTACTCTGGCAAGCAACGGCGATTGGGGTCTTTCGTATAGTCCCGACGATCAGAAGTATTTGTGGAGTGGTATGTCGTGGGCATCTCCGTATTATCTCCAAGCGGGTTCGTATCAGCCGACAACAGGAATTGATAACAGCGCCACATTTATTGGTATTGCGCAGTCCACTGTAACTAATGGGCAATCAGTCGATGTGAAGTGGCTGAGCTCTAAAGACACTCAACAATCAGGTCTAACCCCCGCAGCGAAGGTGTATGCAGATTCGTCTGGTGCAATTACAAGTACAGTTGGCACAAATACCTTTATCGGGTTTGCTACTTCAGCGTCAGATGTGGTTATCACGCAGACAGGGAGCAGCTTGCAATGATTGTACTTCGTAAAAAGGCAGACAATTCTATTTGGATGAGTTGGGAAGATTCTGTAACCGTCACGTTGAACGCGACAAAAGTATCCGGAACTAGCGGCGGCGCGACAGAAGAATCGTTCGCATTTACAGATGCAGATTACGAGGTTGTGACTGGAGTGACTCTCCCTTCTGGCTATCGAGACGGTGCTTGTTACTCCTTTGACGGCAGTGATTGGGTCGTTGTAAATGCCACGCTAAAAAAATATTTTGACGATCTAGAAGACGCTGAAAAAACAGCACAAGGTAGATAGGAGCCTGACATGGTAGCTGGACCAGTAGGTATAGGATTCCCCACAGGTACAAGTGGAACTACCACCATCTCAGGGTGTGACCTACTTGTAGGGCTATCAAAGTTCATCAACGATTATTGGGCTAGTGAGACTACGAGTGCCGGTTCCGGTACGTTCACCACGTTAGTAGACACATCGTTAGCTCGTTTTGGTGATGATCAGATACTCGACTTCTACGTCCGCATTACAGAAGCGGGAAGCAACCTGGAGTATCAGGTACGACGAATCACCCAATTCATCTCAGCTACCGGGACTGTGTTTGTTGACCCTCCGTTTACTGAAACAGTGGCTAGTGGTACGGATTACCAGATACATCGGTACGATCCGTCTCTCAAGTTCGAGTGTTTGGATGAAGCCAGGCTACGCGAAGATGTATTTGAACACGCCTTCCGACTAATTTACGACGATACATCCACGTCGGACGGACTGAGTGACTGGTATGACATCAACCCAGACATCCGTTCAGGCCCGATGTACATCTTTGTGGAAGACCCGCAGTCAGTGACGGCTGAATGGAACGTCTTGTCGAATCCGGTGGGTAATACAACTACAAGCTGGACGGTGAGCAACACCACAGCCACGATAGTCAGCCAAACCAACATGGATCGGTTGATTCCAAAGTACGACACAAGCTGCATGAAGTTGTCCACTGCGGCAGCAGCTACAGGGACCCTGGCACAGACAGTTGGCAG
>Ga0208919_1000233_pt1 | contig 40873 bp, 83 predicted proteins | sample 4_EtaG_FD_184076 | JGI IMG/M metagenome (GOLD analysis project Ga0208919, IMG submission 184076) | Marine viral communities from the Subarctic Pacific Ocean - 4_ETSP_OMZ_AT15127 metaG (SPAdes) (version 3) | ecosystem: Environmental > Aquatic > Marine > Oceanic | place: Pacific Ocean | collected... | reverse complement strand
AGCGGTAGTGCTGGCGAATACAGGATTGAATACAAGTCAGGCGTGTTCTTTGACGACAAAGTGTCGCAAGAGGCACTGAAGCACGAGATGCTTCGCTTACAGGCAGAAGACCCATCAAGGAACTTCGTAACCGAGCACCTTAGTGCAGAACAGGTCAAGCAGATACGCACTAAGTGTGGACTGCGATAATCACATTCCCCACAAGGAGGACAACACACATGACAGAAGAGACAAGTTGGAAAACGCACAAAGACATGGAAGCCGATATGAGAGAGGCATTTGAGAAACTCATGGGCAAGATGTTTAGTGAAGGCAGATGCATAGCAGATAGTATAGACTGTGGCACAGTCGGTTTGGCTGGTAATCTGCCACTGTACCTATACATGCACAGAATGCTTACCATAGTTATGCCTGACAAGATAGAATCTTGTAAGCGTGACTGAATCACATTCCCACAGGAGGATAACAACATGAAGATACAATTAGTACGAAAGAACTTGGCTGGTACAATCATAACCACCACCAAAGTGATGCATGTAAACAAAGCGATGGCTCAACTATGGGCAATTGCCGCTGAAGACGGACACACTATCAGTGATGGCACTGATGGTGCATTCCATGTCATCGACACAGATGGCAAAATAGTGGACACATGGTATGTCCATTGAATCACATTCCCGCCCACTGAAGGGCAAGGAAAACAGGAGAGAAAAACATGAGCAATGTTATGACAATAGGCGACCAACTTTTAGCGCAAGCGGCTAGAGAGCAGGGAGAACCAACAGCAGCAGACGACGAAACGGAGCGAAGGAAAGCCTCGACGGCTAGACACCAAGCGAAACTTCGTAAGAAAGAGCAGGAACTAAATAACCGCCAAAGTACAAGTGAGCGTAGAGATTCACCTATTGCTTACAAAGGCGGTAACGGGTACGACCCACTTACTGCAAAGGCAAAGGGTACAACAGTGACTGTAACACCTGAATACACAGTAGACCGTGAGACAGGGGAATTGAAAGCGACTGATGCAAGTACATTCAAGCGCAAGAAGATGAGCAAGATGGAGTTTGATGGCGTTAAAGATGCACATGCAAAGAGGAAAGCATGTGGTTGCAATGCGTGTAAGCAGTATAGAACGCAAGCATGGCAATTCATGTCTAAGCAGAAGGATGAATCAGGTGAACTAATACGCACTGAGCACCCTGATGCAAAGGCTGTCAAGTGCACAGTCTGATATACGCAGGCGATCACATGAGGCAGATTACAGTAGTGATAGAGGGAACGGGTTGGATTGGTAAGAAAACCGCCAACCCGTCCCGTGTTGGAAGGACGATTAAGTACGCAAGAGATGAGAACAATGAGCATATTAAGAATGACAGATGAGCAATTTAAACTGTGGGAGTTAGGCCTGTTGCCTGACACCTATGACGATGAAGAAGATGAAACCCCAAGCAGGAGGCGTAGAAGATGAAGTTACCCGATTGGAATGCCCTTAATATACGGTGGAATGAATGGGAAGAGAAAGTCCAATGGTTGGAAGACATGGTAATGGATGCTATTGAGCGACCTAAAATGCTTCTTTTCGACCTCTCGTTTGACACAAACGATTACGCATCCGAGTATGGATGCGTCTTCCTTGTCGCAGCAAAAGACGAAGCGGAAGCAAAAGAAATTGTGATAGAGTGCATGGACGATTGGGCAGAGGGTGGATATACCTTAGTGTGTTGTGAAGTAGGATTCGCCCACGCCGAGGAAGCAGGCATAGTTAGTCGATTCATAACATGAGAGGAGGAATGAACATGAAAGAGTACAAAACTTACAGAAGAATAGGTGACCAAGGCGAAGGTGTTTACATAGACGCTGAAGGATTGCGACACTACTACGACGAGGACGGCAATTACTACATGCTTGAGGCAGACTACTTGGCTCGCAATGGCCCCAAGCCAAGTCCTAAGCCAAGGCGTAAGGCACAACCAAGTCCTAAGCCAAGGCGCAAAGTCGTGGAGAAGAATGACCCATTCAACCCTAAGAATCACACAGGTGAGATAGACTGGTCTACATACAAGGACAATCATTGGGGTGAGAACCACTACTCTTTGGCATTGCATAAAGGTTGCATAATCGAAGCACTGAAAGAGGCTGTGGAATTACAATGCTATGCCCTAGACGAAGACATAGTGAAAGGTGCACTATTGCATCTTTTGAGAGGTGAGGAAGAATGAACAGCAACAGCGCAGAAATGGAATACAATATGAGCAGACACCCCGAATTATACTACATGGACGAGGACGGGTTAATACAACTAAACGAAGAAGAATACGAGAAACAAACGGAAGTGAAACAGATGAGAGAAATTATCGAGATAAAAGGAACAGCAGACAAGCCCGTAATCAGGGGCCACAACGGACAGAACAGACTCAACACAGCGATTGGTAGAATCGAATCGCTTGGGTACACAGTGTGTGTGACAGAAACCAGTGGCTTCATCACACTTGAAGATGTGGAAGATATGGCAATCAAGGTAGAATACACGAAGGCATACAACGACATCTTGGAGGCTTGAGCATGGTACAAATGGAAAAAGTAATGTTTCATGTAACATACGAAGTATTCGGTAGAGGTCGAGTGGTTGCAGGTAGATACCACAACTATGAAACCGCACTGAAAGCCTACAGCAAACTCAACAAAGGGAACAACAAAGATTTGAGGAAAATCGAGGTAATGAAACACGATTACTACTACGATGACACAGAGGAATGAACATGAAGAAAGTATACAATCTAACACCACACAGCATAGACATATGTGATGAAGACAAACAAAAGGTAGCGAGTATCAAGTCCGAAGGCTTGGTCGTGAGAGCAGATACAGAAGAGAAGATATGGCGCACACTGGGTTCACATGATACTCCTATATGGGCAATCAGGGTTACTGAACCAAAAATGGAAGCCAATCCTTTCCACGAAGGGCCAATACCCAAGCGCATTGGTAAAGACAATGAAGAAATCTTCATCATCGTAAGCAGAACAGCCGCAGACGCGATCATGAACCTCTCCTACAATTATTTCCTGTGGGACTGGATTTCTGACAAGGTGAAGAAAATCCATGTCATGACCGTTCACAAATCACAGTTCAACAGAGAAACAGGTGAGCGACACGGGGCACTGGGCTTCGCACTACAAGGCACAATATGGAGGAATGAATAATATGGAACAATTGAAAGAAGAAGTATGGGATAAGGCACTTGCAAGAATAATAGTCATGGCTTATCATATGGAAAGCAAGAGGCGAGGGCTAGAGCAAGGGTTGGTAGACGCAGACATGGAACACTTTATGTTTATGAGCACTGGTCATTTAGAACAGGCTTATGCAGACGCAATGAAAACAATGAATGGTGAGTCTAATGAGTGAACTGAAGATTAGAATAGAGACAGACGAATGGATATACGAGGAGTGGATTGAATGAAATACAAAAGACAAGGTAACGGCACACTGTGCTACGGAATACTGGAAAGAATCGACTACTTCTTTGAAGAAGGATTCGATGAAAATGACAAAGGTGTGTTTGTGTTATTGGAACATATGCAAGACTACCTGTTGTGGACAGAAATGCAGAACACGATGGAGTCAATGCGCTTGAAGCAAAAGCAAACAGAAGCATACATGAAAGGTGATTGGGAATGAATATAACAACAGCAGAAAGAAACGAGATAGACAGACAATTCTTCGCACTGGTTGCGTCCGAGGGGACCTTAGGTGCAGGACATGGCTGGGATGAAGAAGAAATACTCAAGCACATGCGAACGGTTTGCACAGTGGCTGAGAAATACGGTACGATTGCTCACAATGATGGTACGATATTCCGTACATCAGTGTTGCAGTTCTACGACCGTCAGGATTTGATTGATTTCTATGAGTGCGAGATGAAACTCAAAGAGGAAATCGAAATGGATTACAAAGTATGCGCCCACATTGACAGAATAACACTGGAAATTGAGCGACAGGTCAATTTCCTTGATAATGTGGATGCGATCAAGGCGTACTACAACGAAGGAGATGAAGAAGAATGACTGACACAGACAAACATGAATTGCCAAGATTCACGATTGATGATTATGATAAAGTGATTAACAGTGAACACAAAGGCTACTATGTCACACTATACATTGATGGTTGTGAGTACATTGGGACGCTTAGACTATACAAAGATGAAGAAGGTAAGGTGATTGAATGACAATAATACACGCACCAAGACAAGCAATGGAATTGATAGACAGAATGTGGGAAGAAGCAGGTTACATGGGTGGCAATCACACTGGTGATGACAGCAACCCTTACGCTGAGTGGGTTGGCAACTCTTTGATAATGTTGTCAAAGATGTCAGACGAAGAATACATGCAATTCATATTGGATATGCCAAGAAAGGAGGAATGAACATGGACATGGAAAGGCAGATGAAAAAATGGGAACGACAAATCGAATGGATAAAAGAGGACAACCATAAGATGCGTCAACGAATGGGTAAGATGCACGATGCGATGCATGAGATAGTCAAGATTTGGCTCGGCGTCAGGTATTACCAAGGAATTGATGATACACTGGAGGGATGAATATGACAGAGAAAGAATATGAAATGGAAGTAACGCACATATATGTTGTACAGGGTACAAGCCCGTTCGATGCTTTGTGCAAGGCAGAAGATACAGACATTGTAGACATTGTGGATTACAGAGTAATCAAAGAATACGAATTGGAGGAATGAATATGACAGTAGAAGAACAATATAATGCAGCGATAGAAGGACAACAGAAACTATACAAAAACAAGTTGGAATACATGGGAGAAAAAGGTAAGTGCAAAGCAGAGTTACGAGTTGCACTTGAGGTGTTTGAGGAAAACCCTTGGGCTGATAACTGGCATCAACTGATGGACTCGATGGCAAGGTATCAGAACATAACAAAGAACTGCTCATACAATTTGGAGGAATGAATATGGCATGGACAGTTGGGCAACTAAGACACATTTTAGAAGCGTATGACGATGACACAGTGATTGTATCTACATCACACTACGGTGACCGTGTTAACAGTGAGTTAGCACATGGCTTTATTGATATTAACGAGCGCACGATCGTGTACTCAGATTATCACAGGGATTGGAAGTTCTCGGATGACACTTATGACTACGAAGAATATGCAAGGGTGTGCGTTTTAGAGATGGCTTCAGCAAGTGAAGTGAGAGAAACAATGGAAGAGCACGATTGCTTGAAAATAAACAAGGAGGAATAAATATGACAAATGAACAACAAGAATGGGCACCACCGTATAACGAGTGGACAATTAGAAAAATAACTGAGCAGAACAACATCAGACACCACGAACCTAAAGAGTGGGACAACTGGTATGGAATGAGAGTAAAGGATTTAGTTGCAGCACTTGTAACATGGAATCCCAACATGCCTGTGTGTATCAGAAGGGATGTCGGATGGGGTGGCATGAAGAATGGTGATGTTGCGATTAACGATGTAATCATTAAGGCAGATGGCAGAGATGATTACAGCCAATGTCGTGACGCTATCAAAAAGGGAACTATACCACACATGGAAGTCGTTGCACTGAAGATGGATGGTTACTCAACTGATGACATTGATGCTTACGGTTTTGAGATTGAGGAGGAATGAATATGCGACACGGATTTGAAACAATGGAAGAGATAAGAAACAACATGGAGAACATGCTTGATGCTGAAACAATGATGCACCTTACAGGCTTCGGTAGTTGGACTTACACTGCTGGAGTAGCACAAGAGTTAGTCGATGAAATAGACTACACTGACTACTGTAAGGAAACTTTACTTTGGGCATTTGACTATGCCTGTGGTGGAGTATGGGAGTTCGATATAGAGGGACTCAACATACTGATTGAGGCATGGCTAACAAACGAGGAGGAATAAATATGGCACTAAGAGTAGGAATAGAAAACGGAACAGAAAAGGGCTTTACCAAAGACGAGATAACATTGACCAACTCATTCGGTATGGGTGTAATGGCAATGGTGACTGGTGTTGGTAAAATTGGTGGAAAATGTGGGTACAGAGGCACAAACCTCTCTGTACAAGAAGCACACGATCGATTCATAGTGGCACTTGAAGGACTTGAAATCTTCAACGACCAAGAGCCTATAAAAGAGATTATGACACTTGATTTCGTACAGCGCATGGCTGATGCAGGTTGGTCTTGTAATGTAAATAACGAATCGAAAGAGGAGTTCCTTCACAAGATGTGCTCACAAGTAATGGGTAATTTGCTCAGTAAGACTCGCACAGAAACACTGGGCACATACTACCACCAAACATCTTGGGATGACTTGCAATCACGAAGAGAAAGCGTAAGGATGTTAATTGGTACATTGTTGTCAGAGGATGAGGATAGCGACTATTACATGCATGAGATGATTGATTCGATTACTCATCACTTTGACTTTTGGCACAACGAGAAGTTTTACGGTGACAAGTATCTGATTCACGATGAAGAAACAAACAGGTTCAGTCTATCAGACGAGAACCCAAACGAGGAGGAATGAATATGAGAATGTCAAATGAGAATAAAGGATGGATGGCACATGCACTGTATATTGGAGAAAGTAATATGGAACTGTTCAGTGAAAAATACTGGCAATGGATTTCTGAACCGTGGGAAATGACATCCCTGTCCCATCAGTGTAATTTCTATCAGAAGTATGTTGAGTTTGCTGGCGAAGATATTTTACGATACAGCAACACAGAGGCACTAGACAAAACGATTGAGTATGCTCATGACAAAATAATGGACTGTTTCAGGGAAATAGATAGAAGATTTAAATTGACGGAGGAATGAATATGAAAATGATGGAATTAGAAGAAGGAATGAATGTAATTAGCCCAAGTCGTTTTGGAAAAATGCACATATGGGTGAGGGATGGAAATGTGTACAGTATAACGATTTTCAATTCATCAATTAGCAAAAGAAAAACACATGTACAGCAATATAATGGCAAGAAGTTGCATCATGTGGACTTAGGAATTAAAGCAGACGGGTTGGAATGAACATGGCAAAGAAATACATAGTGAGAATCTACTTTACGAAGTTCGTGGATGTAGAAGTTGAAGCCGAAAATAAAGACGAAGCATTGGAGAGTTACGAACTCCCGTACCTTGATTGGTACGACGGGAATGACACAGCCGAGCAACCACATGAAACAGAAGTGACCGAGGGATGAACATGGCAAATATACGAAGAATGGCAAGAGATTTGAGACACGCATCGCATGTAGTAGAGGCACTGAGTCACACACTGGCGGCGATCGCAGAGCAACCGAGGAATGGTGACTGGGTGGTTGAGAAGTTAGAAGAGGCTGGTGTACCGATAGGTGGCGAAGAAGAATGAGTTTGGTCGAAAAAATAACGGAATCGTTACGCACTTTAATGGGAGACATATTACTTGCATCTTTAGAAGAAAAAAGTCTGTCGCAAACACAATGGGCAAAAGTATACTCCTCTGTTGAGGCAGCCTTGTTTGTCTTCCTCTGTCTTGGAGGCGAAGAAGAATGACGAGTTACGCAGGAGTACCGGAAGGATGGGAGCATGTTGACAGCACATACGGTTCCCATTCTAGGATGGGGCTGAATAAGTTGGCTAGTACAATGGAAATGATGGATAGAGGGTATAGATACCAAGTATTCAATGTAGGTTGGAGCAATGCTCCCCCATCGAAGTTGAACTTCAGATTATTTAGGAGGAAGAAAGAATGAACAGAATGTATCGCAGTATAGAGGATGTCAGACGCATCGCATTAGACAGATGGCAAACGGGTTACCTTGCGTCAGGTATGCATGGTAGCAACATCGAGTGGATTATGCAGGGCTTTGCAAAGATACTGGAGGCAATAGACGAAGGTTACCTGTGCTTCTGTGGCAAGTTCAACACAGATGATGACATGTGTAACCACTCACCTGATGACGAAGAAGAATGGAGGGAAGAGAATGAGTGAGCGCACATACGATCGCACTTGGGTCGAGATAGAGGATATGCTTGACCGAGCAGAGCGTAAGCAAAACACGCACTACACTAAGATGCAGAAGGGCAAAAGGTCTGAGCGCATCTATCACATGAGACAATACAAAGGGCTGGAAGGTGTGATTAAAGCACTGAAGTGGACACTAGGAGAAAAAGGGATTGAACACCCATTAGAATAAGGAGATGAATGAAATGACAAGAGGAGAAGAAATGAAATGGACAGAATACAATGCTAAAGACGCATTGGACAGGCTAGACTACGCAATACAGGTAACAAAGGATGAAGGCAATGACCCTAAAGTTATGGTACATGCAAGGGAATGTAGTATTGAAATCAGCAAGACCATTGCAAGGAGATACATCAAGGAATCGTTTGAAAGAATGGACAACGATAGCCTGCGAAGTGCAGAGTTTATTGCCAGTGCCGAGTCTACATTTGGAATAAACAAAACATGTTACGGCACAATATGGGTAACCCCTAGTCTTGAGACCACTAGGACTGAGGAAAACAAAGCCAAGCATGTACTAATGGATGCTGCTCGCAAAGAGATTTGGGGCGAAGATGAGGAGGAATGAATATGGTAGAGATAATAGAAAAAGATGAAGATAGCGTTGAGATTGAAACAGATGCAAGGCACATAACTGTGCACACTAAGGCGGGAGAAATCAATATCTTTGTAGGTAATCATCATAGAACAATCGTATCATATGTCAAAGGTGTAAAGTTCACGACTTGGTACGACGAAAACCCGACAAAGGTATCGAAGTTCAAGACTCAAGATGGGCGAAGAATGGTTGTACTAGGAGGCAAACAAAGATGAAATACATACTGAGAGATTACGCAGGCGTAGAATATGAAGGTGAGGAACCTGTGGTTTACACATTCAAAAACAAAGACGAAGTGATTGCAAAACTGTTGTCCTTCTGTAATGCAGAGGCACCAATGGAGTACGAGGTGGTTAGGTGAATCCGAGCCTACCAAAGAACGGTGCGCTGGATGGGGTGCTAACATGCACTCCATCTCCGCTACCACACAATGCAGGGATGCCGAGGGGTGCGCCTCTTGGTTACAGTAGCATGGAAGAATACTACAAGGCACAAAGGAGAGATAGAAATGAGTAAAACTGTACAAATACACGAAGAGAGAGTAGCACTAGGGTGCTTAGGGTGTTACAATGAAGGGCGACTAGCATTCAAGTGGCTAAACGCAGAGCAGTTGAAAACCATTTGGGAAAAAGGTAACATGGAATACGATTGTATGACTAAAGCAGTATGCAAGGCGGGCGATCCTACACACGAAGAATGGATGATTCAGGATTATGACGGAGAAATCAACAGGTTGAACTTGGGCGAGCATCCTGACATAGAGGACTTGATTGAGCACATGGAGAACATAGAATCGTTTGAAGCATCTAGTTATGTACCGGCCTATCTTCTGACTGATAATTGCAAAAACAAAATCACACCTGCCGATGTAGAAGAAACGATGGATGAAATAGAAGTAATTGACAAATACAACTTAGGCGATTGGGCTTATCAGTTGTGTGAAGATTGTGGTTACTTAGATGGAAACGGTCAAGGGTGGAGTCCTATAAATTATATTGATTGGGAGTGGGTCGCTAAAGACCTGCTCATGGATTACACATACATTGAGTATGGAGATTATTACTACGCAAGGAGAGATTAAGAATGAACATAATGAGAATAGGAGATGCGAAAGCGTGTATAGAAGAAGATGGATTGGTGATGAATACATGGATTCTCGATCCGCCTTACAACATAGGATTCGATTACCAATCGGATTTCAAAGACAACAAGAAGCCTGATGTGTATGCGTCAGAATTGGTGGACATCATACACACTTGTGCTAGGTCACTACGACATGATGGTTCACTGTTCATCATACACTACCCTGAGATTATCTCAAGGTTGGTTGATAAGATAGAGGCAGGTATTGTTAAACACAGTGAGTTGGAACTACACCAGTGGATTACATGGGTGTACCCCTCCAACATCGGACACAGCAAGTCCAAGTTCACAAGAGCAAGCAGGGCTATCCTGTGGTTCAAGAAGCGTGGACAGAAGCCCAAGTTCAATCACTTGGCAACGGTTCAACCGTACCGTAATCCAAACGACAAGCGCATCAAGCAGCGTATCGCTGACGGACACAAGGGTGTAGTCCACTACGACTGGTGGGAAATCAACATGTGTAAGAATGTCAGCAAGGACTATCGTGGCTATGTGAATCAGATTCCTTACAAGTTGCTGGAGAGATTGATTCTCCATACCACTGACGAGGGTGACTGGGTTGGCGATTGTTTCGCTGGCTCCGGTTCTACGATAGCGGCGGCGCAGAAGTTAGGAAGAAACGGTTGGGGTTGTGACATCAACCCTGAGTGCAAACAATACTGGGAGGATTTAGAATGATAGTAATTGAGATGGATGATGATAATTACATTATGAGGGTGTATGACAGAGGGACTGGAAAAGATGTTGATTATGCAATCAGTTATTGTGTCGATGATACAGAAGAACCCACTTATATTATACCTACTAACAAAATGCACAAATGCTCAACGAATATCTTTGCAGGTCGGAGGGCTTTGATAGAAGCGGGCTTTGACATTTCTAAAGTCAAGCACAAGAAAGGTGTGATGGATGGTATAGATTGGGCTAAGTTGAAACTAGGAGTTGAAGAAGAATGATAGAAACAAGACACGGAGTGGCAGAAATGATAGTAATAACAGAGAAAGACGAACAGATGGAGATAGTATTGGAGTTGGTTGAATGAACGCAGATTGTAAAAATGAAGAATGTTATGGGTGCGAAACTGTTGAGTTGGAATACGACTTATGTGAAAGCCCCATCAGTTGTGACGGCGACAGTGTAGTGTGGGAGTTTACAGGTGAGTGTATTTTGTGCAATCACGAGCACACACTAACAGTGTATGGTACAATACACACTTACGAAGTGGAAGGTGAGTAAAATGAGTAACGCATACTATAACAAATCAGAAACAGTTGAGTGGGGTACACCCCAACAATTCTTTGACAACATGAATAAGAGGTTCGGCCCGTTCACACTGGATGCGGCTGCGTCTGACCTGAATCACAAGTGTGATGAATACTTCACAAAGGAAAATGATGCACTGTCACAGAACTGGGGCGTCGATACTCATTACGAGGGCATCGTTTGGTGCAACCCACCTTACGGACATGGTGTCGGCAAGTGGGTACAGAAAGCGGTTGAGGAAGTTCAAGCCGGTCATGTGCAGCGAGTAGTCATGCTCCTGCGATCGACAACAGATGTCAAGTGGTTCCATGACTGGGCTTGGCCTTACTGTTCAGAGATGATATTTGTTAAGGGGCGTATGTGTTTTGATAAGGGTGATGGCGAGAACAAACCAGCAGTGTTCCCTTCAATCGTGTTGGTGTTTGACAGGGCATTCTTTGGGATGCACACTGCTCCTACGGTTAGCAGAGTAGACAGAAACGGAGAGGAAATAGAATGAATGACGGATTAAGAATAAGCAGTAAAATGCCATACCTTTCAAAATTAAAACGAAACAGTTTATAGTGTGGAGCAAACAGTACAGAAATAACGGAGAGAACTAATATGGATAAAATAGTAGTAATTGGAAAGATAAAAGCGTCAACTGATAAGACAGTGGACATAGAATACGAAGCAGCATCGGGTACTAGAGAAGTACGCCTGCCGAGAACTTTGATTGGGAGATTGGAGAATCTTGGAGATAGTAAGACAGCAATACTGTTGAACATAGATGACAGTGAAGATGGCGAACTAATAGGTATGCACATGGGTAGTGGCCCGCATGCACCGCTTCATGCAGATGAAGAGAACCAAAGGATTGTGGAAGCAATGGAATACGGAGAAGATATAATGAACAATGAAGAGAGAAATGATGAGACACCACAGTGGGGTGCATCAGGACCGAGCATCAGCGTAGGCGATCAAGTAGTCGCTCAGGCTGATACAGCAGGGCCGTTTGATGCAGCATTCCTGTCCGGTGGCAGAACGAAACACGCAGCAGTTAACTGGGATTTCACCCCAGTCAAGAAACCTGCGCTGGTTATCATGGATGAAGAAGCGAAAGATGGCATGGTCCTCGACAGAGTAGCCCGTGTCAACTTGGAAGATGGTGAGCCTGCGGCCTACCACATCTTCAACCCTGACTATCAGAGTGAGAAGCGACCAGCGGGTGCGTACCTTGGTACCTTTACCAAGCAGTACTACCCTATGCCTTACCGTGAAGGATTCGGCCCGTTCCTAGAACTGGCTGCTCAGAACGGTTGGGACTGTAAGCCACTTGCTTACAAGGAAGGTAAGAGAGCAGACTTGTACTGTGATGTAACAAGCAGCATTGACTGGGACAACATTGACAAGAGCAGGCGTGGTGACGGACTGGTTTCTACTGGCGACTACCGTGTAGGTTTCGTTATCAAGAACAGTCTTGACGGCAGCAGTTCCTTCAAGGTACAGGCAGTTGCAATGCGTTTGGCTTGCAGCAACGGAATGGTTGTTGGTAGCGCATCTACCATCATCAAACTGAAGCACACTCAGAACACACTGAAGGGTTACGATTTCGGCAAACTAGCAGCCAGTATTGATGCAGTTATTCAGCAAGCACAGCAAGAGATTGTGGGAGTTGAGGGACTTCGTGATTTCGATGTCACCCGTGAGACCTTTGACAAGTTGATGACTATTTGTGAGAGCAAGGGCTTGATTACCAAGCCGACTGTTACTCGCAATGACCAAGGCGACATTACTGGTCTAACTCGTGGACACATGTGGAGACTCATGGGTCACGGATGGACTCGACCAGCGGCAGACTGGGTTGCAGTTGAGAAGGAAGATGCTGGTAGTCTTTACCATGTGTACAACATCTTGACTGGTGCGATTACGCACAAGCCTGAATGGATTGACGAAAATGGTAGACCACTCAAGGGCCGTGTCCTTGCAATGGATGCTGTCTCTGAGAAACTGAGCACAGTACACACCATGATGAAGCAAGTTGCATCGGGTAAGATAGACTTGGAGAATGTTACACCGTTCTCTGAGTTAATTGTGTGAGCAGCACATAAACTTACATTGGGGTTTGTCCAATAATAACAGGACAAGTTTTCACGCATTGGAAATAGTGGTAGGGGTACCATGAACCTGTTTCCCCAGTGGTAGGAGGAATAAATATGATAGATAAAATTGTAGATTTTTTAGAAAGTAATGAGCAATTCGGTGACGATTGGACAGAGGAGATTAGTTACTTGAAATGGATGAAAGGTAAGTTGGATGTAATCAAATCCACATGCCTTGAGTGGTACAGATTCGGTTGCGAAGACGGCTACATCAATAATGAGGGAGTTAATGCAATGGATGCCTTTTGGGACATACTGAAGTTACTCGGTGTTAGCCAAGAAGAGATGGATGATTTCGATCCGGAGGACTTGTGATGAGTGCTGTTGTAGTAGGAGCGAATCGTGAGGATTACAGGTTATGCGAATGCCTAACATGTGGAAACAAGTTCACGCAAGGTACTTTCAAAGAATATGGTACAGCAAAACCACGACCGCATCACACCTTTACCGGCGACTACTGTGGTGAAATGACAGTCATCAATGAGCCACCGTCACCTTTGCATTGGCCTTTGATAGAAGCATTGGTCTATGCTAAATGGGAATTAGAAGAGGAGGAATAAATATGGAAAGAAAAATGGTAATGTTTTTAGACAAAATGCCTGACAAGGCGGCAGCACTGTACTTAGATGCAGAGTTGCCAAGAGCAGTAGAGAATGTACACCGTGTACTATGCAGACCCGATCTGCTAGACGATGTTGTACTCAAGCAATACATTTGGACATACGAGAGTGTGCCGAATTATTCTTGGATGGTCTTGCATGCAGATGCACTGGCACTGAGATACACCAAGAGTGGTCACACCAGTGTTGACAAAGAGATACTCGATAGAATAGCCGAGGTGCACAGGTCACCAGTACCTCGTAGGCTAGGCGGTGACAGATTCACAGATGTACCACTGTGTGTACCTGAACAGTACAGGGCAGTGACATTTGAGAACCCTCCGCCTCAGACTGAAGAGGAGGCTCTGTACCACAGAGAAGAAGAGATACTGTACTTAGGTTACCTGCCACTCAAAGACGCAGTGGCGATCTACAAGGAGTATCAGGAAGTAAAAGACAAAGCATACATAATGGGGTATATACATGATTGACACAGACAAACATGAAGAGACAATAAAAGTTTACGAGTTTAGAAAGAGAGAACTTATGATATACACAGACAGAAATGAACAACATCCGTTGGGTGAATACAAGTTCCGACAGAAAGATTGGCAGGTAAGGCGTTTCATAAATGATGCTATACATGCGGGGTGGACATTGAGTTCTATGAAAGAGATTTATGATGAAGCGATGGAAGAAGTCAAACGGTTGCGTGAAGGTATTAAGAAAGCATTGATTCCAACAGATAAAGTTCCATGGACTCACCCTATGGTTAAATTGGATGATTTGAGGGATGTACTCAAGGGGTTGATTGAATGATTGACACAGACAAATACGAAGTAAGAGCATACGGTAAGTGGTCGGTAGGACACGAAGGACAACACGATTTGCCCGAAGGTGATATTCCTATCAATGTGAATGGGGGCTTAACGGCTATCGCATATTCTCAAGCAGACGCACAACTCATAGCCGACGCACCACTTCTCTTAGCAGAAGTCAAGAGGTTGCGTGAAGAAGTCAAAGATTATGACGCTTGTTTACAGAACCTTTGGGACAGGGAGTTGATACCCGAAGACACAGACATTTGGGATGAAGTTAAGGAATTATTAGAGGTGATTGAATGATTGACACAGACAAAATTGATAATATGAAACAATGGACTAATGATTACAAAGTAAGAATGTTTTGGGATTTAGTCCGAGAAGTCAAGCGACTGGCTTCAAGGCTACGAGATGCTGAAGACTTGTTAGAGAACTGTGGCTACTGCCGTGAATGCTTTTGGGATAAAGAAAGTATCAGCGATGTTGCGGCGCAATTAACAGAACCTGTTTGGCCTAATGATTGCACACCGTTATGCGAGTCATGTATGGTAGACTTCAAGGATATGATAGAATGATTGACACAGACAAATATACAGGACACACAGAAGGCGAATGGATAATACAGGTATTAGATGATAATTTAACTTGGAACATACAGACTAAATCGGGTGAGCAACTTGCTGATATGGTGATTGGCAAACATCATGGTAATGCACAACTCATGGCAGACGCACCACTTCTCTTAGCAGAAGTCAAGCGACTGAAAGCAAAACTGTTTGAGGCTGAGTTGTGGGTGAACAATGATTCATACACATTTGAGAATAACATCAAGGAACTAAATGATTATGCAGAGGAGATGGAAGAATGAAATACGAAACAAAGTTAATAACAATTGAGAACCAAATAGAAGAACTGAAAGAACACTTGGAAGCGGCATGCCATGCAGCGTTTAACTTGAAAAGGTTGGATGCGATCAGCCATGATGCATACGAGAACGAGTTTAACAGCAAGATAGCCTTTATGGAATCACTGGTAGCAGTGTTAGAGGCAGTACACAAAGGAGAGGAATGAAATGGTAACAGTAGAAATAGACATAGAAGCAAAGATAGAGAGTGCAGTAGCAGAGGCAATGGATAACCTCGACTACGATGAAATTAGGAGCATGGTTGAAGATGATATTCTGTGCCAAGTAGATGACCACATCGACTGGTCTAATGCAGAATACAACATAGACATAGATGGCTTGGTGGATTCTAACCTTGAATACAAAGGTTTCGTCGATAAGGACGACTTGGCTGAGGTGATACTTGACATCGTAGAAAACGGCTGTAATAAAGTAGACACAGTGGCGGTCAACCTGCTGACTCGTGCATTCAATGAACAGAGTACTGATGATGAATTCCACTTGATAGACAAGGAGGAATGGGACGAACTACAAGCACAAGTCCGAGCACTGTCTCAGATTATTGATACATCAAGTGTTAGAAAAACGCTAGTGGGTTCAGTAGTAGAGGCTTACGAGTCTAAGGCGATGAACTCTTTCATGCTGATGAATGTTATTGAGGAACTACGCAACGAAAGGTACCAAGCGATTAGATACCTGTCGAAGCCTGACTTAATTCAGTGGGCTATTGACAACGGTTTCGGTGACTTGAGCGACATGAAGGTAGCAGACATACACAAGGTGATACTATGATACAATGGATGATTAGAAGGTTAATAGGAATCATGGGCAGAGCCTATGTGTTCTTGGATAGGTTCTTAAAGCACGAAGTAACCCCAGTTCTTGGTGTAGAGATAGATGAGGACTTACAGGGCATGACACGGAGACAACTGTGCCGACACATTGAGAAGAAGTTCGGCTGGGATGAAGATGCCTTTTGGTATCTTGAATCTACACAGAAGATTAGGTTGTGCTGTCAAGTAGCAAGGGAGAGGATGAAATGAGCAAATACTGTACACAATGTAGAGGGAATGATGGAGTCACTAGATGTGACCATTGCGATCAATATACATGTAGAAACTGTTTGACTATCATATCAAAGCCGAATGGTCAGATAGAGGTCAAGCACAGCGACTGTGTTAGAAAGAGGAAAGTGGCACAATGAGCGTCAATCCAAACTACATAATGAGATGCGGAGAGTGCCATGTGATGTCGTATGATTTAATGTTCTTACAATGTGAGAATTGCGGTCACATGACTGACAGGCACAAGGAACTAGTAGGTGAAAACCGAGAAAGAATGGACGAGTATTTGCTTGCTAAGCGCAAGGCTAGAGAAAATAGGAGGAACAAATAATGACAACATACACAGAGAGAGAGTTTACTTGCCCTAAATGCGGCACAGAGATACATGGCTTCAGCCCTACAAACATACATCCCCAAGATGGGATAGTTGATTTAGAAGGCACATGCGAAGTATGCGATAACACATGCAAGGTCGAAATTGTAGGCCACGCAGAGATAGAGTGGAGAGTGAAAGAATGAACATAGATAGATTAACACATGCAAGTGTATGCTTAGACATAGCACTAGAAGCAGCAGAAGATGGAAATGAAGACAAGGCAAAGGAGTTTATTCAGAAATGCCTAGATGATTTGGAGGGGATGGCATGATAAGCACACAATTTTGTGACATCAAGTGGCTTGAAACTATACTATCGGTAGCCAAAGCGTCAGAGTATACCCACTTCCGAATTGTGCCCAACGGCTCTTTCGCTGGGTTTCAATTTACTGGTAATGGCAGTTCGTATTACAATCCGCCAGTTGAAAGTATGAGTATCACTGGTGATGATTGCGTTAGGTACTTTGCTGCTAAGATAACTTGGGATGAGTACATGGAGATAAAACAAAAAGCAACTAAAGCATTCATTGATGGAACATACGAGGAGGAGGAGTAATGGTACAACTAATTGACTACAGTGACAAATATGGCAAGCGTATTGGGATGAAATACCCATACAACCCTGACCTAAACAATGCCTTGAAAACAAGAATAGGTTTTCCCGGTGTCAAGTGGGACGGTGAGCAAAAGGTTTGGAGTATACAGGACAACCGTACTACCATCCTGATTGCAGCAGAAGCACTGGTCGATTTTGGATTGGATGGAGAGGAACTGTACAACAGGGCCAACATCCACCCACGCGATCAGAAGAGTCCTAACGACTGCTGGGTAGAAGAATCAGGTACACGACTCAAGGTGCACTGGCCCTTCATCAAAGACGCAGAGTTGAGAGAGAAAGTACGCTTAGCCATCCGTTCTATAGATGGCAGAAAGTTTGAACCTCTTGCAAAATGTTGGAGCATACCACTAGCCCAAGGCAAAATCCTGTACAGTGTGATGCAAGACCTATACCCTCCACTAGCAGAAGCGATATTAGGTTGTGATGCAGCAGTGCATGATGTATGGGATAGCATCAGGCGTGTAGAGATGAGCAGTGCGGCAGAGTTATCTGATGAAGATTTGAAAGGTATAGATAGGCGACTGGAAGTTAGAATTCCACCTCACTTAGAACTGTACCCGTTCCAAAAAGTAGGGGTTGCTTTTGCCGAGGCCAGTAATGGTCGCTGTTTAATCGGCGACGAGATGGGCATTGGTAAGACAATACAGGCGATAGCATATGCTGCGCTGAACCCTGCTCGCCCTGCCCTAGTCGTATGCCCTGCGAATGTAAAGTACAACTGGCAGAAAGAAATCCTCAAGTGGTTACCGGGTGAGACAGCACAGGTGATTGATAGTGGTAAGGCTGAACTAATTGGTGCAGACTTCTACATCATCAACTATGACTTGATGACTAAGAAGTTGGATGAGTTGTTGAAGATGAATCCAAGGCTGACTATCATAGACGAAGCACACTATCTCAAGAATGAGAAGGCGAAGCGTACCGTTGCTACGATGACACTCGCTCGCTTCTGTCCCAAGGTAATAGCACTGAGCGGTACAGCAATTGCTAGTAGACCCAAGGAGTTCTTCAACATCTTGAACCTACTGCGCCCTGATGAGTTTAGTTCCAAGTGGAACTTCATGCAGAGTTACTGCGACCCGTACCACAATGGCTTCGGCTGGGACTTTGATGGTGCATCTAATACCAAGGAGTTGAATGAGCGTACCCGTGATGTTTGTATTCGTAGACTCAAGAGTGAAGTGTTACCCGATCTACCACCTAAGACTAGGCAGTTCTTACCTATACAGTTGACACCTGCTCAGCGTGAAGTGTACGACATAGCACAGGATGAGTGGGAAGAGAAGTTGAATGAGCATTATCTCAATGGTGAATCCATACCACCGGGCACTATGTTGAATATGCTAAGTGACCTGAGACACAAGTGTGGTATTATCAAAGTACCATATGCTTGTGACTGGATAAGGGAATACAATGCAAGTACTGGTAAGCCGATGATTGTATTCGCACATCACAAAGATGTAATCAAGGGAATACACTTGGCACTAGAAGAAGACTACAAAGTGGCTAGTATTACAGGACAAACTGCTCCAAAAATGAGACAAACTATTGTGAACAGTTTCCAAGAGGGAGAGATAGAGATACTACTTTGTAATACAATTGCTGCTAAGGAAGGATTGACACTGACTAAGGCGGACACAGTTCTCTTCATAGAAAGAGAGTGGGTGCCTTCAGATGAAGAGCAAGCCGAGGCTAGAGTTCATCGTATTGGACAGGTCAGTGACAGTGTGCATTCGGTGTACCTCTCCTGTATGAACACTATCGATGAACACTTCGATAGGGTAGTAGAGCAGAAACGACAGGTTGTTAAAGCAGTACTTGACGGAGGAGATGTTGAAGAGAGGAAGAGCCTAGTCAAAGAATTGGTGAAGAAGATGAAAGCGGAAAGAGACTGGAGATTTGAAGAGGGATTATGATGTATGATAAAAGGATAACAGAAATAGAAAGAAAGTTAAGTATTTTACACAATGAGGTTACTGAACTTGTAAATCAATTATTTGACAGGGCCGATCTTGTGAGTGCTGTACGAGAGATACAAGACGAGATGAAGAAACAGAACAGGAAACTAATACTAATACATGAGGTGTAAATATGACAGAAAACCAAGTAGCAATCAAAGCAACAGCAATAGACTTAGATGGAGTGTGGCACTGGGAGGGTAAGAAGATACCTTTGTTGGGCAACCACTTACCTGTACCTGAGAAGGTCCGACTAGATATGGACCCTGAACGCCAAGAGGTATTGGCTATAGTTGATGCCGCCGATTGGATGGAGGGTGGCGAGTGCGTGTGTGGTGTCAAAGCAGAAGGCATCATACTAGTCACAGAGTTTACAAAACTATTCCCTGCACATTGCTGTGAGCAAATGGTATGGATGACAGACGAGAGGGATTACAGTGAAATCTACGAAGCGTGAAGAGACACCGGAAGAACAGATAGAGATGTTGTTAAGTGGCCTAGCCATTGGTGCCCTATGGGAGCCAGCAGGCTACGGCTTGACATACATGAAGATAGGCGATAGAGAAATCGAATTGATGGTGCAACAGGACAGTGCTGAATCAGCACAAGCCCGTATCAGATTCGGTATACTCATGGCTAAGACTGGCTGGCAGGTTATGGAGGACAATGTACAAGTTGCCCCTAGTGAGAACTTGTCGCCGCAGCAACAGTACATGAAAGAACAGATGAAGCGACAGGAGATAGCACAGAGCACTTGGAAGTGTCAGACACCTGAGTGTGGTTGTTTGTTGTCAGCATTTGCTTTAGACAAAGCCGAGTGGATTTTCGTGGGCCAAGATAAGATTGTTGATGACGGAGGCCAAGAGCAAGATGTAGAGATATGGGCAGTCAATGTCGTCTGTCCTGTATGTGACACAACTATTGCAATGGAACCACTAGAGTATGCACTGATAGCAGGAGATGATTTGATGATGTCTTACCGTACACCTGCTGCTCAACTAGAGGCACTGGACAGACCCACCATCATCAAGATAATGGATTCGGGTAAGGGTAATACAGAGGTAATCATAACAGGTTCCTTCTGTCCATTCAGTGGTGCATTGTTGCCACCGCATGTCAGAGGAGCCGTAGTTAGTTTCAAAGAATTGGAGAGTGAAGAGGAATGAATAGAGAAGAGTTAGATAAGAAAAAAGAACAAATGATGAAACACTATGAAAACACCTTAGTTGCAGATATTTTTGGTGAGTTTTCATTTATCGATCACCTATTAATGACAATTGATTTTCTTGAATACGAAATTAAAGATTATAGGGATAAAGAAATGCACAACAATTGGGTATTAGCAGGTGGAGTAAGTAAACCAAGAGGCGAATTAAGATGAAAATGAATAGAGAAGCATTAGAGGAAGAAGCGAAGTCAATACAGGAGCGAGCGAAGATAGTACAGGCTGGACTACAGACCATGAAGAACCTACAGAAGTGTTTGGTACATGGTCACCGATTCGACTTGCATGTAGAACAAGATGAGTTTCATGAGATACTTCAGATGGGAGTGAGGTGTAGTGTATGTGGAGCAGAGACAGAACTGTTTGAAAACATTGCACTAGAGATGCCTGACGATGAGATGAAAGTCGGTCGCTTGGCTGCTTTAGGATTAGACGAAATAGATGTAGAGGAGCCTGAAGAGGAAGAGGAAGAGGAACCTGAAAAGAAACCTACTCCTTATGAATACAACCCAATGGAAAGACAAACACAAGAAGATAACGGGCCGTACAGAGTAGACACTAGGCGGTTTATGTTCCCCGGTACACCTTACTTACCACAGGAGGAATAAATATGGATATAATTGAAAGAGCAAAGCAAGATTTGAAAATGATAGTAACCACTAGTTGGATTAACTGGTGTGTAGAAAATGGAATAGATTGGGACAAGAGTTACCCAGTTATCAGTGACTTTGGTACTAAGTTTACAGTACAAATGCCTGAGAACTTGATACCGGGTCCGTTTGCAACACCAGCAACAGCGGGTGAAGAGGAATGAGCAGAAACATACGAGCACAGTTTGTCGATCTAGCAGAGGAAGTATTAGCAGAGGCTGACGAAGCACTGTCCGTTGATGTTATCATTGACAAAGTTGCTGCTAAAGCACTGACCAAGAAACTGAAAAGTGGACGCAAGCCTAGTAACAGATACTTACAGGAGATTTCCAACCGCACTGTCAATCATTTGTTTAGAGTAGACAAGCGGTTTGCTAAGTTTGCTCAAGAAGAGTGGCGTGTCAACTTATGGACACTATCGGAGGAATGAATATGAGTAAAAAGTATATGGCTAAAAAAGGACGCAGAAGATTTGATAATAACGGATATGAAAGCCCCGTATGGAAAGCATATTGGGCTAAAATAGACGCAGAAGAAAAAGCAAAACAGGAGGAATGAATATGAGTTGGATTGAAGAATGGTTTCCACCCGAATGCACCAAGTGCATGAAGTTCGGGAAGGAATGCAAGTGTAAAGAAAAAAAGGAGGAATGAATATGGAAAAGGACATTGGTAAAGCATATCCACAATACATTGTATGGCGTAAACCTGCTACAAGCAAGCGCCACAAAGGTAAGATGGAAGCAGTGCTTACCAAGGTCTATCCACCAAGCGGTTCACAAGTGGACATCAGATTACGCAACATCAATACAGGTGGGTTTACTAGAGAAGGTGTACGCCTGTCCTTAGAAGACGCAGTGTCTTTGAGCAAAGCACTGTCGAGACTGGTCGAACACTTAGAGGAAGAGAGGGAGAGTGAAGAGGTTGTTACTGGCTGAAGCAGCAATGCTGTCACGCAGACTCAAGGAGTCCTATACAAGATGGAGGCGTGAAACCGAATCAAGATCGGATGCCTTCAAAATATCAATCAAAGCACTGAAAGACAGACTCAGCGAGCGGGCTGAAGTAATTGAAGATGTGATAGATATACTCTATCCAAAGTATTCTAAATACGAGCAGCAGTTTGTTTCAGTCCTTTGGGTCAGAGACAATGTGTGTACTGAGTTGGGTATATCACCTATACACTGGAACACAGTCATGACTGGTAAGCCAATCGTTCCTCTTCTAGCAACCGAGTCTTCTGAGATAGGAGGCGAGGGCTGGACAATCAAGCAGGCACTGATGGCAATGCATCGTATAGAGGACGAGGGCGTACTACCTATGTCCCAAAACATGAATGAGGATGAGGCGCTGCTGTTTTGGTCTAGGGCACTGGGCGAACAGGAGCCAATGCCAATCGATAGGTTCTTGCAAATGCTTTCGTATCTACCTGAGTCAAACGGCATAACCAATCTACAAAGCATTCGCCACCTACTGACTACCATGAGTCCTCAAGAGGTAGCAATCAAGATACTACACAAGGAAATGATTACACCCAACAACGAACTATTCCTACAGCCGGGTCAACCATTCGTAGCACCGATCTATCAAGCATGGTCTTCGATGGTAGCGCCACCTGCTGTATACGCTGATGTGATGAAGGGGTCGAGAAGATACTTACACATCACTGAGTTCCCAAAGGGGTCATTCAGGGGCACCATCTATTCAAGAGACAGACAGATTGTAGGCAAGATGCACACATTCGATCTGCCCTTCAAGGTGGAAGCAATTGTAGAGATAGAGATGTCGGGTGACAAGATTACCAAGATAACTGATGCCTACTCAATTGGAGAGGACTGGGGTGTTTACAAACTAAATAGGGCCGAGCGGATTTCTATGGCGAATAGTTTAGAACCAAGCGTACCAGTTGATGGTGGTAATCTGATAGAGAGCGGGTCGGACATCGGCTCTCTGTTGAACCAACTAGACGGTAGAGAGCGACTGCGTTTAGTTAAGTCCGGCCCAGTGGAGATGCGTGATAGCAACGGATGGGTTGTCATACAACAGGCGTTCCACATACACTTCTTAGTAAGTGCAATCCGTAAGGATAAGGAATTCGACACAATCCTACGCCTGTCTGTCTTAGATGGTTATGAGACATTTGAGGTAGGCGAAAGCAGAATCCCGACTGATGTAGCCCAACACATAAGAACAAGGCTGGGTCAACAGGGGGTGCTTGCGGGGAAATCTTGGATGCCTATAGACGAATATGGTTTGGTTGTAGTAGCCGAAGTAACCGGCTTTGATCTTGAGAAGATGAAAGCCACACACTTGAATATACTATATGCAGATGATACACTGGGTTACAGTGATACATCACAACTAACAGATTTGATAGAATTAGCGGAGTGAGAAAAATGAAGAGATATGAAATGAAAGGGAGTGAAGAATTAGAAAGACTCAAAGAACAGGTCAAGAAGTTGAAAGAGGAAACTGAATACTTGAAAAAGCAGAAAAAATGGGAGCATGAGGTGTTAATGTACATGGAGGATGAGGATTTCTCATATGATGGGTTCCTGTATTATGTGGATAATGCAGGTTGGTGTAATGAATGTGATTCCGTGTCAGTAACCGAACAGCATTTACAAGGGGGTAGAACCCTTGAAAACCCTAATGCTGATGGTGAATATGAATGCTATTATTGTTGGCAAAAAAATGAGGATGAGAAAGTATGAACATATTCGTATTAGATAAGAACCCTGAGACAGCAGCAATAATGCACTGCGACAAGCATGTGCCTAAGATGTGCGTAGAAGCAGCACAGATGATGGCTTCAGCCCTGCGTAGACATGGTGCTACCGATGAGCAGATGCCACTGACTAAGAGTGGCACACCCTACAAGGGAGGCTACGCTTACCACCCATGCACAGTATGGGCTGGTGATAGCGAAGCCAATTTCATTTGGCTTGCTCGTCATGCAATAGAATTGTGTGTCCAATACGAAAATCGCTTTGGCAAAGTTCATGCTTGTAGAGACCCAATACATTCGATGATTGGATTGATACCTTTGTTTACCGACAAATACCCAAGTCCTAAAGCAGCACTCACACCATTCGCACAGGCTATGCCTGACAAGTATCGTGATGATGATGTGGTCAAAGCATACCGAGCATACTACCATTCTAAGCAATTCGCCACATGGGACAAGGGAATACTTGCTCCTAGTTGGTGGCGAGGCGTAGAGGTGATTAGGTGAGTTGTTGCCCGTATTTTATACATGGAAATTGCCAAGCAGGTTGGAGTGACGCAAAGGTATCTATTGACGAAGCCGAAGATGGGTCATGGACTCTATGGGCTTGCGATGGTTGCGGAACTGAATGGAAAGAGGTGACGGCATGATAGTATGGAGAGAGAAATACAGACCAAACAAAATAGACGACCTAGCAGGTTGTAAGGAATTCAAAGAAGCGGCCAAGTCTTGGCTAGCCAAAGGTAGTCTACCAGCAAATATGCTGTATGTAGGTCCACCCGGTGTAGGCAAGACCAGTGCAGCGTATGCACTAGCCAAGGAGATGTACGGAGACTACTTCGATCCATCCAACTTCATTGTAACCAATGCAAGTGATGAGCGTGGTATCGATTTCGTCAGAGAACTAAAGCACATGGCTAAGCAGAAAGGCATAGGAGTCAGGAGGCGCATATTCGTATTGGATGAAGCAGACTCACTGACACCTGCGGCACAGAAGGCACTGAGGCAAGTGATGGAGGACAGTCACAGAACTGCGATATTCATATTGACAGCGAATGACATCTCTCCGATACACAAAGCAATCAGAGACAGATGCCTCACATTTAGATTCAAACCCCTCGCTGATGAGGAGGCAAGGAAGAAACTGTTGGAAATACATACGGCGGAGAACTTGCCTATTCCGTGGCGAGAACAGTATACTATGTTGAACCGCTTAACCAACGGTAGTTTGAGACAAAGTATAGACATTTTAGAGGGTACACCTAAGACAGATGAAGGCCTGTCTCAGAAACTCAGACGCAGTACTGAGAGCCTGAACAAGGCAGCACTCAGTTTCGTTGGAGGAGACTACCAGCGACTAGCGGAGAACATGAAAACCAACCTCAGAGAGGGCAACAGTCGTGTCGCAACACTAATAGGGTTGAGACACCGAGGGCGGTCTCTACTGGAGGGTGGTCAGGACGATTGGTACGCATTTATGTTAACATATGGAGAGTTTATCCTGTTAGCAAACTTGTGGCCCGATGATGACGATTCCTTTGTAGACTACTTTGTAGCGAAATTAAGGAAAAACAAGGAGGAAAAAATATGAACGACGAGAGACAATTACCGGAGGGCGTACTAGAACGCCTACAAGGATATGCAGAAAGAGCACAGAAAAAGATAGGAGAGGCAGCAAACGAGTATTTTGCTTGGATAGAGCAAGAGTTTGCAGTGTCTGACTGGAAAGACGAAGACGATGATTTGCTGGTCGAGTGGGCAGAAATGTTTACACTTGAAACACGCAATCTTGGTAGCACTGGCGGCGGTGGCCGTGAAACAGTTACCTTCGTTGGTCAGTTTGTAGGCATTGATGACAAAATCAATGACTATAGAGAAAACGCTAGAGAGAAGGCAATTGCGTCTTACCGTAACAACTCCGGCCAAGCCATCGATAATGGCGTGGTTGGTATAGTTAAGGCGAAAGACGGAGTATGGCATGTCAACGGCGAGCCTACCAAAGAACGCATCGATGGAGACAAACTACCTTGGTTTGGACTACAAGTCGATGGCGATCTCATCTGTCTAATGAATGACAAGGGTACACCTATGGCACCTGAAAGCAGAGTCCGTAACCTGTACTTGCTTGGTAACGATAAGGAGAACTTCAACAGAGCAATTAGCATTTGGCGTGTTTCCCTTACAGGTAACAACATGTCTGAAGAATACGAATTCGGCAGACCAGTAACCTGTCAAGTAATCAGGTCTAACAAGGAAGGCGCTGATACAGTTTACACTAACAGGGACTTCAGCAAGACTATGGTATACACTGACTCTTTCGTAGAGGAAGATGATAGAGTACTACTTAGGCCTGAAAAGTATCTAGTTAGCACAGGTATGCACGAATCATATGTCGAAATAGACGAATTGACTGAGGCATACGAAGAGCGCAAGTTACAGAGCAGTAGCGGTAACTACTATGGTCCTACTATCATCACTAAGGGATATGTCAGTAGACTCAACCTAGAGCCTATGGACAATCAATACGACCAAACAGGTCGTGCATTTAGATTGAGCGTAACCAGCCCTAGCCTACAGCGTAAGTTCGGCAGGGACTCAGCAATGTCTGAAGTAACTGTATGGGTACCGGGCCGCATCTACGATGACAGTCATCCGTTTGAGTTTAAGGACAATTACGGCGAATGGCAACCATATGCAGAAAAGACACCAGTAATCATATTTGGTCGCATTCGTATGAGTGTATACAATGACCAAACCACCCCTAACCTAACAGCATTCGGTATCTATGTACCACCTCGTACAGCGAGACCGGGTGCTAAGGGTGGAGACACTAGCATAGACCAATTCAAGAACAACGGAGATGAATACTGATGGCAGGATTTGGAGCAATGAAGAAGAAGGATGAAGAGAGAGCAGAAGCGATCTTCCAAGCGGAGGCAGCAGAAGTAGACAAGCAGGTTGTAGAGGCGAAAGCCCCTGCACCTGCTCCTGTTTCTAAGAGCAACTTCCCTAACTTGGAAGCAGAGTTCAAAGAACAGACTAACCCTAACAGGATAAGACCTAGCAAGGTATTCTGTGGAGTTGTCGGACACGAAGGTACTGGTAAGTCCGGTATCGTGATTGACGGACACATGCACAAATACCCTGAAGGTATGCTGTGGGCAATGGATTTCGATAACGGAGCAATGGCCTGTAAAGAAGCACACTATCCGGGTTCTGATGAGAGAGTAAGAGTATGGTCTCCTTGGGTTATGCAATCCAATGATAGAACATCTTACGATTATCCTGAAACACACAATCGTGTAATGGACTTACTGCGCTATGCTGTAGAGTACGCACAGAAGCAATCTAAGGCAGGCTTTGGGGGCAAGAAACTCAACACCTTCTTAGTTACATCTGTAGACCAATTCGATCAAGTCTGTATGAACAACATGAAGATTTACGACTTAGAGGATAACAATGTAAAGGATGCAATTGGTGCTGCCAAGGTTGAAGTCAACCAAGGTATCGGTTGGAACTGGAACATCAGGTCAACTAGGTTCAAGCAGATGACAGCATTGTGTCAGAAACTAAACGCTCTAGGCGTGGATGTGTACTGGGAAACCCACCTCAAAGAGGACAAGGATGGCAAAGTCGGATTCGACGGCTGGAAGTTCGCATGGGAGAAGAGTGCAAACAACGACCTGTTCCAAATCATTTGGTGTCACGCCCGTAAGGTTCGTGGCGATGATGGTAAGGAAACAGGCGAGATTAGACACACAGCAGAGTTCTTCAAAGAGAAAACCAATTCTGACCTAAAGGGTCAGGAGAGGCTGTACTTCGTCACCAAGAAGGGCGAGCCTGCTCAATGGCACGGCTTGTCTGAACTGCGTGAAGGGGTTCTCTGAGTAAAGTGATTCACTAGGGGTTAATCCAGTAATAAGTGGCAAACTTTCAAAACTCGGAGATAGTGTCTTCTCTTGTACATGAACCGCTTTCCCCACCCGTGAGGTGATAATATGACAAGTTTCAAAGTAAGTAACAAAGATCTAGCCCAGTTCATTACAGGGTTTGGCAAAGAATTGCCTGACATTGTATTCAGGGTCAAAGATGAATATGTAGAATCGGCAGTGGGTAAAGACACCCACTACCTTAGACGACGACTGGCTGTTAGAGAAGCAGAGGCTGGCAACATTGCAGTAAGCGATGTATCTAGGCTACTTGCATTCTTGAAGGCCACAAAGACCGGAGAGGTCAGCATCAATCAGATGGGTAAGACATCAGTGTTGCATGTAGCCTGTGGCAAATCCACACTACAGTTGCCGACATCATCCTACCTGACTACTCAGAAGCAATTGCCTCTGATAGAAAGATTGGTTGGTGAAGGTGAAACTAACATGTGGCGGAGTTGGGCCAATTTTGACCTAGACTGTCATGGTATAGTAAACGGAGAAGACTTCGCCCCTGCGGCACAGTTTGACAAAGTAATTGGTGGCAAGTTTTCCTGTAAGTCAGCATTTGACCCATCAGGTGAGTATGTAGTCAGTGCGGGTTCAAAGGCCAAGGGCAAGATGTTTGTCCGTGTACCTATCACCAACTGTGAATCTAATAACGATACAGTGAACTCAGCATTTGCTTACTGGTTACCATCGCTACTGGCTAACCTACCACCGGGACCACTCAATCTCCACACAGGGGATGAAACAGTCCTTGTGATAGAGCAGGGTGACACTGGTTTCCTACTAGTCGTGATGGATCAAGAGTACGAGGAGGACTGAGTATGTTCTATCAGTGTAACTGTGGTAAAGACATACCTTATCACAAAGGTAACAAAAAGAAGCCACTTTGTCCACATTGTCATTGCTACCAAGGCGAAGGCGGTTGTAACGACTGCGAATGTTTGGGGGAAGAGGAGTGATTATCAACACCTACCGACCCGACCCTGAAGGACACGACCACATATACAAGAGATGGCGTGACTCTGAAGGAAACCTGATAGAAGAGCGAATCAGTGATTTTAAGCCGTACTTTTGGATTTTAAACAAAACGCCTGAGAGAATTGTACAGCGTGTTCTGTCACGATACCCCGGTAGTTCGATTGATAAAGAGGACACTGCGATTGCTCTAAAGACAGAGGACACACTGGTTAAGGTATATGCCTACAGACAAGCAGATGTCAGACAGATGCAAAAGGAGTTTGGTAGGACTTGGGAAGCAGACATGAGTCTAACCGACAGGTACCTCATAGATGAAATCAGAGAGATGCCTGAGTGGAAACCCCGTGTATGGCACTTCGATTTGGAATGGGATCCCCATGACAACTTCACAACTGTTATGTCTGTAGTGGACAACTACAACAATAGGAATGTCACATTTTGCTGGAGCGAAGAAACAGCAGAAATAGAAGAGAAAGGGTTCGTAAGAAAAGAGGAACGCCATGTAAAGCATGAAGGTGCCGACTTTGTTTACGAGCGTTTATTCTACACTGATGAAAAGTCAATGCACAGTGCCTTCTTAGATTATTTAGAAGAGTGCAACCCCGATATACTCATAGCCCACGCTATCATGTGGGCAGATTTACCTCACCTAGTCAGTAGACTGGATGAGTTCAGACGACTCAGCCCTCTTGGCCGTGTACTGAAACCACCTAAAGGAGAGCGTGGTTACAAGTACACTGCTCAGCCAATCATAGGCAGATTGTGCTTCGACACAGCAGCGCCCTACGACAGTGGTACAGGCTTTGAGCGTGTATGGAAGGATAGCGGTAAACCGCAATTAGCCAGTCGAAAACTAGACCACATTACAGGCCCCGATGTATTGAATTACGGCGGCAAATTTGACATGGATGTATTTACAGGATGGAGAGAGAGATTTGATGACTATTGTGATTATTGTATGCAAGATACTTTACTACTCAAAAGAATGGATGAAGAAAATCATGTCCTAAATTTCTTCTTATCATTACAGCGTATATGTGGTGTGACATTCACTTCATGTCACAATGTAACTAGATTCGCCCGTGGCCTGCTCAGCAGACGCACACACTGGAAGGCACCTACAAGGCCTGATGTAGAGAAACAGGACTACGAGGGTGCATACATTCCTCCGCCCAAACCGGGCAGGTACGAGGGTGTAGCGTGTGTAGATTACAAGGGACTGTACCCTTCACTCATTTTATCACATTCACTATCATGGGAAACCCAAGTAGATCGAAGTAGAGCCGGTGAAGACGGTGTACACAAGTTACCTGACGGCTCTTGTTGGGACCAATCCAAGAAGGGGCTACTTCCTCAAATTGTAGAGGAAATGTTTGAGTTGCGTGATGAATACAAAGGTAAGATGAAAGCGGCAGATAGCCCTACAGAGAGGGCTGGCTGGAATACAATGCAACTTGCTACCAAGCGAGTGATGGCGAGCCTATACGGTATGGTCGCCAGTGCTCATTGGGGCTGGTGTGACTTCGACATAGCCAACGCTATCACAGCCTGTGGTAGAGAGGCAATCAAATTCCTAATGGAAGAATCAGAGGCTCAGGGCTACGAGGCTCTGTATGGTCACACTGATTCAGCATTCGTGAGTGTACCATTCGATGAGGCACCGGCATTAGCCAAGCATCTGACAGACAAGGTACAAGTTGATCTCAACGCAAGTCACCTATTCGTGGAGTTTGAGGCATATATGCCATACTGGTTAGTAGCGGGGAAAAATCTCTACTACGGTATATGCTCTTGGCCCCCTGAAGATGAGGGTAAGCCTAAGTCGGCTCGATTCGGTAAGATTTCTACTCTCGCACCTATCTCTCGCAACTTAGAGAGAGATGTGCTAAACTTGGTATGCCAAGGTGCATCAGAAGCAGATGTAATAGACCATGTTAGGCCTATTGCACTCAAGATACAGAAGGCCAAGGTCGATTTGAAAGAGGTAACTGGAGTAACTAGAATATCTAAGAAATTGAAGGATTATGCCAAGCCTACCTTGGGTGCTAAGGCTGCTGTGTATTACAATAAACACATGGCAGAGCGATTCAGCCAGCCCAAGTTTGATGAAGGTGACAGTGTACCGTGGGTATATGTTGCCTCTTCTCCTGACTGGGCCGCACCTACAGATATAGTCTGTTACAAGGACATATCTGAGATGGAGGGCTTTACGCTCGATTGGGAGAAAATGGTTGACAGGTTAGTTAAGCGCAAGGTCAAGCCGATATTCCAAGCCCTTGAATGGGACTTAGAATCGGCTTCAGGTGCAGCACGACCAAAGAGGTATTGGTGATATTATGACAAGAGATTTTGAAGCATACAAGAAGTCCACATACAAGTGGGAACCGGGGCACGAATTACATCTACGAATCACTAAATCTAGCCTGACTAGTGACTTCGATTACTGTCCACAGCAGTATCATTACAAGCGTAGAGAGGGACGCAAGACTCCTCAAACAGACGCTATGGTTAAGGGTATCAATATACACAATGCTATGGAAGAGTTCTATGTATATGTTAGACCCAACATCAACAAAGTACTGAAACTACTCAATGAAAAGAAGAGAGATGAAGCACTCGATTTGTTTATCAAAAGTGTACCTGAGCCTGAAGAGCCTTGGGAACTAGGAGAAGGCCCAGTTATAGTAAAAAGGCTGAATTGGGAGTTGGATCGACTAGAGGCTACACAGGGTGAAAACTTCTTACCAGTCATTAACGAAGATGAGATACATGTATTCACTGAGCGTGAGTTTGTACATAATGGGGAAACTCACATTGTACCTATTCACTTTGCTGGTATGATAGACCGTGGATTTGAAAACGATGATGGCACTATTAGCCTGATGGAGTTAAAGACAGGTAAATGGAAGCAGAAGTGGGACAAGAAAAAGAATGATTGGGCCGATGATAGATACAAGGTACAGGGCATGCGCAAAGAAATGGCATACTACGCTGACTTACTCAAGATGGCAGACCACCCACTACAGAATGTAACTCATTGGGGCTGGTTCTATCCTGACGGCTCCTGTGGCGATGATATGGAAGGTGTCAGGTTCATAGATAGTTGGAAGCACGAGAAGGTAGTTAAGTCCTATTCTAAGTCCTTAGATAAGGACATCAATAATCTGTTAGAGGCCTACTTTACAGACAACTTTCCACCAAAACCACACCAAGGTAAATGTGCTTGGTGCAGTTTTACTGAAGATTGCCCCGCATGGAAACCCGGCGGTGAGCATCACTGGCCGAGGTGGTAAAATGCACATGACTTTTGATTTTCCAAGAGAAGTATTAGAACTAAGCACAGAGAAGGGCAAAGGCTTCAGAAAACTAGTATCAGACACTGTTCAGTTTGAAAGGTACTGGGCTGGTAAAAACGGCGTATCTAATGCCTATATGACAGTCTATGGTTACCGTGCTACCGAAGCACCCAATCACAGGAGAGTCAACCTACAAACACCTATCATCAGGCACTTTGTACTCGATTTCGATCCCAAGGACTTTACTAATCCTAAGCGACCTGATGTACCACTTGAAGTACCTCTGAATCAGACACTGAAGTTACACCAAGAGTTACTAAAGAATGACATAGAGCATGGTGTGTGGTTTAGTGGGGGTGGCTTCCACATATGGATAGCACTATCGGAGATATACACACCTGCCAGCGGCTCACATCTGTCGGCAATCAGAGAAGCAGGTATGAAACGAGTCAATGACTGGATAAAAGATTTAGATTTGTTTTGTTCAGACCCCGCTGTACCATTTGATACAAGTGGACTCATTCGCATTCCTAATTCCTACAATGCCAAGCGTGGATATTGGAGTATTCCTCTGAAAACAGAGGATTTACAAAATGGAGTAGACCATATTTTAGAACAGGCCCTTGATGCAACAAGCGGTGTCATTTCTTATGGTTCCAAAGGTGTAAAACTCAAAGTGAAGAAGCCGGGGGAAAAGAAGGGGGTGTTCCAAAAGAATACTGCTCCTCTCGATCTACCGACTCTCAAAATGGATGGAGTAATCATACTCCCCTGTCTAAACCAAGCCGCCTGTCAAGTGGGCGGGAACCCTAGTCACGATGCAAGGGTACAGTTAGTAAAGTATCTAGCAAAGCGTTTGCGGCACTTCTTACCACTTGACAAGTTCTCACCCGATGTACTACAAGGTCATACAGAGAAGATTGTTTCGTTTATCAAGAGTCTTCAGTGGGCTGACTTTGACGAAGGGGTAACTAGATACCAAGTACGGACTATTGTGGGTAAAGACTATCCTCAAACCTGTAAGATGCTATGGTCTAAGGGTCTATGCATGGGTAAGTGTCGATACTGGGACAAAACGGGGGCTGTAGAATGAAGAAGAAAACACTGTATATGTCTCGTATAATTAGAGTATTTGAAGCAGAGAAGGGTGCACTCAGTACTAACGAAATATACGATATGTTACTTTCACAAAGGTCACATAATGGTAGACCCTATAGTAAAAGCCCCGGAAAAATGACATTGACACAGATTTTGAGCAAGTGTCCTGAATTCAAAAAAGTAGGACATCGTAGCAGAACAAAGAATGGTAACCGTGAAAGGATCGGTGTGTGGAAATTAGCAGAAGAGGGAAGTCCATGAAGCAACACACATTTCATGGTGCAGAATGCAGCATATGTAAAAGAAGCATCAAGACCAATAATAAGTCTAAAAGAAGCATATGTTTCAGGTGTAACAACAAGGCACCGCCTGACAAATATAGGTGCAAAGGAATGAATTCTAAAGGAAATCGCTGCGGACAATGGGCCAAGGTAGATAAGGAGCATTGTGCCCATCATGATTCCAAGGGGGAGTAGACTCATGTGGAAGGTAATACAATTTGTCGAAGCGTTGCTTCTGATAGTGGTATTGGTACCCATTCTATTGATTTTATATCCTTTACACATAGTTAATGAGAAGGTGTTTGGATGACTAAGGTACCATTAATTATTGACTCTAATGAAAGAGGGCCGCTGAAAGATGCCATCGTTAGGGCAGCAGAAAGACAGGGCATTCCTATCAAACAAGAGTTCCTACAGGGCATGGGGGATTACAAAGCAGGGGATGGGCACATAGAGTGCAAAAGTATCTCTGATTTGTTTCAATCTACCTATTCAGGGCACCTGATGAGACAAATGGAAAACCTAGACGCTAATTGTCAGCGAGTTTTCTTAGTGATACATGGAGATCTAGCGAAGTATGTCAAAATATCAAATAACCAAGGTAGAAAAACCACCTATTCCAAGGCCCTCAACACATTAACCGGAGTCATTGCTCGCATTATGGCTGACTTCGATTGTCATGTTTGGCGGGCTAACAATTACAGTGAGGCGGCTATGTTCGTCACCAAATTACATTCCAAACTACATACCTCTGCATCAAGTCATGGTGCAAAGGCAATCACTAGAGTCAGCACCAATGATATTAGGGCTGATATGTTACTTTCTATACCCGGATTCGGGCAAGACCTAGTAGAAAAATTACTAGATAAATGTGGCTCTATTGAAGAGATGTTACATGTCGAATCCATTAAACAGGTGAGAGGAATGGGTTCAGTTCTGCGCCAGCGATTAGTTGAGGTTTTAACTAGCGAAGAACCAGTAAAGGTAGAGAGAAAATACAGTAAACGGAGAGGAAAGATATGATTGAGCACAGCGTAGAGCACTATGAATGCATGCAGAAATACCCTATTTTGAGAGGATATTTAGAACACTTTAGAGAAGTATCAAAAGACAACGAAATACCCGGCCTACTATCATTTTTCTTTATTCTAGGGCAGACTGCTCTACCATTTGTAAGAGTACCAATTGGTGCCTCTAACATCGATCCAAGGGTGAGTGTGTTTTGGATTCAAGACACTAGGACTGGTAAATCAGTGGCGTTTGAAATCATACAGCGTGTAATGACATCTGCTGGCTTAGATTGCGTTGATTATACAACTGGTACTGACTCCGCTATGGTCGGCTCTTGGAGTCGGGACGAAGATGGCACATTGCACCAAACACCGGGGGTGTTAGCGGGAGCAAAGGGGATGAACTTCGATGAAGGTTCCATTATCCTAAAACCCACCCAGCACTCAGAACAAACTGTTTTGTTTTTACAATCGGCATTGAATTCTGCTGGAACTGGTAGAAACATATTGACCAAGCACATGAAAGATGGTACAATTACCATCGAGTCTTTAGTGTCACTTTGGATTACAACATTCCCTCCACAGGGTATCAAAGAGCATGTACTTGACAAGGGTATTTTCCAAAGAGTACTAGTTTATTGGAGGCACTGGACTCTTGAGATGAAAAGAAACATTGCTCACGAATTAGCAGACTCTGTACACAACCATGTTGACTTTGAAGTATCATACGACGAAGTAGTTGACTTCTTTAAAGACTTGAAGGACAACTTGCAAGCAAGGGTATGTGACTTAGCCGGAATTAGTGCAGATGAGTGGGGTAATTCTACTCGTGAGATGCAAGAAGGATGGACTAAGGCGGTAATGTACGATATGTTCACCTTAGATGCCACCTATCGATCTGCTCTACATCAGGCAATTGATGATTATTACGACTTAGTAGAAAACATGGACCCTAAGAAGCAGGGTGTATGTGCATCATTCATTATGGGTCTACAGAATTACACCAATGTATTAGCCCACCATATGGCTATGTTGGAAGGTACTTGGGTGGTCACTGGAGACCATGTAGATATGGCTAAAGAGATTCTATACGACCTGTATCACAATCTAATTGACTGGCTGGAATCAGAGGTCAAGGTAGGCATGGCTAATGCTACTAAGCGTAAGATGCAGGCTAGTTGGAAAGGCGCTTATTGGCGCTGCGAGCAATATGATTTCAATGACAACCGAGGGCCGGGATGGGTCAAGAAGGCTAAGGTTATGGAAATGTTCGGCAAGAGTGAGAATCTAAGCAGTAAACCGGGCATTAATAACAAATACAATGAATCGGGGAAAAGTCTGTTTGAGGAAACCCGTGATGGGAAAAGTAAGTATGTCAGATTGCTCAAAGAGCATAGAAGTAAGGGGGATTAAAATGGAAAAAAACTGTTCTCTTTGTCATGCTAAGTTTGAGTACAAAGATGAAGGTATAAGTGGGTACTTCGGTCTATTGAAAGTAGATTTCTGCGACTTCTGCCTTGCCTGTATGGGCGCTATGCATGAAAGCCTCAAGGTTTTACTAGGTGAAGAGGAATGAAAGGCAAGCACTTTGTCGTGTTCGCCTATGGTAGTGAATTTTCACATATGGTGAATGCCCCCGAAGTGGTAATTGTCACTAGTGATGATTACTTATCGGTATACACTAGTCACCGATCTTATATCAATTCAAAGCCAATTTCTTATTCAAAAATACAAGACGAAATGGCCTATATCGTAGATAATGGAGGTATATTGGTCCTAAAGAATACTCAGCCCTATGGCCTGAATACTTCTTGGACAGGTATAGACAAAGGTAGTCCTAGTGATATGGTTGACCATATTGAAAGGCATATCATGGATATAGATTTAGAGATAAAGCGTATTTCGGAACAGCAATTAAATCTAAACGATTTAGATTTGGAGTATTCCCTGCATACAGAAATGTATGCCCCTATTTGGCAGAAGGGCAGTGAACTGTCAATAATTAAGCACTGCATCGATGATGCGAATATCATACTCACCCTAGTACAGCGCTGTAGTAGCGCAGGTGATATAAGGGTGAGACTAAGAGACAAGGGAGTACCAAAGGAGTATGATGTAGAATGGTAAACAACGGAGATCAACAACAAACAGCACAGAGCCTAAACATTCGTGCTGCGAAAGCAATCGCAGACACGGTTAGAAGTACGCTAGGTCCAGCGGGAATGGACAAGATGATGGTCGATGGAGGTGGCAATGTCATTGTAACAAATGACGGCGCTACTATCCTTCAATCACTAGATGTATCACATCCGGGCGCTAAGATGATAATTGAAGCGGCTAACACTCAAGAGAGTATGTGTTACGATGGTACGACCAGCACAGTAGTATTAGCAGGGCAACTGCTGAGCAATACTGAATCACTATTTGAAAAGGGCCTACACCCTAATGTTATCTGTAAAGGTTACAGACAAGCAGCACAGTGGGCTACTGAACACATTCCAAGCCTAGCAGAATCTGCCAAGCCTCACTTGAGGCATGTAGCGCAGACATCGATTACAGGTAAGTCATTGGAATCCGCTATGGAACATGTCAGTGAACTATGTGTTAAGGCGGCAGAATTGGCAGGTGGCGATTTTGAGCGCATCCGTGTCCTGTGTCAGCCCGGTGGAGGCTTAGAAGATTCGACATGCTTCTCAGGTGTAGTATTACACAAGGAATTCATGTTACCTGCTATGCCTCTCACACCTGAAGGCAAGGTACTACTAATCAACACTGGACTCAGTAACAAAAAGAATGAGGACAATGTACAAGTGTCACTTGGATCTGCTGCTGAGTATCAACAATACCAGCAGACTACAACTAGGGATATTTGGGTCAAGAAAGCAGAGTCTATCATCGAGCGCCTACCTAATGGTGGTGCAGTATTGGTCAGAGACCATGTAAACGAGGTAGTTGCGGCTACTTTGGCTAAGGCCAATATCAGCGTAGTTCAGCGTTTACCTGAAAGTGATATATCTGCTCTAGGGTTACTACTAAACACCTCTGCGGCTCACACTGTTGAGGACTTAGGGGATGCAGTAGATGCAGACATCGAGTGTACTACTATCGGTGACATGAAGTATGTCGTCGTCAAGGGCACAGGTGAAGTCACTACTCTTATCCTAAGAGGTGCTACTAAGCAAACACTAGATGAGACCGAGCGTGGATTTGAAGATGCTCTCGGAGTCGTATGTGTAGCCTATAACACCCTCAAGGTCGTACCGGGCGGCGGTGCCGCATATCTCAACTCTGCTATCAATCTAAGAAGCAGGGCAGCAGAGATTGGTGGTCGTGCTCAGATGGCAATTGATGCCTTTGCAGATGCATTGGAATCGATACCTTCTACCATTGCAGAGAATGCAGGTCACGACCCACTAGACATCGTACTGGCGCTCAGGAATGAGCACTTGTCGGGTAACATCGATTATGGGCCTAACATCGAAGATGGAGGCACCTGCTCAATGAAGGATGCCAATGTATGGGAACCTCTCAGCCTAGTCAAGCAGGCGATTCAGTCTGCTAGCGAAGTCACTATCAGTATACTACGCATCGATGACATCATCGGTAAGCGTGGCGAGTGATTATTGCCTAGAAGCAGTAACTAATTCTCTAGCAAAGCGCCCGTAGGGAAACCTGCGGGCCTTGCTAGACTTAGATCGAGGCAGGGACTTATCACCCAACTTACACATATGCCCGCAAAGAGGACATTCCTGAATTGCCGTACCTTTGCCGGAAAAGTAAACGCCCTTTATTACAAGGGGTATGCTTTTCTCTTCGCAACTGACGCATTCTATCCTCAAAGCGGCGAGTAATTTCCCCATAGTATCAAGCCTGTAAGAATAGTAGGTGCCAATCGGTACCATCGTATGCGAATCTAGCATACTTACCATTGGCTATGTTGATAGCGGCAGCGCTAGAAGTTTTATCGTCACTTTTAGCAGTAAATACTGCATTGTAAGAGTTAGCAGTAGATATGTTCCTAATCTCAAGTACATAGCCGGGGGGAAAAGTCCCACTTGGGGTAAGTGTAGCATGTGCACTTCCCCCATTAGCATTGATTAACCATATGTTCGCTTGGTCGAAAGTGAAACTGGTATTAGCGGTTATTATCTTGACTTCATCAGGCCCTAACCTATGAGTGTGCATGGCCTTAGTGCCATTCAGTGTATTAGATGCTGCGTAAAAGAGCATGGCATTAGATTCAGTTGTATGGCTTTGCCAAATAGCACCAAATTCACTATTAGTCAAATCGCTACTTTCAGGAGAGCCATACATTGCCGCAAGATCGGTATGGTGAGTAATCTTGTTATTAGCATGACCTAAGTCAGTACCACCTGTACTCATAGTCCTAGTACCCTTAGACATGTGCTGAAGATACATAGGGCTGGTTCTGATGAATACCCTTCTATCATGCAATATAGGTGTAGCGCTCAAAGAAGCAGTTACATTTGCAGTACCTGCCGTCATTGTATAGCGCAATACACCTAGTACAATCGATTGATGATTCTTACGAGTATTGCCGATGGCTGGATCGGTCAAAAAGCCAGCAGGTATGAGTGGCGTACCTACACTAGGGGCCACTGGGGTACCTACTTCGTACCTTATTCTAGTAGTAGTTCCGCTATCAGAGCATATGTAGATTACAACAAATACATCGCTGGTGGCAGTAGGTACGGCTGGCAATTCGCCATTAAAATTAGCAGTACCAGTAGCACCAATTGTGATTTGTTGAGTAGCACCAATTCCTCCAGCAAACTTATACAATGCTCCATCAAGTACACACCACCCTCCATGAATAGTAACCACACCTGATGATGCTGTTTCAATATAACCGGGGGTTGCAGTAGAAATAGCATTCCTATTACTATCACCAACGGCGCTATCTAGTAATCTAATAATGCCGTTACCATGTATGCCTTCATATGGGTTAGTTAAACTCGGAGATGATAGCCCATCTCCATCTCTTAGCCCTTCAGCACTAGTGCTCATTCCGGCTGCGCTTGTATGTCCTGCTTTTGGATTCGTCATGAATTCACCTCAATAATTGCTGAGAAAACGATTTCGTTATCGTTAGTCTTAGTAATTGAGTCGTATGTGTACCTTGCTATGGCAGTAACATCTGTCGCATCGCTAGGGTTCTTGTATTGTATTACTACTTCTTTTAGTGTATTGTTGAATGAACTACTAAGTGGTATTTTGGCTTCAACGGATAGACTATGTTCGTCCAATACCCTCACGGTAGGTGTAACTACAATCGCCGGTTGAGCGGCCCCTGTATCATCCTGTGTTGCTAGTGTTCCACCAAAACCGAATACTACTTCGTTTATTCTCGCCTTTAGCGTGTCTATCATAAATCTATTTGCTTCGTTTAATAATGGCATATCAGCCCCTCCTTCTATTTGAGAATGTACCCTTATTCATCTTTATCTTTAGGTGGTCGTTTGCAGACTCAGGTAATGTATCGATAGAGATTAAAAACAACTCTTCGTTATTCTCAACCGCATAAGGTGATGCCTTAGTAATGACTACTGATGTAGTGCTTGCACTACTTAACTTACCTAATAGATTACCATTAGCCTTGTAAACAAATGCGTCTGCTTTACCTGCACTGATGATGCCTGATGTAAATATAGAGTTAGCATTAGTACCATCAGTTGTAAAGTTAGTAGTGCCTACAGCATAACCCCCACCATTGTTGATTAATATACCAGTTGACTTCAAATGCATTCTACCATGAACTGTGTTTCTGTTAGATACCCCAATCGCCATCCCACCAGTTGGATCTTTAACCCTGCGGGTTTCAATGCGCCATGCAATTCTAACATTAAAGCCAAATGCAGTAGCAAACTCTTCCCTGTTATATTGGCGATTTCTTTCTTCGTTATCACCTGTGCTAGAACTGATGTCTACTTCTTGGAATCGTTGTAAAATGTCTTCTATAGAGCCTTCGACTGAGTTAATGTCAATATCTGATTTACGCTCTGTAAGATAGTGCCTAGTAGACAAAACTACCTTGCGCTCTGTAGTCGTTAAGGTATCATATGACACAATGTCTCCCGGCTGTACTTTACTCGATAGCAATGTACCCT
>Ga0208919_1000231_pt1 | contig 40952 bp, 40 predicted proteins | sample 4_EtaG_FD_184076 | JGI IMG/M metagenome (GOLD analysis project Ga0208919, IMG submission 184076) | Marine viral communities from the Subarctic Pacific Ocean - 4_ETSP_OMZ_AT15127 metaG (SPAdes) (version 3) | ecosystem: Environmental > Aquatic > Marine > Oceanic | place: Pacific Ocean | collected... | reverse complement strand
TGAAGTTACAAATGGCTATGTAATACTGAGAGGATTTATCGAATTGATAGAGACACAAGTAGATACAGTAATGATGCATGGTCAAGCTGCAATCTTTCGAGATTTAAAAGTTCGTAAACCGGAAACGGAAGATCAACAAAAGAGTAATGGTAATATAACAATGGTGGATTTTAAAAAATGAATGTACATGAAAGACATGATGAGTATATGGCAAGATTAAATAAAGAAGAAAAAATAAGCCAAGAGTTAAAGATATTGAAAGGATCGAAAGCTACAGATAAGCAGGTAGGAGGAGATCATTATAAGGATTTTAAGATTATGCCTGTAGAATATATTTCAAAAAATAATCTTGACTTCTGTGAGGGAAATATAATAAAGTATATCTCTAGACATAAATTAAAAAATGGAGCAGAGGATATAAAAAAGGTTATACACTATGCAGAATTGATATTAGAATTGCAATACGGAGAAAAATTAAATGGCAGCATTGATGGGAAGTAACTATTTACCTACAGAGTACCAATCATTTATTCATTTATCAAGATACTCAAGATGGATACCAGAAGAGGGAAGAAGAGAAACGTGGTCTGAAACTGTTGGAAGACTTATAAGTTTTTTTCGTAACCATGTAGATAATAATATAGAAGCAAAGATAGATAAGAATACATGGAAGGAAATAGAGGAAGCTATTTTATCTTTACAAGTTATGCCAAGTATGAGAGCACTTATGACTTCTGGAAAAGCTTTAGAAAGAGAGCACATAGCTGGCTATAACTGTTCGTATATACCGATAGATAATCCTAAAGCTTTTGATGAAGTGTTATACATACTAATGAATGGTACTGGTGTAGGCTTTTCTGTGGAGAGGCAGTACGTAAATGGATTACCTACAGTACCTGATAGGGATTTTGAACATACAGATGATGTCATTTCTGTAGCTGATTCTAAAGAAGGATGGGCTAGGGCATTTAGAGATTTAGTTTCCTATCTGTACACCTGTCGTATACCTAAAGTAAACGTAAATAAGATTAGACCTGCAGGTGCTAGATTAAAAACATTTGGTGGTAGAGCTAGTGGGCCACAGCCACTTGTAGACTTATTTGATTTTACTATTAATAAATTTAAAGGTGCTAGAGGTAGAAAGCTTACTTCTATTGAGTGCCATGATATAGTTTGTAAAATTGGAGATGTAGTTGTAGTTGGTGGTGTTCGTAGGTCAGCTCTTATTTCTTTATCAAATTTATCTGATGATAGAATGAGATCTGCTAAAACAGGAGAGTGGTACAAGTTAAATCCTGAACGATCTTTAGCTAATAACTCTGCTGTATATACAGGAAGACCAGATACAGGAACATTTATGAAAGAGTGGTTGTCTTTATATGAGAGTAAGTCTGGTGAACGTGGTATATTTAACAGGGCTTCTGCACAAGAGAAGGCTAGTCAGAATGGTAGAAGAAAAGCTGATATGGAATTTGGTACTAATCCCTGTTCAGAGATTATACTACGACCTAATCAATTTTGTAATCTTACAGAAGTAGTAGTTAGGGCTACTGACACAGTAGACAGTTTAAAAAATAAAATAAGAATAGCTACTATACTTGGTACTGTACAGGCTACGTTTACAAACTTTGGATACCTTAGAAAAAGATGGCAGAATAATACAGAAGAAGAGAGGCTACTTGGTGTATCTCTCACAGGAATAATGGATAACGTAACAACACTGTCTCAAGATCACACACAGTTAGCTAAAGTGTTACAAAGTTTAAGAGAGGTTGCTGTACAGACAAATAAAGAATGGTCTGGTAGGTTAGGTATTCCCCAATCCACAGCAATTACTTGTGTTAAACCTTCTGGTACTGTCAGTCAATTAGTAGACAGTGCTAGTGGTATTCATGCTAGACACAATCCTTACTATATAAGAACAGTACGAGGGGATAATAAAGATCCTCTTACACAATTTATGATTGAATCCGGAGTACCTAACGAGCCTGAGATAAGAGGTAATGAACCTTCTCCTGATATAACAGTATTTTCTTTTCCTATGGCTGCTCCCAAAGATGCTGTTTGTAGAAATGATATGACTGCTGTACAGCAACTAGAACTTTGGAAAACATATGCTCAACATTGGTGTGAGCACAAGCCCTCTGTAACTATATCTGTTAAGGAGAATGAATGGAACAATGTAGGTACTTGGTGTTGGAATAATTTTAAGTATCTTAGTGGAGTTTCTTTCTTGCCTCACTCTGATCACACCTATAAGCAAGCACCCTATCAGGATATAAATAAAAAAACCTATGAGAAACTGGCAAAAAAAATGCCAACCGAAATTGATTGGCAAAAGTTACAGGATTTTGAGAAAGAAGATACGACTAAGGGATCACAGGAGTTAGCTTGTACAGCAGGTGTCTGTGAATTAGTAGACATCTAATGAGAGAAGAGGAGAAGGCTAAATTGTTTAATTTTTCTGTACAGCTTACTCAAGCAGGCCACGTATTAGTAGAATACGATTGTATAAATTCTGAAGAGTTTAAAGAAGTTATGAATAAGTGGAACTCGAAGTATGAAAATACAGAAGCACTTGTATCTCTATTAAAATTTTTATCTAATCATTCACAGCAATTGGAAAAAGATATTCGTAAGATTTTATATTAAGAGTATTTGGCTTTACGAATGCCTCCACCTTTAGCATATTTTCTCATCTTTCCTCCACCCATGTATTTTTTTCTTTTTCTTTTCTTGACAGGGCCACCACCATACATGCCTTTAGATGTTCTTAGCCCTTCTTTTGTTGGATTAAGTCCTCCAAATGTGGGGTTTTCTCTAGGATTCATTCCTAATCTATAGGTTGTGTCTTGTGGCACAATGTTCCCCCTATCATGAGCTTCCATTAAACTTCTTTCTAAAGCTACATCATCATTTTCCTCTGGTATTTGATCATTCATTGAATCTAGCTTGTATCTGCCCATACCATCATCATATATATCTACATCTACTTCATCAGTTGGTGCTGGAGGTCCTCTCCAATCTTCTTGAGGGGATGCCATATCTTTTTGTGCATCTTTTACCACAGTAGCAGCTACAGCTATTTTTTCTTCTGGGTTTAAAATTTTACCTTCTTCATCCTGTACAGTAGCACCTTCTCTGGAAAATGTTATTCTATAGCTTATAGGAGATTGTCTTACCATACCTACTCTTTGACTTCCGGAATCCACAAGTGCTGGTCTATCTGGAAGTCTTTCTAATTCTACTTCTCTATCAGGTACAGCACTGGGCATTGGTCCTGTTCCTCTATGTTGTGCTCTAGCCATTATTTATCTCCTTACTGGTCTGGTACCACCACCTTTAGCATATTTCTTTACAGGTTTTTGCATATCCACAAATTGATTTCCTTGTAAAGTGTCTAAAGGTCTTCTTATTGATTCTAAGTTCATAGCATCAGTTACAGGTGTTGGGGAAGACATAGCTCCCCCAATGTTAGACACCCCACTTTTATTAATGCTATCCTTTTTTTCTAATTGATAAGGTTTAGCCATCGTTATTCTTGGCCTTTCCTACGTTTGCACCAATGAAATTAACAATGTCTAGTAACCATTGTACTATACGATCATCAGATTTATTTGGTGTTAATGTAGCAATGACAGCTGCAGAACCTACTACACTCGTAGCTGCTGCAAGCCAAGCTTGCCAATTGCCCATTATGTATGTCATTAGTCCGACTTCTTCCATAATTTTCTCCTTTTATTGGTTATTGGAAGTTTAAATTATTCATCTGTTGGTTTATAGAAATTTTACCACCTCCATAAAACCCTTGTCTTCTTGGAACTAAAGTTCCTTCTTCTATTGGTGGTTCTCCTTCTTCTTGATAAAAATAAAGTTCATCATAAAGAGCATCGTCTGCAGAAAATGTGTGAAATATTTTAGGCATAATTGCCTTTATTCGAGTTGCTCTCTCTACAGTTATTTTATCAGGATCTTTTAAAGAATCTCTTACAAAAGAAATCATTTCTGGATCAGAAAGTAATGCTCCTAACAGTTTTCCTTTCATAGTTCTCATACTATTAATATAATATTCTGTAGCTACATAATGTTTCGATACTACTTTTCTTAACATAGCATATACTCTACTCATAATGGCACTTAATTCTTTATCCACAGGAATATTTTTTATAGCACCTCTAATTTTACCACTAGGATTTTTAAGTAAAAAGAAAGATGAAATATCCAGTAACTCATTGTAAGCTTTTTCTCCTATAGTTTCAATAAAAACATTTTTATAATCTATTAAATGTTCTTGAAATCCAGATTTTAATTTATAATGTCTTGCTGATACAAAAGTACCATCTGGTAGTCTTTTTAATTCAGTACCTATTGCAGATTCTAAAGATTCTGTTTGAGTATCTATTAATCCTCTAACCATAAGGTTATGTATATGTTCTTTCCATTTTGCATCTAATCCTGCCTGATTACCAAAAAAATCGTTACGATTAGCTTTATAAAAATAATCTTTATATTTTTGTATTTGTATAGGATCACCTGTAGCATTTTCTGTGAACATTTGATATGCTTTACTTATATTGAATGTTCCTCTATCAAAAGCAACTCCTCCTTCTTTAAAAAACTGACGTAAAGACTCCATTTCACCTTGAATTTTTTGTTTTCTTTTTTCTATTGTGTGCCATACATCCAGACTAGTATTATACCACGTTGCTCTAGCCTTATCAAGTTCCACTTTATGATCAGGTAGGTTTCTAGTACTTTTTACAGTTCTTTCTACAAAAGGTACTTGAGATTCTACGTCATATATATATCTATCTTTTAGTGCACTTTCCATCATATTTGAACCAGCTGCATCATCATATCTCTTCCAAAAAGTTCCAGCTTTAATTTTTATTAACTCTGCAAATTTAGTTTCATTCTCCATTATTGCTAAAATTTCTATAGGCATATCCTTTAAACCTGCAGTTCTTTCCTGTCCACGTAATTGTTTTCCTCTAAAATAAGTAGCTCCTTTTACGTTTCTAAACCTGTGAAAACCTTCATTAATAATAGCTGCCAACCCTACTTGATAAGAAGGATTTACAATTTTACGTTCCCATTGAAAGCCTCCTTTACCATCAGGAACTTGAACTAAATCACCAAACATATTTTCAAGATACTTAGCTGCTTTATCAGGATCAGATATTATGTCTTTAATTAAATCATCAGTCCATTTTTGTGGTAGTTTCCCAATTCCTGCTTTCTCACCGTACAGTCTATTAGTTCCAAATCTACCAGTTACTTCTCCTTTATACCGAGCTGTCCTTGCATAATTGCCATAATTATATCTAAAATCACTATGTAAAGAAGGAGCAATGTCTCTAGCATATAACTCTGCTATAGTTGTCCACTCATCTAGGTATGCATTATTTTTAAATGTTCTTTTAAATAGGACATCTAATTCTTGATCAAAAGCAAGTAAAGCATTGTATGCTTGTACATCTGCTGGATCTGCTTTTCCAGCCTTTTGTGCTGCTTTTATTTTATTATAAAGTCTATTCTTATGCCCATTTAATCCACCTTTTATAGCAATAAGACCTTCTCCTGTTATTTTCAATTCACTGAAATTTCTTATATGTCCCGGTTTTGTAGATAGACCATAAGCTTCTATAAATCCAGCAGCTTGTGCAGATCCTTCATTAATCCATTTATAAAATTTTAATCCATCAGTTATTTCAATATTGTATACATCATTAAGATTTTTTATTGTATCTTCAACAGTAGCTCCAGATTCATCAGCTATGTCTTTTATTATGAGAGCTGTACGTTGAGATAATTCATCACCTAATATATCTTCAGCTAGATACTGGTATTCAGGGGGTAAATTATTTTTTATTATTCTTTTTGTAGATTTTTTACCTACAACTAAAGTTCCTTCACCAGACAAAATAAAATCGTTGGACCATTTACTTATATCTAAATAATCTGTAGCATCTAATCTATTAGCAAAACCTGCATAAAGTTTTTTAGATTTTAATTTTAATTCATTAAGTCTTCTTTCAAATAATCCTACAAATCCTGAAGCTAGTTCTTCATCACTGATGTCTTTTGATTTAAAACTACTAACCATATCTGTAACCCATTTTATCATATCATCACCATAATCAGCTTCAGCTTTATTATAGGCTTTAATTACTATTTCTCCAAGTCTTGGATCGTTAGGATCTACTATATTAAGTTCATTTTTTGCTTTAATTATAGTTAATTTTACATCTAAATCTAATCTGTTAAATAAATCATTTATAGGTATAGCCATTCCTTCTTCACCTGCATAGCTAGCCATATCTCCTAATTTTATAAACATTTTATTATTTAGATCCATTTCTTTTATTCTTAGATCTAAATCTTTTAATTCTTTCCTATAAAATTTACCCATATTTTCTAAATATTTAGCACTTTTTTCTCCAAATTCAGATACAGTATCTACACCTCCTAAAGTATTTTGAACCAATCCATCTATTTCTTTAAGAAAGCCTCTTTCTTGCTCCAAAACTTTTTCAAGATTTTTAATATTTAAATTTACTCCTATACCTAAATCCAATTGTTCCATTAAAGCTTCTTGTGCTACACGTATAGAGGAAAGATTAGCTACATCTTGTAATTTTAAAGCTAATTTTTTGCTATTTCCTCCCATTTTTTCTAATCGACCTATTAGCTCTATATAAGCATCCATGTTTCCTAAAATTACCTCTTGTTGATCAGGGTCCATTGATTTTATAGTTTGTGTTACATGTTCTAACTGGGACAGCTCAAACTCATTAAGATCTACTGGCCTACCGGCTTCATCATATTTTACTATATCGTCAACTTTTTTACTACCTCCCACAACATCTCTTATACCGGCAATTAATCTGAAAGGAATTTGTTGTCCTCTATAAAAGAAATTTTTATTATACATAGAAGTGCTTAAAAAGCCTCCTGATAAAGCACCAAAAAGATAACCAGCTGTTGGAGGTAATCCTACTGCTTCAAATATATCGGACATATAGATAGCTGCAATAGAAGCTCCTGCATTAGTAGCAAATTCCTCACTTGCAAAAAAACTATTATGTAGTCTTACAGGTTTTCCAGCTATCATAATTCCCGGAGATGGAGTAAGCAACTTCTGCCCAACATCAAATCTTATTTTAGTTGTCATATGTCTATATGATCCTGTGAGAACATTTCCAGATTCTTCCCATATTCTTTTAATCTCTCTCGATAAACCCATTTTTGCATAGTTATCTTTTTGGGATGAAGTTAATAGCTTCCATTTTTCTTCTGATTTGTCGGGACTAAATTCCCATTTATTTCGAGGGACTTTTCTTTTTACTTCCTTAGCATGTTTTAAAGCTTGTCTTTCTAAAAAAATTTCCTTACCTTTATTAATCATATGCTCATATTTACTCAACCCTTTAGGTATAGTTCTAAAAGCTAGATTAAAAGCTTTCATAAAAACAAGACCTATATTAAATTCAGCTAAAATTTTAGAAAAAGCTGATTGGTTAGGATTTTCTAAAAATGTACGTAAGTCCATCTCATGAAAAGCTTGTGTTCCTTTTTCAACTTGTTCTTGAGTAGGTTGAGCTATCATGCCAGCTAACATAGTAAAAGTGTTGGGCCAAATATCATAAATACTTTCTTTAACATCATCAGACTGACGGTGCAACCATCTTGAAAGGTCATTTCTATTACTTAAAGTTTTTTTTCTTGCACCTATATTGGCTGCATCTTTACTAAAAAACCGGTCTCCCACTGTTTGAGCAATGAGATCCGTTGCTATATCTGCTCCATCTACGAGGTATCCAGCTACAGCAAAACCCCACTTAACACCATGTCCAAGTGCTGCTCTTCCTGTATCCATAACAGGCTCAATAACTTTTCCAACATCTCTAAGAATTGTAGTTGGAAAATATTTACTTTTCATTTGGATATACTTACCATCTACTGTTTGTGTACCTCGTAAATCCATCTTAGTAATTAATTCCTGATCCTCTGGGCCAATTTCACCTTGAATCATTGGTGCAAGTTGACCAGTAATACGATGTGATACATTAGGATCATAATCTAGCCTTTCTCGTTTTCCCCAAAATTTTGTCAAACTATCTGGATCAAATTTAAAAGGTAAGCCAAGATCTTCAGGATCACTCATATCTTTAGGAGGATGAGAAACAAATCTAAATCTAGGCCAATCGGCATTTTCATGTTTAGAATATATATAATCTAATTCTTCTGCTTGATCTACAATTTCCTGTGATGTACCAGAAAAAAGCACATAATTACTATACCTATCTTTTACAATTGCATCGTATTTAGCATTCCTATTAACTTTACCATCAGGTAAAAATAGATTTTCAGTATTACGAGGTAGTGTTTTTATAATATTCCAAATAGGTGTCTCTACATCCTGCCCATACATAGCATATTCATTAATATTTTCACCTTTTTTTCCAATAGTTTGTGAAGGAGGTTTAAAAATATTTTTTACACTACCACCGGGCATCGTTTCTTTAACCCAACCCCCTTCCCAAGGATTCCAATCGTGATAAGGAACTACCTCAGCTGCTGAACGATATTTTTCATTTCCATATGTTTTAGTTTGATCAACCATATTACTATTCCTTTAAGGGGTCTTTATAGGGGTAGTCATTCCTTTAGTATATCCCCATGATTCTATTATCTTTTGATTTTTTGGTGGGATAATATCCCAGTTGGTATTTAACCATTTTAGCCCAACCTCAGATTGAAGGTAAGTATCAGGAATAAATTGAGGCTCATCAGTATCAGTCCTATAAAAATTAGTAGAAATAGGTCTTTCCTCATCTGTCTTTTCCCTAGTAGTTATAGGTAATGCCTTATCTGTAATAAAGTCTATTCCCTCAGTAACTGTTGTATTTTTTCCTTCAGAAGCTCTATTTATATCAAAAGTAGAAGATACTTTAGCATATTCATTAATAGCATATATATCTCCAGCATCAGTAGCCTGATTAAAAGCCACTGCAATTTCTCCATATAAAGATAAACTATCATGTAAAGCACCTAGAGCTTGTAATCTCATTTCAGGTGTAGACCACCATCCATAACTTAAAGCAGCTTCTACTCTTTTTTGGTCATGGTCAGAAATAGCCTTACCACCTTCACCTTGTATGGTAGCTGCTGCTAAATAAGTTAAGGTAATTGTTAAAGCTTTTTGTCTAGCTATACTTGCTAATAACTGAGTTTTTCGAGAAGCTTTATTTCTTAATTCAGCAGAAGATAAATTTACTTCTGAAGCTTGTGAAAATTCTTCTTTTGTTATATTAGCTATTTCCTCATCAGTCATTCCTTTAGAGCTTAACCATGCTTTATCAGTCTCTGTTAGCCCATCAGTAAATATAGCATTTGCTTTTTTTTCAATAGCACCTATTAAGCCACTTGCTCTTAAAGAATTGTCATCACCAAATTCTACTTTTAGTCTATTTATAACACCGGCAATTTGTTGTTTAGCTCCTGAAAGAGCTGCAAATCCCAATGCAGTGCTTTCCATAAATTTACCAGAAACAGCAAAATCACCTTCCATCTCTGCTTTAAGCAAATCATGAACAATTATAAAATTCTGATAAGACATAGCAACTTTAGCTATTTCTTTTTTATCTTTTCCAATATCTTCAAAAGCTAATTCTTTGGTATAACCACCTTTATATCTTTCTCTGTCAGTAAGACCTAATTGCTTAGAAGCAATTTCTCTTGTACTGTAAACAGATTTATATATTTCAATGCTATTTCTATGAAATTGTCTAGTTGAATTATCTCCGGGATTAGTTATACTTGCTTTGTATGCATAAGGAGCCACTTCACCCCATACTACTTTTGCTCTTGAGTCAGGAACCTGTGGAAACTCTGTAAAAGCCTGACCTCCATATTTAGCTGTAACGTAATCTTCCTTTAAAATATCTCTTGCTGCCCAAAATTCAGGAAAATGTTCATATTTAGTAGATAATCTTACTGCAACAGATTGTTCATTTCCAGCACGTAAATACCCATGATTAAATTTATAATAATCTATAATTGAATTTTGGTGTTCTATTGCTACTTTAGGTAAACTTGTCCTATCGAGAACAGCATCATCTCCATGTTTTGATCTATATATTTTTTCTAAATAATTTAAAGGTACTTCATTTGCTATTTGTTTAACAGAAGGATCAGCATTATTGTCAGACATTTGATAAAGTGCATTTCTCATCCATTGGTGATTTTCTAAATTAGGAAATATAACATCCCACTCAGCACTTGTTTGAATATCTTTTCTTCTTCCTGTTTGCTTGTCCTTATTCATAATATCTTCATATTCTTGTCCAGCAGATGTAGCATAAGATAGTATTTCTTGTTGTTTTTCATCTGTCCATGTATCAAATAAACTATCAGGTACCTGTAAGAAATCCATCATGATACCAATTTGATCTTGTTTATTCTCGGCAGCAATAGTTCTAATATTAATAGGGTATTCACTATACTCAAAAAATCTACCAAAGGGCCCCTGTTTAAAATAAGTCTGTGAATCACCAAAATGAACTATTCCCTCATCAATATCAGTCAATTGCTTATGCTCTTCTTTAAACAAATCTACATCAAAATCTAATCTTTTCTTCTGAAAATCAGTCATTTCCTTAGATTCAGGAAAAAGAACATCATCTCGTAGGGTCTTTAATCCTGTTCCTATAGCCATCTTTGCACCAGTTCCCCAAAATCCCATTATATTTCCTCCTCTTCAATACCAGCACCTAAAAAACCTTCCAATTCTGGTGGGGGTGCCATATCTGCTAATTTTTGTTCTGTTTCTGTTATTCGATTTGCATTTTCAGCTATTAATTGCTTTAATCCGTCAGGATTCTTTTCTTTCATAGATCGTAACATTAATTCATCTGTCATTCCATCTTCACTTTCTATAGGAGATCTTTCTGCATGTACAAACATTTTAAAGGGAATACCAGCTTCTTTTGCATGAAGAGCAAGTACAGCTGCTACTGGAGGTTGCATTAATTCTGCTATATCAACAGTCCAAAGACCTGCAGCAAATCCTCCAAAGGTAATAGTACGAGTTATTTCTTGTACAGAGACACCAGAAACCATGAGCTTTTCAAAAGAGTTCATAACATCAGGATTATCTGAAAGATTATTTACTACATATCGAAAAGCATCATTTACATCTACAAATTTTGTAGGTTTTTCCCAAGCCCATTTTCCGGGTTCATCTGTGAGAGATTGACCGGGTATTGGCCCACTGAATTGATTTAATCCACTTGCTTTAGCTGTGGCTGATCTAGGATTTACTAACATTATTTACCTACTCCCTTTCCTCTTCCTATTCCTGTAAACCCAACATCGTAATAAGGTCTAGCTTTTCGTGCTAGAGTTATTTCTCTAATTACCGTTGGTGATAATTCATGTAAAGCATACGTTAATAATTTAGCAACCTGAGGATCATAAACTCCTCCAGTATACCCTCCTCTTCCTTGTTGTTGCTGTGATCTTCTAGCTTGTGCTAATTTTCTAATACTTGCAGGTTGGCCATATGATATTTCTCTATGCTTAGGTCTACCATCACCTTTATCATGACCGTGATCATCTTTATCTTTACTACTCCTATCTAAATAAGTTTGTCCAATATCTTCTGCTACACTACCAGCTAACATTCCTTTTATCTTTTTACCTACATCTCTAGCTTGAAATCCTAATTCAATAGGAGCAGATAATAATTCTCCTACAAGATTAACTACATTTCCAGTTAAATTACCAGCCCAACTGTAACCAGTATTACTTGATACCCAATCTCTTGCTTTACTCTCAAATCCTCCAAATGCACCAGTCGGTTTAAATCCTGCCTGTTTTCCATAGAATCCTTCTGTCATAGTTCCTCTAGGTTTATACCCATCTTTTGAATAATCCTCTCCTGATAACCATCCAGCTATTCCCCCAAGAGTTTCTGGAGATTTATCAAACATTGAAAGTGCTGTAGTTCCTGCTGATATGTATGGTGCATATTTATAAAATTTTTCTAAATATTCTAATGGTTTTGGCATTATTATTATCCTTTAATTATAATTACTATATAGCAGGACCTGAAGATTTAGGTGTAAATAGCCATCTTATAATAGTACTACCTAATTCACCCATCATAGCATCGTGAACTTCCTGTTGGTATTGATCCACACTAAAGTCATTCTGTTGAGAAGCTATAGCAAAAGCATGTGCTCTATCTAAAGCATTTTCACCTACAGTCAAAGCCCATTGAGCTTCATCTCTATATCGTTGCCACAATTGATTTTGAGCTGTCGATGTTAATTGTAATAAATTTTGTGCATTTATACGATTAGTCTCATTGTCTAAAGCTGTATTTTCTGTGTTAATAGTTCTTCTCCAATTGGCATTACTTTGATCTATCTGTGCTACCATATTTGAATTAAACTTATCTCGGCTGTCCTCCATTTGAGCTACAAATCTTTGTGTAGCATTTGTTTGGTCAGCATTGAACTGTCTCATAGCTGCCAATCTTGTACTATTTGCATTACCGATCTGAGACCCTATTTCAGTAGCAAATTCATTTCGTTGATTTACAGACTTGGCATTAAACTGTCTAGCTGCATTTTCTTGTTGTGCATCAGACAGCAATTTCTGGTGGCCAGCTTCAAAATCTACTAGATTTGTTTTTTGTTGAGCATCAAGATTAGCTAAATCCATTCCTAAAAAACTTTTTGCATTTTGTATTTGAGCTTGTACATTTGCATTAACATTTGTCTGGTCCATAGATGCATAGGTCATTGCATTTTGTAATGTAGTCTGTTGCCTAGCACTTAAATTTTGTAAGTCCATAGCTGCGTATGTTTTAGCATCTGCTGCAGCAATTGGTAAACCAGCTTCATAGATAGCATTAACCATAGCAGTAGCAGCCATAGATGAAGCACCAAGTCCTCTTTGCAACATTTGAGCATTTACAGCTCGTACAGCAGGAGAAGCCCAAGATGGCATTTCTCCATCAGTACCAATAGTTTCAAGTAATTTACTCATTTGGTATTTAACGGTAGCTTCTTCAGATACTGTACCTTGCTGTATCTCAGCTTGAGCTTTATCATGTACAGCTTTTTCTACATTTCCTATAATAGCCTGATTATTTACAGCTCCCTGTGCTGCCAGTGCTTGTGGTAAATTATCATCTTTCATATAAGCAGTATACTCTTGAGCAGCTTCTATCGTAGGACTAGCAATAGTTAAATCAGATTCGACAGCTTGTGCAGAAGTAAGTGTAGGACCAGTACCAAGATCAGTTCCAGTAGTTGTTAAAAATTCTCCAGTTCCTGCAGTTAAAGGAGTTGATACTACTTTTTCTCCAGCAGTTAATCCAACTTTTTGTTTAGGTGGAATTGCTTGTGCTCCAGTTAATTCATCTGAAGTATCTGTTGGAGGTGGTGTCATCGGGAACCCCCCAGCTCCTCCTTGTTCTGCTGGCAAATCTTCTGTAGCAGTACCTCCTTCTTGTAATCTTCTTCTTATTTGTAAATCAGGTAATCTAGCCATTTTCTATACTCCAAACCATTTACCAAACATTGCTGAAACTGCAGCTCCAAGTCCAGAGGCTACGAGAAATATTCCTACTAATACTCCCTTACCCTTATTCAATTGACTTTCCAAATCTCTAATTCTACAAGTCAACGTATCAACTTCTTTGCTTAACGTCTCAACAGCTTGAATTAATTTTCCAATTTCTACTCCGTCTACTTCACTGTTCGGTGCCACTTGTTGTCTCCCTCAACGTAGATTGATTTCCTCCAAAAGCAGCACAACCACTTCCATCGGGATATATTTCAAAAACTGTCCACAGCCCTTTTTCTTTATTCATGTACAGCCTTACTAGTATTTTATTACCAGTTGTTACCCCTTCCCAAATTATCTCTTCACCATATGTTTCTGTTAAATCTTTATGGGCAAAGTCAAAATCTTTTGCACAGATAAGGCTTCTCATGATTGCTCTCGTCTCTACCTCACCTTCAATCCCTTGTGATTTTAGTGCAGGTGCTATTAATATATAAAGAAGTATAGCTACTCCTATCCAAAATAAATATTTCATCGTCTATAACCTTTCACTCCAGAATCATCAGTCCAACGGTTTACTCTAGCCACCACATCTACAACTTGTTTTCCATCTACAGTTTTATAAGTATCTTTATGCAAAGCAACAAGAGCATCCATATCACTTGCTCCATCTATAGCATCACAAATTGCTTTATGATCAGTACGAATTGCTGCCATGTATGTAAGTACATCAGAAGGTATAGCTGTGTCAGCTGTTACTTTCCTTTGTATTAACCACTCAAATTTTATTAACAGAAGGTGTGCATCCTCATTTGCTACTAGTTTAGCTTGTGCTTTTGTTTCATCTAGATCATTATCAGCAGATTTTTCTATAGTTTCAATTACCTTAGTGCCACTTATAGTATAAGTAGGTTCTTTTGATACATAGAATTTTCTATCTAATTTTTCTGCTGCTGTTACTGGATAAATTCCAATATTTAAACGATCAGCATCAGTCCAAGATGAGAAAATAGCACGAGGATGAGTAATTTCATTCACAACTATTACTTTTGGATGTAGTATAATTTCTGTTACTTCTCCGTCTTCTACTTTAGCCCACATTATTATTCTCCTTAATCGTTTTCTATTATTGTTCCAGATAAAGACATTACAACTCTATTAATCTCAAATCTTCCAGAAACACTAGCATTTTGTATTCCAAATCCATAGTTAGCAGCTGTATTTACACCATAAGCTCCATCAAAACTTGCTGTAGCTCTTTGTGCTGAAGGAAAGTCTGACCATTTACTGGGAGCATCATCCTCTACCCAACCAAACCTATCATACGTACCATCTTGCCACCAACATATCCAGACATCATCAGTAGCACTAAACAAATTACTGCCAGAAAATTGAGTATTATCTATTCCTACTCCTGCATTACCTGTCATATTAATTAAACTAAGTTTATCTGCATTTCCTCCACCACTAGGAATATATAAATACCAAGCATCATGAGCAGGAGAACCTACCCAATTAAATAATCCATTAGCTTCACCTTCTCCAGAAGGAGTAATATCAACATTTCTAACATGCATAGCCAGAGTTCTTTCATCTCCATCATGACCATTAAAAAAATGATCAATCCAAGCAGAAGTTGGTCTAAATGCACCATCATTTAAAGTTCTCCAACCATCTGAGGCATTGCTAACTGTACCAGCTTCCGTTAAAACTAAATCTGATCCTGATAATCCACCACCTGCTCCTGTCTCATCACCATCACCAGTAAATTCACAAACAAAAGTATCGGAATCAGCATCAGCTTCCAATAAATCTACTGCTCCCTTAGAGGCTGCAGAACTAAACATAAACGGATTTGAAAGAGGTCCACTCAAATTAAATTACTCCTATTAAGATGGGGTTGCCATAGCTAATTGAGGTGCTCCAAGAAGAATAGAACTTGAGGCATCAACAAAATATGGTATAATATCTACAGCATTAGCTGCAGTTGAAATTGTTCCAGCAGTACCGGCAGGCCATTCAAACTCTGATCCTGTGGAAAGTGTCCTAGAACCTGTACCATCTTGTATTAACACAATTATTCCACTTTGTCCAGCACTTTCTGTACTTGGATTAGCTAAAGTTACATTTCCTGTTGCTGTCAATACGAAGTTTTGATAAGTATCAAAATCTAATGTTGTACTTCCAGTAGCATTTGCTGTTTGTGTACTTCCTACAGCAGCAGCTCCGAAAATTGACTTACCAGCAGCAGACATATCCATAGTTAAAGATGTTACAGCACTTCCACCATCATCCCCTTTGAATATAATATCTTTATCTTGTACACTAGCAGTAACAATAGCATCACTAGAACTATTACTAAAGTCAAGTATTGATGTACCACCTGATTTAAATGTTACGTTATTACCTGCAGCATCTAGTACAATATCTGCTCCAGAATCTAGTGTTACAGTAGTACCGGCAAGTTCAGCAGTTCCATCTGCTGTTATCTGTATATTAGCAGCAGCTGCAGCAGTATCTGTTGTTTCTAGAGTTAAAGCTCCATTGGTTGCAACAGTAAATACAGCAGTATCATCTGTTGAGCCTGTCATGGTTATAACTTTACCATTTATAGCAACATCATCTACAGTTAATGCTGTTAGTGTACCTAAACTTGTAACATTTCCTTGTGCAGCAGTAGCTAGTGTACCAGCTATTGTACCACCAGAAACATTGATACCAGCACTGAATACTGGTATTTGATTCATGGTTACTACACCAGTAGAGGAAATAGCTATAGAATCAGCATCAGAAGCTGAACCTATAGTACCTGCATCAGCAATTGTAATTCCAGCATTGAATATAGCTTTACCAGCTTCACTTCCATCCAAAGTAAGCATTGTAATATCAGCTGTAGCATCTGTTCCTTTAAATATAATATCACTATTGTTAGCTGTTGCATCTACTGTAATATTACCAGAAGTTGTAGAAAGAGTAACTGCAGCATCTCCAGCAGAAAGATCATCAGCTGCAAGACTTGATACTGATTGAGCACCCCAAGATATATCTGTTCCGTCAGATTTTAATACATGTCCGTTAGAGCCTATAGCAAGAGCAGCAGGATCACCACTTGAATCACCATATATAATTTTACCTCTTGCAAGTCCTGCCATTTTAGCAAGGGATACAGCATCGTTAGCAATTGTTAAAGCACCATTTGTTGCTACAGTAGCATCACCAGAAATTACAACAGGATTAAAATTTGTTCCATCAGCAATTAAAGCAGCACCACTTGTATTAGTACCCATAGTAATATCATCACCGGTAACTGTTAGGTCTCCTCCTACAGTAACATTACCTGTTGTTGTAATAGAATCTATAAATGCATCTTTCCAACGTACACCAGTTGTACCTAAATCTACATCACTATCTGATTGTGGTCCAAATACATTATCACCAAGATAAACTTGTTCAACATTAGCTGCAAAAAAATGTATCTCATCAGCTGTTTCAAAATCTATTTTTGTCTCATTATCTTCACCAATTTTAATATCAGTTGCTAATAAGGAAGTAATAGTAGTTTGTGCAGCTGCTATTTCTAAATCTATTGTGTTATCACCATCTTGATATGTTGCTGAAATACCTGTTTCAGTATTACTACTAAACATAGCACCAGTAGTATCAGAAATATATTCAGCAAGAGTTGTGCCATCGACTGTTATAGCATCAGCTTCTAATGTACCATCAATATCAGCATTACCAGATATATCTAAAGTTGCAGCATCTAACTCACCTGTTAAAGTTACATTTCTAAAACTGGCTGCATCTTTATTTGCATCAACAACAACTGCCTTACTTGCAGCAACTGTTCCAGCAGTAATTCCATCTAGCATCTCTAATTCTGCTTCTGTTAATTCTGCACCAGATCCAAGAGTTAAAGTTCCTGTAACTGTTAAATTGTCATTAACTGTTGTTTCTGAAGTTGAATGTCCAATGGAAATAGGTACACCAGATGTTGCAGTGCCTATAGTAATACCATTTGTAGTATTAGAATTATCAATGTTTAATGATGTTGTTGCATCTAATGAAATAGTTGTACCATCAACAGCAAGTGTTCCATCTATATCTGTATTATCTAAATTAGCTGTACCATCAACGTCTATATCACCAGCAAGATCAATACCTGCTGCACCTGCTAAAACTAAATCATCTGTTGAAGTATCCCACAACATATAAGCACTTGCTGTATCTCCAAAAAACTTTACATCATGCCCTGCATCATCAACTCCTATAGTCAAAGTACCAATCATAGTAGTATTACCGGTAACATCAAGACTTCCTGTAACATCTAACTGATCAGCAGATTCATCCCATTCCATGTACTTACCAGAAGTAGCACCAAAAAATTTTACATCATGTCCAGTATCATTAACACCAACATTTATTGCATCCGAAAATTTAAATAGATCTTCATCTTCCATCCATGTTATAACACCATCATTTGTTTCTCCATCAAATGTCAGTACAATATCTGTTCCTGCAGCACCTGCTCCTATTGTTGGTGCTTGAAATGTTGCAAGTATTGCATCAAATTCAGCATTTAGATCAGCAGCTTCAATAACCAATCCGTCTGCAATATCTGATTCTTTTTGTCTGGTATAAGCAACCATCTATCTTCTCCCTCCCGGTGTAAATTCTAATTCAAATCCTTTTAAGGACCAAGGAACTTTATCTCCAGTATCTGTTAATTTTACAGCTACAGCAAAGCCTGATCCCTCTACAGGTGTTCGTGTTATTGGTAAATCTCCTTGTCCATATGCTGACGTTCCATATTTTCCTACTCCATAGTTAGCTCCACTTCCTGATGTAGTTATTGAAAATACATCTGGCTGTGGTGTACCAGTATCATCATAGTTGTATCGTAAAAATAAATTAGCAGCTACTTCTCCTTCCGGTTCCCAGTTAAGATTTACTCTTTGCATATTTTTTCTGATTCCCGGATCTCCCATTGTTATATCTGGTGATCGGTAAATAGCATTTAAATTAGCTGTTGAAGCACTTCTAGTCCATACGTTACCTGATTCTTGTTTGTAGATATATCCATCATACCCACCATGTACAACTGTTTCTACATTACTTATATAGTCAGAATCACAACAAGAAACCTTCAGTCCTTTTATATCAGAATATTCGTATCCCATTTGTTGGCTGTTAGGATTTACCTTTATTACAGCAATTAAACCTTTCTGTGCATTCTCTAATCCTGCTGTTATTGGATAAAACAAACGATATTGTGATTTATCTCTTATTACTAAAGAAGTAATGTTATCATAGGTAATATCACTAATTCGTTCTTGGATTTGCTTAGATACAGTACCAAGCTCCACGTCTCCGATTCTTGTAGTACCAGCAATTGTTCGTATGCCATCTGCAGATAAAAATATAATATCACCACCTAACTCCTGTATTGAATGGTGGGCTATTGTACCCACGTTTTTAGCAACTTCGGCAAGTGCAAAATTACTGGAACTTGTTCCTGCTATCTTATAGATTTTTCTTTGGCAAAATATATACAGCTCATCACGAAAGACTTTTAATCCTGTAACTACATCACCAACCTTTATTTCTCCAGCATTTGTATCAAAGTCATCTTCAGTGAATGGGCCAGAAAATATTACAGAATGTGTAGAATCAGACATACCCCCATAAAACATGTGGTTTGCAAAAGATTTTACAAATTTAGGATTAGTAGGAGCTGTTCCCCCACCTGTTGCATTTATTATATCTTCTGTATAGCTTGTATTTAATGTAAATGCTGCAGCTGCTCCTGTAGCTATTATTATTCTATCAGTTCCATCGTAGTTATACTTATCAAAATCATATGTATAGGTTGTGCCTTTACTAGTAGCTCTACTTGTCCAACTACCACTTGTAGTTCCTGTGTAAACTGTTCCACCTCTTCCTGCTACGATTACATCATTAAATATTGCAGCCATTAACACTCTTTCAGATGATGTAGAAACGTGTGGTACTATAGTAGAATTATATTTTGTAGTACCATTTAGTTTTCTATATCCACCAGCTATATCAGGTTCAAAATTAGTTAATTGTAAAGCTTCACCCGGATGCATAGTAAATACATCTTTATTTAGAGTTAATCCTCCTGCACAAGCAGCTGTAAATGGTTTCATATAGGAAGTGTCTGGCATATTATATCCTTGTATCTCTCATATATGATTTAGTAGTTATATATTCTGATCTCATTACTTGTAATAATTTTTCATATTCAGCATAAGCCATCTGAGCAGCTTGAGGATCAGAACGAAGTTTGTAAGCATGGTAATTGGCTCTTGTTATAATTAAATCTTTAAATCTATCATCTAAATCCATAGTATCTCCATGAGCAGATAGATCGGTATGTACCTTCCAATATTCATATTGTATTTCATAATTACTTTGATTAGGCACTGGAGATAAGCCAAATTTTTTATCTTGTGTAGGATAAACACAATCTGGTACACCTAAAGTTGATTTTGAATTAGCTAAATCTCTTTCTAAATACTTTGTATTCCAATCGTCATAGGATATATATGTTAATTTTTTTACAGGTATATCTTCTGATATTCTTACATAATCTACATCCATATTTGTTGCTGTGGATGGATTGTTTAATGTTACATATGTTGTTTGCACTGTTGCTGTAAATGTAGTATCAAGTACATTACCAGATCCAAAATCAGATACACTTAGTGTTGTACTTAAATTAGTAGTATTTTCAGCAGAGGTACCTACCTGTACTTTTAATTCCTGTCCTGTACTTGCTGAATCAAAAGCTCTTACCTGTATTCTATATGTTGTATCTTTTACGGTAGAAAATGCTTGGTATGCAGCATAATCATTTAATCGTAATCTACCATTTCCACCAGAATTATGAGCTGCACTTCCTGCACCGGCTATAGTTGTCCAGCTGGATATATCTGAAGTAAACTCACCATTTGTTAATAATTCATTTGGTACTAATCTAAATGTATCCCAGTCTACTTTTCTATAAGCAAGATCACCACTTTGAGGAGAAGCAGAAGATGGTAGAGCATATGTTCTTTGTCCTGCATTAGTAACTTGATATGTAGACTTATATAAATCAGGAATTTCGGATAAGGAACTATATATTTCATGCATAGCTTTTAGCACAAATTTCTTAACAGATGTCTGTATTCCTCTACTACTGGAAAATGTAGAAGAAGTTAATTCTGGTTCATTTAATTCATTTAAGACGTTATTTACTAATGTTAAGTATGTGGTTGCCATTTTATAATCTACCCTTTTTCGTCAGTATTTCCATCTAATTTATTTAATATTAAAATTAAGCTTTGTTCTATTGAACGTAATCTAAGTTCTGTAGTATCTACAATTGGTTTAGGCATATATTCAGGATATTTATCTGTTACAATTAATTTTTCTCGTGCTTTTGAACCTATTTTATGTACTGTCATAATTTTCTCTTTATGTAAAAGGCAGGGGAGATTAAACTCCCCCACCAAATAGCATTAAGCAAAAGTTACATTTTGGTCTTCATTATCACCATGTCCATCACAATCTGCTACGACTGCAAAGACTCTAACTTTAGCTGTAGTTGTTACCCCAACTGAAGATACTACATCAATAGTATCAGCTGCTGCATAGTAAGCATAGCCTACAGAAGTAGTTCCAAGACTGGAATCACCTGCTCTAGCTCTAGTTACTTCTATTCCTGCAGTAGGAGTAGATGCTGCGACATACCTGTCTACATCAGCTCCATCTCCAAGAGATAGGGCATTTGAATTACCAGAACTATCTGCAGTTAGAATATCTAAACCTGCATATAGAACTAGTGAATTAGCAGGTAATTCTATCACTTCTACGACATCAGTTCCTGCTGTTGTAAATTCACTAAAATCTACGATTTCACTATAGATTTTAACGGTAGGTGCACTGGAGTTATGACCAGTTGACCCACCACCTGTTACGGTCCATGTTGCCATAAATCATTCCTCCAATTATGTGTTCAAGTCAACAACACCAGCATATACTGCTGTATATCCTGTGCCTGACCCACGAAGTACTTTACGACCAAATACGTGTAAGCCACGTACTACGTCTGCAAAGCTGTCCGGATCACGAATTACTTCAGTTTTAGCAATATGTGAAGCAGTTGCTACTCCAGACATATGCCCAAATAAAGTATCACACTCTCCAGATGTGCTTGACGGTCCAAAAGTATGAGATGCTGCTGTTCCTGCAGAACCAACTTGTAAAACATTAGACTGGTACATTTTAAATCCATGTACAGTTTTATCTGTTATTAGTCCATTAGTTAATACGGAAGCACCCCCAATTACAGATGAATCCACGAGTTTAGCATCTGCTTGTCTCATGATTTCATAGAATTGAGGAGGAGCAACAAACCAACGATTTTCTTGTGGAGCATCTTGTTCATCTAAGACACGTGATGCTGTGCTAAGATAATTAGCACATTCGTTACCAGTGTTACATGATATTGCAGAACCAGCTGCACCAAGATTAGTGGTATCTCCAGCTGCACTATCATTTATTTCTTTCAGCACGTTATAATCATAAGCTTTTTTCAAAGTATATGCACCTGCTGAAGTTGAAAGAGCTTCCCAATTTACATGAGACTGTCTTTCCTCTATGTCATCAACCTTAAATGCAAAGTAATTACCTTGATCAATAGTCAATTGAATTTGATCGTCAGTAAGTTCTTGTGTATTCACGGTTGTGCCACGAGCATAAGAAGCCACGGTAATGGTAGGTTCTTTCAGTATGTTTACAGTATCTCCAAAATTCTCAATCTCTCCAGTATAATCGGTATTCGTAATAGCTTCTGCAACCGATGCTCTACGGAAATATTTAAGAACTTTCTGACTGTATATTGCCGGTGCCCAATTACCTTTTGCAAGGTTATTATAACCACCAGCTCTTGCCATAGTAGCCATACTATAGTCCTCCCTAGTTTAAGTTATGCCTCAAGATCAACCCTGCCTTCCTTCATAGCCTGATCAATCTCTGGCTCAAGTTTTTCAAAATCCCAAGGTTTGAGTTTTTGAATCTCTGAAATCTTCCACATCTTGTTATTCTGCCCAACATTTACATCTCGGCTAGTAGCCTTAGTAACTGCCTTAGCAGCATCACTCGGTCTGGTTGATTTCCTTTTCCTGTCTATTCCAACATCCACTTTATATAAATCAACAGTCCTACTTGCCCAAACAGGATCGGTATTGTTTTTAGTAATACCCTCAGAAATGCTTTTGGGCTGTTCTTTAAGCCATTGTAAAAATTCTGGTGAAGTTTTGATTCCATCAAAATCAGGATGAGTATGTAAAAGTTGTTTATAAGCAGATTGAACTTTTAACTTTTGTTCACGTTCAGAAATACGACCTATTTCAGATTGTAAATCTTCTACTTGCTTAGAAGCCATTTTGTGAGAAATAGTTTCAACAACTTGATATACGTCTGGATATTTGTCCTTAAACTGTTCTAGATCTTCATCAGTCTTAGGGGGAGCATATTGTACTTGTTTTTCAGCAACTTTACTTTGTGCTTCCAAAGTTTCCTTTTCCTGCTTCCATTCAGACAATTTCTGATCGTAGTACGTTTTAAGATCATCATATCTTTTCTTGTAATCATGCCCTTCCCTTTTTTCAGTAGGAATTTCTTCCTTATTGGGAACAGCACTTGCATTATTTGCATCCATAAAACCTTCGACTTCAGGAGTAGCTTCTGTCTTGGCCTTGACATCAGTGTCCTCAGTTACTTCAGTTTCTTCATCGTCATTTGTTAATTCTCTATCTTTTCCTTGGTACATATTTGCACGAGGATCATTTTCAAGAATGCTTGCCTTGTTGTGGTTGTTAGTCTTTTTCTTTGCCATAGTTACCTCCTTTTACAGTGCCTCTTAATTGAGGGTAGCTGTTTTTGGTTGCAGAATCCAGTGCCAGTGGCATACCGGGTAGCTGGAATTAATCAACTGCAGGCAGCAGAGAACCTGCTAAACCTACAGCTAAATTTGTTGCATGGTCATCGACCATTAAATCTTTAAAACTTTCTGTATCTTCTAAATATAACTTTCGTAAAAAGTATGGGGATATTCCTGTAACAGCTGTTGCTTTAGGGCCATAATATTTTGTAAAATTCTCAAAATATTCATCACTTTTAAATATCTTTTCTAGTAAAGGCATATGTACTTGAAATGTTCCATAATCTCTTTTATCCTCACTTCTTCTATTTTTTCCACCTTGACTTTCTATTTGAGACCAATAATCAAATTGTTTAGCATCATACATATCATGTTTTTCTAATTCATATTTAAATGCTGGTAGTACTCTTCTTATTGCTTCTTTTACTTCATTTGATGCTTCAAAATCTGTATATGCTTCATCTAAATACTCTCCCCATTCAGGACCTCTTTCTGTTCTTTCCTCATCAAGATACCTACGGTTGCTTCCTCTTTTCTTTTCTTCTGTTTCAGGATTCCAATAATCTTCATAATTTCTTTTATATAATTCTAAATTTTCTAATTCACTATCTTCATATGGTTCTATTGTATCTAACACAGTTTGTCTTATCTGTACATCTTCGTCAGGAAATGGACCTTGATATTCATCTAAATAAGTTTGCCATGAACGACCTCCTTTACTTAAAGCTACTGGCATTTCTTGTACAGGTTTTTCACTTTGCTCTTCTTCTTCTATTATTTCATCTGTTTCTTCAGCACCTAATGCATTTATTGCTTCAAGTTCATCATATCCTATTATTCTAGCTAGTACATCAGGAATAACAACTTCACCGTTTGATACAAGTATTTTCTCAGCATCTACAGGAGTTTTTCCAAAATCTAATTCTATTCCCTGTTCTTGAGCATATTTTATAGCTTTCTGGATCATGTCATTTATTTTTCTTAATCCTACTTTACGTACAGCTGCAGCATTTATTACAAATCCATCACTTTCGGCTGGAACATCATCAGCTACTCCAGAATCGTCTGCTCCGGATTGGTTTATTACACCCACTGGGCCTGCTGCTACTCCTCCGGTTGCCATATTGTTTATTGGAAAAGCTATGTATCTTTCTCCTAAAGGAGTAGGAACTTTTTTATATTCATATTTTCCTTTTATTGCTTCTAATTCTAAAGGAGTTGTTTCATATCCCATACCTTTTAATAATAAAGAACCTTCCATTGGTAAATTATATTTTTTTACATCTTCTTCTGTAAGAACCCCTTTTTCAATTAATTCAGATATAGGACTTGCACTTGGTCCATGCATTTCCTGTGTTCTTTCATCAAAAAATTTTGGAGAGCCTATTCTTCTATATGTTTCTTCATCATACCCCTTACCTTCAGGATCAAATCTATCAACTATTCCTCCTCCACTCATCATTTCCGGAGCATTTTGAGGCATTTGCCCTTCTACAGGCCTAGGAGGCATACTCTGTTGATTTTCCATACTTTGGGGTACCCTACCATCCCTCTGACCTGATTCGGGCATTCCTTGCCCATTTACGGAGCCTTTTTTTAGATCAAAACCTGCCATTTCATTCATTACTTCATCGGTAGGCTCTGGAGGGTATTCACCAGTCTCCATTTTATGCATTAATTCAAAATAGTCAAATACGTAAGGCATAAGTTGTTTTAATTTCTCTATTTCTTCCGGAGTTAGATTCTTTTGTATAAGTTCAGCTTTTTCTAACTTTTCAACTTCAGGATCTCCAGCTGTCATAAACTGAAAATCAAAGCTACCTATATCTCCCCCTCCTCCTTCTTGAGGTATTTGTCCATTAACTTGTTGTACCATTAAATATATTCCTACTATTATTGTAAATATTATTATTAACCTGAATATTTACTATTAAATTCAGCCATTGCCATTTCAAATTCTTCTTGAGAATTAAGAGGTAAATAATTTCCTGTCTCTGGATCTATGATATTTGTTCTAGGATTACCTGTAATTATTCTTTCTCCATCTGGTCCTTCATATTCCATAACAGTTCTTAGCCAAGCAGATGGACTAGGAGCACCATTTCCAACACTGTCTAATCTTTCTAACCAACTCATTCTTTGATCTCCACCCGGTTTGTGTTTTGGTAGACCTCCTGTTCCTACAGCAGCTCTCATAAATACATCAGCATTAACACCTAAACCAAAATGATCAGTCATAGCATATAAATAATCTACATTTTTTCTAGCTGCTGCAGCCCATCGACCAGAATCAAAACCATCATATCCCCAATGAGTATGTACTCTTATTTTCATTCTATCAGCCTGTAATGCTTCATCATAGGTAGTACTAGGATCACCGGGATATACTGCTTTATCAGTTTCTGTATCATATGCTCTAAATTCAACACCACCAGAAGGATCCCAATCACTTCCTCCCCCAATTCCCCATCTTTCAAGAGTTTTTGTAATTCCACTCCATCCTGTAACAAATTTTAATGCTTCGTAAGCTGCTACATAAGGAGCAAGGGCAGGGTTCATCAATGCTGCTGTTTGTATTGATCCACTAAATTTTCCTTCTGGAGTTCCACTAGAAAATGATTTCATAGCACTATACATAGCAAGAAATTTTCCTCCTAATTTCATTGCATCCTTTCCAAATTTAGAGGTTTGATCTAACCAGCTAGTGTTTGAACCATCTCCTAATCTAGATACAGGACCAGTTCCAGCAGAACCTATTGTCGTTTGAGTTCCTAACCCTGTTCCAGTCCCTCCCGGTACAGATAAACCAATATTAGAAGCAGCTAATCCTGTAGGACCTGCTAATTGTGTTATATCACCTTGTCCTGCAAGAGATGCAGGAGGTGGACCACTACTTGGCAATCTTCCTGTTGTAGCTAATCCTGTTTTTACTTGAAAAGGATATTGAACTGTAGGTACTTCAGGTACTGGACTCCATAGATCTTTAGCTTTTTTATATGTCCATTCAGCACCTTCCATTGCTAGATCTGTAGCTGGTTTTGCTCTAGGATCACTTAATTTGGCCCATTGTTTTTCAAGCCAAGAAATAGATTCAGGATCATCTGCTTTGTCTTCAGCAGCTCTTTCTATAGCTTCTCTACGACTTCGTACTACACCAGTAGGATCATCATCAATATTAAATAATGCTTCATTATCAGTTTGTCTACCTATATCTGTAATATTTAATCCTGCAGTCTCTACTCCTCCAAAACCAGTTCCTTCCCATCCAAATAAAAGATCTGGAACACCTTCTAATTGACCTAATTGTTTTTCTCTAGCTTTTTTTTGGTCTTCTGATAGAGTCCAAAGATTAGTTCCTGCTCCATAACCTAAAACATCATTTCTTCCTATAGTAAGAGGATTATCTTGTAATGATTTAAAAAGAGGATCTTCTTTTTCAAATTGAGGATCTATATCTTCTTTTGTAAGAAATTCAGAATATTGCTCTGCTAAAGATGGATCTGTATAAGCTACATTTATTAAACCTTCATTATCTACTTTAGGTTTAGATACTTGAGTTACAGAAGTAGTAAGTGGATTTATAGCCATTATTTATTTGATTTCTCTTTTTTCATTTCATCAAAATTATTCTTCAAATTGAGGAGCATTGCCAGCAAACTGGCCCTCCCCTGCAGTCGGTACACCTCCAACTCCGATTGTGCCATTACCAGAGCCTGTAAGGTCTGTTGGTTGAGTCCCTTGAGGAGTTTCTGTAGGGGTTCCCATACTTGGGGATTGCCCAGCACCGGTGCTAGGAGTTTGAGGGCTTCCTGATTCTGGTTGCTGTTCTGGTTGTTCTGGGTTGACATTTTGCATTATTCCTTTCAACATTTCAGCATAGATCTGTGCTTGATTCATATCATTAACAAGACTGTCTGGATCTATATCTTGAGATATTGCTAATTCTTTTATAAGATTAGGTATCTTAATAAATGGAGCAAGCATAGGATTTGCAACTGTTTGTAAAAGAGCTACCAATCGTTGAGATCGAACTTCTTTTTGCATTACTGAAGCAACACCTTTTGGTTTAATTTCAAGATCTCCTTCTATATCAGGATTCTCTTCATTAAACTGCATATTCCATTGAAATAAAGCTTCTCCTAATGGTTTTAAAAGATGATCATCAAGATTCTTTATAACAGTCTTAATGGATAAGCCTGCTGATCCAAGTAACATAGATAAGCCTGCTGCTGTTCTGCCTGTGCCAGTAACACCTGTCTGCCCATGCATTATACTGGGTATACCAGTTTCTTCATCTGCTAGTTGTCTAGCTTTATCATACATTTGTACATTTTCACCTGCAGTATTAGGAAACTTTATAGCATTTACTGCAGTTCCTGTAACTCCAGATTGTCTTCGGAATACCTTGCCCGGAAATATATCATAATTTTGACCGGGTACTAAAGATGTTTCATCTACATCAAATACAAGATTTCCAGCAAGAGATAGATTATCTATAGCCATACGGACATGACCATTCATCAACATCTGTGCATCTTCCATATTTTCTGGAATACCGATACCCCACACTTGATAAGGACTTATTTCATATGGAAATATTTGATAAGGAATACGTACTGGAGTAAATGGATTAGCACAAGCTCGTAGAATTTGATTTCCACAAATCCATATATTTACTTGTACTTGTCCTAACTCGTCTTCATCTATATTTGCTCCTATTTCATTCATAAAAGCAGAATCTATACTTCCCCAGTATTCTATTACTTCAAATCGTTCATTAGCACTTCTATCTAAATGATTATCATCTCGTATTACACTTTCAAAATATTTATCTTGATAATTTCCTCCTCCTGATAGTACGTCTCTAATAGCTTCAGGATTAAACATTGGCATATCCATAAGATTACGTAATTGTGTTCTATTCATTTTATGTCTTTGAATAACATAATCACAGTCTTCCATATTGGTAGCCATAGGATCAGGATAAAGATCCCAACAAGATACTGTTTCTATTTTTGGAACATCTTTTGTATAAGGAGTATATTCTTTACCTCCTTCTCCTTTATTCCACTTATGAACAGTTTTTGAAAAAGTAAAAGGACCTTTTATAACACCTGTACCTAATAAAACAGATTCAAAAATAGAATTTCGTAAAGTTGTAGTAGCATTTGTTCCTGTTAATTGATCATGAATAACTTTTTCCATACGTCTTGCTGTTTCTTGAGCAGGAGATATTTGAGGTTCTCCCATTCGTGAACGACCTTTTTGTATGTTAGTACCCTCATATTCAGATGCTATTCCACCTAAATAATCTAAATTTGTTCCGTCAGCTTGCATTGCACCGGGAGGTAAATTTCTTCCATCTCCATTATATCCATAAGGATCTACTGGTTCTGTAGGTAATACTTGATCTAATGGAGTACCCATATGAGCAAATTCAGCTACACCTTCTGGTACAGGAGTAGATTCTACTGTTATAGGAAATTTTTTGTTAGCAAACAGTATATCTACAATTTGTCCATAGGCAGCAAGTACTTTAGTTTTAGTTATTTTTATAAAAACTTTAGATTTTTCAGTAGAAGTATATTGAGTTGTAGAATCATATACTCCTCGAAAATTCTTATAAGCTTTTATCCATCGTTCCTCATGAACTTGTCTCCCATCTTCAGCTTCCTTTTGTCTTCCCTTGATTACAGAAATAAGACCGGGAGCATCATCCGGATTCAGTTCACCTGAAACATCAACAGGATCACTCATGTGTTTATCCTTTATTATTTATGAGACTTTGATTGGCCCATTATCATACCTAATTGTTTGGTATGAGCACTACCACTGGTAGATGATGATTTTACAGATTGTTCAAAAGCTCCACTGTTTTCACCCATTACATGTGAATCTAGCCCTTCACGGTGTAATGAACTCTCATTAGCTTCATTCATTTCACCTTGTTTACTCATCTGGCTCATAATATAACCTGATTTATAAGCTCCTTTTACACCTTTTGGCATTTTATACTCCTCCTTGTAAGTAAAGTTGTTGTTGTGTTAAATAATCTTCGTCATCTTCTTCTGTATCTTGTACAGGTCTTAAAACGGAATTGATTTGTTCGTCTATTGATTTTTCAGGTATTGGGATATTGGGAGATGTAATATCATCTGGTACAGTATTTTTGTATGGAGCATTATATACATTTTCTTCAGCCCACTGTGCAGCTTGTGCTTCTCCTCTTATTTGTTGTTGTTCACCCATTAGTTCATATTTTTTCATTGGTGTTCCAAATGAAATAGGACTATCTGGGTATTTATGATGAATAGCAAAATCTGATTCTACATCCATAGATTTTTCTGCAGCTGCTCTATCTTTTATATTTTGAATCATTTCACGATCTGTTTTCGTTGGAAATGCAAGAGTAGCACCTATATCAGCCACATCTCCTACAATAGGAACAATAGAAGCTCTATTAGTCCATAATCTCAATTGTCGTATATCTTCTTCATTAAGTCCCATAGCTCCAGCTATTTTATCTCCTACACTACCTTCTGGTTGAGCAAATTCTTCAGGAGAAGACATTTGATAAGCAGCTTCTGTTACTCCAATCAAACCTAATGTAACAGCCATACCTAATGGTCCTGCATACTTACTAGCTCTTTTTGCACCTTTATATTTTGAAACCCATTGCATAAATTCTTTTTGATTTTTTGATTGAGAAAATTTTATGGCCTCATCAGCAGACATATCTACATATTTATGATTAAGTTTAGCAGCTCGTGTTCTTTCATCGGCAGATAATTTTTCAAATTTTTTATTAGTTTCAAGTGCTTTTTTATCATCAGCTAGTATTTTTTCTTCTTTTAATAATTCTTTTTGTTTTTTAATATTTTCTAATTGTTTATCTAACGTTTGTCCTTCTGTTTGTGCTATACCTAAGTTTACTGCAGTTTCTATATTTTTTACATCTACAACTGCACCAAGAGTTCCCGGTGTTGTAGGTAATGCACCATAAAATGCTAATCCTGCATCAGATTTTTTCATATAGTTTGTAAATGTTTTATTTTTTAAATCATTTTTAGTAGCTATAAGTTCTTTGGTATCTGGAGAAATTGTATTATCCATCCAACCTGTATTAGTCATCCATGTATGAGGAGTACTATTACTATATGCTGTTACAACAGAAGATACTCTTGCTTGCAATTTTCCAGCATCTTCAAAATCTCCAACTTGTGTTACAATTCCATAAGCTCCTCCTGTTCCTAAATGAGGTATAGGTCTTAATGTTGCCCTAAGTCTATTTGCATCTTTAGGATGTATTCCTAATTTATTATATACATCTTCGACATGATGTCTTAAACTATGAAGACTTACATTTTCAGGTATTACACTTTTAGTATTAGGACTAGTATAAGAAATTTGTTCAGGAAATGCATTAGATAAATGTGTATTAATTCCACCTTGAAAAGATGTTTTAAATACTATATTACCTTTTTTATCTAACTGAGTAAAACCTTCAAATAAAAGTCCCTTTGTTCGACCTCCTGCTTGTTGCCTAACAATATCTAATAAAGCTGGACTTAATACTCCTTCTACATCTCCAGCTTTAGTTGCAGTAGTTATAATTTCTCCTGTAGCAAAATCTATATGTTCTAATCGTATTTTAGCCATATCCGAAGGTCTAAATCCTCCTAAATAAGCTAAACTAGCTACATTTTTTGCTGTTCCTTTTAATCCAGCTATAGCTGCAGTTATTTTTGGATTAAAATCAGGGGGAAATGTATATTTTCTTTGTCCTCCTTTTTTACTTTCTATAGTAAGAGCTTCCCAAGCTGTTTTTCCAATACCTCCTCGACCTCCTATAATAGGATCTGTTTGCATTGTTTTTTTAAGCCAAGATTTTCCTATAGCTGTACCTCCACCTTTAAGAACTTGATCAAAATCTAACTGTACCTGTCTTAAAAGAGGTATATCCCCTTTTCTTCCCTGTTCTAGTTTTTGAAAAGGACCATCAGCATCTATGAAAAAATCTTTAACTATATCTACATTTGAAACTACTTGTTCAGGTGTTAAATCAAGAATACTAACTAATTTATCATCTATTAATAACTTTGCTTCATCTAATAAATTAAATGTTCTTTTAAAAGTATCTCTTCCTGTAGCTATAAAAGGTTTAAACATATCCCTTAAAGGCACATCTAAAAAGGCTTGTGCAGGTGCTGTTGAAAGTGTACGTTTTTTAACCATAATTAATATCCAAATACTTGATCTTGTGGTTCATATTTCTGTGTGTACCTAGTCATTCTATGAGGACTGTGTACATTTACTAAAGTTCTACTCATCATCATATATCTTAATGCATCATATGCATGGTCATCAGCTTTCGTGTCCACGTCTTCAGGATTAGTTTTAGACAGAGGCAACGTGGGCATAGTTCGGATAAGATTATTGCAAGTGGAAAAAATACGAACACGAGGATTTCCATAATCATCACAAGCTAACCTTCGATGTACTTCTATCTTTCCTGCCATTCGGTTTCTGTCTGCTGGTATCCATCTTACTCCTCTTCTTATCATTGTTTCTGCTATACTAGGACCTAATCCTGTTTTATTCCAACAAGAAGAGTCCAAAGCTGCATGTTGTATTACAGGATCTTCTCTTTCCATCTCCATGATGGTATCTCCAAGTCTTTCTCCTGTAAATCCTTTGACATATAGTTCTCTATATATCCAAATATTATTATCCCAGTCAATTGCACCCCAAAGTATACAGGAAGGTGAAGCATATCCATAATCTCCTGATCTTACTCTAGCCCAACCATCTGGTACTTCAAAAGGTTCTACAACGTGCATACTTTTACTAAACTCTGTAAAGGCTGCACCTTCGGCTACATCCCAATCCCCCTCAAGTAATCTTTTTCTTTCTACTTCTGGTAAAGACATCAACATTGCTTCATATTGACCATCTTCAAACAGAAAAGGATTGTCAGTTAATCTAGCAGGTACAAACTTTCTTAAAAATAAAGGTTCATCTCCTTTTGAATGCCCTTTTGGATATTTAAGAATATCCCCACTGTCAAAATCTCTAGCCCAGAAAGGTTCATCAGGTGGTGCATGATCAAGATACATCTTTTTAACCCACCAACCCCCTACACCTCCGGGGTTTGCTGTACAACGCATGTACATATCTAAACTGGGATCTGTTGTTCTTAATCTAGATCGTAAATAATTCCATACGTATGGTGTAGGATATTGTGTTATTTCATCTATACCTATCCAATTAAAAGCTTGTCCTTGGTATCTTGTTACATCTCTATCATCATCAACATATGAAAACCATATCTTTGCTCCGGATGGAAACTCCCATGTTGATTTAGCTTGTTTAAATACAGCACCGGGAAAAGCTTTTGTATATAGTTGTCTACTTTTATCTATTAACTCTGTTAATTCTGCCAGTGTTCTTCTTAATAACAGCCCTCGGTGATTAGGATTTGATGCATCTCGAAGTACATCTGCTAACAGTGCATATGATTTACCACCTCCGGCAGCTCCACCGTATAATATATCTCTTTCTGGAGACTCTAAAAAGATAGTCTGAGGTCCTTCATTCGGTCTAAATACAACGTCATGGTCTTTTAGATGATCTCTTAATGCTTTTGGAACATGTTTTAGATCATCAGTTGTAACTACGGACCTTCCTCTACCTTTTAACGCATCATCTACCTTTTTAGATGCCTCCTGAGCCTTTTTTGCTGTTGCTCTAGCTTGTTTAGCCTGTTTGGTTAGCTTTTCAGCATTTCTCCGTTTGGCAGAAAGCTTTTTTTGAGTAGCAAGCTTGGCTCTCATACGAGAAGACCAACTGTAAGAACCTTTTGGCTGTCCTTCTTGTTTTGGTGGCCTACCTCGTTTTTTCTTTTCTTCTTCTATAGGTACAATCCTTTATTCATACGTTTTGTCAAACCGGGATTAGATATTTTTCTATTTGCAGCTGTTGATAACCATCTAGCAGCTTTAGCAGGACCAACAGTTTGTACATAGCCAAAAGCTTTATCTAATAGTTCAAGTTCTTTTTCTATAGGTTCATATACTTTCTGATCTTCAGATAACTTATATCCAAAAGGTACTGTAGAAGATGTTCTATTTACTCTTTCCATTTAACCAATCCATTTCCTCATCTGTATAAGGCCATATCACATTACTATCCAAGGTTTTTTCTTTCCTCCTGTATATTCTCTAGCATGACCTTCCTCTATAAGTTGTTGACATATATCTACACTATCTACAAAAGGCACACCTAACACTCTACCAAACTTTCCTTTCTCTTCTTTAAAAGTTTTTATTATAAATTTTTTCGGAAGAAGTTCTTTAAGTCTAGCTTTTGCAGCCAAGCCAAGAACTTTTTCTTCCTTATTTCTCGTTCTCGACTCTGGTGTATCAATTCCCAGTAATCTGACCCTTTCATTTGCGATTGTAATTTTAAAGCCAAGATCAATGCATACATCTATAGTATCCCCATCTATTACTCTTATTAAATTGCATCTATACTCATACATCTATAGTTTCCACATTTATTTTCTTTAATCATGTCTAACTTTTCTTATACCACCACCTTTGGCATATTTTTTAATTGCACCACCTTTGTTAAGTGCAATTCTAACTGTAAAGTTAACTTTTCCACCTCTTCCTTCATCCTTTTCAGCTCTTACATCTAAATTAACTCCGGGTGCTATATTATATCTATTTCTAAATATAGCCTTAGCATCACCTGCATTATTAGCTTTAATAGTCTTTGTAAGAGTAAGCCCTTCTAGTCCTAATGGATCTTCTACTTTAAGTTTATCTGGATCTTTCCAACGTAACTTACCTAATTTTGTATCTGCTACTTTTAATTCAGCCATATTAATTTCCTGCTAAAGGATTTGATAGTGCTCTTTCAAGCTTAACATCAAATCGAATTTCTAGATCTTTCATTTGATCTGTTAAAAAATCTTGTCTACGTTGTGCTTCTTCTTCTAGTGCTGTACGTTTTGAATCGAATCTATCTGAAGCATGTTGTATCAAACTATTTAAATTCTTTCCAGTATCTGTAATTACAAATTGCATATTTGTTTCTAGATCAGAAATCTTACGATGTACATTTCTATTTAACTCTCTATTATCTTCTACTATTTGATCTATATTATCCTGTACTTTATACATATCATTTTTTAAATCAGTTTTAATAGTTCTAGCACTATCCTGTGCTGAAGTTACTAATTCTTTTATAGCTTCTAATTCAACATCTACTTGTTTTTCTAAACTTGTTATAGTTTCATTAATAATTCCTATCTCTCTATTAAATCCACTAAGATCAGGTTCTACATATAAAGCAATCTGTTCTTCCATTGCTTTCCATCTAGCATACACTTCAAAACCTCCCCAGATACCACCTCCAAGTGTACTCAAAGCTGTAAGTATTGCTATTAACTTACCTCCCCTGAACTTTACTCCTCCAAACTCTACTTCACTACTCATATTGCTGGCTTATCATCTTTTCCATTTGTAAACTTGATCGAACTGATATATAATCAGATAAAGGATCAGGCAAGTTATTATTAGTGTATATTTCTTCTACAGCATACCAATTTGTTTGTGTTATTATATTCTGTTGTTGATATGTTCTTATATCAGGACCAAGAGCATTTACAAGTGCAAGAGTTGTTAATTGAGCTACCGGATCGTAATTACTTGGTAGAGCAGCCATAATCTCTTTTGCTTTTTCCTGTTTCTTTTCTTGTTCCTTTGTTGGTTTATTTTCTACTACTTCTTTTATAGGTTCCGGTTCCTGTTTTTCTTCCACTTCTACTTCGTCTTTAGCAGCCTCTTGCTGTTCCGGTTCAGATTCTTCCTTAACTTCTTCTTTAATTTCTGGAGTTTCTATTTCATTTTCAGCAACTTCAACAGTCTCTGTTACTTCTTCTGTAGTTTCTGTTGGCTGTTCAGTTACTTCTTCTACAACTTCCGGTTGTACTTCTATTTCTACAGGAGCTTCCATTTCTGGCATTTTTACTTCAACAGTTTCTACTTCTACTCCTATATCTTCTAACTCTGCTACCAATGTCTCTACTTCTACCATTACTTCATCAAGAGACATGTTATCTATATCCATACTTTGAAAAGCTTCTTCTAGTACTTCTATCGGCATAGTATTTGGCATCTCATCTAGCTGTACATTATCTATTTCTACTGGCTCTAACTCGAATTGCATAACCATGTCCATTTCTTCCATCATGGTATCCATTTCCTGTTGTTCAGCTACTGTAGAAGAATCATACGTATCCATTAAACCTAAAGTTATCTGCTCTTCCATCTGAGTAGGCTGTACAACTTCTATCCAAGTCTCCACTGCTGTAGTAATCACATTATAATTAACAGTATATGCTACGTTATCGAAGAAATAATTCTTTTTACCACCTATTCGGATAAATACCTTATCTAAATCTCCTGCAAAATCATGTGCACCTGAATATGTAGTAGGTGTTCCTGTATTATCTAATGTAACTTGTCCAGTATCCCACTGTAACACATTATCATTATATCCCTTAGTCTGAAAATATCCAGTAGTATTTGATTGAGAATGATACATCTGTAATTGCCATTCTAAAGCACCACCTTCTGATATGTGAAAATCTTCTATATTTACATATTGGTCAAAAGTAGTTAAGGAGTTTGATGTTCCTTTTCCACACTTACCAGTACCAAAATATGCATTACAATTTGGCATACTCGCAGGACCTAGCCCACCCCAATCTAGATCCATATCACCCTCGTAACGACTGGTTACGACACCTGTTTCACTATCTAATAGATCTCCTGTTGATTTATGTTCAACAGTAACAGTAGTTTCAGTAACTGTGTCTATATGACCTTCACCTAAATGTTCTGTTTCTACTTCTTGGGTAACAGTATCACCCTCTTCTAACATCTGTGCATTAGAGTAATAGGAGTAGAAGAAGACTACCAAGGCCAATGCCCACACCGACTTCTTCATCAGTTATTTCCTCTTGTTTAACATTGTCTTTTACCCACTGATCATAATCAGGTCGTTTTTCAGGATTACTAGCCCACTCTTCAGCAGCCTCTAAACCAATTTTTCCATGAAACGGACAGGGGGTGCCTGCCATTTCCATTGCTTGAAATACTCTGGCATCTTGACAGAGGAGAGCAATAGCTCCTACTTTCATGCCCATTCTATACATAGCTCTACTGAGCTTTAATCTTTCACAATTTAAGTCTTTTATTGCTGTTCCACCAGCTATTCCTAGAATCTGTGTCTGTACAGCAGCAGAAGCTGCATAACTACAAACGTCTTGATTGTTAATTACTATTGATGGAGCATTTGCTGTACTTGGTGTTCTATCTACTGTAGTAGTTCCTGATACGGTTGAACTTGTGCTAGTAACAGTATTAGTATCGGCTGCATAAGCACCTGAGAACAGCATCAGGAATACTAGTAGATAGAAAAATATATGCATTAATAATAATTAGACCTCTGCACAAGCATAGCAATTAATTTCCAGACCTACAGATACTTCTTTAACGATTGGTGATTTCCACATGTTTATTATTCCTCTATTGTTACGGTAGGCATTTCCTTCTTGGCAGGCATTAACACCACACCATGAAGAATCTTACCTTCCATTTCTACTTTTTCTTGTTTTCCAATACCTACTCGATCAAGTAGGGTTTGAGCTGCTTTTAGACGCAACTCGGCTCGTGGATGTTCACCCACATCGTTCATTCCTTCTACTACTCTGTTTATTGCTTGTACAGAATGTGCAGCCAGTTCTGTTTTAGCTGCTTCTAATATCTCGTCTGATAGTGTTTTTAACAATAGGCTACGTGAACTTTTAGAATATCCAGCTTTTTCTAGAGCTAGATTTATGTTACCACCAGTGTCAAATAGATTGGACAGAAATGATTTCTGTTTATCTGTTAATTCTTTTTTCTTTTCTGCTAGTATACCACTGTGCTGCATTAGTAGTTCCAACTTCCTTTGTATACTCTATATGGACTTATATAGTTTTTAGTATCAGCACCAGATTTACCTCTAGTCTTTACAGCATAAGAAGCTGTACCTCTTTTTTTCTCTGTTTGATACCTTCTTTTTTTCATTATTGTACCCCTACCTGTTACATCTCCATAGGCAGGTCCTTGTAAAGCATCAGCTCTTTTTAACGATGGTATTCTATCAAAAAAATAAGGAAGTATTTCTTGATCTATTATTTCTTTCATTTGTCGAGTGAACCATTTTGGAACCATATCTTTACTATTTTTAGATTGATAGAATATATAAGGATGATCATGGTACTGCAATACTGTTTGTATAGCAGTACCATGATATTTATCATTTAATCTTTTTCTTAAACTAGGATCATTCCTAACTAATTCTCTAAATCTTCTAAATCCTCGATGTTGTAATTCATGATCTAATGTCTCTAATTGCTTCCAAGCTGGTTTTAATTTAGAAATATTACTTCTAGTTTTTACTTTTTTTACATAGGAAGGACTCCATGCAAATTGTTCTCCTTTTTCTTTTGAAGGCTGAAACTTTAAATCTCTTATTGATTCAAGTTGACCATAATCTGTTGGTTGAGTAAATACATTAAACGTATCCTTTTCTCTTGGAATCAATCCTATTAAATCTTTTACTTTTGAAACTGCATGATAACCTGTTCCTTTACCCTTTCTCTCAACTTGTTCAAATGTATAAGGATGTCTATATTTCTTATCTCCATATGTTCTCATCCTATCACTTGACCATCTAGGTGGTCCATATTTTAATTCATAAGTTCTTCTTGTACCAGTCATAGCTTCAGTATCTGTACGTTTAGATTCAGGAAATTGTTCTTGTGCTTTTTTGTACATATCTTCATAACCAATTTCCTGTAAATTACCATGAATATGAGATAACCTTGGATCAGTTTGTCCTTGAGACCAAAAAACTCCATGCAAACTTGGGTCAGGTATTTGAGTTTGTACTATTCGAGGTTTTTCTGTACCATAATCAGCACCAATTTTTCCCATAGGATTAAGTGGAGAGTGCATAAAATATTCCGTATTTATTGCATCTATACTTAATGGATTAGGTTCTACTTTTACTTTTTTCTTCTTCTTTTTTGGTGTATTACCATAATTCCAAGTTCTTTGTTTACGTGCCATCAGTAGTTCCAACTTGTTTTTTTTCTTTTTCTTCTTTTAGTTTTAGGAGCAGTAGGTTGCACTATACCTCCTCCGTAATATCCAGCTCTAGGTGTTAATTGATTCATTTGTTGTTGTCTTATCTGTGCATCTTCTGCAGGAAAAGGATTTTGAGGATAAGGTAATTCTGCAGTATTTTCTTGATCTAATGATGAGGGAATTAACAAAGTAAGAATACCACTTGCTCTAGCAAGCACACCTCTTGATAATAAATTTGATTGTCTATTTCCTGAAAGTATTTTTTCAATTCTTTTGTTAGACTCTCTAACTCTTCTATCAGACTCTCTAAAAAGTTTCCGTGATACTCTATTTTCTTCAGTAACCCTTTTTCTAGTAGCTCTTTCTACTTCGTCAAAACTGGATTCTAACTGATCAAGTAAATGATTTCTTAACTCAGAACTTGATATACCCTTTTTCATAATATTAGAGGGTATATTAGTATTTTTCCATGTTCCTCTAAATTTTGCACGTAAGTCCTTTACAAAATTTTGTCTTGCATTTTTTATCTTTCTTTTAATTTTAGGAATCCTATAAGCTTTCCTATACCATTTTATTAAATCATCTACATTATCAAATCTTGGTGCTTTTGGTACATTTTTAGGAATTTCTTGCATAGCCTATATCCTACTTGTTCTTTTTCTCAGAACTGGTATCCTCAGACCATTCAACATCTTTAGACCAAGGGTCTTTTACTGTTGCATCTTTTACTTGAGGTTTTACTTTTTCTACTTCAGCCCAAGGGTCTTTTACTATATTACTTGCTACCTGTGTTCTTCGTACAGGATTAGCATATGGTTTTCCTGTTTTAGTTAAAGCCATCTATATCCTATCCCCCTGTTCCTGTTGCCAACGTAAATCATTCTGATTAGGTACAATCAGCTCTGGATTTACATCAGGAGTAATTCTCCATTCGTTGCTGTCCTCTGGTGTCCTTTGTGTGGTATCACAACCGGCATATTGTATCGTAAGATCTTCCGGTTTATCTTTATCAAAGTCTATAATCTTATCAAAATAAGGGCCTGCCTGTGTTTGGAATGTGTACAGCAACATTCTCTGGCAGTTGTCAGCTGATACGTTCTTAGCATATGGTACTGATTCAAATTGTGTACAGACACCGTGTAAGCACATGACCAAGGTTGCTACGTAGTAGACTATAGGCATCTATTTATATCTGGCCTTACGTACACCACCACCCTTGGCATATTTTTTTACAGATCCACCTTTTTTGAATGGACCAAGGTCTCTTATATCGTTTACTATGGTTGCCCCCGGCCAATTCTTTCCTGTTAATCGTTTATATCTTTTTTGGTCAAGGTCAGATATAGCTTTACCTTTTTCACCCATTGCTATTTGTCTTTCTATTCTGGCTATAAATTTCTGATCGGAATCGGATATAGCTTTACCACCTTTGTCTTGATCTGCATCAGATAGGGTTCTTCCATTAGACATACTCTTCTCTCCATATTATAAAATTAGGCATAGATTCAACAATCCCTTTGCTGTCTTTCTGTTATACTTTGTGAAATTTTGAATAGATCTATGCCCTATATTCTCTATTATACACCGTATAGTAAACTTGTCAAGTAAAATCTTAAAAAATACTGGTTTAATTGTATAAAAAGTACAAAAAAATAAAAAAACACTTGACAACTTGCTGATTTGGGTGTATAATAAAGATAACTCCTTTGATTGAGGGTTTAATATACCCTGTACCCTATCTAGGTACAGCAAGGGTATACCTACGTACAGCAACCGTTCTGGTTTAATTGTTGAATTTTAGTAAAAATGTGTCGACATTGCATACGTATACATAGAGGTACCCCAGTGGCTCATGCGTACCCCCGAAAAAGAATGGCAGAAATTCAACATTTCAAATTAATAATTATACTCGCTTTCCCAACTACAACCAACTATCCAACCTTCATATTTAATTAGGTGTAATTAGGTAGTTTATTAATGCATCATGTGAAATATATTTTTAGTATAGATGACAAATTATTCTATACTAGTTTAATAGTTATTGATTACAAGGCTCTTGTTTAGGTTTGCGAACAATACACAAACAAACAACCTGAACAATATCAAACATTTACGAATTATCTACCTACAAACTGGGCAAAGAAAAAGCCCCCGTAAAACTTTCGTAATACAAGGGGCTAGTTCTGGGAGAGTATTTGTATATTTACCTATTT
>Ga0208919_1000230_pt1 | contig 40968 bp, 49 predicted proteins | sample 4_EtaG_FD_184076 | JGI IMG/M metagenome (GOLD analysis project Ga0208919, IMG submission 184076) | Marine viral communities from the Subarctic Pacific Ocean - 4_ETSP_OMZ_AT15127 metaG (SPAdes) (version 3) | ecosystem: Environmental > Aquatic > Marine > Oceanic | place: Pacific Ocean | collected... | reverse complement strand
TTTAAGTATAACGCTGTTATCGTTCCTTGGATTTCTCGGCATTCTTTCTCCTTTGTTCTTCTACTTCTTGTTTATGAGTTACTTCTAGTCTCTTGGTATGGATCTTGTAAACATAATCTACCCATTGTTTGACAGTCATCTGATTTAATGCGTCACTTGCGTCACAAGCGTCACTAAATAAAGGGGTGGTTTCCCTAGTATCAGTGACAGATGTGACGGGTGTGACAGATTCTTTTTGTTTCATTTACTCATCCCCTCCATGGAAAGAATATGCTTTTTTATTTCTTCTTGTTTTTTCTTGGTAGCATAAGTCTCAGGTGGTGTTATTCTCTGTGCGTAGTGAGAACCTCCCCCATCATTTATAACTACATTCACTTCTCCATCTGTAATCTTTACAGATATTTTCTGATTCTTATGTGGATCACTAAAATGTTTCCAAATAGTCATTAGTTTCCTTTAAACTATAGCTAATTATTGCAAAGCTATTAAAGCTTTGCAATTAATAGCAATTATTAATGTTATTAATAGCTATTAATATAGCTAATAATATAGCTAAATTAACGTACCCTATCACGCAACTATACCATACCGGCTACTGCCATCAGCCTGTTCAAACTTATCAACCTTCCCCTGTGATTTAAGTCTTGACAATTCAGGAGCAACTATTTCTTTTTTAATTCCTAAATTCTCAGCGATCTTATCTACAGGCATAGGCTCATAGTTTCTTAACAGGTTAAGTATCTGTTGCTTGACAGACATATCTTTAGGTGATGAAGTATCTTCATCAACAGAGGTTTCCATAAACCTCACGTTGTTAGTGTTCTTAAAGTCATTCACCTCGAACGAAAGCGACATACCTATGGGGTTTTCTAACATACCCTCATTGTTTTTCCGGTGATGAAAGGCAACTGTCATGGTGTTAGCTCCCTGCTCTTGGCTTTTATTTATTTGCCATATATTACCTGCATCATTTATTTTAAGCACACTTCCTATAGGATCAGTTCCTCCCTTAGCAATGTGATCTATAATCAGGGAGTTCTCGACCTTCAACTTCCTGATTTCTTCAAACAAAACCTGTACTGATTCAGCATCATTAAAGGCTCCACCTACAGACTTGGCTGCACTGTCAACAATAATTGTTTTAATTTTATGCTTACTTATTTCAGTTATGATTTCGGGTATAGAATTTTTAAAACTCTTTGATAATGATTTGTATCTTAGCTTGGGGTTAGGTAATCCTATTCCTTTAGCAACAGCCTTGACCCTTCTATCAAAGTCATACTTGTTACTTTCCCAATCAAGATATATCACACTTGAGTCATGCTCTAAAGTTTGACAATCAGTTACCTGAGGAGGGCAATGCCCACACTGATACTCTGCTGCAAAGGGTGGTACAGGACTTACTTCGTTGTACCCCCTGTTACTTAACATGAGTGCCATAAGGATAGCGAAGTATGATTTACTTGCCCCTCCTTGACCGAACAATATATTCGGTCTTCCTTTTCTTATGAAAGGATAGTAAGTGTAAGGGTATTCCTCTTGCACTTCAAGGTTTCCTACTATGACAGAGGGTTCTCCCTTCATCATGTGTTCATCAACCTTGTATGTTAACTGCTCTATCATAGTAGCCCAATAAGAATGTATTGGCTGTACATCATATATTTCAGATGTCTCTTCTAATATCTTAGCCAATCCTTTCTTACCGGAAGCACTGTGAAAGTTTAATCTAGAGGAATGTAACAACAACTCTCCCTCGTCAGTACGAAACCATCTAACTATAGCTGTAGTGCTATCATTCTTATTTGATATTCTATCAACAATAGCTTTGATGCTATCCTTATTCCATTCAAGGGTATAAGTCCCCCCTATTTCTTCAAAAGTGTAATCACTCATACAGAAATTCCCTTTTGTTTTCCATTTCCATTTTCTTTTTTCTTAAACGTTGGGATAAGAAACTTTATATCTGCTTGATTCTTATCCACTAACTTCTTAGCTTCTTGTGCCTCCCCGAAAGCTAACCTTGCTCTCATGTCAGCACTAGCTACCATGTTGTGAATCTCTTTCACTAGCTGCATGGTATCTAGTAAAGCATTTCTTATCTCACGATTTTGTTCTGTGCAATCACAGTGATCGTGTAATATTACTTTGTCTTGTATATGTTCCGTTCCATCCACAGTTTTTCCTTTATTTGTGTATGTAAATTAAGTGCATCAAGAAAAGCATCTCTAGCCGGAGCCACCCTTACCCTCTCAACAGATGGGTTAGGATTATCTCTGTCCTTACTTAACTTAACTACCCACGCTTCATTAAAAGCAAAGTCTCCTAATGTATTATGATTAGGATAAATGTTTCTAAGTGCAAGTGCCTCAGAGTAAGCTCCAACCTGTAATCTATGCTCATCATAGATACCCTTCCCTGTTTTAAAGTCTATAACAATAGGGGTGATTAGCTCTTCGTCTATGGATTTTATTCTGTTTCTCTGAGTGTCTACTAGGGCAATTGCATCAATTGTCCCTGCATATCCTGATCTAAGCACAGGCATAGTATAACCTGTAATAGTCCTTAAAGAATCATGGTTTACGCACACCATAACCTCACTTGCTACAAACACAGGCTTATATGCTGCACAAAATATTGCAAAAGACTCCATAACAACAGAGAGATCAGGGGTTATCTTCGGATCTCTCTCGTTATTAATTCTAGCCTTTATAATTCTGTCTATCATAGTATGAGCCTGACTTCCAAAATCTCCTGCTAACTGTAGTGCTTGGTCAGGAGTTTTACTAGCCTCATTTATGATTGCATCTATATCGTCTGTGTTTTTAATCTCAGGTAAAGTACCATTCATTACATGATTTTGTAATACATACCTTACTTTCTCTAGAGATTGTTTCTTAGCCCATGGAATCAGAGCCGGTTTGTTAATGACGTTAAGCACTGTAGTCACTGAAGGGTATACAGTGCCACTATCATCAACATACACCCTCCCCCTACCCTTAGCTTTTATTTCTAAGGGAGGGAAAGAATCTATTACTTTCTTTGTGTTACTTGCTAACACCTCGATATTATTCGACAACTTCTTCACCTTTGATTATGGATACTATTCCATCTGTCATCAACTTAATTAAAGCTCGGTCTTCAACTGACCAATCTTTAATGTTGTATTCTTTAGGAGTAAAAGTTCTGAACAATTCACAGGCTTCCTTTAATGCAACTTGACGTATGATAGACAGATCTCTATCAGTTAATTGCATTACCTGAGGAGTTTCCTGCTGTACCACAGGTTGTACCTGAGGTTGCACAGGAGGGGGTGTTTGTTGTGGTTGGACAGGAGGCTGAGGTTGTGGAGCAGGTTGCTGAACAGGTTGCTGTCCAACATTCCAATCCACTATCTCCCAATCCCATGCCCAAGTGACCATCTTGCCATCAGGATAATATCCTGCTTTAACATTTCCACTTTGGTCCTGTTGTAATCTTCTTCTTCTAAAGCTACAAGGAATTACATCCCCTTGATTAGCTTGTTTATCTCTAGCAACCCAAAAGACTACAGGATACTGTCCAATCTCAGGACAGTCTGCTGTAATTTTATTTTGTTCTGCTCCCCAAGTAGATACTACCGGTTCAACTGACCCGATAGTTAGAGTGCCTGTTAATTCAGCCACTGAAGATTTAATCTCTTGAGTATTCGCAATGAATGAAGGTTTCTTATTCATCAGTTTATACCTCTTTTATTTTTAAATGTTTTATTTTAAACTCTTTAATAACTCTTCCTTTCTTATGATGTGTTATACAATCACGATCAGAATAATCATTAAAGAAATCTTTAGTCATTATGTATGTGTTAGGAAATGGTTGCTCTAGATTCAGAGTTTCCCACCCTACCTGTATCCATAATGTTTCGAACGTATTGAAATGGTGGGTACTAACCCCGATCTTTTCGTTGCTATTCCTACCATTCCAAATAGGTTCTCTAATTTTAAGTAAGCCCACTTTCATTTATGAATATTTCCTCATGTCCAAAGACATAATCTTTATCAACGTTCTTAAACTTAGCTAACTTTTTCTGTCGAAGGTACTCAGGATTTATTTTCTTCAGGAATTTTTTAATCTTCCCTTTAAGTCCTGTTAAAGTGGTAACTTCTTGCAACTCTTTATAGAATTGCTTATCAAGTTCGTTATCTTTAAGAATTTTATTGAACTCTTTGTTGTCATAAATGTTTACACTTGTTAGGTATGTCAGGCTACACGCTAAGAGTATCCTAGACTCTAACTTTTGTTTCATGAACTCACTTTTAGTTAGTAAAGGAGTTGGCTTTTCCTTCTTAACTTTTTTAGTTGGCTTAGGAGTTGGCTTTTTGCCAACCCCTTTAGCTTTTGTATTGATTTTTTTAGGCATTTAATTCCTCCCTATTACTATTGTACTATAGCTGTCAAGCATTAGTTTCTAAGTAACTGATCCCAATCTGTTACCGGTCCTTCAGGCTTGTCTTCAAGCAAAGGAGCTATAACAGGAGAGGTAGGACTTAATTGATAATGCCCTTTTGATAATGCAAACTTTAAAAGTCTGTGAGGAATATAGGCTAAGTCTCCATAGCTTCTTTTCTCATTAAACGAAGAGACTAATACCAACCAATCGTCCTGATGGTAGTGTTCATCTCTCTGAGTTCGTTTGCCAATCAAGTGTATAAACTCAGGACAAAACCCCTCAGGATAATCAACTTTAATTTCCTTCATGGCAGGGTTAAACCAAGAGCTTATCATACCACCCATAGAAAACAATTGTGATTTCAAGGACATTAGAAATGCTTGTTCAAGAGTTATTTCAGGCTCCATATTATAGATGTCCTTAATATCTCTGAGAGAAATAAAATGATTTTTCTCCACATCAAGTATCCTAATATCTCCATCTATCCCATTCTTACACAAGGTCTCAATACTGTATAGAGATTTACTCCATTCAGGATTGTCTTCGTGACCCGTGTTGGTATAGAAAACAGTGTGAGGTAAGAAGTTGTCTATCATTTAGACACGTCCTTATTAGTAACGAGGATGCCAAAAGCATGATTGTATTCCTCATCTTGGAAATTCATTTCTAATCTTCCCTTTAAGTCCCGAGAATAACTTCTTGTATTTTGTACCTCTTCCAAGTGTTCAGTTTCAAAAGTGTCCCATGCCTTATCATGGATCTCGTCACTTAAATCAAGCACTATCTGTTTATACATTTCTGTAACTTCCTCAGAAATTTGTGTATCAATAGGGTCCTGATATTTATCCCAAGGTTTATCTAGAATACCTGCAATCTTACCTGCCAATTCATAGATCTCACTCATTGAAAAGTTCTCTGAGAAAGTATTACTTAGGACTTCTGATAAGTTTACATTTACTTCTTCGCTCATATTAAAGTCAACTTTAACTGTAATATGTCCCAAGTCTGTATGACTTGTTTTGTCTTTGATCGTAATCGATCTGCTATGCCCCCCTGATTCTAGGAGGGCATTTAAAAGTTCTATTTTATTTTTTGTTGTCATGTTTAGTTAGTTACAGGAGAGAACTGTTCCCCTGTGTACTCACTTGCATATTGTAGTAAGCTATCAGTAATCTGAGAGTTTTGTACAAAGTGAGCGTTGGTAATTTTCTTTTCGTGCCATAGTACATTAGTACAGGCATTGTAAAAGTCCCATAGATTAGTATGACCTTGAGCAAACTCATGAGTATCATAATCATCAAGGAATTTATCTACACATTTACCAAATGTAGTAACCGGAAGTGTTGGAAATGATTGCTTTCGTATTTCGTATAATGTATTCACATCAAACGGAACTTCAGTCATATTTCTAAGACCTGAAACAAACCTTTCTAAAGGCACTTCGCTGTTGTTAATAAAGTCGATAGCTGACATCACTTCATCTTGAAATCCTTCCATGTTTTTATCATGTCTGAATCTAAAGCTCTGTAAGTTATCTTTGGAAATCATTCCGTTCTTGCAAACCAATCTTATTGCAAAGAAACTAACAGAAAATGTAGTGGAACCATCATAGCTGTTTTGAAAAGCTAATCCTAATCCTACGTCATCTCCTGCTTTAACTTCCTTAGTTAAAGTTTGGGTAGTAAAAGATTGAAAGTATCTTCTTCCATCAAAGAATAACTTATCTTTATCCCACACATACCGAGAGTTATCGGCAATATTTAAAGCCAACTCGTTGACTTCACTGTTTGGTACTAAAAGGTAATCCTTTCCTACTGTACCAACTTCGTCCCAATAAGGAACATTATCTTTATTATACTTCTGAAGCTGTACTGACCACGCACTTGACTGCAAGTCATTAGCTTTTGAAAATAAAGGTTCCTTTTGAATAGGACTGTAAGCATTAAATGGATCTAATTGTATTTTGTCCATACTTTGCATTTCTCCTTTTGCTATGTTGGGTTTATGGTACCCAACTAAACCTGTTAAGTAAGAGCAAATATTAATTTACCCTTCATAAAATATTGTAACACTTGTCGTATGACAAGTCAAGTCTTAGCTTACATTACTCTGCTAATTGTTCTATTATTACCCAACCATTTTCAACACACCAATCACTCAAATGATTTGCACTGCCAAGTAACAAATCATATGCTTGTTCATCTGTTATTTTAGGAAGTCCCAAACCTTCTCTGCTATCATGCACATCTTCAATACTCCATTCAGTTCTGCATTTTATTGGTGGATATTTTTCTTCTTCATTTACTTCACTCATTTATTTCTCCTCATAGCCATTGTTTCTAAAGCATCTGCAATTCGTTCTAGATGTCCATTCAAATAAGCTAATGCTATTTGAGTTTCTTTTGATAAGTTTATTTCCCTACCTTTTTTCTTTGTGCTTTCTCTTTCAAAGCATTTGCCAAACCTAGTGCCAAAAACTTTGTTAACTTCATCTAACTCATAAGGACTAAGTTCGTCAAGATTACTTCTTGACAAATCTACTTCACTTATGTCATTAAGATGAAACTTTTTATCTCTTCCTATTGGCAAGACATATAAAGTTTTTTGTCCCCACATACCTTCAGAAACTCCAAAGAGTTGCCCTGTTATTAACTTGGTATGCCATTTAATGTGACTAAAGTCTTTTATTTCCATTTATTTCTCCTTTGAATAAATACTAACTGTTATTCGATCAATGTCAAAGTCACTAAGTTCTTCGGGTTCTTCCCCATCAGCTATTCTTTGTTTATTGTTTTCTTCTAACCATTTATTTACATCGTTAGTAGTGTCCTGTAAACTTCTGTTGCCATAGCAATCGTACCAATATATGTTATATAGTTCCATTTACTTCTCCTCTATTTTTTTTAAACTGTCTGCTATATCTTTCATAGAATTTGCTATGTCTACTGTCAGATAACTTTTGTCTAGGTTATTGATTTGATTTGCTATATCAAGCAACCTATTATCAGTCTTTTCAGTAAGATCTTTAATAGCATTTACTATAAATTCTATGCCTTGTAATATATCGTCATCTGCCATTCATTCCTCCTTATTTTCTACAATCATGATTGATTGAATTAATTTTTCTTTTACACAAAATGCACTTCCATGAGTTAAGGTATTTCTTCCATAGAATATCCTCATTTGCTTGTTTGCCAAGCAATTTATCCCATATATTTTTTAGCTTAGTCAACTAGCTCCTCACATTCCTCACAAAATTCGTAGTCATGGTCTTCCTCAACTATCATTGTATCAGGAAGATCATAAAGGTTTACATACCATAGAATGTCCTCATCTGTCGTGACATTGCGAAATGCTCCATCAAACCAATCTAAGAACCAATATTCTATCGTTGTGTAGAATTTCCCATTATGGTATAGCCTCAGCTCATCACTTGGACCACCCCATGAGAATTGTATCCTGTAATACCCTTCCTTTTGGTCATTGAAAGTGTGAGGGTACACATAGTCAAGGCTTAGAACAGAGATATGCTCATTTTCCTCTAAATTCTCAACCCAATCGTCTGAGTCCATGAAATTAGATTTTCTAAGGGCTTTAATCCCTGTTATTATTCGCTTTAACTGATCGTCTATTCGATCTTCACAGCTTTGCTCTTTATCTGCCATTTATTTAGCTTAATTTTTTCATAATTTCATGCTTTAAGGTAGCATTAACCTGTTATTTGTTAGTTTATTCCCCTTTGTCTAGGAAAACTACAGTGAGGGATTTAACTCTTCCTTCACGATTTCTCGTTATGTAGACAGGGTATTCCCCATCTCCACCTCCTGTTTCAGTTACTACAGCAGTTCCTCTCCCTATTTGAGTGTATCTCATGCTGTCAAACTGCTTGGTAAACAAAATTTCTTCACAAAACTTCGTCCACCCTTTATTGCTATGCAATCTCTTGTCATCACTTATGTAACAAGGATCCCCTAGCATCATAGTGCCACTATCGACACCAACTGACCCTATTCGTTCCATAGTTAGAGTCTTTCCCCTTCGTCCCCTAGTCTATACTGCTCACAATGTAAGCAGTTTCGACATTTTCCTACCCTGTAGGGAGCGTTCCATAATGGAGTCGCTAAGTGGTCATGTCCACTATCCCCACATTGACAAGCGTAGTCTAATTCAGCTCTTTCCTCTTGGGTAAGTGCCATTATACTAGCCTAACTCCATTAGGGTAGTTTATGCTGTTGACCACATTGTGAAGTGATCTACAGCTCTCACAAAACACCTTCGGAGATTTGTACTTTGGGTTAGTAAAGTGTCTTTTAGCCTTGTAGCTGTATTCAGCTCCATCCTTGGCGAGTTTATGCTCCCAAGTCTTACCACATCTAATGACTTGACCATTAAATGCGAATAAAGGCTTTCTACAACGAGTGTTTTTCTTGTTCACTGTCATATTTTTTTTGCCTATTGGCATATTTCCTCCATGAAAGAGGATTAATAAAACTGTTTCATGCTTTTGCAATCATTCAGACTAGCTACACAGCTAGTTACAGGTCAAAACCTCCATTTACTCGGGTCTTTAGGAGGGAAAAGATTAACCATAACCTCTAGGGTTAAACTCCTCTCTAATTCGTCCATTATGCGTACAGTATCGGGATGGACTAAACTCTGATCCTCATCTCTGAGCTTTTCAGACATATGCTGTGCTAAGTGCATACGCCTTATCTGAGTGGCATCATGTTTTTTCTCTCCACAATACTCACATTTGTATAATTTTTTTTCCATAACAATTGCCTTTAGTTAAGGGTTAATAAATCTGTTTCGACCCTTTAGGGTCATCCTCAGCGAGAATACACATTCTCGGACAGAGAAGAACATCTCTCAGAGGCGTGTTTATCCTCTGAGAGAATCGGTTTAATCAGTGAAGGGATTACTTGGTTTGTTTCTCAGCCCAATCCTGTATCTGTTTCAGTGTCATAGTGCTGAAGTCAGGTAGTTTTGGGGATTTCTTCACTTTAGTCTTAGTTTCCTCCACCTTCTTAGCGACAGACCAAACTCCTGCCACTAGGAAGTAATTTCGACCTTCTTCAGCTCCTTCGACATACTTGCTGTCGATAGCGACTGAAGTCATCATTGTGGGGAAATCTTTAGTGCCATTCACGTTAGAGTGAACTTGGCTCTTACCCGATTTTGAAAGTTTGCCTTTAACAGCTACAGGTAAGTTAATTTCGAGGGTACTTCCCTCATAAGCAATTGTACGAGTTGAATTTTTCATACAGCTTTTCCTCCTTGAAGGAATATGCACAGCTTGGCTCTGCAAATCGCAGAGTAGGACACTATGCGATTTCACCTAGTTCGACACTTGGTTAGGGTAGTCGGTTCTACTTCGTAGAACACCCTTCAGCTAGGGGCATTTCTCTTCCCTTCGCTGTACTGAACGCTATGCCTTCAGCAAGTTTGCCTAATTTTCGGTCAGTTTACTGTCCACACCTCTTCCCTACGTATAAGGGAGGCTTTCTCCTGTTTTCGAGCGTAGCTCTTCTCAAGAAGGACTTTATCTGACCATCTCTGAATTTTTGACCACGTTTTACCTTGTCGGGTTGCATCTATAGGTTTACTCTCAGTGGGATACCCTTTAGGAGCTCCTACAACTTTTCCCTTCACTTTAGTATTTTGTGGTTTCCTTCTGAAATGACTCATGGATAACCTCAATTTCAATTTTTTGAAGATTCGAAATTTGTCGAATCGAATGTTGGGAAAATCATACCATGGATCAAAATAATTTGTCAAATTTCCCTTCAGTACCCTAGCAAATTTTTTGCAATTTTTTGGAGCTATGAAGGGTATATACTGAAGGCTATAGAAATGGTCAAAAAATCTGTGGATAGTAATTGTGGTCATAAACACCCAAAAAATGCCACTTTTAAGGTTTTTTTACTGACCACAGCCTCTTCATAGCCCATTTTCCCATTTTTTGCTTATACTATCCCGAATAAGAGCTGATTTGAGCAATAAATTCCCAATTTTTCCTTATACTGAGACTAATAAGACCATTTTCAAGGGAATTTGGTCTATTTAGTCTTAGCAATACTGAAGGAAGGGAATTGTATAGACTGAGAGGTATAGTGAAGGTATATGGGGATAGTATCACTGAGACCTATAGATTTCCTCTCTGCTCAGTGGCACTGAAGTGAAAAAAATCTTTGCTGGATCATTTTCTTCTCAGTATTGCTATCCCGAATAGAGCAAAATCTATTTAGTCTCAGCAATATGAAGTGAATCTTGTCAGGCAGAGAAAATCATTTTTCATCTCACATAGCAGTAAGACTGTATGGCAAAATATGGCTACTGAAGGGGGTAAGAAGGAGGGTTATCTCATATTACAGGACATAGAATACAGCTAAAAAAACGCATAGCTCTCATGGTATGGCAATCCTTAGCTCCATAGCCTTCACTATATGGCAAGTTTCCCTTCAGTAGCTCTTCACTACATGAGCAACTCCTCCCTTCATAGCCTTCCTTTAGTGGATCGTATGCAAGGCTCTTCAGTGGCTCATCTCAGTAGCTCTTCAGTAGCCCTTCAGTAGCTCCTTAGCCCTTCTCAGTAGCTCTATAGGGCGACTCAAAAGCGTGTGCGATACAATAAGTGAGTTGCTCAATTAATAGTAGAATAACAACAGCAACAACAAGAAGGACAAGAACAACACGAACAACAGCAACAGGGGCAAGGCTTAGAATAACGATAAATAGTGGGTGGATACCCGTGACAGAATTTTTTTGCTAAAAAACGCCCTACGTCCTTAAGTGTAGAGGGGGATAGCTAAACATTAAAGGAGAAATGCCTAAAGGTTTCCCCCTCCGGTTTAATTATATAGTAATTGCATTGCAATTGTTAATGCAATTGCAAGTGCAATTGCAATGCAAAACAGGATAGTAGCTATTATTTTGCGTATCTTAATTTCCATAAAAGAGTTATTGCTATATATATATAATATATATAGCTATTATATAGCTATTATAATTGCAATTGCAAAATATTAAAGTATTTTGCAATAGCAATATATATGCTATAATAAATAAAACAAATAAAAGGAGCTTAATATGATATTAAGGAAAGACAACCTAGTTACGATTCAGCAATGTATGGAAAGACTTTCTTGTTCTAGAACGTTTATCTATCATTTGCTTGATAAAGGTTTATTGGAATCAAGAAAGTTAGGGACGTCAAGAAGAATTGTTGAAAGTAGTTTAGACAAATTAATAAAGGAAGGGTATGAAAATGACTAATAGTTCTACAAGAAAAGAGTTTTACTCGTTAAATGAATTTGCAAAAATACTAGGGGTGAGTCAACAGCATATCTTTAACGTAATAAAAAGAGGGGAGATTAAAAAAGTTAAGGTAGGGAAAAGAAGTTTAATCCCTGTATCCGAACTCCAAAGATTACTAGACTCAGCGAAATAAAATACCATACATACAATTTGATATTACGGAGGAGTAAATATGCAATCTTATAATAAATTAATAACAGATAGAGCTGATGGAATAGAAGTAGAGTTAGACGAATTATCAGATCACAAAGCTGTGATGTTCAGAGACCCATCATTCAAGAAAGCGTTAATAGGGATTGGTATTCAGAATCTAGGGACAGAAACTAAGCATTATGCTGTTTATGATTATGAATTAATAATATCAGAGTTAATGGAGAAGAACGACATCACAAGAGAAGATGCTGTTGACTTTTTCAGTTTCAATACCCTAGGAGTTGGTGGGGATAACTTCCCTGTTATACTTTACCCGTCTCATTGACAGACCCTTATGCCATAGAGTATTATGATTTGGGGTGGGGTTTTGGGTTCTTTCATGCCCGTTTCCTGCTCCACCCCTTAAATTAAGGAGTTTTAATGGCAAAAGTATATTCGGAAGAAGACAAGAAACGACTTAAAGAGTTGTTTCTAGAGTCTTTTCAGTTAAATAAAACAGTGTCTAGGGCAGTCAGAGCTGTAAGAGGGTTGAGTAGAAGTTATTTCTATCAGTTAATCGAAGAAGATCCTGAGTTTAAACAGAATTATAACGACATTCGTATAGGGATCGGAGAAGATTTGGAGGCAAGTGCCTTTCAGTTAGTGGATAAAATGGTACAGAATGAGGATTATTCCAAACCTGTGCTGTTAATCACCTTACTTAATGCAAACCTCCCTGATAAATACAGGAATAATGATGCACAATCTGATGATGCGAAGACAATTGTGTCAGAATTAAGGAAAATGGCATCTAAAAAGTCCAAGGCAATCAAAGAAGCTGAGGAATTGTTAGACAATGACAACAAATGAACTAGAAACCTACCTCTATAAGAAGGTAGGGTTCGATCCAACAGAAGAACAGAAGGTAATATTAGACTCTGACAGAAGATTTATCCTTGTAGCAGGGGGAGAACAGGCAGGGAAGAGCATGATTGCTAGTAAATTCCTGCTTAAAAAAGCTTTTGAGACAGAAGGAGCAGGATTATATTGGTTGGTTGCTGCAGATTATGAACGTACTAGGGCAGAATTTGAATACCTTGTCAGTGATTTTGCACAACTTGGGATATTAAAGAAAACCTCCAAGAGAGTAGACCCCGGCAGGATAGAATTGGCTGATGGTACTGTGATAGAAACGAAGTCTGCCAAGGACCCTCGGACCTTAGCAATGAAAGCTCCCAATGGAATCATAGGGTGTGAGGCATCACAGCTTGACCTTGAAAGTTTTTACAGGTTGAGAGGTAGGTGTGCCCCAAGAAAAGCTTGGTTGTTTTTGGCAGGGACTTTTGAATCCTCTTTGGGTTGGTACCCACAAATGTTTCAGTCTTGGAAGTATGGTGTGAATGATGAACAATCATATTCGCTCCCATCATGGACTAACAAGCATCTATACCCCAAAGGAAAAGAAGATCCTGAGATTTTAAGATTAAAAGAATCCTCTAGTGATGACTTCTTCATGGAAAGAATAGAAGGGATACCCTCCCCTCCAAGAGGTGTCGTGTTCCCTGAGTTCCGTCCTGACATACACGTCTCTGACAAGATAGAGTATGTGCCTGACGAGCCTGTCCATGTGTGGATAGACCCCGGCTATGCAGGGGCGTATGCTGTATGTGCTATTCAGATTATAAACGATCAGGTAAGAGTCTTTGATGAAGTGTATGAACAGAATTTAATCACAGAAGAAATTATTAATATTGTTCAGAACAAACCTTGGTACAAAGATTTACGATATGGGGTGATTGATATTGCAGGGTATCAGCATCAGGCAATGAGTGCCCCTGCAGAAGTTTGGTTAGACAGTACAGGATTATATTTAGACTCAGAAAAAATTCAGATTAATGACGGGACTGAAAGATTAAAATCCACACTAAAACTTACAGGGAAAGGAGAGCCTAAGCTTATCATTTCCCCTGTATGCAAAGGATTGTTATCAGAGTTCGGGGCAACTGCAAATCCTTTTGATGGACAGACTAAAGTTTATCAATGGAAAGTAGATAGGGATGGAAATATAGTTGGCAATCAGCCACAAGACAAGTATAATCATGGTATCAAAGCCCTTATTTATGGGCTAATAAACCATTTTGGTTACAGTTTTGTTGCAGGAAAAAGCACAATTCGAGTAAAGAGATGGGGGTAATAGTATATGGCTAAGAAAAAGAAATTAAAAGCAAATGATATTATCGACAAAGTTGATATACATTACGACAATACTGAAAAATTAAGACAAAGAATGGAAGATGATTACTCATTATATCGCCTAGATCCTTACGAGGCAGGGGATGGTTATCAGTCTTATACTTCCAACGCCCCACAAACATACGCAGACAAGGTAATATCTTGGATAGTATCCTCTGAAATGGTAGTACGAATACCTAATGTAACAGAAAACAGAGAGATGCGAGATGCTAATAACAGGAAAGAAAAAGTATTTCTTGGAATGTTAAGGTCAGCAGACGAAAGATTAAAGAATACACTGAAACCTTCTATCAAAAACCAATTGGCATTTTATGTTGCTATTCGTGGTTGGTATGCAGGGAGAGCTTTGCTGACAAAAAGAGATGACGGGACAACTTATGTCGACATATCCCCTTGGGATCCAATGCACACCTATTGGGGAGTAGGGGCTGACGGATTAGATTGGGCTTGTTACAAAATACAGAAAGGAAGAACAGAGATAGAACAGGAATATGGAGTAAGGCTTAGTGGGGAAGCTACAGACAGAGATGATGAGGATTGGTTATATGTTTATGATTACTACGACAAAGAAGAAAACATTGTTGTTGTAGGGAATGGACAGGTTGTTAAGAAGGCAACTCCTCATGGATCCCCTAACGTACCTGTATTTATCGGACCTGTAGGGGCAACGCCTCCGGTACAGGCTTTATCAGAACACACTGATATAGAAACTACGATAGAAGATTTTGGAGAATCTGTATTCAAATCCTCTAGAGATGTATATGAAAAAAATAATTTAATGATGTCTATAATGCTTGAACTAACAGCTCGTGCAAGAAGGCAGGGGTTGAAAATTAAATCGAGAGATGGAAGTAAAACCCTTGACGAGGACCCTTATAAAGAGGGGACAGAAATTTCTCTTGCTCAGGGGGAAGATATAGAACCCTTAGGGTTACTAGAAATGTCTAGAGAGACTCAGGGATTTATGGGAGTTCTTACAGGAGATATGCAAAGAGGTACATTACCTCACAGCATATACGGAGACTTACAATTCCAACTGTCAGGATTTGCTATCAATACTTTAAGACAAGGTATTGACAGTGTTCTTCAGCCAAGAATGGAAGCATTAGAAGATTGTTATATGAAACTCTGTATGCTTTTATGCGATCAGTATATGTCAGGGAACTTCAGAGCAATGGAGTTATCCGGAGTAGATATGAATAGAAATTACTTTGATGAGATTATTACTCCTGAAAGCATAGATATGGCTAAAGATATTCAGATAACATTTGTAGGACAATTACCACAGGACGATATGTCCAAGATGAGCATGGCACAAATTGCTAGAGAAGGACCCAATCCTCTTCTTCCTGATATATTTATCAGGGATAAGATCCTTGGATTGCAGGATACTGATAGCATTGATAATGCTATAAAAGAGCAGGAGGCAACTGAGCTCTTACCTGAAGCTAAACTGTTTACATTAATGCAGTCTGCAGAGGAACGGGGAAGAGATGACCTTGCACAACTATACTTAGGTGAGCTATTATATATATTAAAACAAAAAATGATGATGAGGCAACAACAGGATATGCAAAGTCAGCAGATGGGGATGCAGGGAGGAGGACAGTCTCCTAACGGAGCAGGTCCAACAGCAGACCCAAGGGTTATGCCCAATGCAGGAATGGGAGTACCACCTCCAACTCCAACTCCACAGTCAGGTCCTTTAGTTCCTCCAAATACCCCTAGACCAAACGCTAGGGAAATGGGACCATTATAATAGGAGATTGATATGGCAGAAACAGATGATGCTAGGGTTAAAGGCTCTAAAGCAAAGTTAGAAAAAAGAGCTAAGGAGATTTGGAGTGGTTTACTTAACGCTCCTGCAGGGGAAGGGTTAGGAGGAGTAGCAGGACAGCGATCTGCAGATGAGCTTTGGGAAATGGCATATGATATGGCTAAAAAAGAAAATCCTTCTGATGTAGCTACAATAGAAGCTTATGTTGCCCCCACACAAAAATTTTCTCCGGATCCTAATATTAGTGCTGCAGAAATGGAGGCGATAAAAAAGACAGCAGAGGCAGTTGAATTTAGATCCAAGATTAAAACAGACCCCGATCTTGCAAGAAATCTTAATAAAAAATTAATTGCAAATCCTGATTTAAATAATCAGTTAACAGAAGTATATTATCTTAATGAACAAGGGGATTTAGTTAAAGGATTTTCTTCTAAAGAAACTGATATATTACAAGCACGAACAGATAAAGGGCTTCCTCAAAGTGGTTACGGATCAGGAGCTACAGGGGAATCTTTTACCCATGTAAACAGTTTAACAGGAGAAGTTGAAATGTGGAAGTGGGACGGGACTTATTGGAGACCTTTAAATGTTGGAGGGACAGATGTTAAGACAGACTTTAGGAAAGTCATGACTCCAAGAGGAAACAATGCTGCTTTAAAAGAAGGGTTTAAAGGAGATGTTCCTAGTAAAAGATTATACGGAGGAACAGATCCTGATGCAGATGCAGGTGATATTAATTATGATGATTATGCACAGAATCCTGTAGGATCAGGATTTTATAATCCTAAGGGAGATTTAGCAAGTGGTAGTGGTATCCCCGAACAGGGGGGAGGAAAGTTTAAGGCTCCTGATGGCACAGGAGGAACTCCACCGACAGGAGGAACTCCACCGGTAGGAGGCAGTGGGGATTCATGGAGTGCATATATGAGAAGAGACCCTAATGCAAATCCTTGGGCAGACACTACTAGATATGAGGACTCATGGAGAAATCAAGGAATAGATGATGAACTTAATACAAGACTTTATGGAGACCGAGCAGCCATGGCTGCTCCTCAGGCTTTATTTGATGCTTTTACTCCAAAGCAATATGGAGGAATGTTAGCAGCAGCTAACTACCAAGATGTTGCCCCTATATTCAGGTCTCCTTATTATGACTATATAAACAGGGCAGGATTATCTTACGGGCTAGGATCTCCTTCAATAGCTGCAACTCAAGGAAGCAGAGGGTTTGCAGATTTTCTTGGCTCACAACAACCATCTTCAAGTGCTCAGGATTTATGGGGATCAGTTCAGGGGTTAATGGGAGAAGGAGGGCTTTCAGGATATGACGAAAACACTAGAAGATTTCTAGCAACTCAATATGGAATAGGGGAAGGAGGGGCTGTAAAAGATAGACAAGCACTTGCCTTTAATTTATTAAGGGAGGATGTTAATCCGTTATGGAGACAGGGGTATGAAGATATATTGAAAAGAGATTTCACTAGAGCACAATTAGAAAATCCTATGTTTGTAGACCAACCTTTAGCTTGGGCTTTGAATAGAAGAACAGGATTTGTATCTCCCTCGTTACAGCAAAGAGGTTTTGGTCAGGCATTGCAACCAAAATTTGATGCTGCAGGGAATATTGTACAAGGTGGATTTGGAGGAGGAGGAATGGCTAGATAATGAACATGGCTAATGACAACTACTCTCCTTTTAGTGACTTCTTAGAATATCAGCCACAGGCTGCGTATTATAGTTCTCCAACAGGGAAAACATTTGGACAACAAAGTCCTAACAGAAGAAGGCATTTTCAGGATTCATTTCAAAATTATTACAACCAATACCTTGGAGAACTTGGATCACAGTTAAGGGCAGGACAGGCTCCAACAATGAGATTCCAAGATTACTTGTCAACTGATCCGTTTACTGAAAGATATACAGCAATGACTCCTCAATCAAGAGGAGAATACTCACAACAATACAACCCTAGAACTAGATTTATATTCTATTAAGGAGATGTAATGGCAACTCCTAGAGAGACATTTGAGGCTTATAACAGATATAGACCTCCTATACCTCCACCACCCACACCATCTATCCCTTGGTATAATCCCCAAAATATTCCTTTATTCAGACCTACAACTCCTCAACAAAGACAGGAAACTTGGGATTGGGCTAGGGAGCCAACCTTTGCCCCTAAGGATCAAAGAGGCTTCTTCGACCCTAATCAAACTTTAACAGAAAAATTATATACTAATTTATTTCCAAACATTCTTGATGCAGGACTATCTGTACTTGAAGCTGATGGAATTTATGATCCCCAAAGAACTAAAACCCCATTTGCTCAAATTCCAACTCCTGTTGGATCTATGAATCTATACAATCCTTTCTCACAAGGAGAAAAGGATTTCACAAAAAGAGCAAGAAGAGAGCATAATGCTTTGCAATTAGGGGCTACTGCAATGCAAAAATCATTGGCTAGAAATTCTGTAATAGGGGAAGATTTAGCTAATAGAGCTTTGTATAGATCTATTCCTGAATTATTAGATTTAGAAAGTTTAGCAGCAGCAGGGGCATGGTCTTATGGAATTAAAAAATTAGCTTATGGTGGAACAGCTTGGGCACTAGGGAAAACAGTGTCTAAGGTTCCAAGACCTAGTGTTAAAGAAATTTTATCTATCAATAGTAGTAAAACAGGAGGTCCATCAAGTTTAACCAATGTAGAAAAGTTGAAAGGATACCCTAAAGTTGGTTGGGAATATACAAAATGGGGAGCAAAGAAAGTTGGGGGAGCTATTGCAGAACCTATTATTCCTGATAATTTTGTAGGGAATTTTGCTTTAGAATTAGGAGCTGAGAACTCTATAGAAGCTGCGATAGTAACCTATGGGGACTCTATGAAATATCATAATGCAAATATGTTTACAGCTATAACTACAGCAGCATTGACAGCAGGAGGGGGAATGTTTGCAGTAGGACTTGCAGCAGGGCTACTTAAAAAATCAATAGACAATGTAGCAAAGAATGAAATATTCAGACCTCCAACAAAGCATTATGCCTCTAACAAAACTTCTAATGTAGAAGCTGCACAAATAGCAAAGGAAACTGAGGATAAAAACTTTACATCAATAAGTCAGCAAGGGCATATTAACAATCCTGAAATAGCACATAAGCAATTAGTCGTATCAAAAAATATTTCTGATATGTTATCAAGTGATTTCAAACTCCCACCTAATGTTGCAGATAAAAGAATGTTTGAAGCAGATGGTGTGTATTATCCTGCTAATGAAATACAAGCATTTAAAAATACCCTATTTAAAATAAGCCCACAAATAAAAGCAGGGGGGTATGAAAAAGATTTACTGACAAACAAGGGAGATATTAAGTTTGACAATCTATGGGAAAAATCTCAGGTAATTAGAAAAATAAATGGTAAAGAAAAAAGATTTGTAGACTTGCTACACTTAGAAAAAAACATCTCTTCTGAGAATGTAATAGCAAGAGAAGTACATTACGCAGGGGTAGGAGAAGATATTCCTGTTGGATTAGGGAACACAGAAAATAATATAGATATGATTAAGAAGTTTTACAATCCTGATGTTACTACTTACCATCCAAGTTCAAGAGAAGAAATTTTGCGAATGAATCGTACTGACAATGAGGTACAAAAAATTGTAAATAATTCAGGACCCCAAGATGATTGGAATACTAAATGGAAACCTCTCATTAAATACGAAAGAGAACATTCAGTAAAAATGTATAACAACTTACCTGAAGAAAGTAAAGATATTATAAGAGAGGAGTTTAGAAGGAAATATAGTTTTGGTAAACAAACTTTTAGTAGTGATGCTGTAGATGAAATTATGTTTGATCCGTTTTATTATTATGAACCTAAATTATCAGGGAATTTTAAAACAGATATTCAAAGATTGGCTGTAGGGTCAAAGGATTTTAAACCCGAATTTGGGCAAGGAAGAGTGAATCATAAATATTTTAAGAATAAAGATAAGTTTGATAACCAAACCTTTGACGACTTATTAGATAATCCTTATATGAAAATGTTTGCATTGTCAAAATTATTCAGGGAACATAGTACTTATTTTAAATTTGAAAACGATACTTCTCGTATTGAGGATTTAGTTAGAAAAAATAAATTATTCCATTCTCCATTAGAAAATCCTTTACGAGACAGAAATATATATCATGGTTTCTCGAAACTTTTAGATCCCGAATATGGAGTTACAGACAATGAAAATGTTATGAATGGATTGAGGGCTTTGAAATTATTATACGATAATAAAATAAGCGTTAAAGATCGTGACAAAATAAAAGAAATATCTCCTTATTTTGAAATGCCTGACACTATGATATGGGGATCTAAGCATAGTCAATTCTCTATAGGTAATCATGAGATAATGCAAAAAGCTATAGACTTAGAAGTTGATATTCCTGTTCATGCAGGGGCATCTTCGTATCAGGATTTTGCTTCCACTCAACCTGAAGGGTTTGCATATTTAAATAAAAATTTATTAGGGGTTGAGGGACAGGAAGGGTTAATGGGAATGATTGGAGGAATGTTCAGAATCCCTGCAATATTTGGAAGGAGATTAGGATCTCAATTAATGGACCCTGATCTATCATTGCATCTTGGAGCTATTGATCCTCATTATTACATGACATATCAGCGTGGAATAAAAGGAAGGGATATTCAGACAGTAATAGGGGGAGGTCCGATTATAGATACAAGTGATCCTGCAGTTGAAAGTGCTGTAAAAAAAGTACAGCAGAGATATAGAGATAATTTGAATACGGAGCTTTCTGAAGAAGAAGCTAAGGATATAGTTACAGAAATTATACGATTTCAAAATTTAAATGAAGACCTTCCAATTGAACTGTTTGAAAAGGAATTAGGCTCATATACAATGCAATTAAAACTAGACCCCATGAGTAACGCTGCAAAAATAAACAGACAGTCAGGTAGATCGGCTGTAAATACAGGAGGCAAGGATGGATACCCATTTCAAAATCAAACATATCATCATAGCGATAATGATGGACAAATAGGATGGGATAGAAGATCGTCTTTTACTTTGAACTTAACTGACGACACAGGGAAGCCAATACTTGATGCTAACGGAGAAAAACCGAAAGCATATTCTTTAAATGAGGTACAGTCAGAGGGGGCTTTTAGTGCTCCGGATACAGATACAGGGGTTAATATTCCTTTTGAAACAAACGAACCTTTTAGTGTTAAAGATAATATAAATAGTTTAAAGGATGCTGCAGGGGAATTTAGTAATATGGTAAAGCCTGAAATAACTAATCAGGCTACAAGAGATGCAAAAGAATTTGGACCTGCTGTAGATTTACCCCCAATAGGAGGAAATCCGAATCAATCATTGTTTGGAATATTTAGCTTATTAAGACCTAAGCATCATTCAAAAAACATTGTTGATAATTTTGATAAGAATTTAGAAATGATACAAACTAACAGCAATCAATTAAATGATTTAGATAATACAATAGGGAATAAAATACAAGATCATAGTGTATCATCATACTCTGCATTAAAGTCTATATCTGATACGAATAGAAATCCATTACCCATAGACGGAAATGAAATTAGTTTTTCAGGAGGACTGTCTGAAGCAATAGATGAGAACGCAAAAGCGTTTATGTTTGCAACTTTAGAATTTTATTTAAAAGCTACAGTGTCTCCTCATGTAAGTTATTTTTACAAGAGTGGGCAAAGCTCTCTATCATATACACATCCTAAAAGAGGACCGAATACAGTATTAAAAGAATTAATATTAGATATGGGGTATGAAAAAGTTCATGATTGGAAGAATTGGAAAGAATCAGATTGGGTTTTGAAAAACAATAAAGATGGTAGGTTGGGTCAGAAAATTGTAAATTTATTTGAGTATTTAAATCCAAATAAAGATAAGTCTAACCCTATGTTAGAAGACTTAAATCAGAGTCAATATGATTTTGATTTAAAATACGATCACCCAAAATGGGGACCAATGCCTATAAATTTAGCAGACGAATTTGGTGGCTTTAGAATAATACAAAATGAAGAAGACTCAAGTTTTATTAAATTTGTATCAGACCGATACGATTCACAGATTATGCCTTGGGTAAAGAAGGATGAATTAGTAAAATTCTTTAATTCCCCTGTTAATAAAGAGGCGTATGAACATTATTCAAAAAGACTCAGAGCTCAGTTATATCTTCATAAATCTAATTATACGAATGAACCAAGAAGAGTATTTCATCATGTTAAAGACTACATAGAAACAGCTATTAAAACAGGGCATACTTATTTGGTACTCCCTACAGGAGATGAGCTTGTAAACAGAAACATGGTTTCTCCACAAAAGGGAGTTTATTTAAGAAAGTTATATGATAAGAAAATCCCAAATACCCTTAGTTTTATAATGAAAGAACAATATGATGTGAATGTTAGATTCGATAAAGATTTCAGGCACAAGGTACCAACTGAAGATGAAGTTCCAAGAAACTATATTAAAGGAGCATACGAAGATCAGATAAATAAAGAAGGGGTTTTGACAAGAATAAATGATTCTATTAGTATCATGAAAATTCCTAAAAAGATAATTGATGATTATGAAAAAACAAAAGAAATTCCTTTAATGACTTTTTATAAAACAGATGATGGGGAGATAAAAGCAGTTGTTAATTTTAAAACAGATGGCAAGGCTTCAATACTAGCGTTTGATAAAGCAGATTTAAGATCAGCTATACATGAAGTGGGTCATGTTTTAAGAAGAGATTTAGATGATGAGGAATTAAAAATAGTAAATAATTATTTCAATATTAAAGATGGGGTGTGGACAAGGGAGGCAGAAGAACAATTTGCAAACGCAGTAGAAAATTATTATATAAATAATAAAATTCCGGACCCTTCTTTAGTCGCTCCTTTTAAAAAATTATTAAAATTAATAGGGTATCTTTTTAAAACCCATATATACGCTGACTTAATACATGGAAAACAAAAAGCTAAGTTTGACAAATTACTTGAAAATCTTATGCCTGATATTCCTGACAACGAGCTATCTAGAGAATTTTTAAAATCTGACGAGATGGTAACTTTAACTGTCAGGATGGCAGAAGCTTTTAATACAACCATAGATGAAGCCAAGGGTGTTATGGCAACAATACAAGCTAGAGCATTAGCTTGGGCTGATGAGACAGGGGGGAATCCTTCTGATTGGTGGAAAGAAAGAGGGTTTGATATAGCTGATAAACAAGCAAAATCTTTAGTTGATTATAAAAAATTAAACACAGATATTATAGACGAACAATTAACAGACGGGACTCCATCTTTAGTTGGGAGTGAAAGATTTAATTCTGTATTAGACAAAGTAATAGATTTAGTTAGACAAGCTCCTAAAGAAAGAAAGAGATTACAAGACATAATAGACAGGAAAAAGAAACAAGCTGTAGCAATGATGCACAATACTTTAGGTAGATCTCAGGATAGAGGGGCTAATGGAATAGACAATCCACAGGAAACACTTGGCAGGACAGAAGCACATTTAAAAGGAACAGGTGTAAGTAATTCTGTATTTGATCCTATAGCTGAATTAGGAGACAATCAACAAGTTATCCCTAGATCAGATGTCCCTGAATCTGAAACTTTATTAGCAGATGAAATATCCATTTTATATAATGAAATACAATTAAAATATTTAGCAGATCCAAAAGAGTTCCAACCTTTTGATGCTTTAAATACTAGAAATGCTTTAACAAAAATACTCTTAGGAGAAGCTCCTAATAATTATGAAATAAAATTATTAAAAAAAGCTTTTGGAAAAGAAGGGGAAAGGTTGGCAATGGCAGCTCGTAAGAAAAAATCTTCAGCCTTTGGTATTAAAGGAGCAACCTATCGGGGGATATTTGATGATTTATTTAGACAATCACCATTGGCACTTTTAAGTGGATTTGATGCCTCTGCTGTATTAAGACAATCTTGGTTTATAACAACGGACCCGACTAAAGCAAGACTAACTTTAGCAGCAACTTGGAGAATGATACAGGCAATGGTAAGTGGAAACAGGGCTAGGTATTTGTATGATGCAATCGTATCAGATCCTTATTATAATATGTTCCAAAAATCAGGATTAGAAATAATAGAACCTGACACAACATCTCAATTAACAGAATGGAAAAAAGCATTTGGAAGAAGCCCCGAAGATGTGAAAGAAAGAGAATTAACATCTTACTTTGATCCTGAAATAGAAGCTACGGGAGAAGAAGTCTTTGGAGGAGGGGGAGCTGTATTTGTTAAAATGTTCCCTGTGATAGGGCAGGTAGTTAAGATGTCAGAAAGAGGATATACTACCTTTCTTAATTTAGTTAGATTTGAAATAGCAAAAGCTCAATATTTGGCTGCCAAAAAAAGAGGCTATATTCACCCATACGATCCTGATTTAAGAAAACCTGTAGCAGATAGTGCAGAAAGAGCAGAGCAAATTGCTCAAGGTAATATAAGGGAAACATATAACGATCTGTATTTCGAACCTGAAGAACTAGGGTACACAAGGCTAGACGATATTGAAGTGGTTGCTATAAGTGATATAGCAAATATTGCAACAGGGGCAGGAAGATTAAATAAATTATATGAATTAGACGAAACCACAAACCAAGTAAAAGCAACATCTAAGCTTGTTAGGGCTTTGTCAACGATTTTTTGGTCTCCTAAATTAGTTGTTTCTAGATTTAAAATGGTATTGGGAGGTCCTTTATTTGAATTAAAATCTGATTGGTGGAGAGTTAAGGCAGACAGATTAGGAGTAGAAAGAACAAGCGAGGCTTTATCTGCTAATATCAGAACATATTTAAAAAGAACTAAATCAGGAAAACCTTATTGGGCAGGAATTGAAATGACAGGCACAGCATTTTTTGGAAATTCTAAATTAGCTAAGATATTAAAAGGTAGTAGATTTTATAACGGAGAAGGATTTGAAATAAGTATAGGAGGAAGTAAAAAAGTAATCACAATGCCTGACGTTGGAATAAGAATGATGTTGATTCCAAATTATATTTCAGCAGGATTAACTGCAACCGGATTATATTACGGAATACAAAAACATTTTGAAAATAATAATATAAATGGCAGTGTTGAGTTTAATCCAAACAGTTCTGACTTTGGTAAAGTTACAATTGGCAATACTAAATTCGATACACTTGGTGGCTACGCACAGGCAGTCAGGTTTCTTGCAAATATGTATTCAGGAAGAAAGGTATCTTCAGGAACTCAAAATGAAAGAGAAATGGAAAGGGGGGAAATTATAGAGAATTTTCTAAGAAGTAAAGGCTCCCCTCCTGTCGGAGCTTTATACAGTGCGTTTGTTAAAAAAGAAACTTTTACAGGGGAACCTTTTGAGTGGAATAAAGATTTATGGGAATTAATGATTTCCATGAATGTTCAAGATACTTATGAAATTTTTGCAAACTCTCTTCCCGAAGATGATGAAGGGCGACCTTTTTCTAGAATGGCAAAGAATATAGCTAAGTCAGTAGCAAGTAGCTTGGGAGCAGGAGCACAAACTTATGTAACAGCAGACGATATAATCAGAGGATATTTTGTAAATAAAGATGGAACTAGATATAGATATAGTGAAATGGAACCATACATTCAAGCAGTGGCTAAAACAGTTATACCTGAAACAAATGAAATATTTGGAGACCTTGCATCAAAAGAAAAAACTATAGATGAGATTATGGGGGTATGGGAAGAGGAAACAGAAGGTAGTAGCAGAGGAGATTTAAATGCACAGGAGGTAGCAAAAGCTAGGCTATACTTATTGCAAAGGATAGTTACTCAGGATAACGAAGGTTATTGGAGGATAGCAAATAGAGATGTTATTAAAAAAGGGACCGATCCCGAAACAGGTAAAATAAGCAGATCTTCTTTGGGATATGCTTTATTTCAAAAAGCTCTAGATATAACGCGTGAGTTTGAAGATGTAAAAAATGGAATGTATAATGCTTTATATGGAGTTAAGCCTGTAATCGTGGATGAAGATAAAGAATTAGAACCCAAGTTTATAGCAAAGCAAGAATACGTTGATGCTCAAAAAGCAGCTAGAAGCAGAGAGTTAGCTCCTGCAGGATTTGATCCTTATATACTAGACCCTTTGATGGAAGCATGGGAAAAGAAGTATGCTCCTAGATTATCTGAATTAAAAGATGAGGATGGTATTACTTTTACACACGAAGCTATTGCAGCTATTGAAAAGAATCCTAGTATTTTAAATAGATATGTTACAGAAGAATGGAAATATACTATGAGAAACATGAACCAAGCCCCAATTCCTATTGGTATTCTTTATGCGATAACAGATCTAGGGGTTAATGTTGATGGAACAAGAAGTGCTTACAGTAAGTTTGCTTGGGCGAAATGGGTACTCCCTCAAATACTTAGAGAAGAGCATATTAAAACACAAAACTTTGCTCCCTTCCGTAGTGGGATGCTTGACATACCGGTAGCAAAGGAACATGAGACAACACCTGAGCTGTTACAAAAGATGTTATACTATAATGTAATAATAAATCATGATGGTACAACAGGTAAGGGGTTGCCAAATGATTAATAATATAGTATTTTAAGTAATAAGGAGAATATTATGACAAATGAAAATCAAATAGAATTATTCCCTACTGAAGGGAGTAGTGCTAATAACGAAATTACAGAAGAGGTAGTGATAAATGACCTGACTGACCCAACAGCTCCGGCTGAAACTCCTGTAGAAACTACAGCCGAGCCTCAGGAAAGCAAGGAACAACCAACGGAACCACAGGAACCTCAACCTGCAGGGACAACGGAAACCCCTGTTGAGAAACCTGCATCACCTCCCAAGCCTGAGTGGACAGGACTAAATGCACAGCAAGAAAAAGATTATAAGCAGAGTCAAGAAAGATTAGCTTATTATGAAGAGCAACAGAGAATAAATGCTATAGATAATCAGGCTACTGAATACAAAAAACAATTAGAAGATCAGGGGTATATGCCTGAACAGGCACAACAGATTTCTGATATGCAAAAACAAAGTGTCAACAGAGATCATGAAATGCAACAGCATTACAATAACCAATTGAATCACATGAGAGGAAAGTTTGCTGCTGTTACAGAGTATGCCAAGCAATACGGAGTAGCTCCTGATGATCTTATGAAATTTGAAGATCCACAATCTATGGAAACATTTGCAAAAAAAGAAAAGAAAATTAAAGATCTAGAGAATGAACTTGCACAGTATAAAGACAAGCAAGTTCCTCCTCAGAGTTATGACAATAGTCAGGCAGAGCCATCTGCTTCAACGAGTGAGGACAGGTTACTCGATCTTTACAACCAAGGTGTTAGAAATTCTGACACTGAGGCTGCAGCGAGGAGGGCAACAGGTCTATAATTTTATCAACATTGTTGTAAATTAGGAGGTCTATAATGGCACAAAATGCAACAACAGGTAATCTAGAAAATGCGAGTAAGATAATTATTGCAGCAGCTAGATATACCGAGGAGCATAACGCTCCTGCTATGGCTTTAATTGAGAAGTTTAATCTTCCAAGAGGAGCAAAGCAAGTTACTGTCCCTAAAGTTGGGCAGATGCAAGTTAGCGACCTGACTGATGGAGTGGACATAGTTGACGAGCAAGAAATTGGAATGACCACTGTTGATTTAACAGCAGCAGAGGTAGGGGCTAAGGTTATACTTACCGACAAGCTTGTTCGTGAACAACAGAATAATGTTTTTTCCATTATAGGTAGGCAACTTGGAGATGCAATGGCAAGAAAGAAAGATACTGATGTACATTCTTTGTACTCTTCTCTTAACGGAGGTACTACTCTAGGAGCAGCTACTAAGTATATGAAGTCAAGTAATCTTCACGGAGCTATTACATACGCTAAAGCAAACAAATTTGGTAGTCAGATTTATATCTTACATCATCCAAATTCTATTGCTTACTTATCAAAAGAAGCAGCTACTGTAGCATCAGCAGTCACTAATGCGATTCCTGATGGTTGGTCAGCAGACTTACTTAAAAACTTTTGGAGTGGATTAAGACCTATGAATAACGTCCCAATCTTTGAAGATGGTAACTTAACAGTTGATTCTTCAGATGATGCAACAGGCGTTATAGCTGATAAATCTGCTATGGCAGTGCTATCTTCTGTGGAAACTAGAACAGAGAGACAGCGAGACATATCTTTGAGAGGGACAGAACTCGTTATTACTTCAGACTATGGGGTATTCGAGTTAGACGATACGAAAGGAGCAGGTCTCATCTTTGATGCTGCAGCAATAGCAACTAACGCTTAATAATTAAGGAGAGGACCAAATGGTAAATCATTACTTAGGACATAACAAGAAAAAATTAAGAGATCAGATCAATGAGCAGCGAAGGAATGTGGGGTTGAAAGGTTATGATGTTTCCTTATTGGAATCAACTCAATCTAAAACCACTTATTATAACCATATTCCCAAGTTTAATGTTGAGGGTGATTTGCAAAAACCTTGTGGAAGTGAGTATCCGAATTTACCAAGTGATCCTGAAACGCAAAGAAAGAAAGGTTTGATAGGGTTATTCCCTATACCTTGGGATAGCAGGTGTAAACTTGAAGCCAAGGGAGATAAGTGTGTCTGCAAACCTAAAGAAGAAAAGGTTGAGGAAGTTAAGAAGGATTTAAAAACTTCTTAACTCCTTTCTTTAGTATAAGTGTAACGATTGACCGAGCTTATACGATTTTAATAATCGGTTGGTCCTAGAGGCTTGTCCTCTAGCAGTAAATAGGAGAATATATTATGGCATTTCCGGCATTAATAAGTGGTGTGGCAGGGATGGAGAAGGCTACTACTTCAGCTAAGAAGAATAGAATCGGAGCTAGAATGATATTACCTGATGGACGAGAGTTTGTTTATGCAGTAGCAGGAGAAGCGATCACAGCAGGTAAGGTTACAATGCAACCTCAGACAGCTTCAGATCATATCAAAGACTTAGCAGTAGCAGCAGCAGTTTCATCAGGGGCTACACAAATAACTGTAACTAATGGTGGCTCAACAGCTATAACAGGTTCAGGTTCCTATGACGGCAGTAGTACAACAGTCGGTACTTATGAAGATGGTTATCTTTTTGTAAATGATGCAGCAGGTGAAGGTCAAATTTGGCAGATTAAAAATCACTCATCAGCATCTACAGGAGCAACAATAACTATCAACTTATACGACACTGACAAAGTTGCTACAGCTCTTACTACTTCCTCTGAAGTTGGGTTAATTAAAAACCCTCATAATTCAGTAGAAGTATGGGATGTTAATGACATTGATGGTATCGCAGCAGGTGTTCCTGCTTGTGATATTACATCAGGTTATTACTTTTGGAACCAAGTTAAGGGACCTGCAACAGTATTAACAAATGGTACTGTTGTGTTAGGTAAAAACGTTATGACAGGTTCTACTACTGATGGTTCTGTGGATGTTGTCGCTGATGACTCAAGTGCTGAGTTTATACTTGGTGGAGTTATGGGTGTTGCAGCTACAACAGAATACTCAGTTGTATGGCTTAACATAGGAGCCTAATCATAAATGTTAGGATCGGAGATTTATGACAGACGATTAATACTACCTGCAGGTGTTACTCTTTTAGGAGAGTACGGAGCAGGTAGTATTAAAGTTCTATCATTTAGGTTTTACGATTCTATAACAGAAAGAAGATCCATCTTGACAGACGTTCCCTATGCTCCGGCTGACCCTTATTCAGCTAACGCAATTGAAACTATGATAGGGGAAGCATACGAGTCTTGGGTTATTGAAGTAAGAGCCCAAGGGAAAAAGAAAGTAATGAACAGGGAACAGAAAAAAGAAGTTGGAAAGATTCTTGAAGAGATGAGAGTCAACAAGAATAAAAGAAAAGAAAGTACAAACAATAAAATTTATTACGAGGGGACCAATAATGACAGAAGAAAAAACAACAGAGAACTTAAACGGGAAAGTAGAAGTACCAAATGATTTAAACATTTTACCTTCTGATATATCAAGTGTATTACAGGAGAATGAATATTTTAAATTACTCTGTATAAATAAAGCTCAGGCTAGAGTTATAGAAACTTTACAAAACGCTTGTGAAGTTTTGAAAAGCGAAGTAAATAAATTAACAGAAGAAAAGGGAGTAAAAAATGCCAAAGGTAGGTAAGAAGAAATATCCCTATACCAAAAAAGGTAAGGCTGCAGCTAAAAAAGCTGCTAAGAGAACAGGTAAAAGGATGAAACGAGGGTATTAATGGCAGTTACTTATAGTAAAACATTAGAAGATTTAAGAAAAGCTATAGGAAGAAACCTTGGTAAGATGACAACGGGTACTACATCAGGTAGTGGTTCTACTACTACTGCTGTAGATGCTACGTTGTTTGGAGGTGATGACGAGTACATAGGATATTACATTCGTATCACTTCAGGAACTTATGATGGTACTACTAGGAGGATAACAGATTATACAGCCTCAACAGGTACCATGACCTTTGCTGCAGTAGGGGGAACAGTTGCAGGGAGCGTTACTTACGAACTATGGAATGATGGGTTTGATCCTGATAACATAGATGAGTATATTAACCAAGCCATTATGAAAATTAATGGAAGAGTTTATGACCCCGTAGAAGATATATCTTTAAGAGCAGACAAGATTAATTCTAGATTTGAAATACCCTCTACATTATCCATGATACAGGATGTATATTACAGAACAAAAATTACTGAAAAATCAATCCATAGTTGTAGTGCTACGTTTGATGAAAGAACTGACGGGGATATAACTCAGGCTATTGATACCGAAGAATATAAGAAAGTGAGTAGTTTAAAGCTGACAATGGCAGCAGGATTATCAGCCGGAGATTTTATTTCCGACTCAATATCTTCTGCTGATTTAAGCAAGTATGATTACCTAGAATTTTGGATTAAATCTACAGTAGCTACAAGTGCAGGTAATTTAAAAATACATTTAGATAATGCAACTGTTACATCAGATGGTAATGATTTAGAATCTTTGAATGTCCCTGCTTTAACAGCAGATATATGGAAGCATTGTAGAGTTTCACTAAACAATCCTGAAAAAGATACAGCAATTGTGTCTATAGGATTAGAATATGATAACGATTTAGGAGCTTGTACTGTTTACTTAGATGATATAAGGGCAGTAAAGAATGACACAGCTACTTGGACTAAACTTCCTAGACATCTATGGAGAATAGACAGGGAAGGGACAACGCAGGGAGCTAGTACTGCTGACTTAGTATTAACAGAGGACGGGAGAGCTAGTGTTGGGACTGCATTATTAAAACTAACAGGAGGAGATTCTCCTGCATTATTAAGTTCTGACTCGGACACAACAGAAGTACCTGAGTCTTATGTTATTTCCTATGCTACAGCGATTGCTTTACAGGCAGGATCTATAGGAACAAATCAGGACACTGATGCCTCTAGACAGGCAGCAGTATTTTGGTTAGCTCAGGCTGCAGAGGATAGGAATAGCTTACCTTTATTAAAAAACATTAGATTAGTAAGGTAATGGCGAATAAAAGTGTATCTGAAAATGAAATATATTTAAACGGAGTTTACTATCCTATAGCTAGACCCGTTCAGAGTGTACTGTCATCTCTTTATCCTCCAAAGGTAACTATAGGTGACACTACTAGAGACTCCCAATCAAGAGCTAGTGTAATATCATGGTCTGATTTTTCAGGAGGAATAGGTATCGAGAGAATGGAGGGGGCTACTGATGTAGACAGAGCATGGTGGAGTGATTTAAGTTTAAGGTACAAAAGGCATTTAGTCTTGGGTCCTGAAGCCACTCAGACAACCAATGATGATGCTACGGCAGCTAATTCCTTGGATATAATTCAGGAATTTGATGGAAACATATATGGAATATGGTCTGATAAAAAAGTTTATAAGTTTAATTCAGGGTATGCTTCAGCTTCAGATGCCTTTGGTAGCTCGTTAGACACGCTACCTGCTCCTGCAACAGATGCTTTGGAAATAAGAATGGGTGGTACTTTATACTTAGTTATAGCTCATTACGATTCTTCAGCAAGTGGATATACTTATACCTCTGATGCAATTAGTTTCACAGACAGTTCAAGGAGTACTAAATTCCTGTCTTGGTGGGATGAAAAATTATGGGGGATAAGTCATGAAGGGCAGTTATGGTATGCAACTACTATAGGAACTGAGGCTTTAGATGCCAAACTTCCCTTACCTGACGGATATGTAACTGATTTATTTGTAGCTAGAAATGCAAGTGGAGATCCAATTTTATACGCAATGACTAAGGTGGGGTTGTATGCTCATGATTTCGCTAACGGAAGGTGGGTTGAAACACAATTAGCCTTACCATTTCATAATGATAACGGGAAAGGATCCGTAAGATGGAGAGATTCTGTATATATTCCTGCAGGTTTAGGTATATACAAGTACATTAATGGCACTAACTCTGCTGTTATCTCTGTTGTCGGTCCTGACAGGGATCATGGCTTACCTGCAGACGAGAGAGGTTCTATTTCTAAATTGCTAGGTACTCATAATGATTTACTTGCATTTGTAGATGGAACCACTCCTGCAGGGATGGGAGATATGTTCCAATCTAGTCCTCAATCAGAGACTATTGCTGCATCTACAGGGTACAGCACTATACTTGGTTGGAATGAAACAGGATGGGAGGCTAAATGGGTAGCCTCAGATCAGGGGGAGAAGATTACAGCAGCTTATGTAGCTGATGTTGGGGGTGGGTTGGGTACCACGGATTCCTATAGATTATATTGGGGACACAAAGGATATATGTATTATATGCAATTGCATCCTGATATTATAAATCCAACACAAATTGAAACATTTAATTATGCTTCTTCAGGGACTCATTATACTCCTTGGTTTAGTGCTAATCAGGTTGAAGTAGATAAGTTAGCATTAAAACTTAAAGTAGAAACAGAAGGATGCTCTTCTGCTGAGACAGTAGCAGTAAGTTATGCTACAGATTATGGCACTACTTACACTTCATTAGGAAGTATAACGTCCAACGGGCTTACGACTTACACATTTGGCAGTAGTGCAGGAATTACATTTAGGTCTATTCAATTCAAATTAGTCTTAGCTAGAGGGAGTACCAATACAAATACTCCTGATATTATAAGCACAACATTTGAATACAGAAAGAAATTAGAAACTAAATTTGGTTGGCAGGTTAGTGTCAATATGAATAAAACTTATAAAGGAAAAACTCCTAAGGCTTTAAGATCGAATGTATTATCATCTATAGATACCAATACTTTACTAGAGTTTACTTTCAGAGATGACTCCGGTGGTACTAGGAATTATTATGTGGACATTATTAATGCTCAAGGATTAGAAAATACAGGGTATGATGAGAGAGGATCAACTCAGTTATTATTACAGGAACCATAATGGTTAGTCAGCAAAATATAGATTTTGAAAGTACACCTGAGCAATTAGTTTATGCTCAGTTAATAGAGTTTGGAAAAATTCCTGACGTAGATTTCACTTACCAATCCCAAAAACTAGGGGGTAGGCTTGAGAAGGGAGGGATGATTCTAGATTTCTTATTCTACAATCCACCTGATTTAGCTATAAATATACAGGGGGTTTATTGGCACTATGGTAAAGGATCATTCGTGAAACAAAACGATTTATTTATAAGGTCCCAACTTGCAGGGGAAGGTATCATGTTGATATTTATTGACGAAGATGACATAATGCAAGATGTAGAGTATTATACAAGAGAGGCTCTGCGATATAGGGATCACTCACAATTAGCGAGAGGTTAATATGGCAATAAAATTACAAGGGTACGTCTTTAAAGATGACGGGAGTGCTGTCAGTGGAGCAACAGTACAGGCTTACGACAGTGCTGATGATTCAACAGAGGGAACTGCTGTTACAACTAACTCTGCAGGACTGTGGACTTACGCAGACATATCTACAGATGGTTTATATGATATAAAAATTAGCAGTGGAGGCTCAGTAAGATGGAGAAAAGGAGCAGACAAAGCTACCTTTGAAGAACTCTATATAAGGAACGACACTGCAGCCACACAATCCCCTTTATATGTAGCCAATGCAACTAACAATGCAAGTGTGAAAGTATTAGATTTATCTAATAAAAATTCTACTAGAGCTGACGGAGATGAAATATATATGTCATTTAATTTGAATGACTCAGCAGGTAATCCACACGAAATGGCTCGTATAACAGCAGAAGCAGTAGATGTTACAGCAGGAGAAGAAGACGGGCAAATTAGATTTGGGGTTGCTGTTGACGGAACTATGACAGATGTCTTTACTATTAACTCTAGTGAATCAGCAGGAACAGATATGAATATAGATGTATCAGGAGATTTAACTCTTGATGCTGATGGAGGAGACATATTTTTTAAAGATGGTGGTACTACATTTGGTTCAGCTACTAACAATAGTGGTAACCTAATAATTAAATCAGGTACTACAACAGCTCTTACTTTTACAGGATCTAGTGTAGCTATAGCAGGAGATTTAACTATAACAGGTGATGATTTAGTTATGGGAACTAATACAAGTGGTCATGTTCTTGTAGCTGATGGCACAAACTATAACCCTGTAGCAGTTAGTGGCGATGTAACAATCGCTTCTAATGGAGCAGTTACGATTGCTAATGATGCTATAGATAGTCAACATTATGCTGATGGTTCTATAGATAATGCTCATCTTGCAGATGATGCTGTAGACTCAGATGAGTTAGCAGCAGGAGCAGTTGATACAGCACACATTGCAGATAACCAAGTAACCCTAGCTAAGATGGCAGGGTTGGCAAGAGGTAAAATTATATACGGAGATGCGAGTGGCGATCCTGCAGCATTGGCAGTAGGTTCTGCTAACTATGTTTTAACAAGCGATGGTACTGATATATCATGGGCAGCAGCAACAACAGGAGATATAACAGGAGTTACAGCAGGTAATGGATTATCAGGTGGTGGCACTTCGGGAGGAGTAACTCTTGCATTAGATTTGTCAGAGCTAACTGATACAGCAATAGCCAATGGAGATTACATAGTATTTACTGATACAACAGATAGTAATGCAACTGTAAAAGGCGACTTGGCAGATGTAGCAACATTGTTTGCAGGTACAGGATTAACAGCATCAAACTCTGTTATAGGAGTTGATGCAGCTCAAACACAGATAACTTCTGTAGGAACAATAGGTACAGGGGTTTGGCAAGGCACAGTAGTAGCAGCAGCTTATCTTCCTGATGCTTCTACATCAGCACAAGGGGTATCAGAACTTGCCACATCAGCAGAAGTAACTACAGGAACAGATACAGGAAGGACAGTAACTCCCGATGCTTTAGCAGGGAGTGTAGTATTTGGAACACGATATGTTCAATGTGTAGTATTTGATTTCGCTACCGATATAGCAGAGGGTAATGGAAAATTTTATTTCCATATACCGGCAGGATTAAATGGCATGGATTTAGTAGAGGTTCACTCTGAAGTAATAACAGCAGGGAATGGTTCTACTATAGATGTTCAGATACATAATGCAACTGATGGCTCAGATATGCTGTCAACTTCTTTAACTATAGATAACACAGAAACAGGGAGCGATACAGCAGCAACTGCAGCAGTTATTGATACAGGGGAAGATGATGTTGCAACAAATGATTTGATAAGAATAGATGTAGATGGCAATGGTGGAGATACCACTATAGCCAAAGGATTAATAGTAACACTAGGATTTAGGATACCATAAATATGGTAAATAAATTAATAGATAATAAGACTTGGAATGGAAGGAAGTCAGGAGCTAACCAAACTGAATTTCATGTAGGATGGGTTAACTACCTTGATGAGAATGATGATTGGCAGGAAATTGATTGCATAGTTACAAAAACTGACAGCGATTTTACTGTAACAAAAGCTCCTTTTAATTTCTCAGCTCCTCTATATTCTGACGGAGAAGCATTTTTTGAATCAGATAACAGATTTGATATAACAGATAAAACAAAGATTACTGCTGATGCTTATGGCTTGTATATTACTGCAAGGAATGTAACTAGAGTGGCAGGGGAATTGTTTGATATTAATGGAGATGGAAGATTAGATGCAGTTATATATAAACAGGCATACCCTAGCATAGATGCTGATTTAATTTACTATGTTAAGCATGGCAGGATGCCTAGATTAGAGAAGTTGGTAAGATTTAATTCAGCTATATCTGATGATACAGATATAGAATTTGGATTGAGATATACAGACACTCCTGCAATTACTCCTTCAACTTTAGATGATAGTAAGAACAGAGATGATGAAGCTACTGCTAACAGGACTAAACTTTCAGATGGAGAAGTCATAGCACAGGATAAAGGTTTTTATGTTAAACCATTTAGTGTCACACAAAATCGTGGAATTGGCATGAAAGAAATTAAAATATGGGATAGTACGGCAATAGACCTTAATGCAGGGACTACACGAAAGATTGAATCTGTCAGCACAGATATTAAATCTGATGGTAGTGGTAACTCAATACTAACCAAACATATTAAGGTAGCATTTTTTAGTGGTGTAACTTACCCTGTGTACACAGATACAACAACAACTGTTTACCCTGATCCTCATACAGAAAGCACAAGTGTTGATGGTCGTGTAATAACTTGGAATCAGGGTAATGATTGGGACACAGAGCATGACAGAACTTCAGGGAACTATGCTTATGATAATGCAAACGAAATACCTTTAGGAACATTTAGAAGTAATATGACTTCAAACAATATTTATCTGCAAAGGCACTTTTTTTTATTTGATACTAGTGGAATAGATGATGATGACGAGATAAGTGAAGCAACTTTATCTTTATATGCCAAATCACAAGAGGGTAATAGCACAGGAGCAGGTGATTCAGAAGTATCTGTAACAAGTTCTTCAATAGTGCAATCATCTCCTGCTTCTAACACTGCATTAGTTACAGGGGATTTCAATCAATGTGGTAGTGTAGATGACCCTGCTCAGGGAATAGATGCAGGAGAAAGGTTTGTCGTGTACGATTGGACAACAAGCCAATATAATGATGTTGACTTAAACTCTACAGGCATAGGATGGATTGCTAAAGATGGAATTACTAAATTGGGTATAAGAAATATGTTTGACATTACCGATGATGATAGTAGTGGAAATAAATATAATAATGGCATGGTGGTCTATAGTGCTGACGAATCAGGAACAAGCAAAGACCCTAAATTAACAGTAACTCATGCTGTTCCTGCAGTAACTTTTACACCTAGAGCAATTACAATGTTTTAACTTTAAGGAGGTTTCTATGAAGCCGAAGAAAGAAATCACAGAACATGATCTTGAAATTTTAGAACGGAATATCAACTCAACAAAATTGCAGTTGATAGATATTAAAAATCAATTCAATAAATCATTGGGTAGAGTGAAGGGTACTTTGTTATTGTACTTCATTATACTTGCAATAGGTTTAACAATAGGGTATATAATATGAGTATGAAAATAAAGAAACCAAATATAAAAAAAATCTTAAAAGCATTTGGAAAGGGTATCTTAAATACCTTCACTATGCTTACTATCAGTATTGGTTCTATACTAGCATTTAGTAGTTACATCAATCCTGTGCCATTCATAGCACAGCAATTTCCGGATCTTATACTAGGAAGTTATACTCTTGAATTGCTATTCAATGATGTCAAATGGTGGCAATCACTTGGTTATATAGCATGGTCTATATCAGGTGGAGTAATTGTATTTGGTTTAGCTATTCATATAAGAAGTATAGGTAGATTATGGAGGGGGATCAAAGCTACCCCTAAAGCAATAATAAATACTCCTGTAAATACATACAGGAAATTAAAAGCAGCAAGGGATTTTTTATTTGACAAAATAGAATACCTTAACTCTGAAAGCAAGAAGTGGAGAGTAGCATTTAACATAGCTAAAGTACCTTACACAATCCTTACTAAAGCAGGGTTCTCTCCTCAGATGGCTATATCTTTATTAGCTGTAGGAGGTACAGTGGGAAGTGGAATCGTGGTCAATGAAGTCTTAGCAGACAGAACATTTGAAGCAGGAGATGCAGGTTATTACAGTAGTAACAACCCCACAGGTAACATAAATATTCCTGATGAAACATTAGAACAGGCACTTAAACGACAGGACTCTGACAATACCCTAAGAATCATAGTCAAAACTGTCCCAATCCAAAGTGTGATTGTGGAGAACCTTAGTATAGGTACATCATACAATTCTTCGACCCTGCCAAGTTATGCTGCTAATACAGGTAATGCTTTGATAGTAGAAGGAACTAACTCATCTACTCTCAGTATTGTTACTTACCTAGAGGTAGGGGAATTAATATTTGAAGAGAACAGATGCGACAAGCTAATCCTAAGGGACATTGAAACGCATAGCATAGAGCTTATTGGCAACTCAGCAGATGGACTTTCGATAAGCCAAACAGTTGGAACAGGTAGGCAGAGAGCAATTATAGGTGGACACTTTCAATCCAAATCACTTCGTACTGAGTACGGACTATTTGATTTCTTCCATTTATCAGCAGACACGAATGGGAAGAACGGGAAGATAGGTAAGTTACATATAAAGAATGTTGTCAGTAAAGGTGGAGCCTGTTTACTTAACAGGATTAAAGCTGACACAGTTAAGATTCACAAGAATTATGTAGGGGCAGATTCTAATCTAGCAACAAAAGATTTAGTAGTAGAGGGGACAGTAAGTGCAGTTCATTGGTTAGCAGAAGATAATATTGAAATGCTCATTAGTCCACCGGCAGCACAGCCACTGAATAATAATTAATAGGGAATAATAATTTAACAAGGATCGATATGAAAAAGAAAAAGTTTCAGGTAGCTCTCAGTACAATCATCATAACAGCAGGGGTATCTTACCTCATGCAATATTGGTTAAGAGAATCAGGTATGCAGGATAGGGTCCTCAATACCTATGACACAATTAAAGATACCTTTAAAGGAGATAAAAAATGAAATGGATTGCAAGGATACGACCTCAGATATTCCTCTCTATTCTTATACTAGGGGCTATATCTTTATATGCTTTAAAAGTAGGGCATATTGAAGTGGCAACAGCCACTATAGGTGGGCTGATTGCTTTGGGTATGAAAGTTTTAGAAGCAGATTAAATTAAAGGAGGGACCAATGAAAACTTTTGCTATGGCATTAAAGCTTGTAAGAAGTTACAGTGCGACTATCGTATTGGCATACGAATTACTTGTCATGATAGAAGAAACCGGTAGGGATAAAAGAATATCCCCTAAGGAAAGATCTATGCTGATGAAGAAATTTTGGGAGATAGTTAACTCTGTTAAAACTCATATGAAATAAGAATAGCCCTAGGGAATATAGAAATTGAGGTTTCAATTGAACTCTTAGACATAAGAATTTTTTAACCTAGGGCTACGAATAAGTATATATCAAGTCAAATCATTAATCAACCATTTCAGATATGGTGATTATGGTCCTAGAATTATTGTCTTTCTTTTCCTCTTTAAAGAACTCAGCCTCAATCTTAGCTAGATGAGGGGCATCATCTAATACAATACCACTGTCAACTATTCCATCTAGTGTAGACTTCATTCCAAAGATAAGATTATCCAAATCAATTGGCTTCCAATGATAGAACTCATAGCTTATCATTACTCTCTCAGGAATTGTCTTCACACCCCTACCTTGCATAAGCTCTAGTATTAGCAGCTTGGCTTCTTCTCTTCTCTGTCTATTTATTTTCCTTACAGTTCTCCAATGGGCTCTAGAATTGCCCCTGATTTCTTTTGGAGGAACCTCCGGTAAAGTTAGGGAATATTTTTTCATTGTATAATTTTAACACATATTTTCTTACATAGGTTAATGTAAACGACTTAGCTTTAGTGGTAAGATCTTTTGCATACCCGAAACCATAAGTGCTTTCTGAATAAGCTTTATCTAATTTCCTCTCAACTAAGTACCTGATCTTTGGTCTTATCTTTCTGTAATCAGCCTTCTCTTGCAGGGTGATGTCTTTCTTGTCAGCATGGTATCTTCTTACTCTACGAGCCATGCTTGTTATGAAATACCCTTTGGATTTGTAAGCATAGGTCCCTACCTTAACCCATTTTCCATCAACGAACTTCTCATATGAAGTCCCTCTATGAGAGGGGATAGCCATGTCTATGTTTCTATTATCATTCCATACAAAGTTCTTTGCGTTGGGTGTTCTTGCTTCAAACCAAACAGTTTCATTTGGCTTTAAAGGGGGTGTTTCCTCGCTTTCAGGGAGAAGTCTTCTAGGTTTCTTGACTCTGTTTTTCAGGAATATAAAGTCAGATCTTTGTTTAGCCATACCAACAGCAATGGCTACCTTCTTACCCGATACCTTGCTTATCATTTCAAACTTCAAAAGGATATTTCTTATAGGGGCATCTCCAATATTTTTAACTGTCCCTGTAACTATCTTCTGTTTACCACTAGGTATCTTTTCTAAGATGGTTTCTCTTGTCGTCTTTGTTTCTACGTCATGCAACCAAAGGTTTGTCATGTCAGCCCACAACGCATCCCCTGAGATCTTGATTATATTGTCTCCCTTCTTGTCCTTCAGCCTAGGAATAGCTTGTTTAAGATATTGCTTTGTAGCCCTGTGGTCCTTGGTTGTAAGCTTACCCCATGTACGAAACCCTTCTGTCTCAAGGTACCTCATCCCCTCTTCCTCTATCCCTTTCCTTATCACAGTTCCTACAAAGTCCTGTATGTCCTTTACTGTAGGAAAGTTTAGTAAAGGTTTCTTATTCTTTTTGTATTTAAGTATAACGCTGTTATCGTTCCTTGGATTTCTCGGCATTCTTTCTCCTTTGTTCTTCTACTTCTTGTTTATGAATTACTTCTAGTCTCTTGGTGTGGATCTTGTAAACATAATCTACCCATTGTTTAACAGTCATTTGTTTCATTCATCTCCCTCTATGGAAAGAATATGCTTTTTTATTTCTTCTTGTTTTTTC
>Ga0208919_1000229_pt1 | contig 41027 bp, 68 predicted proteins | sample 4_EtaG_FD_184076 | JGI IMG/M metagenome (GOLD analysis project Ga0208919, IMG submission 184076) | Marine viral communities from the Subarctic Pacific Ocean - 4_ETSP_OMZ_AT15127 metaG (SPAdes) (version 3) | ecosystem: Environmental > Aquatic > Marine > Oceanic | place: Pacific Ocean | collected... | reverse complement strand
CTAATTCAGCAATGAGTTGGGACGCAACAGGTAATTATTTTGTAGCTGGATATTGCAATGTTACTGCCGCTATTGATGGTGTAGATTTTAAATTTTCAAGCGGAAACATAGATAGCGGTGTAATTAAAATGTATGGATTAAGTAAATCATGAGTATAATTAAATTAAATAACAGAGCAGTAAAAGATGCAACAGCATTTGGTAGCATAACAGGACTTGGTAATTTAGTTTTTATATCAAGGTCAACAGCTAGCTCATCATCAAGTTTAAGCATTACATCAGGTCTTACTAGCACTCATAAAGAATATATATTTGTTTTCAATAATTTACACCCAGCTTCAAATTCTAATTTACAATTCCAAACATCTACAAATGGTGGAAGTAGTTATGGTGTAACTGCTACAACAACATTTTTTTATGCCTCACACCAAGAAAATGATGGAGAAGCTATTGTAACTTATAATACAGGTAGAGACCACGCACAATCAACCGACTTTATTTATCTTACAGGAGATAATATGGAAGCTAGTGCTTCTGATGCTTCGGTGTCAGGTTACTTACATTTATTTGAACCATCATCTACTACATTCGTAAAACATTATATATCTAACACAGACCACGTTGCTGATGGACCATATCAACAAAACAATTATAGTGCTGGATATTTCAATACTACAAGTGCAATTAATGCTATACAATTTAAACTAACAACAGGAAATATAGATTCAGGCACGATAGATATGTATGGAGTTCTATAAATAATTATGATACTAACACAAACACAAGGAGAACAATATGCCAAGATATAAAATGGTAAATGGTGAGAGAGTTCAACTCACAGCAGAAGAAGAAGCAGCAAGAGACGCAGAAGAAGCGGCTTGGGAAGCTGGTGCAAAAGATAGAGCTATGGCTAATCTTAGAACAAAAAGAAATAATTTGTTAAAAGAAACTGACTACTATGCTTTATCTGATGTTACAATGACTGATGCGATGACAACTTACAGACAGGAGTTGAGAGACTTGCCTGGTACTGTGGCTGATGACGCAACAGCTGCTGATGTTGATGCTGTTACCTTTCCAACAAAACCCTAGTCATTAATATCAATATCAATAGAAGTTAATATCTGATAGTAAAATCAGATGAAGTTTATTTTGATTTTAAATATTTGTTCAGCTGTACATCTTAATTGCTTACCAGCAATTTATGATAGTTTTGTCTTTAATTCTTGGAAAGAATGTGCTAACGCAGGTTATCAACGATCTATTGAAGAGATAAATAAAATAGATAGTGGTATAGTAAATAGAAATAAAGTGTTAGTAAATTTTAAATGCGAAGAGGTTAAAGAATCATAGGAGTAATTATGGATAAATTTTTTAAAACTTTAGTAGAAGAAATAAAAATATTTTGGAAAGATTTAAAAGATGGTTGGAAAAAGAAAACAAAAAAAATCTTCTGTCAGTGCAAAAGAGATTAAAGAGTACGCAGAAAAAAACAACAGCGTTAGAATTTCTTATCATGAGAAAGTCTGTGCTGAACGTATGAAAACTTTATTCAAAGCCATAGATGAGATGCGTAAAGATATAAAAGATTTACGTGCTGACATGAACAAAGGTAAAGGTGCAGTTGCTTTCTTTGTTGTTCTTGGTGGACTTGTAGCTACGTTATTAGGCTACTTTAAATGGAATGGCTAAGCGTAGTAAAACAGCTTCAACTGGACTATATAATGAACTCATCGCACAAGCTAAATTTGCATCAGACCCTGATAAAATTGTATTCGTACCAGCCATGGGTATTGGTCCCATAGATATGGTTATATTAGATATTAACACAGGTAAATATCAAGCCTACGATGTAAAGACTGCAAACTATAGAAAATCTGACTATACACCTAAAGATAGGTATGTTAGAAAGGCAGGATCATTGATAAATAGAGGATTGACAGAACTGCAAAAAAAATTAAAAGTCAAAATATATTATAACAAATGAAACTTACAGCTAACATAACTCTTGATGAACTAACCAAGTCGCAAGTTGCAGAACGTAAGGGTATCAACAACAACCCTAATCCTCAACAGATTGAAAATTTAAAAGCACTAGCAGTAAATATATTACAACCAGTTAGATCACACTTTGACAAACCTTTAATTATATCTAGTGGATTTCGTACAGCTCAACTTTGCACAGAAATAGGAAGCAGTATTACCAGTCAGCACGTTGCAGACGAAGGAGCTGCGGCAGCAGACTTTGAAATACCTGGTGTAGATAATAGAGAACTAGCTCTTTGGATTAAATCAGATTTAGAATTTGACCAATTAATTTTAGAATTTTATAAAGATAATGAACCTACGTCAGGCTGGATACATTGTTCGTATTCGACTAACAGTAATAGAAATCAATCATTGAGAGCTATGAGAGAAGAAGGCAAGGTAATTTATAAACCTTGGTTAGAATAATATGTGGTTTAACGTATTAGGTATGGGAATTAAAACAGCTGCTAAACTGTATTCTGATAAACAAAAAACAAAAGAAGCCTTGTCAGAAGCTAGACTACTTCATGCAGAGAAGATGAGGAGGGGTGAGATAGAATATAAAGGTAAAGTATTCGAGCATCAGAAGGGAGACTGGAAAGATGAGTTCGTACTTATCGTACTCTCCACCCCCATCTTCATGTTAGCCTACTCTGTGTTTGCAGACGATCCTGAAATAGAAAAAAAGATGGATATTTTTTTTGAGAAACTTCAATCAATGCCTTGGTGGCTAGTTGGTTTGTGGGTCAGTGTTGTTGCAGCAATCTATGGTATTAAAGCCAGTGAAATAAAAAACTTTAGCAAATGAGTAATCAAATAACAAAAATGTTTTCTCAAGCCTTTGGTATAGAGGTAAGATTGAAAGCACAACAAGGATATGGCAAAAAGAAAAATAAGTTTAGAAAAATTACCACACGAAAGAATACCAAAAAAAACCAGTCTAGGTAGACGACCCAAAATGTCATCTATGAACAAGCATAAGAAACGTACTTGGAAAGCCTACAACTCGCAAGGACATTAATGAAACCCATAATGATAACCCTGTTATACTTGACTTTTGGTGGTGATATAAAGCAAGATACCTTTGAGATATTTACAAGCTGTAGTAGTTGGTTTAATACTAATGTAGTAGTGCATGAAAAAAAGAAAAAGACATTTATGTCAAATCATTATTACCACACTTACAAAGGTAAGAAAGTTATAGGTTATATTTGCGGAGGAGAAGAACCACAATGAAAGTAAATGAAAATTCTGTTATAAGTTTACCTATTCGTAATCTTTTATTTTTATGTGGTGCTGTGGCTGCAGGAATTTTTGCTTACACCGAGATAACAGCAAGACTAACTAGTTTGGAGACTAGCAGAGAATTACATCAAGCTGATCTTTTAAAAAAGTCAGAGCAATTACCTACTGACCAGGAACAATTTATGTTATTAGAACATATAGCAGGACAAGTAGAAAATATACAAAAAGAAATGGAGACGATGAGAAATAATAATGTCAACATAAACTATGCTATGAAAGATATTGAAAAAATTAAAGATAGTCTTGAACAGCTCAAAGATAAAGTAAGAAAGAATGGTAATCATTAATGGAAGCTGTTATTGCATTACTCATGTTTTTAGGTGAACCTGCTGTGTTAAAAGAACATACGCTTATGCCTAACGTATCTAAATGTTTGGAAAAAAAAAGAATTGCAGCTAGAAATAGTGGTGCAAGAGTAAGTTATGTTTGCAGTAAAGTAAAAGCAGAAGTAAAAGATGGTAAGATTATAAGAATTTCAAAGGATGATTAGTTATGGCTATAACGTATAGAGGTGAAAAATTTTCAGGGTACAACAAACCTAAGAATGATAGAACAAAAACAAAGAAGTTTGCGGTTCTTGCAAAGTCAGGTAGTAGAGTTAAACTGATTCGATACGGAGACGCAAACATGGCTATTCGTAAATCAAATCCCAAAGCTCGTAAATCTTTCAGAGCTAGACATCGTTGTGCTACAGCAACAAACAAGCTTACTGCTCGTTATTGGTCTTGCAAAAAATGGTAAAGAAAAAAACTTGGTCACGTAAGAATATAACTATAGTCTGTGGGTATTGTCTTATGTGCAAAAGACAACTCTTGAGTAATGAAGGAGGATGGATTATAAATGCAGAGAAGAAGTATTTTTGTCATCATTATAATCGTGGTGAAAGTTGCTTCGATAAATATATAAATATAGGAGATAAAAATGTACGGAAAGAAAATGAAGAAGCCTATGGCTAAAAAAGCTAAGAAGAAAAAAAACAAGAAGAAGAAATAATGCCAAAGAAAACAGGTAAAAAAAAATATACTGCAAAGCAGATGAAGATAGCTCGTGTAGCTTTTCCAAGAGATAGAATTACAAGAGCAGACTTTGTAGCATTAAAAAAAGGTAGAAAAAAAACATGACAACTAAATCAGTTAAAGCACCAAGAGGTTTTCATTGGATGAAAAAAGGTAGTTCATTTAAATTAATGAAAGGTGCATACAAACCACACAAAGGAGCTGTAAAGATGGCAAAGTTTACAGTACAGAAAAGACATGGCTAAACTTTGTGCTAAAGGTAAAGCTGCTGCTAAACGTAAATTTAAAGTATATCCATCAGCGTATGCCAATATGTACGCTGCTGGTGTATGTAGTGGTAGAATAAAACCTAAAAGAAAAAAGAAAAGATAATGTCAAAAGGTTTGCGATCATGGGTCAGAGCTAACTGGGTAGATATTGCTAACCCAAAGAAAGGTGGTGGCTTTCCTAAATGTGGTCGTAGTAAAGGTGAAAAAAGAAGAAACTATCCTAAATGTGTACCTTTATCTAAAGCAAGAGCCATGTCGCCAAGTCAAAGACGAGCTGCTGTATCAAGAAAAAAATCTGCTGAAAGAAGAAGTCGTAAAGGTAAAAGACCTAACTACGCAAGGACTTAACTAATTCCTTTTTAATTTTTTCATAGTCTTGCCAAACTAATTCTAAAGGTTTCCATATACCAACTTGCTTTACTTTCTGCCTTCTATGATGAATGACAGTTGAGTGATCAAAATTAAAAAACATTCCTAGCTTTGGTGTTGATATATTAAAATGTTCCAGGCAATAATTTATAATAACACTTCTCGGCTTTACAATATAAGCTAACCTTCTTCTACTATAAACTTCTTGAGGACTAATACAAAAATGATTAGCTACAACTCTAACAATATTACTAAATGTTTCATAGCCAACAGGATGTTTATCATCTACTCTTTTTTTTATTTGTTCACGATCATCTTTCATCTTCATTCTATCTGCTAGTTGTTGGCTTTTAAAAACAAGATGAGCTTCTGCCATACGATAGCCATTTTTAAATCCTGTTCTGTATATCTGTAGTTCTCTTGGTGATAGTTCTCTATACATGATAGCTTTCATGCCTAGCTTAATTTGTTTTTTTTTCTTATCTATTATTTCAAAGTGCATAGCTTCCCTTAGTTGTTCTCACAACTCTTTGTTGTTTTTTATTTTATAAGAGCTAAGCTCTCATTAGTTTGTCTGTAAGATCAGCAACTTTCAAATGAAGATTATAACTTTCAACCTTCAACTTGTTAGCTTTCTGCAAATGTCTGACATACAATTCACTTTTCTTTCTTTGCAAGTCCTTCGTCTTTTGCAGGTTCTTCTTGATCTCTACCATTTGGTTCTCGACCATTTTCCTCCTTCACTTTTGTAAAGTCAAATTTAATATTATTAACTTTTACTTCTACAAACTCACCTTTACTCTGTGGGTCAGCAGCCTTCTCAACGTCATCAAACTTTTCTATATAAGTAAAGTTTGCTTCGCCATTTCGGTATCTTATATACTTTTTTTCCGTTTTGTCAATCATAGTCTCTTTCGATTGCCATTTCTATATAATGGATAGCCTTTTGCAAGTCTTGTTTTTTTCCTCGTTTTGAATGCCTACATAAATATTTAATAGCATTGCCTTCGGCAAACGGAATGTTGTTCTTGTTTATAAATTCTGCTGGTTGAATAGGCATGGAATAATGATCACCGCCTATTTGTTTTTTATATACATCATCAGTCATAATTTAGAGCCACGAGACAGAGAAAAACAACTCGAAAGGAAGCCAAGGGGATGGCTAAAACTCCGTCTCGTAGCGATTGAGCTAAGCTCTTTTATCTTCTACCATAAGTTCCAGTTCTTTGAAAAGGTTTTTTATTATACCCACCAAATTGCTGTGGCTTACCCCCACTACCTGATTGTGATGTATTACTATCGCTTGGTGTAAGTACAACATTCAATCCACCTGTAGGTGTTCCATCTTCTTGCGTATCATCAAACGCTGCTTGATTATACCAAGTGTTTCCTATCTTAGCTCCTATTCTCCAAGTCTTACCTGGTGGCGACTTAGGATTAATAGGTGCAACAAAGCTAGGTCTGTTATCACCTGGCTGTTTGTCTTGATTAGGTATAAGTTTTATATATATCTTATCCATTATATTTTCTCCTGTTTAGTTATTAAGTTCATCCTAGATTTGAAAGCATTGTCTAGCAATTTAAAATCTCTTGGATGATTTTTTTGTGTCTCAACAAATGTAGGTCTATACACATGATAACGAAGATGATTTAATCTTGTTTCATGTGGAGCTTTCTTTAACTCCTCTACGATTTGTTTGACGGGTACACCCTTTGTACTTAGGGTGTCTTTAGCTTCCTTGGTGGTTGGTATACCTAAAGATTCTAACTCTTCGAGGGAGGTAATGTCTTTATCCAACACACCAAGAAAACTTAAAGCTCGTGAAATAGAGAAACTTTCTGCCATAGGCAAAGCACCTTGTATGTAGCTGCCGTTTCTCTTTTTAAATTGTTTATAATGTCCTGTAGCTAACACTCGTTCAGGATCATAAGCGATGATCTTGCACTTAGCAATGTAATAATCTTCTTGTTCCATAACTGATACATCAAACCCAAGTTGATCACCAAAGACTTGTCTAAAATATTTTATCTTGCTCCACAAAGAAACAGTTGTCTGACCTGTTGTAAGGTTTTTATATACTCCGTCTCTTCTGCATAACTCATTTACTCTATCTATTTTATCTTTCATTTACAAACCCCTTTCTTCTTAAAAATTTAGCTTTGTCTACCACTCTATATGCTAGTTTATTGATAGGTTCTTGGTATTCACTAGCTCTTGTATTGCTTATGATAGCCGTTGAACAACCTATAGAATTTAATCTTTTGATAGATTCTTTTGAGTCTTGTTTTTTTTTTAATTTATCTTTATCAATCAAAAGTTTTTCAATTAAAACTTCTATATGTTTTAAACAATGAACAGTTCCTTTTTCTTTTAATGTAGAAGAAACTACTTTTAAAAGATTTATTTTATTTTTTACATGATATAATTTTATATCAATTATCTTACTCACATTACCCCCATAGTTGTCTTATTACATCTAGTTGATCTGCACTAGCATCTTTCATAGTCCAATGTGATAGATCAGGTTTCTCTACAAGACCTGCCATCAACACTGGGTCGCCATTACTTACTTCAAGTAATCTCTGTATAGTCATAGCTTTCTGCACCATTTCGCTATAACAATATTCTAAATGATCATCCCACAAAGCTGGGTGTTCATTGTCAAAAATAATATAATCTTTTTCATTTACATAAAACAAGAAAGGTTGTTTCTCTGTAGCTAATCTATAAAAGGCTACTTGGTTTATGTTAATAGGATCAGGTTCAGTAGGTAGTTTTTGTGTATAAATTTTTATATTATCTAAATCTAATCCTCTTGCACTAGGTGGTTTTGATTTTTGTTCTGCAAATAATTTATCTGACTCCCAATCTATACGACCCAATATGTCTATACCTAAACCTTGTGGAGACATTGATACATATCTTTCACACATCAAAGATTTGCTGCCAAATATTTCTTTAACTACTTTTAATACATTCTTAATGGTGTCGTGTAATTTATCAACAACCATATCTTTAATCTTATCATCTCTTTGATCGTAGCTTTCTTTTTTATAAAGATCATACTCGTAATTAAATATAGTATTGTAATCTCTATTTTTTATTTCTTCTCTTTCTGCACCTTTAAATACATACTTACCAATTAATCTTTGTGCTACGTTGCCTGACACTGAACCATAACCTAGTTTAAAGTTTTTCTTGTCAGCTCTTCTACGTTTCTGATCTCTAACAAAGTAATCCACAATCCACATACCAATAGGTTTCATCTTGCTTAACTGCGTAAAGCTAAAGTGATCTTGACCTAGACCGCCATTTGTTTTTTCGTATAGTTTTTTTAAATCCATTGTTTTCTTTCTATATATACCTAGTTTTCCACTATGTCTATACCTAAATAACCCTTGATTGTGCATAACTTTTTTGGTAATAGAACCTATCAACAGAAAGGATTTATGAAACTAAAAGACTACATGAAAAAGAATAAGCTCAGTTGTTCAGAGATGGCTAGGCAATGTGGCATACATAATATCAATCCAGCAACAAATGTATGGCGTTATTCTTGGGGTCAAAGAATACCTCGTAAAGAAGAGATGAAGAAGATTTACTTTGGCACAAAAAAACAGGTACAACCCAATGACTTCTATGACTTTGTTGAATAAAGATAAAAGAGTAAAAGTTTTATGGATTGATATTGTATCTAATCCTGAATGGGTCGATAGCGAAAAGGTTAAAAAGCAAAGCTATTCTAAATGTGAAAGCATTGGTTATCTTTTACACAAAGATAAGGAGAAAGTTATTATTTATCCTTGTCATTCTTTTGATGAAGATGGTGAGATGGAAATAGGAAACTATACAATCTTTCCAAGATGTGTCGTAAAAAAGATTGAGGTAATAAAATGAGGATAATTACTATCTTATTTGTGGCAGTGATGCTTACCCAATGTAGTGCTATGGAGAAGAAAGTAGACAAATGGTATTGGGATCCAGTTAAAGGTATGTTTAGAATAACTTTTGGTCAGATAAAATAATGACTTACGAAGGTATATTTGATGACGTAAAATTACACGATGAGATCAAAAAACTAAAGCAACTCATCAAAGAAAAAAACAGCTACATAAGATTACAAGATAAAGAAATAGATACATTAAAAGGACAAATTGATTTGAGAGATTTAGAGATTGAGATGTTAAAGAAAAAATGAATTATAACCCACTACCAATTTTCTGCACTATTAAACCTAGTTCTATTAATGGTCTAGGTTTGTTTGCTACAAAAGAAATAAAAAAAGATACTGAGCTAGGTATCTCACACATTGAGGTTGATGATATACTTTATCGTACACCTCTAGGTGGTTTTATAAATCATTCTGAACAATCTAATTGTGTAAGAGTAAAGGTCAATAATAAATGGTATTTAAAAACAACGAAAGATATTATGAATGATGAAGAATTAACACTAACTTATAGTTTATATAAACCTAATGGCTAGATGGACTTATGCTTTCAGCAATGGATTGTATAACGATTGGCATAGACAATATGAAGGTATAGCTATGATAGATGTAGATAGTATTGAGTGCTGTCCTGATTGCTATGAACCTCTTGCTATCCTTGAGACTTGCTACGATCGGGGTCAGAAATACAAAGCTACAACGCTAGTAAAGACCCTCTCAGACCGCCTTAGAGTACCTGGTTTTTTAGTTTTCTATAAGAAGGTAGGTCAGGGTAGCTTAGCTTTCAGGATCAAGCGTCTCCATGTCTCTAATAGCGATTATGAGTATATGAATGAGGATGAATGGGTGCGTGAACTATACCAATTACAAGAGGATCATAAGGACTGTTGTAAATATGCAACACCCCACAACATATAGTTATGGATCGAAAATACACACCACATATACGCATACCCTTTTCCATCTTTGCCAATCCTAAATATAAACAAATTCCTGACACATTTAAGCCACATTGTTTATTGCTGCTGATGTGCTTACTGAAGTTTGTTAATAATAAGACAGGCAAGTGCTATCCAAGACGTGAGACGATAGGTGAAATGTCAGGGTTATCTTATAGCACCATATATAGAGCTACAATTCATTTAAAAAACGCCAAGATTATACAGATTAAGAGATTTCCTTCAACACTTTTATACACAATAGACCCTGATTTTATTTATGGTGTTCGGTCTAATAGAACTGTGAGTGGTCTGTCTGACCGATCTGATATGTCTGCTAGACAGGTATTAATAGAACATAACACTAAAGAACTATCTTTTATAACTAAGATAGTGAAGAGAGTAGTAGAAGATGGAGGGGATCAATCTAAAATAATTAGTACACTAGCTACCCTACCTGCCGATACTTTAAGAAAAGCTATTAAAGAGAAAGACAATATATTCTATGCGAAGTTGGCATTAGAAGAAAATTTAAGAATGAATACGAAGCTCGTAGATATACCTATAGGTATTGTTGATAAGGTAAGAAAGAAAACTAATTACTTCTATAAAAAGAAAGTCCACGAAAACAAGGAAAAACATGGTAGGGAAACCAAGACAAAAAGTTTTCTGTCAAGGTATGACAAGAGCAAGTCAAAGGATAGATAAACCTCGTCAATGTAGAATGAAGGGTTATCCTCTTGCTAATGGTACGTATAAGTGTAAATATCATGGCTACCAAAATGTTTTAGGTTTTAAGAATACAAATTATACAGATGACACAAGAATCAAACAACTCTCCAAGCTCTACCAATTCAGAGACAAAACCCATGAAGAAGTCAGCAGCTACTACTACAAAGAAGTCAAGCCAAGAATTACAAATCAAGAACGATCTAAGTATTATAGAAAGCAATCTTATCGAAGGTTTAACTCTAACAGAAATACTAAAGGACAAGAAGCTCAACCCCTCACGTATCAGCTTGATGAAGTTTTACGCTATCTTAAAAAAAAATCCCGACTTAAATAGTAGGGTATCAGAAGCTAGGAAGATTGGTATTCAGACTTTGATTGATAAGTTGCTGCAAGTCTTTAATCATCAAGAAGTAGAAAACCCAAACCAAATCTTATGGATCAGAGAAAAAACTAGGTTCATTCAGTATCTTGCTGGTAAGCTCACAGATTTATATTCAGATAACAAACCTATCAAACAGAATATAGATCAACGTATGACTATAACATGGGAAGATACCCCTGATCTTATTGATGTAAGTACAGCCGAAACTGTACTTACACCACCAAAGGAATAGTTAAACTTTGAAACTATTTAATTTAATTTTCTTTTTATAATCACCTGAAGTCATTTCAGCTTTATCAAGATCAAGATTAATTTGTATATTTAAACCATTTAACCCTGCGTCTCTTGTTGGATATTCAGCATTCATATCTATGGGTATGTCAAAACCACATTTTTTTTTATCACTGTGCATATAAAAAAAAGTGTCATCACTCCATAAGATATGATTTAATATATCAACCTTATCTTCCAATGTAGATTTCTTTAAAAAATCTATTACTCTTTTGTTCATCGTTCCCCTTTGTTTGTTTGTTTTTATAATGAGTATATATAACACCTTGCACACTCAATATATTTAGTATTGTTAGCTTAGCTAACTCCTCTAAATTATCTTTACCACTTGCTATCAAAGTATTTTGATAAGTGTCTTTGTAATTTTTCATCGTCTTTTCTTTTTTTATCTTTGTACCATTGCCAACCCATGACAACAACAAAAGTAATTATAATTAATATTAATTGCTTTTCACTTGACATATTTTAACCTATTAAATTTATGTTTAATAAATTCTTTTAACTCTTTAAAAGTTTGTTCAATATCTGATTTACTAAACGTGCTTTGATCGTAATCAGCTTTTAAAACACGCATTTGAAAATCAGTATAAAACATAACTTCTTTTTTTAATTGTTTTATCTGCTTCTCGCTACTCATCTGACACCTCACTTCCACCACCTAAGCAGTATGTACATTCAACTCTTGAATGAACATCATCATAGGTAGATGATAAATTATAATATCCTTTACCCTCACACCATTCGCAGATTAATTGTTTATTGCTACTCATTTTAATTCTCCCTGTTTATTATCAACATAAAACTGTATTTCATCATATATAACAGTATTACAATAATCAGATAAATCTAAACTATTTAATGTTATTGTTTCACCATTAGGGTCTGTAAGGTTTATTCTTACACTTTCCCATTCCCATTTATTATTTTTCTTCTCGCTACTCATTTATCCCCCTTTATTGTGTTTAGCTCTCGTTGTTCTTTAGCTGCCTTATCAGATTGTTCTTCAACAAGATCCATACTTGATTTGATACCTGATAAATTCTTTTCATTAATAAACTTTATAACCTTATCCGAGAGAATTGTACTATCTCTAAATGGATTAAGAGCTGACCAATTATCTTGAGGATCGTTGTTGGATAAATCAACTCCACCTTGATTAAACGTCTTACATTTTTTATCGTTCATATAGTCAATGAACCATTGAGATAGTTTATTTGTCATTTTCCCCCTCCTTAACTATTTTATATTTTATTTTTGAATAATAATATCTAAATTTACTTGGTTTAGATTTTATATATTCATTTAAAGCTAATTGACATTGTCTTTTAGCTTCATAGTCGTTCTTACCTATTCCAAAAACCCTTGGAATGTTGTTTTCGTCTATTGCATTATATTTAATCATCTTCCCCCCTCGTTGTTTGGTAGTTGTAGCATAAACTTTATGCCGAATAAGATCATAATACTAAGACCAATCCATGTGTGAATATGTATAGCTATGATTAATCCTAAGAACATTATTGCAAAGCATAGTCCGAAGTATATTGCTTGTATCATTTTTTCCCCTTGTTTGTTTTTATATTTATTTTAACCATTTTGGTTTTATTGTCAATTAAATATATTCTCTAAAATCAGGTGCAATTATTCCATAACCACCCCAATCTTTATGAATATTCTTATCTTTACTGAATTGATCACATAATTTAAGAGCATAACCCCTAGGATCTCCATTAAAAAAGACTTCATTGGTGTTTAAAATTTTTTTAACTTTGTCAATTATTTTACTAGTATCACTCTCAATATTTTCAGTAATACCATTACAATAATCTTCTGCTAATCTATGAGCTTTATTCTCTAATCTAAATAGTTGTTTGCATAGTTTAACACTGTCAATATTCAGGTTAAAAATAGCTTTTAGATTGTCGCCATGCTTTTGTATTTTATTATGCATTATTTGTTTTTTGTTCATTGTTTTTTCCTCTCATTGTTTCCCCATTCTATAACATCTCTTTTTTTACAATCATCTTGATCTATAATGTGGATATTTAAAAAATCTGTTCCTTTTAATTTTTCTTTTATCCAACCTTTTTTAATCATAACATCACTAGCAGATTGTAAAAACTGAGATCCATATCCATATTGAAATGGAGCTACTATTCCCTCGTGATTTTCATTGTTGATTATTCTAACAGAATGATAAGTATTTCCGTTTACCTTATCTCTCCATTTTTTAGAGTGTATTGTATATTTTATCATTTTTATCCTTTGTTGTTTTTGTTGTCATTACCATATTGGTAAACTAATAAATATAAACTACAATCATATTAGTGTTCAAAATGGGTCAAGATATTAGTGTGATATAATTACAACACGTGGTATTTATGCAACATGAAGTTTATTTATAATATTGAAGATGAGCAAGGCAACCAGGAACAATTAAAAGCGATGAGCTATAAAAAATTATTGAAACAATTAAACAGCAAATTTAAAGAAGGTGAAGTAATAAGAGTTTCATATCAAAATAAAAAACGACATGACTTGTTGAAGTACGTTAAGATTGAAAGAGTTGAATAGTTGCAATTCTTATCATCAGCGACACGCCACAATCTCTCGCAATATAAGTAGCGGACACAATTAAGACACAATCAGCTTTAAAATAATGTTCCGATAAGTATTGTTATCGGTAATCATAAATTATTAATAGTAATATTGCCGTAGTGTTGCCATATTTTACAAATACTAGACCCCCCCTATACCCACGAACGCGGTCGCTGTTATATACGTATATATCATGGGACTCGAGGACACCCTTACACAAACAGCCACTTATTCACCTTGGCAGACCATCCTTTCATTATAAGAATAATTACTATATGTAGTATGATATGTGGAACTTCATACAAGATGATTTAACTTCAGTAGTATACATTGATCCAAAGAAACACACTTTGGTCATAAAGATATTTGGCTTACCTAACAATGAAGCAGCTGAAATGTTTGCTAGTTATGCTATGAGTTTAATGAATTTTGATTATGGCAGCGTGACGGAAGATATGCCATCAAAGATGATACACTAAAAGATTATGCAGATTAAGATACCCTATACGCCACGAAAGCATCAGGCTTTTCTTCATAGAGAAATATCAAGGTTTAGATGGAATGTATTAGTTTGCCATAGGAGGTTCGGCAAGACTGTGTGCATGATTAATCACTTGATACGTTCTGCCTTAATATCGAAACAAAAAAACCCAAGATTTGCCTACATTGCACCAACATTTAAACAAGCTAAGTCAATCGCTTGGGATTACATGAAACAGTTTACCGCCAAGATTCCAAACACCAAGTTCAACGAAACAGAGCTTCGTGTAGATTTACCGAATGGCTCTCGTATTACTTTGCTAGGCTCAGAGAACTCAGATGGTTTAAGAGGGATATACCTTGATGGTTGTGTGATTGATGAGTATGCAAACGTAAACGAAAGATTATTTCCTGAGATTATAAGACCAGCACTATCCGACAGAAAGGGGTACTGTGTTTTTATTGGGACTCCGCAAGGTATGAATAATAATTTTTATGAATTGTATCAACATGCACAAGGAGCTGAAGATTGGTTTAACTATAAAGCTAAAGCATCACAAACAAAGATTGTAGATAACGAAGAGTTGGTCAAAGCAAAAGAGGTTATGGGTGAGAAGAAGTATATGCAAGAGTTTGAATGTGATTGGATTGCAAACATTGAAGGTGCGATCTACGCAGATGTCTTGGCAAAAATGGAAGATAAAAAACAGGTAGCACGAGTACCCTATGACCCTAGTTTACCTGTCTCTACATCATGGGATTTAGGAGTCTCAGATCATAGCAGTATTATTTTTTATCAACAATTAGGTAAAGCGATTAATATTATCGACTATCATGAAGAGAGAGGTCAAGGCTTACCGCACTATATTCAACTTATAAAAAATAAAGATTACGTTTATAAAGATCATTTTGCTCCGCATGACATAGAAGTTACTGATTTTAGTAATGGTAAAACAAGACGAGAAGTAGCTTATCAGCTAGGTATCAGGTTTAAGGTTGTTCCAAAAATACCTTTAGAAGATGGTATACACGCTACAACTATGGTGCTTCCGAGATGTTGGATTGATACTGACCATTGCAAAAAGCTAATAGATGCGTTAAGACATTATCATCGGAAGTATATAGATAAAAATCGTATGTTCCGATCAAAGCCTGTACACGACTGGTCGTCTCATGCGTGTGATGCGATGAGATATTTAGCTGTAGGTTTACAAGAATTAGACACTAGACAAACAGCACCACAAAGTGTAGCAGAAAATGAATATAGGATAATATAATTATGGGATCACTTTTTTCACCTAAAATGCCAGCGTTGCCACCAGTGCAACCTTTACCACCAGCTCCAAGCACAGAACTATCACAAGAAGAAAAAGATAGACTAGCAAAAGAACAAAGAGATGCGGAACGAAGAAGAAAAGGTCGAAGGTCTACAATTTTAACAAGTCCACTTGGTATTCAAGAAGAAGCTGAAACAGAAAAGAAAACTTTACTAGGAGGATACTAATGGGAGGAGCAGTACCAAAACCTTTAAGACCTAGAAGACCAAGTCCACCTCCTGCACCTGCACCTGCACCAACTCAAGCAGAAGTTTCTCAAGCAACAGCAACTAGCATGGATGGTTACGATAGCAGAAGAACAAAGCGAAGAGGTAGATCGGCAACAATTATGACAGGACCTATGGGTGTTGAAGAACAAACAATAACATTAGGAAGAAGAAGTTTATTAGGACAGTAATGGCAAAAACAGATTTAACAAAAAAATTATTAAAACGATTTGACAGATTAACATCTCAAAGACAAAATTGGGAAACACACTGGCAAGAAGTGGCAGACTTTATGATGCCAAGAAAAGCAGATGTGACTAAAACAAGATCAAGAGGTGACAAAAGAACAGAACGTATTTTTGATTCATCACCTTTACAAGCGGTAGAATTATTATCAGCATCATTACATGGTATGCTAACCAATCCTTCTACACCTTGGTTTTCTTTACGTTTTAAAAATTCAGAAATGGATGATCAAGATGAAGCAAAAGAATGGTTAGAGTCTGCAACCGATGTTATGTATACAGCATTTAATCGTTCTAACTTTCAACAAGAAATATTTGAATTGTATCATGACCTTATCACGTTTGGTACGGCTGCTATGTTTATTGAAGAAGATGATGAAGATTTATTAAAATTTTCTACAAGACATATTAATGAAATCTATATTGCTGAAGATGGTAAAGGTAGAATAGATACAGTTTACAGAAGATTTAAAATTAGTGCGAGAGCAGCCATACAAAGATTTGGTGATAAAGTTTCAACTAAAGTTACAACAGTAGCAAACAAAGACCCTTACGAAGAAGTAGAAATTATACACGCAGTTTATCCAAGATCAGACTTTGATATAACAAAACAAGATAGTTCTAATATGCCATTTGAATCTGTGTATATCGAATACAAAAGCGGTGATGAATTATCAGTATCAGGATTCAGAGAGTTTCCATTTGTTGTTCCAAGATACCTCAAGGCTTCACATGAAATCTACGGAAGATCACCTGCGATGACAGCATTGCCTGATGTGAAGATGTTAAATGAAATGTCTAAAACAACAATCAAAGCTGCACAGAAACAAGTAGACCCACCATTACTTGTGCCTGATGATGGATTTATTTTACCAGTCAGAACTGTACCAGGTGGTTTAAATTTTTACAGAGCAGGCACGAGAGATAGAATTGAACCTTTAAATATTGGTGCAAACACACCATTAGGATTAAACATGGAAGAGCAAAGACGTAGCTCAATAAGAAATGCTTTTTATGTAAATCAACTTATGATGCAACAAGGTCCACAAATGACAGCAACAGAAGTTATACAGAGAAACGAAGAGAAGATGAGATTACTTGGACCAGTATTAGGCAGACTACAATCTGAATTATTAAAACCTTTAATTGATAGAGCTTTCAATATTTTATTTAGAAAGAATCAATTTAGACCAGCACCTGATTTCTTATCAGGTCAAGATATAGAAATTGAATATGTATCACCATTAGCTAAGGCACAGAAATCCACAGAGTTACAATCAATAATGAGAGCTATTGAAATTATGGGAAGTTTAGCTAATGTAGCTCCTGTGTTTGATCATGTGAATATGGATAATCTTGTAAGACATCTTGCAGACATTGTAGGTGTTCCACAAAAGATTTTAAAACCAAGATCACAGATGAATGCAGAAAGACAACAGAAACAAGAACAACAGGAGCAAATGGCACAAATGCAACAACTTCAACAAGTAGCCAAAGCAGGAGGTGATATAGCACCACTAGCAAAAGTATTACCTGAAGAAGCAAAAGTACTTGCTAATGCCGAAGCAGAATAATGGGTGAAGCAAAAAGAAAACAAGAAGATTTTGAAAAACAAATAGCTGCATTAAGAATTAGCTATAAACAAGTTTTTGAAACAGACGATGGTAAAAAAGTATTGTCTGATTTAGAAAAGAGATGTCACTTTTATCATACGACTAACATCAAAGGTGATAGTCATGAAAGTGCATATATGGAAGGACAACGTAGCGTTCTTCTATTTATAAAACAAATGCTACTGAACGATAATGAAAAAGGAAGATAAAAATGTCAGAACAAACGCAGATAACGGAGCAACCAGCTTCGCCTGTAGAAACGACAAAAACGCCTACAGAAACTAAACAAGAAACAACAACTCAAAACATTTCTGCCACAACTGAGCAGCCAAAAGTTGCAACGTCATGGAAAGAAACAATATCAGAAGAATTTAGAAACGATCCAAACATTGCTAAGTTTACTGAGATTGATGCGTTAGCTAAATCATATATTAACGCAACACGAATGATTGGTACGGATAAAGTTGCTGTGCCAAATCAAAACTCAACAGAAGATCATTGGAATGAAGTTTATGATAAACTAGGTAGACCTGAGTCTGCTGAAAAATATAAACTTGAAGCCAAGTCAGAAGTTGTGCCAATCGAAGAAACTGCAGTCAAACAGTTTGCAGAGAATGCTCACAAGCTAGGTTTAAATAATAAACAAGCTCAAGGCATCTTAGAGTTTTATAAAAATTCTATGGAACAAACTGCAAAGCAAACTCAAATAGATGCTGAGACTGCACAAGCACAAGCTCAACAAGTGCTAAGACAAGAGTGGGGTAAATCCTATGATGCAAATATTCAAAAAGCTGCATCACTTGCTAAAGCAAATATGAAAGCTGAAGTTTTAGATTTACCAATGAAAGATGGATCAAGACTTGGAGATAATCCTGATGTCATCAAAGGCTTTGCTAAGATTGCTGATATGCTTTCTGAAGATAAAATTATATCCACAGAGAGTGAAAATGTAAATCAAGGTAGAGATTATGATGCAGAAATATCTCAAATCATAAATGATAAAACAGGTCCTTATTGGAATAATACACATCCTGATCATGCTAAAATTGTTCAGCAAGTATTGACTTTAAGAGAAATGCAAAATGCCAAGTAACGATCATTTAAATCAAGAAGAAGTAAGATTAGAAATACTCCGTATCGTAAAAGAAACAGGTACGGAGTATCAAAAAAAAGACCCCTTGCCAATTTGTGATAAATATTATAAATGGATAAAAGGTGGGACAATTCGAAAGAACCCTACTGACAAGAGGGAATAGACTCTAGTCTAAAAGACTTTAAATCCAAGAGATGCCTGTCTCTCGACAGAGAACCTTTCTGATTATAACTAAACTTAACAATGGGAGACTAATATGTCATCACAAGTAACTACAGCATTTGTTCAGCAGTACTCTGCTAACATTCAAATGTTGTCACAACAAATGGGTTCGTTGTTAAGAGATAAAGTACGAGTTGAAAGCGTTGTAGGAAAAAATGCTTTCTTCGATCAAGTTGGATCAGTGACTGCTGTAAAAAGAACGAGCAGACATTCTGATACTCCTCAGATTGATACTCCTCATGCAAGAAGAAGGGTATCTCTAGTGGATTATGAATTTGCTGATTTGATTGACGAACAAGACAAAGTACGTCTTTTAATCGACCCAACATCATCTTATGCTCAAGCTGCAGCGTTTGCTATGGGTAGAGCTATGGATGATGAAATCATTAGTGCCGCTTTAGGAACAGCGTTCACTGGTGAAACAGGATCAACTAGCACAGCTAATGCGAATCAAATCGTACATGGTTCTGCTGGTTTAACTATTGCAAAATTAAGAACTGCAAAACAGACTCTTGATTTAAATAGTGTTGATCCATCAATCCCAAGATTTATCATTGTTGGTCCTAAACAGATCACTGATTTACTTGGAACAACTGAGGTAACAAGTTCAGATTTCAACACTGTCAAAGCATTGGCAAATGGTGAGATCAATTCGTTTCTTGGTTTTAACTTCATTGTATCAAACAGACTATCTTTAGACGGCACAACAAGATCGTGCATAGCTTATGCTCAAGACGGAATTGCTCTTGGCGTAGGTAAAGACGTTATGGCTAGAATCGATGAAAGATCAGACAAAGGGTATGCTACACAAGTTTACTACTGTGCATCTTTCGGAGCAACTAGAATGGAAGAAGATAAAGTTGTTGAAGTACAATGTACAGAATCGTAATAGAGGAGGATAAAAGTTATGGGAACTAAAAATACAGACCTAGTTGCAAACTTTGAGGCATCCCCTCAAGTTGCTAACAATTCAGCTGAACTACATGGTGTTTTAAGAACAGCACATGGAACAGTTGAATTAGCAGCAGGTGATAGTGATAATGACGATGTTGTTATGTTAGCACCGATCCCTTCAAATGCTGCTGTGCCAAGTTTATTCATTGGTTCAGACACATTAGGTGGATCGTGTACTTTCAATGTCGGCATATACAAAACTGATGGAACAGTTAAAGATGAAGATGTTTTTGCAACTGCGGTAGCTGATGCTGCTGCAATGGCAGACGTTAGATTCGAAGCTGCTGACATCGACACTGCTGGTAAAAAAATGTTTGAATTAGCTGGTGATTCTACAGACCCTGGAGGATATTACTACATAGCTGCTACAATGGCAGCTGCTGGTGGTACTATCGGTACTATGTCTTGGAATATTTCATACGTAGTTAATTAATCATGTTATAGAGATAGGGGAGAAATCCCCTATCTTTTATTTAAATTTTAGAATATAAAATATTATGGCATCAATAGTGGACATTTGTAACGGAGCATTAAATCAGTTAGGAGCATCAACAATCATAACTTTAACTGAAGATTCTAAAAATGCTAGACTATGCAATGCTAGATTTACACAAATAAGAGATTCAGTATTCAGATCACATCCATGGAATTCTTTACAAAAAAGAGTAGAACTAGCAGCAGATAGCGATACTCCAGCATGGGGTTTCACATCACAATTTACTTTACCTGCTGATTGTTTAAGAGTTTTAACCATATTAGATTTTGATTCAGATTATAAAATTGAAGGTAGGAAAATATTAACAGACAATTCTTCAATGAAAATTTTATATGTTTCAAGAGTTACTGACCCTAATGAATATGATGAATTATTAAGAGAAACTTTATCAGCTGCTTTAGCTGCTGACATTGCTTATGCTGTAACCTCTTCAAATCCTGTAGCTAAAAATATGTATGATTTGTTTCAACAGAAATTAAAAGAAGCTAGATTTGTAGATTCAACAGAGGGTCAAAACATGAACCCTGAAAAAGGAATGGCGGATGTTATTGGAGCTGATACGTTTATCAATTCGAGGTTCTAATACATGGCAAGAGTTGCAGTTCAATTAACTAACTTCACTGGCGGTGAATTATCACCAAGACTCGATGGTCGTAATGATTTAAATAAATATTCTTCAGGCTGTAAGACTTTAGAGAACATGATTATTTATCCTCATGGTTCAGCAGCAAGAAGATCAGGTTCACGTTTTGTAGCTGAAGTAAAAAGTAGTGCAGCTAAAACAAGATTAATACCTTTTGAATTTTCTACAACACAAACTTATATGATGGAGTTTGGTAATCAGTATATTCGTTTCTATAAAGATAATGGTCAGATATTAGAAGGCGATAAAACAATAAGTGGAGCAACTCAAGCTAATCCAGTTGTTATTACAGCAACAAGTCATGGCTATAGTAATGGTGATGAAATATCTATTACAAGTGTTGCAGGTATGACAGAACTTAATAATAAAAGATATTTAGTTGCAAACAAAACAACAAATACATTTGAGATTACAGATGTTGATGGCACAAATATCAATGGTACAGGTTTTACTGCTTATGCTTCAGGCGGTGTAGCGAATAGAGTTTTTGAAATATCTACTCCATATTTAACAGCAGAACTATTTGATATTAAATATGCACAGTCTGCTGACGTGATGTATATAACTCATCCTAATCACGAAGTAGAAAAACTTTCAAGAACAGGTCATACCTCTTGGACTTTGACTGATGTTGATTTTACCAAAGGACCAATGCAAGATGCAAATACAACAGACACAACTTTAAATCCTGGTCAATCAGCAGTAGGCACAGGAATATCTTTAGTTGCTTCTGCGGTAACAGGAATAAATAGTGGATCAGGTTTTCTTTCAACAGACGTTGGTAGATTTGTTTTTCTTAATGGCGGTTATGCAAAGATAACTGGAGTTACAGATACAACAAATGCAACAATTACAATTATAACAGCTTTATCAGGTGCAAGTGCTACAGCAGATTGGAGGCTAGGTTCTTTTTCAGATACAACAGGTCATCCATCCTCTGTAACTTTCTTTGAACAAAGATTAGTTTTTGCAGGTACAAGCAATGAACCTCAAACTTTATTTTTTTCAAGATCAGGTGATTATGAAAACATGGATGCAAACATTGGCGGAACGATAGCTGATGATGATGCTATTATTTATACCATTGCATCTAACCAAGTAAATGCCATTAGATTTATGACAGCAACAAGAACTTTAATCGTTGGAACAGCTGGTGGTGAGTTTACTGTATCAGGAGGAGGGACAGATGTTGCTATTACACCTACAAACATATTAATTAAAAAACAATCTAATCATGGTGCAGCAAATGTCGATGCTATCTCAGCAGGTAATGCAACTCTCTTTTTACAAAGAGCAAAAAGAAAGATTAGAGAACTAGCTTATAACTTTGACGTTGATGGTTACCTTGCACCTGATATGACAATCCTTGCAGAACATATTACTGAAGGTGGTATAACACAGATGGCATATCAACAAGAGCCTAATCAGATTGTTTGGATGACAAGAAATGATGGTGAGTTAATTGGCTTAACCTATCAAAGAGAACAAGAAGTTACAGCTTGGCATAGACAAATTTTTGGTGGTAGTTTTGGTTCAGGTAATGCAGTTTGTGAAAGCGTAGCTGTTATACCTACAGACGATACTGAGTATCAAGTTTATGTTATTGTAAAAAGAACCATTAATAGTGTTACAAGAAGATATGTAGAATATTTAAATAATTATGATTTTACAGAAACAGATAATACGACATTTAATTTTTTAGATTCACAACTTGATTATAGTGGTAGTGCCACAACAACGATTACAGGATTAGAACATTTAGAAGGTCAGACTGTATCGATTTTAGCTGATGGCTCAACACATCCTGACAAGACTGTAAGTTCAGGAGCTATAACTTTGGATCGATCATCTACTAAAGTCAAAGTAGGTTTGTCTTATACATCTTTACTACAAACGATGAGATTAGATGCAGGAGCTGCTAATGGTACATCACAAGGTAAAACAAAAAGAATATATGATATTTCATTAAGATTATTTGAAAGCGTTGGTGTAGAAGTTGGACCTGATCTAAGTAATATGGAAAGAATACCTTTTAGATCATCTGCTGATGATATGGACACTGCAATACCTGTATTTACAGGAGATAAGGAGATAGAGTTTAGAGGAAACTATGAAACAGATGGGTTTATCTTTGTTAGACAAACTCAACCTTTACCCTTAACTGTTTTATCGTTATACCCAAATCTAGTTACAAACGATGGATAAATTACTAAATATAGTGCCTTATATCTCAAAGCATGGTAAGATTATTCTTGCTAGTCAAATGAACCACGTTCTTATGGATAAGGATGCTCAGTTTGATGGTGACGCAATGGAACTTGAACAACAAGGATTGGCTTACACTTGCATGATTAACAATGAACCTATCGCATCTGCTGGAATGAAAATCATTTGGGGTGGTGTAGCAGAGGGTTGGGTTTTGGCAACAAGTAAAGTTTGGGATCATCCATTAGTCATAGCAAGAGCTATTAAAAAAAATTTTGCAAGACTAGCTAGACAAAATAAAATAAAAAGAGTTCAAACTGCTGTAAGAGCAGACTTTAAAGTTGGTCTAAAGTTTGCTAAATGGTTAGGATTAGAAAACGAAGGTCTGATGAAACATTATGGTTTTGATGGTTCAGATCATTATAGATATGCGAGGATTTTTTAAATGAGTTGGGTAGCACCAGTAGCAGCAACAGTAACAGCAATAGCAGCAACAGCAGCTGGTAGACAAGCTAGTGCAGCTGGTAAATATAATCAAGATATTCAAAATAGAAATGCTAAAGTATTAGAGCAAGACGCACAAGCAATAGAACAAAAAAAAGAATTTGATATTGCAAGATTTGATAAAGAATTTGTAAAACTACAAGGAGAAACAACCACAAAATTATTATTTTCAGGTGTTGAATTATCAGGAACTGGATTAGAAATTTTAGCTAATAATGCAAAAGAAGCAGAAATTGAAAAAGATTTAATTGAATATAATGCTAATATAAACAAATCAAGAAAATTTGAAGAAGCAAATTTTGCAAGAATAAGAGGTAATATTGCTAGAAACAATGCTAGAGCAGCAGAGCTTGGTTACTACGCACAAGCTGGAACAAGTTTACTAACAGGATTTGGTTAAGATGGTTAAAATTCCTACATTTAAATCAAGACAAAATATAACAGATCAATCAGGATCGGTTCAATCTAATATTCAAATTTCACCTACATCTTCGGTTGCTTCAGCTATACTACCAGCTGCTGAACAAGTTACAAAATTTCATTTAAAAAAAAGAGATTTAGCAGAAAAATTAGAAGCTAATAAAATTAGTCAAAACATTAAAGGTGAAATAGATATTTTAATAAAAAAAAATGAAAAAAATGCAAATGAAGATCAAGTATTAAATTCATTATCAACAAACTTTGATAATTTAAAAAAAACAAATCTTGCATCTATAAAAAATAAAAGAATTAAAGAAAGAGTAAATAATCAATTAGCTTTAGAATATCCTGAGTATGTAAATACAATAAAGTCTAATTCTTTTACAGCTCTTAAATCTCAATCTTTAGAAACAATAAATAATAAATTAAATGATATAACTGCTAAATATTCAACTACTAAAGATGAAAAATTAAAAGCAAAATATAAAAAAGAAGGTGAAATATTACTAGATGGTTTTAAAAATGATTTTGAATTAGATGAATTTACTTTTAATAAAAAAACAAAAGCATTTAATGCTAGTTTAATTACAGGTGATATTTTATCTATTGCAGGTACGGAAAATTCAGTTGAAAAAATTAAAAAACTTGACTCATTAAATGGTGGAGAAAAAACTTTATCTAATGCTGAATTTGCTGCTGGAATAGTAACTGGTTATGAAAATAAAATAACTGAAATTACTATTGTTGGTGATCCTAATGCAGACTTTGATAAAGCTCAATCATTAATAGATGAAGCTAGAAACATAGAGAGAGATAATGGTTTTAAAGTTGATTTTGGAGCTTCTGCAAAAAAATTAGATGATTTAGAAGAAAAGATTATAGCTCAAAAATTAAAACATGAAAATAGTATTGATCGTGTTAATCAAGGTAAAGAATTAAATGAATACATAACAAATCAAAAATCTATTATAAGAAAATCTTTCACAAATGATTTTGGAGCTTTGGGAGATGCAGACAGTCCAGTAAAAGCAGTAGAAGCACAAAAGGAATATGATATTCGATTTGATAAATATTTAAGATTAAATGCTGATGCTTCGATAGAAGAAAAAATTGATTATGCTGGTGATTTAAGAAAAATAATAGTTGATAAATATGAAGATATAGACATTGAAAAATTTAGCACATTTAATTTAGAAAGAAATAAATTTGATTTAGTTTCTGAAAAAAGAGAAATAAAAACAAATATGTTAGCTTTTCAACTTTTCACATCTGATCCAAAAAAATTTAGTGATGATCCTAGATTTAGTATTGAAAATGTTAATGCAATTAAAACTAGAGCAAAACTTAATGGATATGTTGATGATAAAGGAGAAGGTGATGTAAATGCTTTCTTTAATAGATTTATAGAAATATTAGAAAATAGTAGTTCAGAATAATGACCAAATTAAATGAAAAATCATTAAAGGCTTTAGAAAATTTTTCTGTAGAATATCCAAAACACCAACCTATTAATTCAGGATTAATAAAAGAGCCTGACGAACAAGATTTTAATTTTTGGAATACTTTAGGAGATATGGCATTATCTGCACCTCAAGGTGTTGTAAATGCGGTTGAAGAAACAGCAGATTTTTTAGAAGAAAATGTTATTCCTTTAGGTGGATTAGAGTTTGGTGACGGAGATGGTAAAACATCTTTTAGAGATTTTATACCAAGATTTATTCCTCCTTCAAAATGGAAAGCAGAAGGTTATATAGATAAAAGACAATTCCCTGAGTTTCACAAACCTCAAACAACAGCAGGTAATATTACTGAAAGTATGTCAAGATTTATTACTGGTATGATTGGACCAAATAAATTTTTTAAATATGCTGGTTTAAAAGGTAGCATAGTAAAAACAGGTTTGAGAGGTATGAGTGCAGGAGCTGTATCAGATTTAACAGTTTTTGATCCAAATGAAGGTAGATTGTCAGATATGTTAGTTGAATTTGATTCACCTGTTTTAAATAATGCGGTAACTCAATATTTAGCTACAGATGAAAACGATACTGAAATGGAAGGTAGATTAAAAAATGTTTTAGAAGGAATGTTAATTGGTGGACCATTAGAAATATTATTTGGTTTAAAAGCGTTTAAAAAAGCAAAAAAAACTCAAGATTTTAATAAAAAACAAGAGATATATAATGAACATGGTAAAGCAATCAAAGATTTAAAAAAAAATAAAAAAACAAAAAGAGTAAAAAAAATATTAACAGAAGATAATCCTGGTTTGAAAACAGAAAAAATTTTAGAAAAAATAAAGATAGGAGAAAGAACTGCAAAAAAAGATGCAGAAAGTTTTATTAAAAAAATATTAAATGTAAGAGGTTTTAAAAATCATCAAGAAGTAGTTGAAGCCGTAGATCAAATAGAAAATTTATTTGATGATAGTGTAAAAGAATATTTATCATCTGATGTTTTAAAAAATACAGAGGCAGAAGAATTAGCAAATATACTTGCAAGAGACAAAGATGAAATAATAAAGGCTTTACCTAAAGATGCAGAAAAAGCAAAACAAGCAACAGTGAGAATGTTAGCAACAAAAAAAATAATTCAAGAAATTGCCATAGATGCAAAAGAAACTGGTAAAAAATATTTAGATGAATTTGGTGATAATTTTGAAAATTGGACTGAAGAAGCTAGAAAAGATATTGCTTTGAAATCTACTTTGTTAAGAGACACAGTTTATTTTTTAAAAGAACAAATTAGAGGTGCAGCGAGAGTAACTCAAGCTGGAAACATAAGTGTTACAAGAGCTGGAGGTAAAAGGTTAAATGTTGATGAGATGGTAGCAAGTGTAAATAGATTTGCAAAAAATCCTGCTACACTTTCTGCACAATGGCAAAAATCTTCTATAGAAGAAATAGTGGATAGTGTTGCCAAAACTAGAGGTCAAAGAAGTATAGAGGTATTTAACTCTTTGTATATTAACTCTTTACTTTCAGGTGTCTTTACTCATGCAGTTAATATTAAATCAGGTATATATGAAGCTGTTATTAGACCAATAGAATTAATTAGTGGTGGTATTATAAGAGGAGAAAAAAGAAATATTGCTTTAGGTTTTGCACAGTACAAAGGAATGATTATGTCAATGGGTGATGTTGTAATAGCAACTTCAAAAGCATTGAGACAAGGCGATGCTTTGCTAGACCCTCTTTCAAGAACTCAAGACAATTTACAAATTGTAAATGGTAGAGCTGTAAGACCGATTAGTGGAGAAAATTTAGGATTTCAAGGTTTTGCTGGAAAAGCTATAGATTGGTTTGGAACTATTGTAGAACTTCCAACAAGACTTCTTATGTCAGGTGATGAACTTTTAAAACAAGCAAACTTTAGAGGTAGAATGTATGCAAACGCAGTTGAAAATACTTTAGATTTAGGAATACCTTTATACTCTAGAGAAGGTATAAAAAATGTTGAAAGTGTTTTTAAAAGTGGTTTTGATAAAAATGGTAGAGCAAATATAAAAAATAATCCTATTGCTGCTGACGCTTTACAATATGCAAGAGAAAGCACATACACTAATGATTTAAAAGGTGGATCAAAATTAGATTGGGGATATAAAATACAAAAATTCTTAAATGCTTCTCCAGAGTTTAGATTTCTAATGCCATTTATTAGAACACCTACAAACCTTTGGAGACACTTTGGTAATAGAGTTCCAATAGCAGGTTTTTTTACAAAACAAATGCAAGATTTATGGAGATCAGGAGATAGAAGAGCAAGAGCTGAAGTTTTAGGTAGACAGTTTATTGGAACATCAGTTACACTTTATGCTGCTGATCAAGTTTTCGGTGAAGTAGAGGATGCTCAAGGTAATCGTTATCCTGCTGTGACTGGAAATGGTCCAAAAGATTTTTCTATTAAAAGAGTTTGGTTGCAAAATGGTTGGCAACCTTATTCTATAGCTAGAAAAAATGATGATGGTACTATAACTTATGTTCAATATTCAAGACTTGATCCTAGATTTTATATTTATGGTGTACTTGCAGACATAAAAGAAAATATATTTGATAACATAAATGATAATGATAAACAAAATGCTTACGCTTCTGCAATATTATCTGTTATGGCAAATGCTGGAAACAAATCATATTTAAGAGGTATTTCAGACGTTGCATCTTTAGTTGCAAATCCTACTCCTAAAAATTTTTCAAAATATGCAGGAAATGTTGTAGGAAATCTTATTCCATTTGCATCTTTTAGATCACAAGGTTTTCCAGGTGCTTTTGATATACAAACAGAAGTTAATAATGTTAGATCATTTAATGACAAAATATTAGATAAAATTGGACAAGGTAATAAATATTTAGAAAAAAGAATTGATGTTTTATCAGGTGAACCAATAGAAAGAACTCCAAATTCTTTATATTTTAATCCAAATGGTTTTGCTTCTTTATCTACTTTTTTACAAGGACCATCTTTAGTAGGAAGACAAGTTGATGTTAAATCTGATACTGTTTTATATGAAATTATGAACTTAAAAGTAAGACTAACAGAACCTAGAGAAATTAAAGCAAAAATTGTTGATTTGTTATCTTATAAAAAAAATGACACTACAGCCTATCAGTTTTGGGTACAAAATATAGGTAAGGTAGAAGCTCCTTCAGGAAAATTCAGAGGTTTAACACTAAAACAGGCTTTACAAAAGGTTATAAATGATGAAATAAGGATTGGTGGCAAAAAATATTCATCTTTGAGTGATGGAGATCAAGACTTTGAAGGTGGAAAAGAATATGCTATTAAAAAGATATATCAAACATATAAAGATTATGCGGAGAAAAGAATGTATGCAGAATATCCTGAAGTAAGACTAGCAGTAGAAAATGCTTTAAAAACTAAAATAAAAGTATTAAAAGGTAATTAATGACAATATCTTCGGTTACAGTAAAAAATTCATATTCAGGCAATGGCTCAACAACTGCCTTTAATTATACATTTAAAATTTTTGCGGACTCTGACTTACAGGTTATCATAAGATCATCAACAGGCATTGAGACTGTTAAAACAATCACCACGCATTATACAGTGGCTGGTGCAGGAAACTCAAATGGTGGAAGCGTTACTTTCACATCAGGAAATATACCTGCTTCAGGTGAAACAGTTGTGTTGAGAAGAGCAGTTCCGCAAACACAGGCGATTGATTATATCGCCAATGATCCATTCCCTGCGGAATCACACGAAGAGGGTTTGGATCGTGCTATGATGACTCTTCAACAAGTTCAAGAAGAGTTAGATAGATCGATTAAATTATCAAGAACAAACACGATGACCTCAACAGAGTTTACAAACTCTGCAACAGATAGAGCTGGTAAAGTTTTAGGATTTGATAGTGCAGGTGAATTAAATGTTACATCAGAAATTGGTGCTAACAAAGGTAATTGGTCTGCTGGTACAGCTTATGTTGTAAGAGATATTGTTAAAGATACATCGACAAACAATATCTTCATGATTAATACAGCTCATACATCTTCAGGCTCAGAACCATTAACAACAAATGCCAACGCATCAAAATATGATTTATTAGTCGATGCTGCTACAGCAACGACAAAAGCTAGTGAAGCGGCTACATCTGCAACCGCAGCAGCTAGTTCGGCTACAGCCGCAGCAAGTTCAGCTTCTTCAGCATCCACTCAAGCATCCAATGCTTCTACATCTGCATCCACTGCATCGACACAAGCAACTAATGCAGCGAGTTCTGCAACTGCAGCAGCAGCTAGTGCCACAGCAGCGGCAGCGAGTGCTGATGCTTTTGATGATACTTATTTAGGATCAAAATCTTCAGACCCATCAGTAGACAATGATGGTGATGCCTTAACCACAGGTGATTTATATTTTAATACTAGCACGAATAGACTTCGTGTATTTAACGGAAGTTCTTTTGTAGAAATAGATAGTGGTATGACGAGCTTTACTGTTGCAGGGTCAAGCGGTTCAAGTCAAACTATTTCAAACGGAAACACACTAACAATCGCTGCAGGATCAGGTATTACCACGACAGGTAGTGCAACAGATACAGTAACCATAGCTGTAACTGACGATCCAACAGCTCTTGCAATAGCATTAGGATAAGAGTAAAAGGATAGAGGAGATATAAATGGCAAATACTTTTAAAGCAATCAACTTCGCAGCAGAACCAGCTTCAGCTGGAACACCTTACGTGATGTACACAGCAGCAGGAAGTACAACAACTGTAGTTCTTGGTCTTGTATTAGCTAACATTCATACAGCAGCAGTAACAGTTGAAGTAGAACACGTTAGTACAACAGCAAATAGAGGTGGTGCAAACAATGTTGCTAATGGAACATCTTTTTTAGTCAAGGATGTAACCATACCAACAGGAAGTTCATTAGAAATTTTATCAGGTTCTAAAGTTATTTTAGAAGCTGGTGACAAAATTCAAATCGATTGCTCAGTTGCTGATAAAGTTTCAGGCACACTGTCAGTCATGGAAATAACATAGGAGTTTTAAGTGGGTTATATAGGACAACAACCAGCACCGAAAGTTGTTACATCAAGCGACCTAGCTGATGATGTAGTAACAGCAGATAAAATAGGTGATACAGCAATTTCAGGATTTACTGCTTTAGGTGCAACACCAGCAGACACAGATGAGTTATTAGTTTCAGATGCTGGAACTTTAAAGAGAGTAGATTTTTCTCATTTAAAAGGTGGTGGTATGTGGACTTTTATTTCTCAAACTACTGTATCAAGTGCAGTAGCACAAGTTGATTTTACAAGTTTATCATCAGATTTTACTGATTTTTGTGTTGTCATTGATGATCTGCACGTTGCAACAGATAGTGCTGTACTTGATCTTAGATTTTTTGAAGCAGCATCAGGTGGTTCTGATATAGCAGCAAACAATGTTTATCAATGGACACTTGTTGGTAGAGATACTGGCGATAAATCAACAGATAGTTCAGGTTCAGATGATAAAATACGTTTAAGTAGAGCAATTGGTAATGCTTCACAAGAAGCGGCACATTCAGAAGTAACTCTTTTCAATCCACATAACACAGCTGACTGGACTTGGGTTCATTATAAAACAGGATATTCTAATGCGGCTGGTGAAGCTGGTGTGGTAACTGGTGCTGGCTATAGTAATCACGGAGTAGGATCTGATTATAATCAAACTGGTATGAGATTTTTTTTATCATCAGGTAATATATCATCAGGTAAATTTTCGTTATATGGGAGGAAACATAGTTAATGGCATATATAGGCAACCCACCAATATCAGGTAACTTTCAAGTTTGTGATGCAATTAGTGTAGTCAATGGTCAAGCGGCTTACACTATGCAAGTATCATCTGCAAACGTATCACCTGAGTCTGCAAATCATATGCTTGTATCTCTTAATGGTGTATTACAAAAACCAGGAAGTTCTTTTACAATATCAGGTTCAACAATTACTTTTGCATCAAACTTAGCAACAGGTGATGTTATAGATTTTATTTTATTACTTGGTAATGTTAATGACATTGGAACACCATCAGATGCCACAGTAACAAATGCTAAAACAAACTTTACAACAACTTCTTCTGCGGCTGGATTACAAATAAAAGGAGACGGAACAACTGCTGGTGCTTTACAATTAAATTGTGAACAGAACTCACACGGAATAAAATTACAATCTCCAGCACATTCAGCTAATCAATCATACACACTTAAATTTCCAACAGGAAATGTAACAGCAGAAAAATTTTTAAGAGTTGCATCTGTATCAGGTTCAGGAACAACAGGAATAGGACAATTAGACTTTGCAGATGCTGGTGGTGGACAAAAAACTTTATTACATACAATAGATGCAAGTAGTTCTTCATCTGTTGAATTTAATAATACTTACATCACCTCAGCTTATAGAGACTATCATTTTACTTGGTCAAATATGCGAACAGGATCAGATAATACTTTAATGTTTATGAGAGTATCAGATGATAATGGGTCAAGTTTTGAAACAAATAACTATGCAAGAAATAATTTTGGTTTGCGAGTAGATACCACAACTTTTAGCACAAATACAAATACAGGCGGAAGTTCATTTGAACTTACACCAGCTAATATGGGAAATGCCTCAGGTGAAAATACATCAGGATTTGTAACTATTTTTGATATGTTAGGCACAAATAATCATAAACTTATAATAGGTAGAGTTCAGTACCACGAAACTAATACTTACGCACATCAAAATATTCTTGGTGGTTCTTTTATGGGTTCTACATCAGCACTAAATGCAGTTCAATTTACTGTTTCAACAGGCAATATAGCATCAGGTAGATTTAAAATTTTTGGAATAACTTAGGAGTAAAAAATGGCTCTTAATTTTTGCAACAACAATTCCTTATCATCAATAACAGCTTTACCAGCTTCAATATCAGGTGGTGGATTAAATTTAATATCTACACAGACAGCTAGTAGTAGTTCAACATTATCTTTTACAAGCGGGATAGACAGTACTTACAAAGAATATATTTTTAAGTTTATTAATATACATTCATCAGCAGATGCACCTTTAACTTTCAATATGTCAATTGATGGTGGGTCTAATTATAATGTAACAAAAACAACAACTGCATTTTTAGCTTATAACGCAGAAAGCGGTGGCTCACCAGCTTTGGGATATGAAGCTGGTCGTGATATAGCACAAGGCACAGGGTTTCAAGATATTTCTTATGATATTGATAATGTAGATGATGGTTCTACATCAGGATTTTTACATCTTTTTGACCCTAGCAACACAACATTTGTAAAACATTTTATTGCAACTGCTAACACACAATTTCCAACAGCATACTCAGGAAATTATTTTTCCGCTGGTTATGGAAATACAACAAGTGCAGTAAACGCAGTACAATTTAAATTAAGTTCAGGAACTATGGATAGTGGAGTTATAAAATTATATGGCGTTAGTTAAATACAATAACAATTCAATTTCAAGTGTAACTGCTTTAGGTAGCTTACCAGCTGGTGGTTTAAATTTAATTACAACAAACACAATTACATCAGGAGTATCGTCATCATCTTTTACTTCTAATATTGATAGCACATACGATACTTATTTATTTAAGTTTATAAATATTCATGGTGCAACTGATGGTTCTGAATTTACAGTAAATTTTAGAGATGGGTCATCTGCTTTTGATGCAACTAAAACAACGACAGCAGTTTATTATTATCACTCAGAAAATGATAGTGAAGCTGGTGGAAGTTATAAAACAGATGGTGACTTAGCACAAGGAACAGGTTATCAAAGATTAATGGACGGCTCAACATCAGGTGCAGACAACGATCAATCTCTTTGTGGTGATTTATTTTTATTTTCACCATCAAGCGATACGTTTGTGAAGCATTTTATAGCAAAAACTAATTCAGCAATGAGTTGGGACGCAACAGGTAATTATTTTGTAGCTGGATATTGCAATGTTACTGCCGCTATTGATGGTGTAGACTTTAAATTTACAAGCGGTGACATAGAAAGTGGAGTAATTAAAATGTACGGATTGAGTAAATCATAATGAGTATAATTAAATTAAATAACAGAGCAGTAAAAGATGCAACAGCAGTAGGTAGCATAACAGGACTAGGTAATTTAAAATTTATATCAAGATCAACTGCTAGTTCATCATCAAGTTTAAGCATTACATCAGGTATAGATAGCACCTATAAAGAGTATATATTTTTTTTTAATAATATACACCCAGCAACAGATAATGTTGTATTTAGTTTTAATGGGTCTGATGATTCCTCAAGTCATTCGTATAATATAACAAAAACAACTACATTTTTTGATGCTTACCATAGCGAAAGTGACTCAGAAACAGGGTTGTCATATAAAAGTTCTTATGATTTAGCACAAAGTACAGATTATCAACCTCTTACATATCAAGTAAGTAATGATAATGATGCTTGTGTTTCTGGCTTTTTACATCTTTTTGAACCATCAAGTTCTGTGTTTGTAAAAAATTTTATTGCAAGAACAAGTGGTAATAATGAAGATAACCACGCACAAGATGATTCTGTAGGTGGATATTTTAATACGACAGCTCCAATAACAGCTTTAGATTTTAAATTTAGTTCAGGAAACATAGATTCAGGTACAGTAGATATGTATGGAGTTTTATAAATAATTATGATAACAAACAACAATAAGGAGTAAATATGGCAGATAGATATAAAATGGTAAATGGTGAGAGAATCAAACTCACAGCAGAAGAAGAAGCAGCAAGAGACGCAGAAGAAGCGGCTTGGGAAGCTGGTGCAAAAGATAGAGCTATGGCTAATCTTAGAACAAAAAGAAATAATTTGTTAAAAGAAACTGACTACTATGCTTTATCTGATGTTACAATGACTGATGCGATGACAACTTACAGACAGGAGTTGAGAGACTTGCCTGGTACTGTGGCTGATGACGCAACAGCTGCTGATGTTGATGCTGTTACCTTTCCAACAAAACCCTAGTCATTAATATCAATATCAATAGAAGTTAATATCTGATAGTAAAATCAGATGAAGTTTATTTTGATTTTAAATATTTGTTCAGCTGTACATCTTAATTGCTTACCAGCAATTTATGATAGTTTTGTCTTTAATTCTTGGAAAGAATGTGCTAACGCAGGTTATCAACGATCTATTGAAGAGATAAATAAAATAGATAGTGGTATAGTAAATAGAAATAAAGTGTTAGTAAATTTTAAATGCGAAGAGGTTAAAGAATCATAGGAGTAATTATGGATAAATTTTTTAAAACTTTAGTAGAAGAAATAAAAATATTTTGGAAAGATTTAAAAGATGGTTGGAAAAAGAAAACAAAAAAAATCTTCTGTCAGTGCAAAAGAGATTAAAGAGTACGCAGAAAAAAACAACAGCGTTAGAATTTCTTATCATGAGAAAGTCTGTGCTGAACGTATGAAAACTTTATTCAAAGCCATAGATGAGATGCGTAAAGATATAAAAGATTTACGTGCTGACATGAACAAAGGTAAAGGTGCAGTTGCTTTCTTTGTTGTTCTTGGTGGACTTGTAGCTACGTTATTAGGCTACTTTAAATGGAATGGCTAAGCGTAGTAAAACAGCTTCAACTGGACTATATAATGAACTCATCGCACAAGCTAAATTTGCATCAGACCCTGATAAAATTGTATTCGTACCAGCCATGGGTATTGGTCCCATAGATATGGTTATATTAGATATTAACACAGGTAAATATCAAGCCTACGATGTAAAGACTGCAAACTATAGAAAATCTGACTATACACCTAAAGATAGGTATGTTAGAAAGGCAGGATCATTGATAAATAGAGGATTGACAGAACTGCAAAAAAAATTAAAAGTCAAAATATATTATAACAAATGAAACTTACAGCTAACATAACTCTTGATGAACTAACCAAGTCGCAAGTTGCAGAACGTAAGGGTATCAACAACAACCCTAATCCTCAACAGATTGAAAATTTAAAAGCACTAGCAGTAAATATATTACAACCAGTTAGATCACACTTTGACAAACCTTTAATTATATCTAGTGGATTTCGTACAGCTCAACTTTGCACAGAAATAGGAAGCAGTATTACCAGTCAGCACGTTGCAGACGAAGGAGCTGCGGCAGCAGACTTTGAAATACCTGGTGTAGATAATAGAGAACTAGCTCTTTGGATTAAATCAGATTTAGAATTTGACCAATTAATTTTAGAATTTTATAAAGATAATGAACCTACGTCAGGCTGGATACATTGTTCGTATTCGACTAACAGTAATAGAAATCAATCATTGAGAGCTATGAGAGAAGAAGGCAAGGTAATTTATAAACCTTGGTTAGAATAATATGTGGTTTAACGTATTAGGTATGGGAATTAAAACAGCTGCTAAACTGTATTCTGATAAACAAAAAACAAAAGAAGCCTTGTCAGAAGCTAGACTACTTCATGCAGAGAAGATGAGGAGGGGTGAGATAGAATATAAAGGTAAAGTATTCGAGCATCAGAAGGGAGACTGGAAAGATGAGTTCGTACTTATCGTACTCTCCACCCCCATCTTCATGTTAGCCTACTCTGTGTTTGCAGACGATCCTGAAATAGAAAAAAAGATGGATATTTTTTTTGAGAAACTTCAATCAATGCCTTGGTGGCTAGTTGGTTTGTGGGTCAGTGTTGTTGCAGCAATCTATGGTATTAAAGCCAGTGAAATAAAAAACTTTAGCAAATGAGTAATCAAATAACAAAAATGTTTTCTCAAGCCTTTGGTATAGAGGTAAGATTGAAAGCACAACAAGGATATGGCAAAAAGAAAAATAAGTTTAGAAAAATTACCACACGAAAGAATACCAAAAAAAACCAGTCTAGGTAGACGACCCAAAATGTCATCTATGAACAAGCATAAGAAACGTACTTGGAAAGCCTACAACTCGCAAGGACATTAATGAAACCCATAATGATAACCCTGTTATACTTGACTTTTGGTGGTGATATAAAGCAAGATACCTTTGAGATATTTACAAGCTGTAGTAGTTGGTTTAATACTAATGTAGTAGTGCATGAAAAAAAGAAAAAGACATTTATGTCAAATCATTATTACCACACTTACAAAGGTAAGAAAGTTATAGGTTATATTTGCGGAGGAGAAGAACCACAATGAAAGTAAATGAAAATTCTGTTATAAGTTTACCTATTCGTAATCTTTTATTTTTATGTGGTGCTGTGGCTGCAGGAATTTTTGCTTACACCGAGATAACAGCAAGACTAACTAGTTTGGAGACTAGCAGAGAATTACATCAAGCTGATCTTTTAAAAAAGTCAGAGCAATTACCTACTGACCAGGAACAATTTATGTTATTAGAACATATAGCAGGACAAGTAGAAAATATACAAAAAGAAATGGAGACGATGAGAAATAATAATGTCAACATAAACTATGCTATGAAAGATATTGAAAAAATTAAAGATAGTCTTGAACAGCTCAAAGATAAAGTAAGAAAGAATGGTAATCATTAATGGAAGCTGTTATTGCATTACTCATGTTTTTAGGTGAACCTGCTGTGTTAAAAGAACATACGCTTATGCCTAACGTATCTAAATGTTTGGAAAAAAAAAGAATTGCAGCTAGAAATAGTGGTGCAAGAGTAAGTTATGTTTGCAGTAAAGTAAAAGCAGAAGTAAAAGATGGTAAGATTATAAGAATTTCAAAGGATGATTAGTTATGGCTATAACGTATAGAGGTGAAAAATTTTCAGGGTACAACAAACCTAAGAATGATAGAACAAAAACAAAGAAGTTTGCGGTTCTTGCAAAGTCAGGTAGTAGAGTTAAACTGATTCGATACGGAGACGCAAACATGGCTATTCGTAAATCAAATCCCAAAGCTCGTAAATCTTTCAGAGCTAGACATCGTTGTGCTACAGCAACAAACAAGCTTACTGCTCGTTATTGGTCTTGCAAAAAATGGTAAAGAAAAAAACTTGGTCACGTAAGAATATAACTATAGTCTGTGGGTATTGTCTTATGTGCAAAAGACAACTCTTGAGTAATGAAGGAGGATGGATTATAAATGCAGAGAAGAAGTATTTTTGTCATCATTATAATCGTGGTGAAAGTTGCTTCGATAAATATATAAATATAGGAGATAAAAATGTACGGAAAGAAAATGAAGAAGCCTATGGCTAAAAAAGCTAAGAAGAAAAAAAACAAGAAGAAGAAATAATGCCAAAGAAAACAGGTAAAAAAAAATATACTGCAAAGCAGATGAAGATAGCTCGTGTAGCTTTTCCAAGAGATAGAATTACAAGAGCAGACTTTGTAGCATTAAAAAAAGGTAGAAAAAAAACATGACAACTAAATCAGTTAAAGCACCAAGAGGTTTTCATTGGATGAAAAAAGGTAGTTCATTTAAATTAATGAAAGGTGCATACAAACCACACAAAGGAGCTGTAAAGATGGCAAAGTTTACAGTACAGAAAAGACATGGCTAAACTTTGTGCTAAAGGTAAAGCTGCTGCTAAACGTAAATTTAAAGTATATCCATCAGCGTATGCCAATATGTACGCTGCTGGTGTATGTAGTGGTAGAATAAAACCTAAAAGAAAAAAGAAAAGATAATGTCAAAAGGTTTGCGATCATGGGTCAGAGCTAACTGGGTAGATATTGCTAACCCAAAGAAAGGTGGTGGCTTTCCTAAATGTGGTCGTAGTAAAGGTGAAAAAAGAAGAAACTATCCTAAATGTGTACCTTTATCTAAAGCAAGAGCCATGTCGCCAAGTCAAAGACGAGCTGCTGTATCAAGAAAAAAATCTGCTGAAAGAAGAAGTCGTAAAGGTAAAAGACCTAACTACGCAAGGACTTAACTAATTCCTTTTTAATTTTTTCATAGTCTTGCCAAACTAATTCTAAAGGTTTCCATATACCAACTTGCTTTACTTTCTGCCTTCTATGATGAATGACAGTTGAGTGATCAAAATTAAAAAACATTCCTAGCTTTGGTGTTGATATATTAAAATGTTCCAGGCAATAATTTATAATAACACTTCTCGGCTTTACAATATAAGCTAACCTTCTTCTACTATAAACTTCTTGAGGACTAATACAAAAATGATTAGCTACAACTCTAACAATATTACTAAATGTTTCATAGCCAACAGGATGTTTATCATCTACTCTTTTTTTTATTTGTTCACGATCATCTTTCATCTTCATTCTATCTGCTAGTTGTTGGCTTTTAAAAACAAGATGAGCTTCTGCCATACGATAGCCATTTTTAAATCCTGTTCTGTATATCTGTAGTTCTCTTGGTGATAGTTCTCTATACATGATAGCTTTCATGCCTAGCTTAATTTGTTTTTTTTTCTTATCTATTATTTCAAAGTGCATAGCTTCCCTTAGTTGTTCTCACAACTCTTTGTTGTTTTTTATTTTATAAGAGCTAAGCTCTCATTAGTTTGTCTGTAAGATCAGCAACTTTCAAATGAAGATTATAACTTTCAACCTTCAACTTGTTAGCTTTCTGCAAATGTCTGACATACAATTCACTTTTCTTTCTTTGCAAGTCCTTCGTCTTTTGCAGGTTCTTCTTGATCTCTACCATTTGGTTCTCGACCATTTTCCTCCTTCACTTTTGTAAAGTCAAATTTAATATTATTAACTTTTACTTCTACAAACTCACCTTTACTCTGTGGGTCAGCAGCCTTCTCAACGTCATCAAACTTTTCTATATAAGTAAAGTTTGCTTCGCCATTTCGGTATCTTATATACTTTTTTTCCGTTTTGTCAATCATAGTCTCTTTCGATTGCCATTTCTATATAATGGATAGCCTTTTGCAAGTCTTGTTTTTTTCCTCGTTTTGAATGCCTACATAAATATTTAATAGCATTGCCTTCGGCAAACGGAATGTTGTTCTTGTTTATAAATTCTGCTGGTTGAATAGGCATGGAATAATGATCACCGCCTATTTGTTTTTTATATACATCATCAGTCATAATTTAGAGCCACGAGACAGAGAAAAACAACTCGAAAGGAAGCCAAGGGGATGGCTAAAACTCCGTCTCGTAGCGATTGAGCTAAGCTCTTTTATCTTCTACCATAAGTTCCAGTTCTTTGAAAAGGTTTTTTATTATACCCACCAAATTGCTGTGGCTTACCCCCACTACCTGATTGTGATGTATTACTATCGCTTGGTGTAAGTACAACATTCAATCCACCTGTAGGTGTTCCATCTTCTTGCGTATCATCAAACGCTGCTTGATTATACCAAGTGTTTCCTATCTTAGCTCCTATTCTCCAAGTCTTACCTGGTGGCGACTTAGGATTAATAGGTGCAACAAAGCTAGGTCTGTTATCACCTGGCTGTTTGTCTTGATTAGGTATAAGTTTTATATATATCTTATCCATTATATTTTCTCCTGTTTAGTTATTAAGTTCATCCTAGATTTGAAAGCATTGTCTAGCAATTTAAAATCTCTTGGATGATTTTTTTGTGTCTCAACAAATGTAGGTCTATACACATGATAACGAAGATGATTTAATCTTGTTTCATGTGGAGCTTTCTTTAACTCCTCTACGATTTGTTTGACGGGTACACCCTTTGTACTTAGGGTGTCTTTAGCTTCCTTGGTGGTTGGTATACCTAAAGATTCTAACTCTTCGAGGGAGGTAATGTCTTTATCCAACACACCAAGAAAACTTAAAGCTCGTGAAATAGAGAAACTTTCTGCCATAGGCAAAGCACCTTGTATGTAGCTGCCGTTTCTCTTTTTAAATTGTTTATAATGTCCTGTAGCTAACACTCGTTCAGGATCATAAGCGATGATCTTGCACTTAGCAATGTAATAATCTTCTTGTTCCATAACTGATACATCAAACCCAAGTTGATCACCAAAGACTTGTCTAAAATATTTTATCTTGCTCCACAAAGAAACAGTTGTCTGACCTGTTGTAAGGTTTTTATATACTCCGTCTCTTCTGCATAACTCATTTACTCTATCTATTTTATCTTTCATTTACAAACCCCTTTCTTCTTAAAAATTTAGCTTTGTCTACCACTCTATATGCTAGTTTATTGATAGGTTCTTGGTATTCACTAGCTCTTGTATTGCTTATGATAGCCGTTGAACAACCTATAGAATTTAATCTTTTGATAGATTCTTTTGAGTCTTGTTTTTTTTTTAATTTATCTTTATCAATCAAAAGTTTTTCAATTAAAACTTCTATATGTT
>Ga0208919_1000228_pt1 | contig 41054 bp, 66 predicted proteins | sample 4_EtaG_FD_184076 | JGI IMG/M metagenome (GOLD analysis project Ga0208919, IMG submission 184076) | Marine viral communities from the Subarctic Pacific Ocean - 4_ETSP_OMZ_AT15127 metaG (SPAdes) (version 3) | ecosystem: Environmental > Aquatic > Marine > Oceanic | place: Pacific Ocean | collected... | reverse complement strand
ACAAAAGGTAGATGAGCAAGGGTTAAGTCAAGTTAGTAAACTTGCTAACCAACAACTCAAAGTACAAGAAAGAATTGAATCTTTAGAAGAAGATTTAAAACAAGCAAAAAAAGAATTACGCACTATTGCAGAAGATAATTTACCTTCAGCAATGGCGGAACACAATATAACAGAACTAAAGCTAGAAGATGGCTCTATGATTTCTGTTTCAAAATTCTATAGTGCTTCTATATCGAAAGATAAACAATCAGAAGCATTTAGATGGCTTGCAGATAATAATTATGCAGATTTAATCAAAAACCAAGTAGCAACAAACTTTGTTCGTGGTCAAGAAGAAGATGCAGAAAAATTTGCAAGTGAATTAGCTGAAAGAGGTATGCCTGTGAATACTAAAAAATGGGTTGAACCAATGACTCTTAAGGCTTTTGTTAAAGACCAAATTGAAAAAGGATCAGCAATACCTATGGATTTATTTGGTATTTATATAGGCGATAAAGCAAAAATAACTAAACGAAGGAAATAAAATGTCAAAAGAAAAAGAAGTAGCCGTAAAAGAAGAAAATACTGCTCCTGTTGTGTTTGAAGATTTTGAACAGTTTCAAGGTGCAGGATTAAGTGAAGTAACAACGGATGATTTAGCAATACCTTTTTTAAGGATATTAGCTCAACTAAGTCCGCAAGTTAATAAAAGAGATGGTGCTTACGTTGAAGGTGCTGAAGCAGGAAACATTTTTAATACTGTTTTAAATGAAGTGTATGATGGTGACAAAGGCATAAGAGTTGTGCCTTGTTTATACCATAGAAGGTTTGTAGAATGGACACCAAGAGAAAAGGGTGGTGGCTATGTACAATCATACACTCCTGAAGATCCTATTGTTAATACAACTACAAGGGATGAAAGAGGGCAAGATGTGTTACCTAATGGCAACTATTTAGCAAACACAGCACACTTTTTTGTGATTTGTTTACATGAAAAATTCGGACCACAAAGAGCTTTAATAACTATGACAAGCACACAGTTGAAAAAAGCTCGTAAATGGATAACACAAGCACAAGGCCTCACTGCTAAAGGGAAAAACGGTATATACACCTTACCTTTGATGTCGCAAGTGTATAACTTAACAACTGTTCAAGAACAAAACGATAAAGGTACTTGGTTTGGTTGGGAAATACAAAGAGAAGGTGCTTTAGATCTTAAAAAAGAAGAAGACAACAATGTTTTTCAAATGGGTTACAGTTTTGCTCAGTCTGTTAAAGCAGGGGAAGTTGAAGTAAAATCTGAAGTCCCAACAGATGAAAAACTTGAAAAAGATGATATACCTTTTTAGTTTAACAGTTCAGTTTTAGGGATTGATCACCTTAAAACTGCGGAAACTTGAGTTTGTGGAATTGAACATCCTTTGGCTGTGATGCAAACTCAAGTTTTCATTATAAGAAAGAATAAAAAATGATTTATATTAAAAAAGAGTTCCGTGAGTTTTTAATGTGGTACTGCGAAAACCAACCTAGAGGAACAATATTAAAAAGAAAACTAGATAAATTTTCACAAACAGAAGTAGAAGAATTAAAAGATGTTTTAAAACACACTTTTAATTTTTTTATTGAAGACTTAGAACAATATCAAAGAGGTTTTATAAGGAGCAACATAACTAAAGGAAGAAGTGCAACAAATACCTTTGTTCCTAAAGATACTTATAAAAGGAGAAGTTAAATGGATTTAGCACAAGCTTTTTTTGAACTGTTTAAAGGGAGCGATATAGCTCATGGAACTTTCGTTGTTAATTCAAATAGGGCGACAGATGGAAAAAAGCAAGGAATTGCTAAAGTAATTAGAGAACCAACTACAATTAAAATGTGGGAAGAACATTTAAAAGGTGGCACAGGAGTAGGTATTATTCCTATAAAAAGCGATAACTTTTGTCATTGGGGGGCAATAGATATAGATTTTTATGATGTTAGCCATAAAGATCTTGTAAACACTTTAAGAACAAACAAAGTTCCTGCTGTTGTAGGTAGAACAAAAAGCGGAGGAGCACATGTATGGATATTTTTAAGTGTTCCTATAGAGGCCGCAGATATGCAGAGAAGAATGACAGAATTATCTGCTTCACTAGGTTATGCAGGAAGTGAAATATTTCCTAAACAAACAACAATATTATTGGATAGAGGCGATACAGGAAACTTTTTAAATATGCCTTACCATGCAGGAAAAAATAGTGTCAGGTATGGTTTTGACGATAACTCAGAGGCTTTGTCTCCTGAAGAATTTATAACATATGCTAAGAAGTTTATAATAACTCCTGCACAATTTTTAAAATTAGATTTTTCTTTTGGAACTTCACAAAAAGATTTAGAAGAAGGACCTCCTTGTTTACAGCATTTGTGTAGAAAAGGTTTTGGAGAAGGTTCAAGAAACAATGCTCTTTTTAACTTAGGTGTGTATGCTCGTATGTCTGATGATAATAATTGGGAAACTTTATTACAGAGTTATAATATAAATTATTTGAAACCACCTTTAAGTCATACTGAAGTAGGCACAGTCATTAGACAATTAAAAAAGAAAGAATATTTTTATAAGTGTGAAGATCAACCAATAAAACCTTTTTGTGATAAACAATTATGTAAGACACGGAAATATGGAGTAGGGACAACAGGACTTAGTAACGATCTAAGTAGCCTTACAAAAATTAATGGTGATCCACCTATTTGGATTTTAAATGTAGATGGCAACAGAGTAGAACTTACTACCAATGGTTTAACAGCTCAATCCCAATTCCAAAGGGAGTGCGTTGCTCAAATAAATAAGTTTCCTGTAATGGTAAACCAAAGAGCATGGCAAACTCGTATTCAACTTTTATTAGATAACGTAACTATTGTTGAGGTGCCTCCTGATGCTACTTTAAAAGGAGAGTTTGAAGATTTGTTACATGCCTTCTGTTGTGAAAGAGCAAAAGGTGAGGAAAAAGAGGATATATTACAAGGAGTAGCTGTATGGTTAGAATCAAGAGTATTTTTTCAAGTAAAAGATTTGAAAAAACATTTGTCTGTAAATGATTTTAACCACTATACTTCAAACCGTATTACTTTGCGTCTACAAGATTTAAATGCAGAAAAAATGTTTTGGAGAGTTAGGGGAAAAGGTGTGCATGTTTGGTCTTTACCACAAAATTATTTTGAAGGGGAAGAAACAGAAATACCTTTACCAGAGCTACCTATAGAAGAAGGGGTGATTTAGTGAACATAGTATTAGGACCTCCAGGAACAGGAAAAACAACTAAGCTGTTGGGACTAGTAGAAACGTACATCAAAAAAGGTGTTTCGCCTGATCGTATTGGTTATTTTGCTTTTACGAGAAGAGCAGCGAAAGAGGCCGTAGATAGAGCATGTGTAAAATTCAATTTAGAAAAGAAAGATTTACCTTTTTTCAGGACTTTACATAGCTTGGCTTTTTACCAAGCAGGGTTTACTCACAACGAAGTTATGACTTCAGCAAAATACCAAGAAGTAGCCGAGTGGTTAAAGATAGGAAAATTTTACAGCGACAAAAACACAGAACAAGGACCATACAAAGATTTTGGTTATGGTGATAAATTTTTAGAAATAATCAACATTTCAAGAATACTTCTACAACCTTTACGAAAAGTTTATAATGAAAGCATTGTTCCTTTAAAAACAGATTGGGCTAGAGTTCAATATGTAGCAAACGGTTTGACTCATTGGAAAAAATCTTATGGGTTATATGATTATACCGATATGTTGGAACAATTTATTAACAGAGAGTTGTGTCCTAAATTAGAAGTAGTTTTTATAGATGAAGCACAAGACCTTAGTCCTATTCAATGGAAAATGGTACGGCTATTAGAAAAAAACTCTGAAATTTGTTACATTGCAGGAGATGATGACCAAGCTATATTCCGCTATGCAGGAGCAGATGTAGAACATTTTGTAAATTTAGAAGGCACTACTACGTTGTTAGATAAAAGTTACAGAATACCTCTTAAACACCATGTGCTTTCTAACAATGTTATTAAAAAAATAGTAGGAAGAAGACAAAAACCTTTTGAACCTAAAGATGAACAAGGAACTGTTCAATGGCATAGTCATTCAGAAAAAGTAGACATGTCAAAAGAAGATTGGCTTTTACTAAGTAGAACTACTAGAGGAGCACAACAAATAGAAGAGGAAGTGAGAAAACGTGGTCATTTGTACACCTACAACGGTTCTAAAAGCATAGATGGTAAAGTACTCATTGCAGTAAGGTTGTGGGAAACCTTGCGGACTGGAGGAGCTATTACGGCTGATGAAGTACGATTAGTGTACAAACAGATGCTTTTAAACTCACAAGTTGCTTATGGATTTAAAACAATGCCCGATGGTAAAGATGGAGTGTATTATACTATTGAAGAATTAATGCAAGATCATGGGTTATTGCATCGTCGTCCATGGGATCAAGGGTTAGGCAAAATAAATCAAATTGATAAAGGTTACATAAAAGCTTGTTTAAGAAAAGGTGAATCATTGACAGAAGATCCACGCATAAGAATTTCTACTATTCACTCAGCTAAAGGTTCTGAAGCAACTAATGTAATGCTTTTAACAGATACTATGCGGAGACCATATTCCATGTGGAGAAAAATCACTAACTATGAAGACGATGAAGCAAGAGTGTTTTATGTAGGATTAACAAGAGCTCAAAAGGCTTTGCATTTAGTTCATCCTATGTATAGTCAGGGTTTTTCTATACCTACATGAAAATTAAAGATATAAAAAAACTTATCAATTAAAACAGTTACTATACAATATAAATAAATGCAAAGTTATGCAAAACAATAAAGCTCTAGAAAGGAGTAAAGTAATGGCACATGAAGTAGAAACAATGGCATACGCAGGAGCTGTTCCTTGGCATGGATTAGGGAACAAAGTATCTTCTGATATGACACCAAACCAAATGTTAGTTGAAGCAGGGTTAGATTGGAAAGTAAGTAAACGTCCTGCCTATACTACTAATAAACCAAATGTTATGAACATTATAAACCCAACAGGAGAAGCAGAGTTCTTGCGTTGTGAAGACAACCATTTTATAGTTAGGGACTCAGATAATAAAGTGCTTTCTGCTTGCGGAGAAAACTATATACCTTTTCAAAACGAAGAAGTATTAAATTTTTTCAAAAAATTTACTGATGCAGGTAAAATGAAAATGGAAACTGCAGGAAGTTTAAAAGAAGGTAAAGACATTTGGGGTTTAGCTAAACTTGAAAAAGGGTTTAAGCTAGGAACTAACGATGAAATAGAAGGTTACTTGCTATTAAACAATAGTCATCAAGTTGGTAAAGCTATGACTATTATGTTTACACCAATACGAGTAGTTTGTAACAATACTTTAACGATGGCTTTGAACACTACTGATAGTAACCGTTTTAGAATTCCTCATTTACAAATGTTTGATGAAGAAATTATAAAAACGGCAGAAGAAGCTTTAGGTATTAGTGGAAAACAAGTTGAACAATTCCAAGAGCAATCTGAGTTTTTAGCTTCTAAAAGAACTAAGCATGTTCATTTAGAAAACTTTATTGCAGAGTTATTTCAACCTAGCTTGTTAATTGAAAGAGCTAAATCTAATAACCCAAAAAGTTTACCACCATTAAGGGAAGAGTTTAAACGTACTGCCGAACTTGTTCATGATGCAGTTGAAACTTCCCCAGGAGCACAAATGACTTCTGCAAAAGGAACTTGGTGGGGAGCTTTAAATGCAGTAACCTATGTTGTTGATCATCAGAAAAAAGCAATGGCTGAAGGTAATGCTCTCCATTCTGCATGGTTTGGTTCAGGAGCAGCGACAAAACGTAGTGCTTTACGAAAAGCCGTTGAGTACGCAGAAAAAGTATAGTTAGTGATAAACTAATTCTTGTAGTGATAGTATGTATTAACTATAGTTAATACATACTATTTTTCCATAGAAAGGGAACTAAAATGAAAGACTTCGAATACCAAACCCACAATTATTTTGAACCTGTCCCCAGAACAAGGTTTTTTAAATGGATAGCCGATCGTCATCTTATTTACCAGAAAAGGTGTTCTGGAGTAAAACCTCCTTGGACAGAAGATACAATATTACGAGACTATAAATTCACAAACCCCTTTAGAGAAAATGATTATGTAACCATTTGGATGCGTGAAAATTGGACAAACCCAAATAAAAATAAATCATTTGAAGAAATTATATTTAATTGTTGCTTGTTTAGAATGATAGGTACAGTAGAGTTTGCTGAAGAACATAAGTGGGTAGGAGAAACTTGGGAACCAGAATACACAAAAAGTATTATAGAAAACAGATTAAAAAATAATAATAGAACATTCACAGGTGCTTACATAATAACGAACCAAGGAATAAAAGCACCAAAATCAGAGGTTGTTGTAGACCATTTTTTAAAACCTATTTGGGAAAATAAAAAAAGTATTGGACAAATAGCTACAGACTATTTATCTTTAAAAAGAACCCACCAAGAACTTTCTAAATATAGAGGTTGGGGTGGTGGAGGATTTATGTCTTATGAAGTAGTTACAGATTTAAACTATACTCCTGTGTTAGAAAAAGCTAAAGATAGAATGACATGGGCAAATGCAGGACCAGGAGCAGTAAGAGGGTTAAACCGTATTCATGATAGAAAGTTAGAAAAAGCATTAAACCAAGATCAGTGTAATGTAGAAATGAAGGAACTTTTAACCTTTGGAAAAGAAAACAGTTATATCAAAAAAGTTGTTTTAAAAAATGTTCCAAAAGAACACATAGACATGCGTACCATTGAACATAGTTTATGTGAGTGGGATAAATATGAAAGGGTTAGGCTAGGACAAGGCCGACCAAGAAGCAAGTATGTAGCAGAAAACACTTTGTTTCCAACCAAACCGTTTAAAAGAGGAGCAGTAGATTGAAAATATTAATGACCATGTACCAAATACAAGATTACGGAGGTATTATAAACCATGCAGAAAACTTAGCTTTAGGATTAAAAGAGGCAGGACATGAAGTTGAATTCAATATTCTTATTCCTAAACTAAAAGTTTCCAATAGATCTCTGCCTCCTAAAAATTTTAATGAGTATCAAAAGTTAGGAACAGGATATTATTTTCATCAAGCTAAAGGTTGGTATGCCGTTCCTAAAATACCTTATTTAGATAAGTATGCTAGGGAAAGTTTTATAGAAAAGTGTAGTAAGTTTGATGCTGTTCTTTGGCACATTCCTGTGCCTACGTTAAATAAAGATAACCAGAATGTTAATGTATGGACAGAGTTGTATGATAACAACACTAAAAATATTGCTATTATACATGATGGAAACTTACCAAAACTATATCCTCATTTAGCTTTGGTACAGAAAAAATTTCATAGTTGTGTCTGTGTTCATGAATCTGCTTATAATTCAGCACAAAACATAGCAATCCCTAGACTGTTAATCGTAAACCCTTTTGACTTAGGTACGCTAATTAATTATCCAGAGAAAAAGTTCGAAGAAAGATCAGGGTTTTCTGCCATACAAGTATTTAAAGCATGGAAACGTATGGATACATTAATAAGAGCAATCCCTTTTATGAATAACAAAGAAGAAAAAGTTATAGGAGGAAAAGGTATAGAATACCGTTATATGACAAGTAAAGATAAATGCAAACCTAAATATTATAATGCTAAAGGAGAAAAAATATGGGATGTAGCTTTAGAACTTGGAATGAATTATGTGGGAACAGTAAAAAACACAGAAGTGTTTAAACATCTTTATAATTCTAAATTACAAATTGACCCTAGTTGGTCTTTAAAGTATTCTAGTTATGGAGCACATTTTAATAGAACAACGGTGGAAGCAATGATAGTAGGAACAGCACCTATGGCTACTGATCTAGGAATGAAAGATAGTAAAGTATTTATCGCTGGAAAAAACTACATAAAAATTCCTGCTACTTTTAATGCTAAACAGTTCGGTGAACTTGTTGATAATGCCTTATCAGATAAAAATCAATGGTTAGATATTGTTTTTAATAATTATGATTTGTTAGACATGTTTAACATGCACACAGTAGCTAAAAGATACACAGATTTGATAAACGGTGTTTTTGTAGCAACACTTACTACGGGAGAGGTAACAGACGAAATGGCTAGTAATGGCAACAAAAACTTAAACTTTTTTAATATTGAGAGCCGTATAAAGCCCTGTAGAGTGCCTCAAACATTGTTCGAAGGGGGTACATACCATAGTGCATAATTTTTTTGTAAGAAACGTAAGCGAGGCTTTATACTTAGGTGTTCAGGCTTTACAAAGTTCAGGTAGACTAATAAAAAGCAGAAACGGAGATGTGTTAGAATTTGATACTCCTGTTTGCACTACCTACACACATTCTAGAGAAAGAGTACTGTTTTATAAACAGAGAGACGCAAACCCTTTTTTTCACTTAATGGAATCTTTTTGGATGTTAGCAGGAAGAAATGATGTTGAGTGGATAAGCCAATTTAACGGAAGGATAAACACATATAGTGATGATGGAAAAAGTTTTCACGGTGCTTATGGTTACAGATGGAGAAGTTGGTTTGGGTATGATCAATTAGAAAGAGCTATAGAAAGATTATCTGCTTTTTCTAATGATCGTCGTACTGTTATAAGTATGTGGGATGCAAATTATGATTTGGTAACTACAAATGATGGAAAAGATTATCCTTGTAACACACAAATATTCTTTTCTGAAAGAGATGGAAGATTAAACATGACTGTAGTAAATCGTAGTAATGATATGATTTGGGGAGCTTACGGTGCTAATGCTGTTCATATGTCTGTTCTTTTAGAGTATATGGCAGCGAGATTAGAATTAGGGGTAGGAAGATATTATCAAGTAAGCAATAATTTACATGCTTATGTAGAACAGTTAGATAAATTAAAAGGATTAATACCTGAGTATGAAAATTACCTTACTATAGGAGACAACCAATTGAGTTATAACCCTCCCCCATTAGTTGATGATCATACTTGTTTTGATGAAGAACTAGAAGAGTTTTTTAATGATGACAAAAGAGAAAAGTTTAAAAACAGTTATTTAGAAAAAACGGCAGTTCCTATGAAAAAATCTTGGAGACTGTGGAAAAACAAAAAAATAGAAGAGGCTATAAAAGAAGCTGAAAAAATAGACGATAGGGCTTGGAAAATAGCTTGTGTAGAATGGTTACAACGTAGAATGAAAGGAAAAAAAGATGGCTAAACAAACTATAAAACAAAACATTGTTTCTATGCCTAAAAAAACAAGTATTGGTAATAGCAACAGAAGTAGACCACTTAATAAACACAAACGTAGAAGTTACAAAAAATATAGGGGACAAGGCAGATGAAAAAAGAATTAAAAACAAAATTAATAGATATAGCTTCTAACGATGTTACTGCGTTAGATATAGCAGAAAAATCTTATGGCAACAGTTGGAAAAAGCGAGGAGGAGTTGGGGCATATATGATGTTGGCTAGGAAATGGGATAGATTAGAAAACCAATGCAAAAAACATGGCTATGATATATTTTTAACAGCAGAAACTGATAAAAGAGAAGAAGGTATAATTGATGATATCCAAGATTTACGAAGGTATTTAATATTAGTAGAATCAGAATTGAAGTTAAACAAAGGAAAAACCGATGAAGAAGACCCCGAAGCAAATTTATTCAGAGAAGACAGAGATGAGTGGAAAACTAGATGATACGTTGTTAGCAGTATGTAGTTGTGGGGAGGAAGAAAGGGAAGTGACTTTTAGAAATTTAAAAAACAAATGGCCTCAATGTAAAAAATGCAACGAAGCTATGAGGATAAAAAGTAATGCAGATACCTTTATTTAAACCTTCTACAGAATGGGTTATGCCTGATAGTTACCCTGATCTTTCACAATATGATGAAATAGCTATTGATTTAGAAACAAAAGACCCTAACCTCATAACAATGGGTTCAGGTTGGGCAAGAAAAGATGGACATATAATTGGAGTAGCTATTGCAGTAGAAGGTAGTCAATGGTATTTTCCAATAAGACATGATATAGGTCCAAATTTTGACCCTAAACTAACTATGAAGTGGTTACAAGAAGTTGTTTCGATTGACCGTAATTATATTTTTCACAATGCTCCTTATGACGTTGGGTGGATGCTCGCTGAAAATGTGCGGATCAAAGGAAAAATCATCGACACAATGGTCGCTGCACCTTTGTTGGATGAAAACAGATTCAGTTATGCTCTTAATGCTTTAGGTAGAGATTATTTACAAGATAGAAAAAGTGAAAAAGAATTAAGAGAAGCAGCCGAATCATTTGGAATTAATGCTAAAAGTGAAATGTATAAGTTACCTGCTCAATATGTAGGAGAGTATGCAGAAAAAGATGCTTCTTTAACTTTAAAATTGTGGAAACATTTTCAAGGGTTAATAGTTAAAGAAGATATATCTGATATTTTTGAGTTAGAGTTAAAAGTGTTAAAAACCATTATTCCTATGAGAGAACGAGGAGTAAGGGTAGATTTAGACAAAGCTTCTCAAATTAAAAAAATGTTAAAAAAGAAAGAAGAAAAACTTTTAAAAGAAATACATAGGGAAACAGGAATAAATGTAGAAATATGGGCAGCTGATAGTGTTTCTCAAGCTTTTGATGCTATTGATCTTACCTACCCTCGCACAGAAAAAACTTCAGCTCCTTCTTTTACTAAAGGTTTTTTAGTGAATCATGCTCATAGAGTACCACAAATGATAGTAGAAGCTAGAGAATACAATAAAGCCAGAACTACTTTTGTTGATACAATATTAAAACACCAAACTAAAGGAAGAATACACGCAGAACTTCACCCTTTAAGAAGTGATGATGGGGGTACTGTCACAGGAAGATTTAGTTATAGTAATCCTAACCTTCAACAAATACCTGCAAGACACAAAGAAATAGGACCTTTAATAAGAAGTTTATTTTTACCAGAAGAAAACTGTGTATGGGGGGCATTTGATTACTCTAGCCAAGAACCACGCATAGTTGTTCATTATGCTAAGTTGATGAATTTTAGAGGAGCTGAAAAGTTTGCTGAGCAATACCAAGAAAACCCACGCACAGATTTTCATCAGATGGCAGCAGATATTGTAGGAGTTCCTAGGAAACAAGCCAAAGATATAAATTTAGGTTTATTCTATGGTATGGGTTCTAAAAAACTCGCTGCAACATTAGGATTAGAATACGAAGATGCACAAGACCTATTTGCTACTTACCATGACAAAGTACCTTTTGTAAAAGAACTTGCGAATTATGCTATAAATCGTTCTTCACAAAAAGGAATTATTCGTACTGTTTTAGGAAGAAGATGTAGATTTGACAAATGGGAGCCTTCTAGGTATGGAAGTTGGAAGGCTATGTCTTACCAAGAAGCTTATGCAGAGCATGGGGCAGCGATCAAAAGAGCATTTACTTATAAGGCTTTGAATAAATTAATACAAGGATCAGCAGCTGACCAAACAAAAGCAGCGATGGTCGCTTTAGCAGAAGAAGGTATTATGCCTATGGTACAAGTACACGATGAGTTAGATGTTAGTGTGGAAAACGAACAACAATGTAAAAAAATAATAGAAATTATGGAAAGTTGCGTGAACCTAGAAGTACCTAGCATTGTTGATGCAGAGTTAGGTTATAGTTGGGGAGATGCTTTTAATAAGTTTGATGAATTTAAATCACAGTTTTTATTTAATAATGTAAGGGAAAGGAACAAATGATAAAAGAAGATTCAGGTATAAGTTTAGAAAGTTATTTACTGATGAGAAAATTACACAAAAGGTTACAAGGAGGTCATGTTTCTAGATACCATACAAGACCTGAAGTTGGAAATAACCAAGATGTAGCTAGTCATTCATGGAGAGCTTTAGTCATACTAACTACTCTATGGCCTGACATTAGCAAAGAAGCTATTTTATGGGTTATATATCACGACGTAGCTGAAGCAGAGTTAGGTGATCTTCCTGCTACTACTAAATGGAATTATCCTGAAATAGCTACGTTATACAAAAAAGCGGAACAGAAGTATGAAAAAAGGTTAGACTTGCCTTTAAATGAAAATTTAACAAAATCAGACCAAAGAAAAATAAAAATTTCGGATATGTTAGAATTAGTGTTTCATTGTAAAAGGCAAACGCAGATGGGAAACACATTAGCTCTCCCCATATATTTAAGAGGAATAGATTACCTAAAAGATAATTTTGAGAAATTTCCTGAATATAAAGTTGTCGAATCTCTTTTAAACGAGCTATGTTAAAACATGGAAAATAATTTTGTAAAATGTTTAGAACTTGTATTAGAACACGAGGGGGGTTTTGTTGATCATCCAAAAGACCCAGGAGGAGCTACTAATAAAGGAGTTACCTTAAAAACATATAAAGAGTTTTTAAAAAAAGATGTTACAGTAGATGATTTGAAAAATATTCCTGACGAGCATTTAGAAAGTTTGTATAAAGAAAAATTTTGGAATAAACTTTCTGCTGATGAATTACCAAATGGGTTAGATCTAACTATGTTTGATTGGGCAGTAAATAGTGGATTTATTAAACCTGCCAAAAGTTTACAATTGATTATAGGTGCAGTTTCTGATGGTTATCTTGGACCTAACTCTATTAAATCTTTAAATGAATTTGAAGGAGATACACAAGGTTTGATCAATTACATATGCGATGAGAGAGAAGAATTTTACCACTCTCTTTCTACTTTTGAAACTTTTGGTAAAGGTTGGTTAAGACGTACTTCTGAAACGAGAGAAAAAGCTTTAGAAATGTATTTTGAAGAGGAAGAATAAATGGAATGTTGGCATTGTGGAACTAAACTTATATGGGGAGGAGACCACGATTTAGATCCTGAAGAAAACGATGGATACATTATGGCAACAAACTTATCTTGTCCTAACTGTGACAGTATTGTTGACGTGTACCAAGCAGAAAAAACTCTAAATGAAAAAACTAAATAAAAATATTCAAAAGAAAAAACAAGAAAAGTCAAAAGATAAAAAGCATTGTACAGTTAATAATAGTACAATAAACGTCGTTCAGTACAGAGGTGTAGACTTTAATACTGAACACACTTTTTATAGGAGAAATAAATGAATATTTTTGTATTAGACGAATGCCCTATACTTTCTGCACAAATGTTATGTGACAAACATATAGTAAAAATGCCATTAGAAACAGCACAGATGTTATGTTCTGTATGGCATAGGCACAACTTAGGACACGAAGTACCATATAAAGCAGTACACCAAAAACATCCTGCTACCTTGTGGGCAGGAAATAGTATGGATAATTATAATTGGCTATGGCGACATGGTATGGAGTTATGTTTTGAGTACACAAGAAGGTACAACAAAATACATAAATCCCAACAAGTTATTATGGATGTATCTTATCCTTCACCAAAAAAATTTAATTTTGATAATTACTTTAAAACACCTCACCCACAATGTATGCCAGATGAATATAAATCTACTAAATTGCGTGTCCACAGCAATACAGTCAAAGCATACAGAACATATTATGTGAATGCTAAGAAAAGCATCGCCAAATGGGAAAAGGGTAGACCTATGCCAGATTGGTTTACAAAAGAGTTTTATGTACTATGAGTAAATATAAAAACAATGTGTTAGCTTTTCGTTTGAAACCTGCTCCCCCTACGATCACAGAAAAAGTACAAGATGTGTTAGTCTGTTCTTTGTGTGAATCTAATTCTTTTTACATGGTTTTAAATGATGAAAAACAAATAGCTTGTTCTGAATGTGGATATTTAACCACTTTAAATTGGAAAACTAAAAAACCTTCTCCTTGATTTATAATTTATTGTAAAAGATTGTTGTTATGTTATAATTTATTATAAATAAATATAAAAAAAGGGAAATTATGAAAAAAACATTCGTAGGTGTGTCAGAAACCGATTATATTAAATCTTTAGAAGACGATTTGATAGATTTAAAAGCAGAAGAATACCAAGAAGAACAAGATATGTTTAGAAAAAAGTTTTCTATCACTTTGAAACAGAAAATTATAAATTTAAGAGAACAAGAAAATGCAATTTTAGCAGGACAAGAAGATAGTGACTTAGAAGTAGTACACCAAGAATTGAAGCATAATACTTTATTACTCAAAAAACTAAAGGAACAAATGATGTTTAAACCATTAGCTGTAAAAGAAGATTGTTACGAAGATTTAAAAGATATACAGATCGCTTTAACCAATAAACTTGGATTCAAACCTAGCATGGCTATGACTATTTCCCATGTTGCAAAAGAGTTTAAAAGGAAAAACAAAAGATTGTTTGGAGTAACACGAACAGTAAAGAGCAAAAAAGAGTAGTGGGTTGACTATTTTTTTATTATACTTATTTTTTAAACAAACAATACTTGTAGAAAGGAGAATTGTTTATGGAAACTTTTGACGAAACTATATATATAGTAAAAAAACTGACTAAATCTTACCGAGCACCTTGGGAAGTTTTTAAAATTGGTGATATCCCAGCATTTATCAACAACTACAACGATATGAGCCTTAACTCTGATAATTTTACTTTACATTTTTCTAGAGCATTTACAGACAAAAAACAAGCAGACGCATTCGCTAAGTGTATGAATGATTTGGGTTATAACTTGTCTGATGAACAATTAAGGTATGGAGTAAATTCATGTGAATATGACAAAGAAACAAACCGTTATGTATTTAAGGAGAAAACATATGGATGATTTCAAATGGTACAAAGTTGAGTTTGCTTATGGAGGATGGGGTTTTGATGAATACAAAGGTATTGATTCTTTATTTGCAGAATATAATATTATTGGAAGAAGAAACAACCCTCATCGCCCAAAGCAACAAATATTTATGGAAAGAGATGAGGCCAAAGGATTTGTAGAAGTAATGAATGCTTATGATGAAAATTTTAATTTAACTGATGATCAGGAAAATTTATTGATAAAGCACCTACATAATCTACCACATAAAACATTTGACATAAAGTATGGAAAAAGTTTAATTGATACAATAGAAACACTAAAAGACGAAACGTATCCTAATTTTTTCGAGCATGTTCCTGATGAATTATACAGAGATATAGTAGATGTAAGACAAGAATGGGTGGAAAAATAATGGGAGCACATGTATTTGTTATGTTGATCGCAATAGCTATAATTATTTTAATAATGGGAGGAAAATTATGAAACCAAAAATGGATAAAATAAATGTATTAGAAGTAGAAACTATTTCTCCAAGCGGAACAGTTTGGGAAAGAAGGCTTGCTCGTTTGCATGATCAACTCAGTGAAGCTGAAACCGAGTGGGCTCAAAAATATTTAGCTGAGTTATTATTAACTTGTCTAAAATTAGCTAGTCGACAAACAGACCCTGATAAACATTTATATCGTAGCTATACGATCCATTAAACAAAGGAGGAAAGAAAATGGCAAGAAAATCTAAATACGCACAAAAAACTATTGATGCTGTGCATCAAATGGATGAAGAAGATAAAACGATCAAACAAATAGCAAAAAAGATGAAACTTAAAGTAGAGCAAGTTAGATATTTGTTATATAAAAGAGAACCTTCAGAATCAATAGGTTTGCCTCATGGTTACGGAAACAAATTTGCTCCTGTTAAAAAAGTTACAAAGAAAGATCCTTCGTCCTTAGAATCTTTTTTAAAAAAACTTACTTCTTGGCTTTCATGAAAAAATTTGTTATGGATAAAGTATCGTTTAGTAAGAGCTTCCTGCGAATAACCCACCCACCCCGATTCTTCCTATTCGCAGGAACTTTTCTATTAGGAGGTTGTAGCGGAGAATTATTTCTACCAATGGTGCAATCCCTTGCCATTCAGGTGATAAAATAGAGCAAAAAAGAATTTTCTATAGATAATTTAGTTGTTACTATTATATATTAATAAATTTTAACTTAGAAAGGGTTATTATGAAATTACTAACAGAACAACATAAAAAACAACTACGCAAGAACTACGAGCGTCGTGTAAAATTCGATAAATCTAGTCCTGCCGTAGTAAAATTATTCAATCCTAGTGGGGCAGGATCATGGTATGTTAGCGAACTAGCACCAGATAATGACACAGCTTATGGTGTTGCTCACATTACGGATAGTGAGTTTGGTATGTTTTCAATAAAAGAATTAGAAAACATTAAATGTCCACCGTTCAATTTACCTGTTGAACGTGATGAGCATTTTGAGGAAAACACACATTCATTGCACGATTGTTTAGCAATGGATTAAAAGTTTTGTAAGTCTGTTAGGTGGGACAGATACCTTGAGGTACTAACAAAAGAAATTGGTTAGTAAGTATAATGGAATCCTATTCACCGAAGCTCTTGTGGGTATCGGTAACTTCGGGGGCTTACAAAAGATAGTTGTAGAATATGTTTGTAGTGCAACATGCTAACCGATTGCTATAGGATTTACATGAAACAAGGTGAACAAACATAGGTAAACATATTCTACAACGTGGAGGAAAAACATGGGTAGATTTAGAAAATTTAATATAAAGAAGGATTTTACTATGAGTGAACCATTAGAAATAAAAAATGAAAATGAAAAGTTAAAGAAAATATTACAAAAAGTTAGAGCTTGGTTGCAGGACGAGTTAAAAATGCAAACTGAGGCTAACGATGTGTTAGATAAAATGGCTAATGAACCTACTCACGATGATAATATTGCTTATGGTCGTTGGGAATGTGCTCAAGGTTTACTTTCTTATTTAGATAACACAGAAGAAAAGATCTTACATGGTGTAGGTGAAAACTTTGAAGGCGAAACATTTGATCGAGTGTTTGGTAACGGAGAGGATAAAACAAATGAATGATCATGTGGTTGTTGAACCAAATGGTAATGTATTAGGATCTGCATCTGACGAAAAAGGTGCAAAAGATATGGTAGGTAGTAACCTTAGAAATGTGAAAGGTGCTAAAGTTATTAAATTAAAAAGACCAATTAGTGACAAACAAATACAAAGGATGCTTGGTCGTCCATTTAACGGAGAGGATAAAACAAATGAATGATAAAGTAGAAGAATGGGTTAAGGAAGCAGGACTACAAAATTCTAAAAAAATTATTATGGATGACATAGTGCCTGATGAAGAAAAACCAGAGTTTTATTATTGGGGATGGGTTGATGATCATATATCTTTAAGCCATACATTAGAAGAAGCTCAAAAAAGGGTAGCAGAAATAAAAATCCCTATACCTAAAGGATGCACAAAAAAATCCATAAAACAATTTGTGCAAGAGCAATACAATAAAGAGTTAGAAAAATATAACCATGAAAAAATAACGAGAGGGCTGACAAACGAAACTTGTTGGTGGTATAAAACATGATAACATTTCAAATACAAAACATAGAAGAACTATTACGATGGGTTAAAACCTGTCCTCCTAATTTCAAATGTTCTATAACATCTATGCAAGGGGGCTTTGTCCATGCCAAATTTTATATAAGCGAATATGAAATATTAGATGAGGAGAATAAAGATGCCAGATAACTTTATAAGAACATCTTCAGTAGATGAAGATCATTTAGAGGTTGACATAGAAAAAAGAAATATGAAACTTATTGTTGCTATTACAGAGGTAGGAGTAGTGGTAGATTTATATAGTTTTGATAGAGATAAACGGTTAGCTTCTACATGGGCATACACAACTGATACAACGGGGAGAAGACATGAAAAATAAATATTTAAAGGAATTTATAAAATCCAGATCGTTTGCTAACCCTTACGGTCACACACCGAAAGCTGTATGCGAAACCCAAGAAAGAGCTGATCAATTATTTTATGAGCTTGGTACTCTTTTAGCTCACGAAATTTTATGGGAAGATGGAGAGGCCACCGAAGCAGAGGTAAAAGTGAAAGAAACTTTATATATAAATGTGATCAACGAGTTGTTAGGTAACGGATGGAAAGTACGAGGGAAAGCTCTCAACGAAACAGATTTCTTTTATTGTATGGACAGAAAAATAGAGGTGTAAGCAATGGTTTTGTACAATTTTAATGCTCCACGACCAAAAACTGAGCCCATAAATGCGTGCTCGATTGCCTCAAGCACCCTTTAAGGTAGGTAAGTAACCCCCCATTTTTTGACTTTTGCCCTTGTTTCATGGATTCTGAGTAAATAAGAACAAACAAGAGCATCGTACTATTTTATCTTAAGCTATACTTTATATATTAATAAAAAAGAAAGGTGATAACAATGGCTACGAAAATTATAATAGACGAAAAAGCTAATTGGAACGAGATGGTTAAAAAAGTAGAAACCGTTAAACAAAAAGAAATTGACTTTGAAATCAAAGTTTTAAAAGTTAATGCCGAGCTTTTCAAAAAGCAAGAACAAGTAAGACTGCTTTTACTTGAAATACAAGACATAACTGACAACCTTACTAAACTATATCTACAAGGTATGAAAAATGACAAGTAAAGTTGTTATATCTTACGACTTACATAAAGATATGGTAGATATACGAGAAATATTATCTATTGACCACCATATACGATTCACATTTCAAGACGTAATCGTTACCTTATGTGACATACCTTTAGAAGAGCTCCATGCTTACTTTAAAATTAGACCAGACAAGTTTTATAACCGAACTTCCTCCATGAATCACAACTCGGACTGTTCAAAAACTAAAATTATGCACCTCAACAATAATGCAGAAAAAGCGATCCTTAATCTCTGTAGTACTTTGGCTCAAAATTTTAATTTAAACTATAGAAAAAGGGAAATCATTAATCTTATCGTCAACAATTTTTTCTATGAGCGTTGAACATTGAACATGGATTCTTGATATATTATCACACTTTGTATAATAGAGGGAAATAGAAATAGTTTAAAAAACAAATTTAGAGATTTTCCGATATACAATATATGACTATACACCTATATCTGCGGACTATAGGACAAAAACAATGATTTGATCCGATATATTTCATCTATTATGTCCGTCCGCACAGTTAAATCAAAAAAATTTTTTATTTAACAAAATATCATTTTGACCCTATTATGCAAAGTATCATTCATAGGAGATAAAAATGCCTGTCGCTAAAAAAACCCATAAACAAAAATTAGATGTAGTTGGAAACCCTCGTACAGAAAAACAGATAACCCCAAAACAAGAGGAGTTTGCTAGAATATATGTTTGTGAAGACATCACACAAACAGAAGCTGCGATCAAAGCAGGTTATTCTAAAGATTCTGCTCACGCAATAGCTTCTCAATTATTAAACGGAGTAAGATATCCTCATGTTGTTGAAAGGATCAAAGAACTAAAAAGCGAAATAGCTAGAAAATATGAAGTCTCATTTGAAGGACATGTAAAAAAACTTGCTGAGATACGTGACTCTGCTATTACTTCAGGTAATTTCGCAGCAGCAGTCGCAGCTGAAAAATCTAGAGGTCAAGCTGCTGGGATCTATGTAGATCGAAAAGAAATCTTACATGGAAAAATAGATCAAATGAGTAGAGAACAAGTCATGTTAGAAATAGAAAATCTACAAAAAGAGTTTCCTGCTTTAGCAGCGATCACAGATAAAAATGAAACGATAGAGGCCGAAGCAACAACAACGATTAAAAAAGAGCCAATACCGATTAAAAAAGAAACCGTTTGAAAAATAACCTGCTATACTACTTTTAATGAACAAATTAAAACTCTTAGAAAGGGGGTTTAAAATGATTAAAGCTAAAAATATGTTGTATGAGCACACAGGAAGAATAGGTACTAGACATTATTGCTTAGTAGGAAGTGATAATCCACATGTTGGGTTTTCTCCTGGTTTATGCGGAAGTCCTTTGCTTAGTAATAACTATGCAAAAGATTGTGAGTTTGAAAAATATGATTGTAAGGAATGTGCAGAGGTTATTGAAAAAAATAATTTACAGCATCTAGTTCCTAAAGCATAATAGAACAATAGATACTTTGTAGGTGTTGATCATTCTCCTACAAAGAGCCCCGAAGCGAGGGAGTTTAGTAGTCTTTCTCGCTTCACTTTTATTAGTTGGCAAGGGAAAGAAGCATTTATGGGCTCAGTGTGAAGCATAGAGAAAGCCTCGTCAACTTTTATCATTGGTGTGTTATGGTAAATCCTAGGTCTAAACACTTAATGAGAACTCAACTAAATGCAGACCAAGTTCTCGCCAATGAGATTAAACAAGATTAAAAAAGACCATCGTAACATACTGTTTTTGCTATAATTAATTAAGTTAAATAAAATCCTAGAAAGGGGTTAAAATTATGAAAACGATTAAGTTTAATAAATACAAACTCAGTGAGTTTAGTAAAGCATTCGGTAACTTTTTGTTACCTGATGATATAAGCACTATGCCAGAAAACGATCTTATTGATAGTTATCAGTATTTAAGCATCAAGTATCATATACTAGGTGTGTGTAGAGATAAACAATATGACAGTGAAAAAGATTGGAAACACCTACACATACATTGCGAGGAACTTGATAAAATATTAACCCCAGAGTTTACTGTGGCAGGATGGGAAAATAATGAGTATAACCCAAAAGGACATAAAAAGCATGTTAGTTTCCATGACGGGGACAGTGAGTGGGTTAATATAATTAGTTATGATGCTTATGAGGGAAAAGATAAGATAGAAATGTATGCTATGCACGTTTACGATTCTTATAGTGCAGTTCCGTCTTTGTACTTTTATTTTAAATAACATACCGAGAAAGGGTAAAATTATGGGATACACGAATTACTACACACAAAATGAAGAAATAGCACAAGACAAATGGGATAATATTTTAAAAGAGTATAAGTATTTACAAAAGGTTATGAAAGATGTGATTACCGATGTAAGTGAAAGTAAAGATGAGATTGCTTTTAATGGCATTGGTAGTGATTCGCATGAGACATTTATACTAACGAGAAAGTTACCAGAAAATCCCTTTAACTTTTGTAAAACAAGATTTAAACCGTACGACATCGCAGTATGGCATATGTTGACTTTTGTTTATTGGCAACATGGGACACCTCCAGTACACGATCAGTTTAGTATAGGTAGAGATGGGTGGGAATATGAGTAAACAGCATTATAAAAGAGCATCAGTGCTTGGTGGTTTTGCTATAATTATTTATAAGTTAATAAAATCCTAGAAAGGGGTAAAACTACAATGAATAAATTTTATAAATTTACTATAGATGAAGGAATTAAGTATTTTAAAGAATCACATTTTGGTGTACCTAATCCTACTGATAAAGACTTTAAAGATCTAGATGGGTGGCAGTTTTTAAGCACTCTATATACTGTAATACATTTGTGTGAACAGAAAGCAAAAAAATATCAGTATGTTTGCATACATGATTACGAAGGTGAGCTTGATACTTTGGGTAAAAAACCAGAGGCTACTTTTGATTTTGGTACTAGTGTAAATCCTGATTTTAAATATGGTGTGAGTTTTAGTATAAATGATTACCAAATCAATTGGCTACAGCAATTTCAATCCAAAAGTCCTGTAGGTACATCTCTTTATGGTTTTTTCTTTGGTCATAGTCCACATTCAAGTGCATTATCAATCATATTTTACTTTAAGTAAAAACAAGGACAACACATGGTAACAAAACCAGAGTCTAAACTGTGGCAAAATTTAAGGGACAACACTAAAGATTGTGGAGTCTTTTGGACACGTATAGAGTCATGGGCAACTCCAGGAATACCCGATCTACATGGTGTGGTAGACGGTCATGCTTTTTGGGTAGAATTGAAAGTCCATAGGTTAAAGTCGCTAAAGTCATTAAAACTAAGTCCGCATCAAATATCGTGGCAAACTCAGTATTTTTCTAAATCGGGCAGCGTCTGGAACTTGGTTGCTCATCCTTCCTCCCAAACCCTAAATATATTTAGTGGGGGGAGAGCCATGGAAATAGGGGGATTGACAGAGAACAAAGGAGAGTTGATTCCTGATTATTCTACCACGATCCCTTATGACTGGAAAGGGATAATGTCTCACTTTCTTTCATAATCTGTCCAAGTCTCACTCGCATTGAGAGAGAAGCCGATCAATTTTGATCAAAGAACCTCGGACCGTAGGGCATGGCTTATTGATCACGATTGATCCACTTTGATCATGTTTGATCTAAAGACCACGGATTATAAAAGATTATAAAAGATTATAAATGACTTGCATATTGAGAGATATAATGTTACTCTTAAACAATAGTTAATAACAACAATAACTCCGTAGAAAGGGAGACGTATAATGACTAAACTAGCAAAGAAAACTCAGGCTCCAACTAAAGCAGTTGTGAAGTCTGTTGAACTATGTGTCAATGGTCACGAATTATCGTACAATGACATTACTACTTTTATCAAAACTGAGGCAGGTGGTAACGAGGCGAACGTTCATATTGTTCCGTTACCTAATGTAGATTTAAAAGGGGACAAACCTGTTCCTTTCGGTTATGGTGGTAAACCAGATGGCGTGCGACGCACCATACAAGATTGGATGCTTAAAGGTTATAAGGGTGACACGTCCTTAAAAACCATATTAAGTAGAGCCACTAAGCTTGGACATTCAGCTACTAAACCTGTCTGCCTTCATGCCTTGTTGCATGGTGGATATTCACCGTCCAGTAAATACTGGATGACTCCATATGTTAAGCTTGTCGTAAAGGCTTAGTCTTTAGGGAGGGTCGTAACTGACTCTCCCTTTTTTACAGCTTGTGGATCACGATCATGCTTGATCCTACTCGCACGAGACTCCACTCGCACGAGATTCCTTCACATATATGTAGACACATGCGTATATATTGACATACACCATAGATCAAGTTTGATCGGTAAGGCTTATAAAAAAGTTTTATCAAACTTTATAATTATTTATAAATATTTATAAAAAAGCTTTACATATATTTTAGGACGTGCTACAATTAGGTGTAACACTTTTGTTACTAACTTAAAAAAGGGGCATTAAAATGCAAACACAACAAAAAACTACTACTAATAAAACAGCAACAATAAAAGCTTTACCTAGTTTACAAATTACCAACGGTAAAATTTTAACATACCAGGACATACGTACATTTATACAAAGCCATTGCAATGGCAGTCTTATGTTATGTAACGTTGTACCTTTACCTAATTGTAATTTAACGGGCAAAGGTAACCCAACGCCATTTGGTTTTACAGGTGGCAGGGGTAAGGTACTTAGCCAATTAGGTGGGGTACGTAGTGCCTTAATTAAATGGCATGTATTTGGTTACAATGGTAGCTTTAATTTAAGTACTATTTTAAATAATGGTGTAAGCACTATAATTAATAATAAAAAGGTAAAAGTGGGGCATAGTAAAACTAGCCCAATAGTAACACTTGCTTTATTAAATGGTGGTTTTACCCCTACTAATAACCCAAGCTGGGGCACAAGTTTTATTAAACTACAAGCCGTAAACCCTACTAAAAAAGCCTAGCAAACACTTGCCAAGCCGTAGTAATTTACGGCTTGGCTTTACCTATTGTTATTTGTTTTGGGGCATTGTTGCCCCCCCTATACCCCCCACCCCCCCTATTTGGACTGGTTTGGTATTACCTCTTCCTGTAATACCAAGTTTTGGACAGTTTTTCGAATCCAAAAAAATTATAGATTACCAAAAACGGAGTCCATGATTCATTGACCCCACCCCCCTATATGTGTGAAAAGGTGATAGGTTCATTGTCTAGCAAAAATTTTCGATGTATAAAGATAATATGACGATAGATACAGGTTTGATACCAGAAGAAAAGTTGAAGAACTACGCTACTTTGTTAGAGCGAGCGAGGCAAATGAAGGAAGCGGAACATGCCCAAGAAAACTTTATGGGTTTTGTTAAGAGTGTGTGGCCTGAGTTTATAGAGGGCAACCACCATAAAATTATAAGCAAGAAATTTGACCGATTGGCAAAAGGAGAGTTGAAACGATTGATCGTGAATATGCCACCACGACACACGAAATCTGAGTTCGCGAGTTATTTATTACCTGCGTGGTTGATGGGAAAGAAACCAAGTTTGAAGATTATGCAAACAACGCATACGGCTGAATTGGCTTTTAGATTTGGTAGGAAAACGAGAAACTTGATGAATTCATCAGATTACAAAAAAGTATTTTCAGCGGTAAATTTGCGAGCGGATAGCCAAGCAGCAGGACGTTGGGAGACGGATAAAGGCGGAGAGTATTTTGCTGCTGGTGTGGGAGGAGCGGTTACAGGTCGAGGAGCGGATTTATTAATAATTGATGACCCCCATTCCGAGCAAGACGCATTAAGTCCAAGTGCTATGGAACATGCGTATGAATGGTACACTTCTGGACCGAGGCAAAGACTCCAACCAGGAGGCTCTATTGTATTAGTTATGACGCGATGGGCAGAAAATGATTTGACAGGTAAATTAATACGCCAACAAAGCCGAGATATCTTAGCAGACCAATGGGAAATAGTAGAGTTCCCTGCGTTGATGCCAGAAACGGATAACCCTTTATGGCCTGAGTTCTGGGAAAAGAAAGATTTATTAGCGGTAAAAGGATCGTTGTCGGTAGCAAAATGGGAAGCACAATGGCAGCAGAATCCGACGAGTGAACAATCGGCTATATTAAAAAGAGATTGGTGGAACATTTGGGAACAGAAAGAGCTACCCCCTTTATCGTATATAATGCAATCTTATGATACCGCTTTTAGTAAACAAGAAACAGCAGACTATAGTGCGATAACAACATGGGGAGTATTTTACCCTGATGAAGGAGGACCTCCTAATATTATATTAGTAGATGCGAGAAAAAATCGCTGGGATTTTCCTGATTTGAGAAGAATTGCATTAGAGGAATATAAGTATTGGGATCCAGAATGCGTATTAATTGAAGCAAAAGCGAGTGGTATGCCATTGACCCAAGAGCTAAGAAACATGGGGATTCCCGTCATGAATTATAGCCCAAGTAGAGGAAATGATAAGTTCACTCGAGTAAATTCTATTGCACCTTTGTTCGAAAGTGGGTTAGTATGGGCTCCAGATACTACATGGGCTGAGGAAGTGGTAGAAGAATGTGCTGCTTTTCCAGCAGGAGAGCATGATGATTATGTTGATACAGTTACGCAAGCTTTGCGAAGATTTAGAGAAGGTGGCTTTATCCAACACCCAGAAGATTATTATGAAGATAAAATTACTATTGTCAACAAAAGGAAATATTATTAATGGCTGAAACACAACGTCCTAGCAATATAGAGAAATCTTTAGTAGAAGCACCAGAAGATAGTTTCACTCTTTCTGATGAAGAGCTTTCCATTTTAAATGATCAAGAAAAGGAAAACATTTCTATAGAAATAGAAGAAAACAATGAAGGTGGAGCAGAAATAATGTTCGGCGAACAAATGACCGTTGTTTCTGAACCTGATGATTTTTTTGGAAACCTTGCAGAAACTTTAGATGAAACAACTTTAAGTGAAATCGCTAGTGATTTATCAGGATTAGTAGAAGATGATAAAGTAAGTAGAAAAGATTGGGAAGATGTTTATACAAAAGGGTTAGATCTATTAGGATTAAAATATGAAAACCGTACAACACCTTTTGAAGGAGCAACAGGAGTAATCCATCCTTTATTAAATGAAGCCGTGACACAATTCCAAGCAGGAGCATATAAAGAAATGCTTCCGAGTGGTGGTCCTGTTCGTGCTCAAATTGTAGGAACACCAAGTCCAGCAGTAGAACAACAAGCCGTTCGTGTTCAAGAATATATGAATTATCAAATTATGTACAAAATGGAAGAGTTTGAGCCAGAACTCGATCAAATGTTATATTATTTAGGATTAGCGGGAAGTGCGTTTAAAAAAGTATATAATGACGAAACATTACAAAGACCTGTAAGTAAGTTTGTTCCTGCAGAAGATGTGATTGTACCTTACACAGCTACAGATTTACGCTCAGCAGAAAGAGTAACACATGTTTTGCGTATGTCAAAAAATGAATTACGGAAACTTCAGGTAGGTGGTTCTTATCTTGATATGGATATTTCTACTTCCGATGATGATCCTAGTAGTATTACAGAAAAATATGATGAATTAGAAGGATTAAGTAAAACAGGACCAGATGATGATGTTACTTTATATGAGTGTCATTGTTATTTAGATTTAGAAGATTTTCCTGATGTAGGTGAAGATGGCGAACAAACAGGTATAAAACTACCGTATATTGTAACTACTTGTTATGATACGAATGATATTTTATCTATTCGTAGGAATTATTCTCCTGACGACCCTATGAAAAGTAAACTTCAACATTTTGTTCAATATAAATTTACTCCTGGATTAGGCTTTTATGGCTTTGGTTTGATTCATTTATTAGGTAATTTATCAAGAACTGCTACTTCTAGTTTAAGACAACTAATAGATTCTGGAACTTTAGCTAACTTACCTGCTGGTTTTAAAGCTAGAGGTTTAAGAATTGCTGATGATGCTGAACCATTACAACCAGGAGAGTTTAGAGATGTTGATGTTCCAGGAGGGGATATCCGCACAAGTTTAATGGCTTTACCTTATAAAGAACCTAGTCAAACGTTATTTCAATTAATGGGTTTTGTTGTAGGAGCAGCTGAAAAATTTATAGGAACAACGGATTTAGCTGTAGGTGATAGCAGCCAAGAAATGCCTGTAGGAACAACCATTGCATTGTTAGAACGTGGAGCAAGAATAGTTAGTTCTGTTCATAAACGTCTACATGCAAGTATGAAAATAGAATTAAAGATGTTAGCAAAAATATTTGGAGAAGACCCAACACCTTATCCATATGAAGTAAACCAAGACAAACAAATTAAAAAACAAGATTTTGATGACAGAATAGATGTGCTTCCTGTTAGTGATCCTAATATGTTTAGTATGTCTCAAAGAGTTGTGTTAGCACAGGAACAATTAAAATTAGCTCAAGCTGCACCTGACTTACATAATTTATACGAAACATATAAAAGAGTGTATGAAGCATTAGGAGTAAATAATATAGATCAAATATTAAAACCTCAAAAACCTTCAGAACCTCATGATCCAGCTACAGAAAACCAAGAAGCTTCTGAAGCAGCAATGGGACAATTAAAATTACAAGCTTTTGCTGAACAAGATCATGATGCTCATATTGCTGTTCATGCTGCTTATATGAAATCATTAGTTGCTCAAATGCAACCACCTGTGCTTATGACTTTAGAAAAACATATTTACGAGCATATTGGATTGAAGGCACAAGTTATGGCTAGTCAACAAATGTCTCCTGAACAGGCTAAACAAAATCCTGAGGCCATGTCTAATTTAATAGCTCAAACACAAGCACAATTAATACAACAATATTTAGAAGCTAATCCACCTGCTTCACAAGATGACCCACTTGTAGAAATTAAAAAGCAGGAGATAGCTTTAAAAGCAAAAGATCAAGCCGAAGATCAAGCTCATCAACAAGCTGAACTTCAATTTGATAGAACAAGGTTAGCCGAACAAAGTCAAGTACAACGTGAACGTATTCAAAGCTCTGAAGATATGGCTATGCTTAGAGCTCAACAATCTTTGCAACAAAATAAGCAAAGAAATTAAAAGGAGGAAACTATGGTTGAATTAATGAACCGTTTAAAAGAACCGTCATCTTATGCTGCTTTAACAGGAGTGTTTGCAATGTTAGGAGTAGTAATTCCTAATGAATTATGGCAAAGTGTGGTTATGATAGCTTGTGGTTTATGTGGAGCTGTTGGATTTTTTATTAAAGAAAAGAAATAAGGAGAATTAAAATGTCAACTGGAAGAACTGAAGAAGAGATAGAGTATATGCTAGAAATGAAAGAATTGGATGAAGATTTCGATATGGATCCAGATTTCGATATGCCAGAAAAATTAAATAAACAACAACTAAAAGATTTGCTAGGCAAAAAGAAAAACGGAAACAAAAAGAAAATTAAAGTTGCAAAGAAAAAAGGCGAAATGAAAATGATGGCTAAAGAAGGCGATTTTGTTGATAGAGAAGAGTTTGAAGCTGAAAAAGAGAAAAAAGAAGCAGACATGAACAAAAAAGCTGGAGGAGGTATGATAAGAAAATACTCTGGAGGCGGTGCGGTTACTTCACCAAAACAAAAATGTCGTGGTGGCGGAGCAGCAACAAGAGGACTTGGTTTTACAATTAGCTAAAGGAGAATTGTAATGGCATTACCATTAATCGGAGGATTATTAAGCTCTGTTGGAGATATTGCTGGTACTTGGGTCAAGGGCAAAATGGAAGAGAAAAAAGCCCAAACTGAGATCAAAGTAGCAAAAGCTAAAGCCGAAGCTACTGTTTATGAGAAACAGGCTACAGGCGAACTTGATATGGAAAAATCATTAACAGAGCAAATGGGAGGTTCTTGGAAAGATGAAGCATGGACAATATTTTTTATTGTTGTTTTGGCTTGTTGCTTTTTGCCTTGGACTCAAGATGCAGTACAACAAGGGTTTATATTTTTAGATGAAAGTACGCCTGATTGGTTTGCTCATTGTATTTATATTTCTATTAGTGCTAGTTTTGGTTATCGTGTGGGTAAAGGTGCAATCGGGGCAATAAGAGAAGTAAAAGGACAAAAAGCAGTTGCCCCTAAAAAACCAAAGACGGATGATTAAATGTACGAATATAAATGTACTTTATTAAGAGTGGTAGACGGAGACACTATAGATGTTGACATCGATTTGGGATTTAAAGTGTGGTTGCGAAAAGAACGTGTGCGTATGGTTGGAATTGACACACCTGAAAGCAGAACAAGAAACTTGGCTGAAAAAAAGTTGGGTTTGGCTTCGAAGGCTAGGCTTAAAGAGCTCTTGCCAAAAACCTTTATGTTAGTCACACATAAAGATGGAAAAGGTAAATTTGGAAGAATATTAGGTGAACCTATTGTAGATCATCCTGAGTTTGGAAAAATTAATATATGTAACAAAATGGTTGAAGAAGGCCATGCAAGAGTTTATACGGGAGGAACTAAAGTACCATGGATAAAAGAGGAATAAAATATGGGAAATAAAACTGTAAAACCACCTAAAGGATTTCATTGGATGAAATCAGGTAAATCGTATAATTTAATGAAAGGAGAGTATAAACCACATACAGGAGCCGTAAAAGTGGCTACATTCAAAATACAAAAAACACATAAATCTAAAGGATAATTTTTATGAGAAAAAAGAAAACAGGATTATACGATAACATTCATGCCAAACGTAGAAGAATAGCAGCAGGATCAGGTGAAAAAATGAGAAAACCTGGAACTAAAGGAGCACCTACAGCAGCTAATTTTAGACAAGCAAAAAAGACAGCTAAGAAACCAACAAGAAGAACGGTTTAAATAAAAAAGGAAAAAATATATGGATGGGCTTTACATTTGTGAAAAATTGCTTAAGATGATTCGTGAAAGAAAAAAAGCGACAATAGACACTCTTGCTTATGGTGCTATTACTGACTTTACTAATTACAAAGAAGTTAGAGCTAGAATAACCGAGCAAGAATATTTAGAACAGGTGGTAAAAAACCTGCTAGAAAGTAAAGAAAACGATGACTAAACCAAAACTTATAGTACCAAAACATTATAAATCTCCTAAAACCGCACCTACAGAACCACCTTTACAAAAAGTATATGAAGAAGTTGAAAAAAATGCTTCTAGTATTGATACTTTATCGGATTCTGCTAAAGAAAGATTACCTGTTCCTACAGGTTGGAGAGTTTTAATTCTTCCTTACAGGGGACAAGGTAAAACAGAAGCAGGAATTCACATACCAGATAGTGTTATAGATAGAGAATCGATAGCTACTGTTTGTGGTTATGTTTTAAAAATTGGTCCTCTTGCTTTTAAAGACCAATCTAAATTTGGTCCTTTACAAGTTCCTTGGTGTAAAGAAGGCGATTGGATAATTTTTGGTAGATATGCAGGAAGTCGATTTAAAATTGATGGTGGTGAAGTTCGATTATTAAATGATGATGAAATTTTAGCTACTATCAAAAACCCAGAAGATATTTTACATTCACATTAACCCATGGAGAAAACCATGCCAGAAGCAAATGCCGTAGAAAAAGACCAAGAACCAAATAATGACGTTGAAGTTGAAATAGAAGAAGTAGAACAAGAACCAGAAAAATTAGAAATAAAAGAACAAGATACAAAACAAGATACAAAACAAGAAAAGCAAGAAACAACTTCAGAAGATTTAGAAGAATATAGTGAAGGTGTTAAAAAAAGAATTAGTAAACTTACCGCAAAAATGCGAGAAGCAGAACGTAGAGAAACTGCTGCCGTAGAATATGCTCAATCTATCATTAAACAAAATGAAAATTTAAACAAAGATAGAAGTAATTTAGATCAACATTATGTTCATGAGTTTGAAAATAGATTAGGAGTACAAGAAAAATTTTTACAAAAAGAATTAAAAGAGGCTATTGAAAGAGGAGATACAGATACTCAAGTAAAAATGCAAACTGAATTAGCAAAATTAGCTAGTGAAAACAATAGGTTAGCTTATGTAAAACAACAACAAACTCAACAGTTGGAAGCAGCTAAAAAACAACCACAAGCACCTACTACTCCTCCTCAAAGAAAACCAGATCCTAAAGCTAATGCTTGGGCAGAAAAAAATACATGGTTTGGAGAAGATGAGCCTATGACTTTAACTGCTTTTAGTATTCATAAAAATTTAGTGGAAGTTGGGGGTTATGATCCTACCTCTGATGATTATTATGTAGAACTAGATAAAAGAATAAGAAACGAATTTCCACACAAATTCGAAGATGTTAATGGGACAACAAAAAAAGCTAGAACTTCCCCTTCGGTAGCTTCTGCTAGTCGTCCTGCTAACCGTTCAAATAATCGATCTGTGAAATTATCTGCTTCACAGGTTGCAATCGCAAAGAAACTTGGTGTATCATTAGAGCAGTATGCAAAACAAGTTAATTTGCTCAAACAATCGTAGAGGAGATCTTATGACCAACGATCGTAGTCCACGCACTTCCCAAAATAGGGAAAAACAAGTACGTCGCACTCCATGGCGACCACCGTCAACATTAGACGCACCAGAACCTCCAGAAGGATATACTCATAGATGGATTCGAGAATCTGTTATGGGTCAAGATGATAGGAAAAATCTTTCTGCTCGGCTTCGCGAAGGCTTTGAATTAGTTCGTGCTGATGAGTACCCAGACTTTGAAGCTCCAAGTATCCAAGATGGAAAACATGCTGGAGTAATAGGAGTTGGTGGATTAGTACTCGCAAGATTCCCTGTTGAATCAAAAAAAGAACGTACAGAATATTTTAACAAAAAGACAGAAGAACAAATATCTGCCGTTGATAATGATTTAATGAGGGAAAGTAATCCTTCGATGCCCATCAGTAAACCTGATAGGCAAACTCGTGTAACTTTTGGAGGAAATAAAAATTCCTCTGAGTAATTTTATTTTGTAAAGGAAAAAAATATGGCAAATTTAGATGCTGCCTTTGGTCTTAGACCATACAAAATGCTCGGTGAAGGTGCAAATACTAACGGTGTATCTACATATGATATTCAAACAACAGATACAGCAGGAACAACCTCTGTATTGTTTGAAGGAATGCCTGTTATTCCATTAGCTAATGGATTAATAGATTTATGTGGTAATGCAAACGGTGGTACAGTACCTCTACTTGGAGCATTTATCGGTTGTAATTATACTGATTTAAATGGGACACCTATTTGGTCTCCAAAATGGCCTGGAACGGCTGCTGTAAAAACAGGAACGGCTGCAACAGCAATGATTGCTTCTCATCCTGATCAATTATTTTTGATCAATTGTAATGGCAATGCTTCTGATGCAGATGTGCATAGAAATGCAAATTTCTCAACTTGTATTACAGGTAATGCTACTACAGGTCAATCATTAGCTGAGTTAGATATTTCTACATTAAACTCAACTAATACGTTGAATCTTAGAATTGTTGGATTTTCAGATGAGCCATCAAGTGATGATGCTACAGCTTCTGGACGTTTAGCAATAGTTATGTTAAACAATCACTTTTACCGTTATAATGCTAACGGAACTGGTGCAGGTATATAGGAAAGGAATAATATACAATGGCTATAACTAGATCCCAACTCCTTAAAGAACTTGAACCAGGACTTAACGCTTTGTTCGGTTTGGAGTATGATAGATATGACAATGAGTCAGCTGAAATCTTTGAAACTGAAACTTCAGATCGTGCATTTGAAGAAGAGGTAATGTTATCAGGTTTCGGTCAAGCTCCAGTTAAAGGCGAGGGTGCAGCAGTTTCTTATGACTCTGCAAACGAAGCTTATACTGCTCGTTATACACACGAAACAATAGCACTTGCTTTTGCGATTACAGAAGAAGCTGTAGAGGACAACCTTTATGACAGACTTTCTAGTCGTTACACTCGTGCTCTTGCTCGTTCAATGTCAAATACAAAACAAGTTAAAGCAGCTTCAGTATTAAACAATGCGTTTAATTCTAGCTTTACTTTTGGTGATGGTGTAGAACTTTGTTCTTTAGCTCACCCAACTGTATCAGGTGGTAATTTTGCGAATGAATTATCAACTCCTGCTGACTTAAACGAAACTTCGTTAGAGCAGTCTTTAATTGATATTGCAGCTTTCATAGACGAAAGAGGTTTAAAAATTGCATTGCAAGGTAAAAAATTAATAATTCCACCTTCATTACAATTTGTAGCTGAAAGACTTATGGCTACTAACCTACGTCCAGGAACTGCAGACAATGATATTAATGCAAGTCGCAACATGGGTATGTTACCTGATGGTTATGTAGTTAATCATTTCTTAACAGATACAGATGCGTTTTTCATTAAAACTGATGCACCTAATGGTTTTAAACACTTTGTAAGAAGTGCTATAAAAACATCTATGGACGGTGATTTTGAAACTGGAAATGCTAAATATAAGGCTCGTGAGCGTTATAGTTTTGGTGTTTCTGATCCACGTTGTGTGTTTGGATCTCCAGGAGCTTAATCAAAAAATAAGCATAATATTAAAAGGGTGGCTTGCGAGTCACCCTTTTTTTGTGTATGGTATATTAAGTCTCGGATTTTAAGCTCTAGCGACTCGCCGAGGAGACGCTTACGAAGACTCTAGAGCAAACCCTTTCGTAAGGAGGTAAGTACAATGGGTACTACACATTTTAAAGGACCAATAGAATTTTCTTCTGCTACACCAGCATTGGAAAATTTAAACATAGGCACATGGCCTGATCAACAATATTATATGGAAGATTTTCAAGGAAAAGCTTTAGATACTACTAATTGGTGGACAGCTATCAAAGATAGTGGAGCTCCAACAGTAGCTTTAGTTGCAGATTCTAAAAATGGTGAGCTTTTATTAAGTTCACAAGCAACAACTAATGATAGTGGCTCTTCTGTTCAAGGAGGACAAGAAGTATGGGCTTTGCCTACTTCTGAAAAAGATGCTCTATATTTTGAAACAAGAGTAAAAGCTTCTGCTGTAGCTACAATGGATATGTATGTAGGTTTTTCTGAAACTTTTGCAACAAATCCTGAAGCTGTTTTAGCTTCTCAAAACCTTATCGGTTTTCAATTAATTAGTGGAAGTGGGCAAGTTGTTACAACAACTGAAGCAGGTGGAACTGGAGTTACTAGAGTTTCTACAGAAGCTTTAGGATTAATGGCAGATGCTACTTATATAACTTTAGGTTTTATAGCTAGAAATAATTCAACTACTTCTAGAAACAGAGTAGATTTTTATGTAAACAGACAATTACTTTGCACTCATAACAATGATGGTGTAGTTGGTGGAACTCAAACAGCAAGTACCATTCCAACTGCTAACATGAAAATAGCTTTGTTTGAGTTATCAGGTAATGCTTCTGGAACTAAAACACTTACTGTAGATTATGTTATGGCAGCTCAAGACAGAGGTGTTACATACTCTCCAGCAAGAAACTAAGGGGAAATTAAATGGCTGGATCAGATGTACAGTCTACGTTTATAAAACCAAGTGCAGTTTCTGCCACCCTTTATGCAGGTTCCCAAAGTCCTGGAGGAGCTGGTAATTTAACATTACAAGATCCTCTAGGGGTTCCTGACATGCCAAGAAATGTTACTATAACTTCTGGTGGAGATGACAGGACAGCAACTTTCACTGTTACAGGTACAGATGAAAGAGGTGATGCTCAAACTGAAGCAATTACAGGTGCTAATGCAGGAGCAGCAACAGGAACTAAATATTTTGCTAGTGTTTCACAAATTGCTATATCTAAAGCTTCTGCAGGAACTGTCACAGCAGGATCTGGCACAGCGATATGCGGTGTTGTTTTTGAAGGTAGATTAAGATTACGAGGAATGTATTTTGCTAATGGAGCGGCTACTAAAACTATCGTTTTTAAAGAAGAAAGTTCTGTAGGAACAACTCTTATGCAAATACAAACTACAGCAGGAGTAGCTACAAGTGCTTATCCTGATATTCCTGATGAAGGGGTTTTATTTAAAAACGGTTGTTTTATACCTTTTGTCTTGGATGATTTTGGAGCTCTAACTTTATTTTATTCTTAGGAGAATTAAATGGCTACTACAGCAAATGTTAAAAGAACTCCTAGTGGTAGAATTACTTACAGAGGAGAATCTTTCAGTGGTTATAATACACCAAAAAGAACTCCTAACGGTCCTAAAAAATCTGCGGTTCTAGCTAAAAAAGGATCGCAGATTAAATTAGTTAGGTTTGGAGATCCAAACATGACTATTAAAAAAGACCAACCAGGAAGAAGAAAAAGTTTTAGAGCTCGTCATAATTGTGACACAGCAAAAGATAAATTTTCTGCAAGATATTGGTCATGTAAAGCATGGTAGCTCGTAAAAACAATAATGTTGATGTGCATACTTTAGATGTGCAATATACGGCTTTAAAAGTAGAACAAGGTCATATTGCTTCTCAAGTAGAAACATTAGGTAAAGATATGAAAGTGGTTAAAAAATCAGTTTTTCAAGCAAAATGGATGTTAATAGGAGGGTTTTTTGTTATTTTAGCAGTGAATAATTCTCAAGTATTAGCAAGTTTAGTAACATTAATGGGAGCAAAATAATGCCAAAAGTTGGAGACAAACATTTTTCTTATAGTAAAAGAGGAAAAGATGCAGCAAAAAAACTTGCTGAAAAAACAGGAAAAAAAGTAGTGTATGCTAAAAAAGGTATGATGATAAACGCTAATATGGATACTTCTAAAAATATGAAATCTAGAGTAAAAACTCATACTCCTGAAGAAACTGCTTTTATTTCTAGTTATAGTAAATTAATAAAAGGACCAAATAGTTAGATTGGAAATTAAATGACTACATCTAATAGTAAAGATTTTGAGTTAGATACCGCAGAATATGTAGAAGAAGCTTTTGAAAGATGTGGATTACAAGCTCGTACAGGATATGATTTACAAACAGCACGAAGATCTTTAAATTTACTTTTTGCTGATTGGGCAAATAGAGGGTTGAATAGATGGACTATTTCTCAAGAAACATTACTTTTAGCTTCTGGACTTGCTGAATATCCATTAGGAACTCTTACTTTATCAGTAGCTGCTTCTGGTGCTTATTCTTTAGGTGAAACTATAACAGGAGCAACAAGTGGAGCAACAGCTTCTATAACAAGTTTACCTTCTGCTACCTCTATGGCTATAACTATCCCTGTAGGCACTTTTCAAAATGCTGAAAATGTAACAGGAGCAACAAGTGGAGCAGTAACAGCAACAACAGCAGTTGTAGATTTATCAACAGTACAATCAAGTATAGACGTATTATCTGCTGTTGTTAGAGAAAACCCAGGAACGAGCACACAATCTGATATAAGTATTGGTAGAGTAAGCAGATCTGATTTTTTAAATATTCCGAGTAAATTAACTACAGCACGACCAAGTCAATTTTATATAGATCGTCAGATAACACCACAAATTAAATTATGGCCGACTCCTGATAAAACATATACTTTAGTTTATGATAGGTTAGTAAGAATGGATGATGTTGATAATATGGTAAATACTCCAGAAGTGCCTTTTCGTTTTTATCCTTGTCTTACAGCAGGATTAGCTTATTATATTTCAATGAAAAAAGCTCCTGAAAGAATGGAAATGTTAAAACTTATTTATGAAGAAGAGTTTCAAAGAGCTGCTGCAGAAGATAGAGACAGAGCAAGTTTAAGTTTAACCCCTAACTCAAGATCGTATGCTGTAATATGAGTAAGTTTTCTAGTGGAAAATATGCAAGGTTTATTTCTGACCGTAGTGGTATGGAGTTTCCATATTCTGAAAGGATTGAAGAATGGACAGGAGCAATAGTACATGTTTCTGAATATGAACCTAAACAACCTCAATTAGAACCTGTAAAAGCTCCGTTTGAACCTCAAGCTTTATACCAACCTAGACCTGATGTACTTCAAGAAATGATTATATTAATTTCTGAAAGTATTTTTGGAGATAACGGTATAACTATAGCAGGTTATCATGGTATGGCATTAACAGGAGAAGTGGAGATAATTATATCATGAGTTGGACATTCACTACTTTAAAACAAGCAATACAAGATTATACTCAAAATAATGAAACTACTTTTGTTTCTTATTTAGATGATTTTATTGTTACTGCTGAAGAAAGAATTTTTTCAGAAGTTAGTTTAGATAACTTTAGAAAAAACTCTGCAGGAACTTTTCAAAAAGGAAACAAATATCTTCAAATGCCTGGAGATTATTTATCTTCTTTTTCTTTATCTTATATAGATGGAGATGGAAATCAACAATTTTTATTATTAAAAGACGTTAATTTTGTACAATCTTATACTCCTGCAGGAAGTAGTACAGAAGGAGAACCTAAATATTATGCTCCTTTTGATTATTTAAATTTTATTATATCTCCTACACCTAATGCAAATTCTACAGTTGAATTACATTATTTTTATAGACCAACTTCTATAACTACAGCAAGTTCAGGAACAAGTTGGTTAGGAACAAATGCTCCAGATGCTTTATTATATGCTTCTTTGTGCGAAGCTTCTGTGTTTATGAAAGGCGAAGCTGACGTTTTTCAAAACTACACATTACGATATCAAGAATCATTATCTAGATTAAAAAATTATGGAGAAGGTATGGAAAATATTGATGCTTATCGTGAAGGAATGGTTAGGATACCAAGAACATGACCAAAAAAGATAAATTAAAAAACAAAAAAATAGCCATAGTAGCATTAGGTGGTACTTTTTATGATTACATCTTATCTAGAACTCGTAGTGAAAAATATGACGAAGTTTGGGCTATTAATGGTATGGGTGAAATCATAAAACACGATAGAGTATTTATGATGGATCCACCAGAGCGTTTTTTAGATGATATTAAAGCAGGAACACAAACAGGTGTTGTAACGGACATGTTGAAAACTCACAAAGGTCCTATTTATAGTTGTGTTTTAGATAAAAGATGTCCTGGAGTAATAGAATACCCCTTAGAATTTGTTGTTCAAAAAACAGGACTAGCATATTTGAATAACACAGTTGCTTATGCTTTAGCTTTTGCGGTAGCTCATGAAGTTAAATCATTGCATTTGTTTGGTTTAGATTTTAGTTACGCAGATAGACCTCATTTTGCTGAATCTGGAAGAGCTTGTTGTGAATTTTGGGTTGCTATAGCTATTTCTAAAGGAATTCAAATAGAAATAGCACATAATTCACCGTTTTTAGATACAAATGTACCTGATGAACAAAAGTTATACGGATATCATAGATTAAAAGACCCATTAGTTCTTGCTAAAAATGAAAAAGGTATAGAAATAGGTAGACAATCTAAATTAACTCCTCCTGAACCTTTAGATGGAAAACAACATTGTCATGTTTGGGGAAGAGAAGACATAGAAGGTATTACATATGAAAAAAATTCACTAAAAGGAGAAGCAAATGTTTGATGTAGGTGTTGGTTTGACTGTTGAAAAAGTAGATGTGTTTACTTCTGACCAAGGAGGCCTTTCAAATGAGCAAATTGCTGAAATGGCTACTTCTAAAATAGTATATGTTTCTGATCAAGCTGCTGAACCGATAAAAGTTCAAGCTAATCTTTTTAGAGAATACGTCAAAAAAATAATTTTTGAGCACTTAGAATTGGCAAAAAAAGAAGAACGTGCTACCTTGACTCAAAAGTTAGAAAAAGAAGGTTTTAAAGACTTTGCTAACATCATAAGGAGAATATAAATGGCTATATCACAAGCAATGTGTACCTCTTTTAAAATGGAAATTTTAAAAGGAACACATAATTTTACAAATTCAGCTAATAGTTTTAAACTTGCTCTGTATGCGATCAGTTCTGGAGGTAAAAGTAGTTCGACAGCTACTTTAGGAGCTGCTACAACAGCTTTTACGACAACAGGAGAGGTTGCTTCTAGTGGAACATATGTAACAGGAGGCCTTGCTTTGACTAATGTTACTCCTATTACTTCAGGAACAGTAGGTTTTGCTGATTTTGCAGATAAAAGTTTTACTACGGCTACTATTACAGCAAGAGGAGCATTGATTTATAATGCAAGTGCGAGTAATAAAGCTGTTTGTGCTTTAGATTTTGGATCAAATAAAAGTTCCAATTCAGGAACATTTACTGTACAATTTCCAACAGCTAACCAAAGTTCTGCTATTATAAGAATAGCTTAAAGGAATAAAAAGTGCCAAATAACACCTTACATGGATGGGGTCGTGGCACATGGGGATCTGCTTCATGGGGGTCTTTTGGCGTTGTTGAAGTTTCTGGAGTTGCAGGAACTTCTGCTGTAGGCTCAGTAACATTAAATATCCCTGTTTCTGTAGCAGTCTCTGGTTTAGCAGGAACTTCTGCTGTAGGCTCAGTAACATTAAATATCCCTGTTTCTGTGACAGTTTCTGGAGTTGCAGGAACTTCTGCTGTAGGAAGCGTTGTAATAGAAATTCCTACTGATGTTACTGTAACAGGAGTTGCAGGAACTTCTGCATTAGGACAAGAAGAAGTTGTTGTTGATGGTGCGGTAGTTCCAACAGGAGTTGCAGGAACTTCTGCTGTAGGTAACGAATCAGTTGTTGCTGACGGTGTTGTAGCAGTTTCTGGAGTTGCAGGAACTTCTGCTGTAGGAAGCGTTTTAGCAGGTAGCCCTGTTGATGTTTCTGTAACAGGAGTTGCAGCTTCTGCTGTTTTAAGTGATGCTTCTGGTTGGGGAAGAGATACTTGGGGATCAGGAGCATGGAGTAGTTCTTCTTCTGCTGTTACTATTGTTATAAGTGATGTTGCAGTTGTTTCTGGTTTAGCAGGAACTTCTGCATTAGGTTCAGTTGTCGTTAGTGGAACATCTAATGCCCTAGTTACAGGAGTTGCAGGAACTTCTGCTGTAGGAACTGTCACAGCTTCTGGAAATATTGTAGTTTCACCAACAGGAGTCAATGCCCAAGCTTTGACAAATAATGTTGCAGCAGGAGGAAGTATTGTGGTACAACCAAATGGGGTGAGTGCAACAAGTGAATTAGGAACTGTAAATGTTTGGGCAGAAGTAAAACCTCCTGATCATAATCCTAACTGGAATCCAATAAACGCAGCACAAACTCCAGGATGGAAGGAAATAGCTGCATAGAAGGAGAATTAGATGGCAAGTTCATATACAACAAATTTCGGAATAGAAGAAATAGCGACTGGTGAACAGTCAGGAACATGGGGTACAACAACAAATTATAACATAGATATTTTAGATAGACTTGCTTCTTACAAGTCTGTAGCATTATCAGATGCTTCATCAGCTACTTTAACAGTTAGAGCAGGTTCTCCTAGTAGTGGATCAAGTAATGTTCAAGACGGTATGTATCGTGTAATTAAATTTACAGGAACATTAAGTCAACATTGTACAATCACAGTTGCACCATCAACAACAACAGCTTATTTTTATATTCAAAATGCTACTTCTGGCGGTTATAATATTCTTATGTCGCAAGGAAGTGGAGCAGTAAAAACAACAGTACCTAACGGATATTCAAAAACAATGTATTGTGATGGTAGTGATGAAGTTATTTCTTTATCTGACATATATGCAATAGGAACATTGACTGCTTCTGGGAATACTTTAAAACCTGTTACAACAAATGATTCAATCACAATACAAGGAAATGGAACAGGAGATGTTATTTTAGATGCTGATATTATCTTATTAGGAAGCGGATCAGAAGTAGGAGCTTTATCTTCTAATGGTGCTTATGATTTACTTTTAGAAACTAATAGTGGTACAAATTCTTCTGTTATTAAAATTATAGATGCTGCAAACGGAGATATTCAACTAACTCCAAATGGAACAGGTGAGGTTTCGGTAGGAAGCGGATCAGCAGCAGGAAAAATAACTTCTAACGGTGCTTATGATTTAGAGTTAGATACAAATGGTGGCACAAACTCTGGGATGATAAAAATCGTTGACGCGGCCAATGGAAATATTGAACTGACCCCTAATGGAACAGGTGAAGTTTCTATAGGAAGTGGTGCTGCTTCAGGTAAAATATCATCAAATGGTGCATTTGACCTTGAATTAGATACCAATGGTGGCACAAACTCTGGTTCAATTGTAATTACCGATGGATCTAATGGCGATATTACTATAGCAACTAATGGAACAGGTGCTATTGACTTGTCTGATGATGTAGTAAAACAAGCACAAATGAAAGATTATGCAGAAACTGTTTATGCTAATGGTTCAAAAACAGGAGCATTTGATTTAGATTTAACAAATGGAAATGTTCAATCGTTTACTGTAGGTAGCGGAACATTTAATGTAGGAATTACAAACTCATTAGCAAGTCATTCTAATTCTATAACGCTTATTATTACAAATGGTGGAGCTGGCACAATTACATTTAAAGCTGGAGCTCATGGCGGTGGAGGAAATTCTGCTAAATGGGCAGGAGGAACTGCTCCTACATTAACAACTTCTGGAGTCGATGTAATTACATTAACAACTTTTGATGGTGGCAGTAATTTTTATGGATTTGCTGCAGGATTGGCGATGGCATAATG
>Ga0208919_1000227_pt1 | contig 41076 bp, 55 predicted proteins | sample 4_EtaG_FD_184076 | JGI IMG/M metagenome (GOLD analysis project Ga0208919, IMG submission 184076) | Marine viral communities from the Subarctic Pacific Ocean - 4_ETSP_OMZ_AT15127 metaG (SPAdes) (version 3) | ecosystem: Environmental > Aquatic > Marine > Oceanic | place: Pacific Ocean | collected... | reverse complement strand
TGATAGCGTGTGAATCTAGCGGTACACTTAGAGACAAGTGCATTAATAATGGAATTCTAGCGTACTCAGTAGACTTAGAGTGGGCGGACGGTGAGCATAAAGAAAACCACATTCAAGGAGATATATTTACTGCATATGAATATTTAAGCGCACGCTATAACATCAAAATATTAATCGGCCATCCACCTTGTACCTACAATACCAACAGTTCTGTTGGGTGGTTATGGGATGAGAAACCATCCACCGACACTTGTAAACGAGGCTTTGATAGGTACAAGGCTATGATTGATGGGGCTAACTTTTTTAATGACCTTAGAGAGCTTCCTATCAAGTACAAGGCTCTTGAAAATCCTATTCCACATAAATATGCTAAGGCCATTATTGGGAAGTATGATATGTTAACTCAGCCATACCACCACGGCCATAATGAATCGAAAGCTACTTGTTTTTGGTTAGACAATTTGCCACCATTATTCAAAACAAAAGTAGTTAAAAACGAGGGTAGCAAAATGCATAAATTACCACCATCAAAAGACCGTTGGAAATTGCGAAGCAAGACCTTTGATGGTATCGCTGAGGCTATGCTGAATCAATGGGTAAAACCTATCATGAATGGTACGATAGCTTAATAGTTCTTAGAGCCTCTTAGAGTCTATCTAAGGGGTTTTATAGAGTGATTAAGGCTCTGACTTACTAACTTAAAATAGGAGTTAAAATGGCTGAAATAGTTTTTATTATTATTGGTTTGTTAGCATTTATTTTTTTAGCAATACCTCAATTACTTTGGATTATTGAAGACAACAAAGAAATTAAAATTTATACAGAAAGGGAAAAAAATGAAACTATTAACAAGTAATACTAAAATTGACAAAAGCTTAGAAGTGCATGATGGTTACGAGGCCACAATATTACAGATGCTACCATCAAAAAACTTTTGCGTTAATTATAAATCGTGCATCAAAACTTGTTTAGCGTTTCAAGGCTTTGCTAAGATTTATCCGAGTGTGATTAAATCTAGAAAAGCAAAAACTAATTTTTTTGTAAACGATAGAAAAGAGTTTTTATTACAAGTTAAAAAAGAGTTAAGAAATCAAGAAAAACGAGCTGATAAAAAAGGTAAAAAATCAGCGGTTAGGTTAAACGGATTCACCGATATTGATTGGGAATTCGAGCAAGTGCCTACAAAGTGTAATACTTCCTCTGATAACCTTTTCAGTCTTTTTCCTAATACTCAATTTTGGGATTATACCGCTGATTTTGACAAGGTAGAACGATACTTAGAATTCCCAAGAAATAACTATCACTTGACTTTCTCTTTTAAGTATGATAAAAAGACCGGTGAAACTAACATTAATCAATGCAATACACTAGCAAAACAAGGGGTTTCCATAGCGGTGGTTGACTCAGATTATAATAAATTCAAAGAAGGAAAAGACAATTATTGCAATATTATTGACGGCGATAAACATGACTTTAGGTGGTTAGATAATTGTCATTCTGATATGATCAATGTGGTGTTATTATCAGAAAAGAAGTAAGAGGCTCTTAGCTCCGATTCTAGCCCATCTTATTTCAAGTAGGTAGGGTGGGTTAGGGTAGTAGCTAAAAAGCTGCTTAAGGTGGGCCTCAGTTCGTGTGAGGCTAAATTCAAACATTGTCAAGGAGACAAACTATGCAAGATATTAAAAAACATCCGTACCGCTATATTATGAAAATGAATTATGATGACAGTGCAAAAGAAGTGATTACGGCACTCCGAAAGTTAGGTAAAAAAGGCGGGTTCAGAGTACAGGTGCGAGGCTCTGGAAGCCGTGCTCCTGAGAATAGAGCTGACGGTTTAGACCTTAGGCGATATGATCAAAGCTTACCTCTAGAATACGCTGAACAAGTCCGGGTTTACCTAAACGACTCAGAAGGAAGACCTTTAGAGGCTGTAGCACATAACACCGGTGTTGTAGAGGGAGCTATGATTTTACAAGGTTTCATAGGTCTTGACTGGCAGTCTAAACCTAAGTATTAAAAGGCTTATTATGAGTAAGTTAGAGTATACATATAAGTATAACCTAAAGTATACTCTAACTTTACTCTTAGCTTTCTTAAGTATTTACTTATAATTATCATACTAATAGGAGACTTATAATTATGACTTTAAACTATGGTTGTAAAAGAGTAGACCCAAAGTTAAACTTAGATCAACTTGACAATAACCTAAGTAACGACCTTAGGAATAACTTAGAGCATACTAGTCTAACCTCTAGAGCTAATAAGATTTATGATGTTAAGATTACTAACTACAATACTAATGTTGAAGGTGGGTTAACCTATAGGATTCCCGGTGAGAGATTCTATAGTGGCATAAGAAACGATAGGTAGGTAGAAAACTCTTTATTCTCTAAATAGAAAGGACTTAAAATGAAAACTAATGACATTAAAAAAGGAATGGTAGTTAAGTTAAAAAATGGTTGGTTTGGAATAATGGCTGACAATATGAGAGGCAATACTCGTATGGTAGATGTGGACGGAGCATATCGCGAAATAGGAAGTGTCTACAGCCACGATATAGTAAAGGCTTGGAAGACTAATATTGAGCTTGGTGACAATATTATGGAGGCCATTACAGCTACCCGGACAGCATCCGATAATTGGGAGTGGGTAGAGTATACTAAAAGTCAGCTCAAACTTAAAGAACAAGTTAAGGCTATGGGATTCTAATAGGTGATTCTTAGGACTCACTAGGACAAACTCCTAGTGGGTCTTATAGAGTTGACTTATCGACTCTACTATGATATTATCAATTAAGGAGTGCTTATGAAAAAAACATTACAGGACTTAAAGAAGTTACTTAGTACGCATGACTTTTATTACAGCTACTCGGATGATAACGACTATTGGCAAAGGGGATCGAATGAGATGGCTGTAATACGATCTCTAATTAAAGAGTTAGGTAAACCCGGTGAAGACTTATACGCTGAATATATTAAAAAAATAGAAGCCGGTGAGTTATCTGTAGATGGGATTAAAGAGTGGCAAGTATGAAAGAGCTATTGATCACTCTCATGCTTACGATACCACCACCAGATAAAATGGTGGACTGGACGATTAACCAAGTACCAAACCAAGTCCAGATTATGTATAAATATGGCTTGGAAGTAAGTCATAATGCTAAGAATGTACCTTGTACTACGAGACCGGAGACTGTCTATCAGATATTCTTTAAGATGGACTCTGAGTATATGCAAGAGTGTTACATGGTGCTAGATTGGCGCGAACCCAACTTTGTAAGATATCCAAATCAATGGCTACCTGTCAAGGAGGTGAAATGATAGCTTATAGTATGTTTGACGGCATGAGCTGTGGACAGATCGCACTGAGGGAGTTAGGGATCATACCCGATACTTACTACAGTAGTGAGATTGATCCATATGCTCAGTCAGTAACAAGGTACAACTTCCCAAACACAGTGTTCTTGGGGGATGTTACCGGGGTTGACTTTGAAGCATTACCTGTGGTAAACTTACTAATGGCAGGATCACCATGTCAAGACCTCAGTCGAGCTAAGGCTAATGGCAAGGGATTAGAAGGTGAGCGGTCTAACCTGTTTTATAAGTTTGTTGAGGCTCTAACTATCCTAAGAAAAAAGAATCCTAACATTAAGTTCTTACTTGAAAATGTTAGGATGAAGCAAGAGTGGGAAAATGTAATTTCTGATTTGTTAGGTGTCACCCCGGTAAGACTTAACTCCTCAAAGTTTAGTGCTCAGAATAGACTTAGACTTTACTGGACTAATTTAGAGGTTGAACCTTCCCCGGCTTCTTGCGATATTGTATTACAGGATGTTTTGGAAAATGATGTGACATCTCTTAAAATTGCTGATATAGTGGGAGATCAAGGTAAACGATTGATCAAGGCTAACATTAAAAAGTCTCACTCCCTAATGGCTAGAGACTACAAGGGATTTGGTAATCAAGGGATGACCGGTGTTAGGTGCATACAGGTTGGAGTAGCTGACCTCAAGGGTAGAGACTCTATTAAACGAGTCTACAGCCCTCAGGGTAAGTCTCCTACCTTGACTACTTGTGGCGGTGGACACCGAGAGCCTAAGGTAGCCATATCGCCGCTCAAGTGGAGGAAGCTATTACCTATGGAGTGCGAGAGGTTACAAACAGTTCCCGATAATTACACTTCTAGAGGCATCCGGGAAGACGGTAAGGAAGTACCCATTAGTAATACACAACGCTATAAAATGCTTGGAAATGGTTGGACGGTTGCTACCGTGAAACACATTTTAAAATCACTTTACAAGGAGGATGCTTGAATATTTTTGTCTTAGACACTGATCTTGAAAAGTGTGCCGAGTATCATTGTGATAAGCACGTTGTCAAAATGATACTAGAGTATGCACAGATGTTGTCCTCAGTTGTGAGGCTACAAGGGCATGATGTAGGGTATAAATTAACACATAAAAACCACCCTTGTACTATATGGGCTAGAGAGTCTTTATCTAATTACAACTGGCTCAAACGACTGACACGACTTTTAAATTACGAGTACAAATATCGGTATAACAAAGACGTAAATCACAAGTCATACGATTTAGTAAAAACATTACCAACACCAGATATCCCGGATATTGGTTTGACACCTTTCGCTCAAGCTATGCCTGATCAGTACAAAAACAAGGATGCCGTCAAAGCCTACCGGGAATACTATCTCAAAGAAAAATCTTTACTTTTAAAATGGACTAAGCGTATAATCCCTAAGTGGATAAAGGAGGATTCTTGAAGCACTTAACTGCTAACACTAATTGGATATATTTTAGGAGACCTACTGAGATGACAAGTCTATTAAACAGAGCACAAGTAAAACGTCACGTTCTTATGATTGCCCATGAGTCCGAGAATAAGAGGCTACATAAGTACGAGAGAGTATCTAAGTCAACCTTAGATTATCTAGAGGCAAGACTAAAATTAGAAATAAGAGAGTTAATTAAAGTACAACGCACCGGGATTACTATTAAACCATGATAGATTCATTTTACATTGAGTTATTCTTATCAATACTAGCCCTAACTTCTGTTAGGCTAGTGGCGATAGGACACCGATTAGGGGGAGTTGTAGGGCTATCCTGTCAAGCGTGTTGGATTAGTTGGTGGGTATATACGAATCAACTAGGATTCCTCCTAATAGATGCCGGATTATTAATAATTTATATAGACTATATTAGATGCTACAAAGACAAAAAGATTTAGAAAAAGAGATGGTTGATCTTGGGGTTGTACGCTACAGGCGTGAGAACCAAGAGGCTCGCAAGGGTCAGCATGAGTCCACAACTCCTGCAGGTATTCAGTTTATTCGTAAAGGTATTGACCGAATTTCTAAAGCAATAGATATTACTAAGAATGATTACATGATGGGGAAAGTTAGTACTTACTCCGCAGATACAATAGAAAAACTTTTTTCATTACCAAGTGATGTTATAGCGTTTCTAGCGTTAAAGGCTTGTATCAATCATTTGTCTACACCTGTAAAATTAGTGAGAGTGGCTCAGGAAGTGGGTTCATTTATCGAAGATGAAACACGATTTAGAAAATTTAAAGAACTAAATCCTGCATTATTTGGGGTAGTCTCTAGAGACCTCACTAAACGAACTACTAATTACCGTAGACAGAAAAGGGTATTAGTTCATTCAGGTAATAAAGCAGAGATTGAATGGAAAAACTGGCCTACTACTAAGCGTGTTCAGTTGGGTCAATTACTGTGTGAATTAATCTGTGATCATACTAAGCTCTTTGAGATAAAAAAGCACACAGCACAAGGTCAATCAGCTAAGACGGTGTTTTGGTTTGAAGCTACGGCAACTTCACTGGAATGGATAGATAAAAAGAATTCTATTTGTGAGTTATTGTCTCCTGTAAAATTACCTTGTATTATTCCTCCTCGGAAGTGGAGTAGTCAATACGTTGGTGGTTACTACACTTACAATGGTATGCAACTTATAAAAACTAATGATGTAGCCTACATGAAAGAGCTAGAGAACCGTGATTTATCCGAGGTCTATCATGCGGTTAATGTAGTACAGGAGACCGGATGGCGAGTGAATAAAACTGTGTTTAAAGTTATGGATGCCCTGTTTACTTCCCAAGCTAATGTCTCAGTGATCCCTGAGTTCCATGAACGACACATGGAAGAAGCTTTTCCTAAAACCGGGACTAAGGATGAACAAATAGATTGGAAGCGTAGAGCTACGTTGATTTACTCCGATAATGTTAGAAGAAAAACCAAACGGATTCAGTTTTCTCAACTTATGTGGATGACCCGAAAGTTTGTGGATGAAAAAGTATTTTATTTTCCACACACTTTAGATTTCCGAGGCAGAATGTATGCTAACACAGCGTTCTTAAACCCTCAGGGAGAGGACTCAGCTAGAGGACTGCTAGAGTTCTCTCAAGGGAAACCCATAGGGGATCATGGAATCCCTTGGTTACAGGTGCATCTAGCCAACTGCTATGGGTATGATAAGGTGTCGCTAGAGGATCGAGTAGAGTGGACACTGCACCATGAAAAATCTATACTACAGATTGCAGAGAATCCTTTATCTGAGCACTGGTGGATGAAAGCTGATAAGCCTTGGCAATTCCTAAGGGCTTGTATTGAGTACGCTAAAGTCAAAGACCTTGGTAAATGGGGAGCTAAATGGGTAAGTCACTTACCTATTACAGTGGATGGGTCTTGTAATGGCTTACAGCATTTCTCCGCTATGCTCAGAGACCATAAGGGAGGGGAAGCCGTTAATTTAACTGACCGAGAGACACCTCAGGATATTTATGATATTGTACGGAAAGCTACAGTATTAAAAATATTTGAGGATGATATGCCGTCAACTCAAAAGCTCAGACAAGTTTGGCTTTATGATAAGAACTTGGATCGAGCCTTAGTTAAAAGGCCGGTAATGACTACTCCTTATGGAGCGACACTCTATGGTATGCGAGAGCAAATCTATGAGGAGATAAAGAAGCAACAGGACAAGGGAAAAGTATTTGCCGGAATCCAAGAAGGGGAAGACCTATGGGTACATTGTAAGTATATTGCTAAGTTTATTTATGAGGCTATTGGTGAAGTAGTAATATCTGCGCGAATGGGAATGAAGTGGTTACAGGATTGTGCTAGAGAGATGAACGAATTAGATAGACCAATCTACTGGACACTACCCACCGGCTTCCTAGTGAAACAGAAGTATTTAAAGTCGGTGGTGTCACAAGTTAAGACAATTATAAATGGGAAAATGGCTTCTCTATTTGCGGCAGGTGTTGGAACGGATAAGATGAATAAGTTCAAGCAAGTGAATGGAATAGCTCCAAACTTTGTGCATAGCTTGGATGCTTGTCACCTTATGAAGACTGTTATAGGTGCGAATGATGAACATGATATCCAATCTTTTGCGGTAGTCCATGATTCCTTTGGAACTCATGCGTGTGACATAGAAGAACTTGGAATTATTTTACGAGAGAAATTTATTGAGATATACAAAGAGGATGTTTTACAAAGGTTTAAGGATGAACAAGAGAAAAGTGGGAAAATAAATTTGACAGCCCCGGAAGGATATGGTAAGTTGAGAATAGAAGGAGTAATTGATGCAGAATTCTTTTTTAGCTAATGTAAATATTGAAAATGTAGGTCAAGGAATGATGAAGGCAGTAGAAGCTCTACAGCCTTTCAGTAAGTCGGAGAAGTATGTTATAATTTCTAGCTTGTTTAATTGTATGTATAACAATAAACTCAGAGAGGATAGATCAATAGCAGAACTAATGAATATTGTAGATCGTATCAGAGTAGATTGTAAAAGACAGAAGATTCCAGAATTTGGTGGTGCAGAAAACTTTATTAAAGGAGAACTATAATGGCAGAAACTAAATTTCCAATGCACGTTTCACCTGTAGGTACAGCATCATGGCCTTGGCTTAACAAGCCTGATGTACGCTTTGATGCTGACGGTATTTACCATGTTAAATTGGTAATGACTAAAGAGGAATCAAAGAAGCTTGATACGGTAATCAAGCCTCTTATGAATGGTGGTAAGCACAACCCCTTGAAACCTGAGAAGGATGATCAAGGAAATAACACTGATAACATGGTGTGTCAGTTTAAGATGAAATCAGTGGTTAAATCCCGAAAGGGTGATTTTACTCAAGTTCCTATTTTGCTCGACAAAGAAGGTCAGCGTATTGAGTCTACGATAGGGGCAGGTTCAAAGATTAAGGTTGCCTATCAAGCAGTACCTTTTGATCAAGGTGGGGGTGGAGTAACTCTAAGACTCCGTAAGGTTCGAGTTTTAGATTTGGTTGAGTATCAAGGTGGTAGTAATGATGATCTTGAGTGGGGCGAGGAGTTCTCTCAAGGTTCTAATGACAAGGATGAGGATGCAGATGGGGAGGACTTCTAAATATGCCTAGCTATGAGGACATCAAACAGATGGAATCAGAGGAGGTGTATCGGAAGTTGATGGAATGTAAGCCTGCGGTAGTTCATAGACTTGTATCAGATTTGTACCAAGTATTACATACAGGTTCTTTCCCGGTTGAGGATTTTTATACGGTAAAGACTACTTTAACAATGTTAAAAGGCTTATTAAGTGCGAGTGAGTTATATGGTCAGCAAGAAAATTAAAGTAACTCCGCACTGGAAGCATGGTATCGCTAGGGGGTATCGCTCAGGGTTAGAGTCGAAGATAGGTGAACAATTAAAAAGTGCCGGAGTTGAATGGTACTATGAACCTGAGCGTATTCCCTACATACCTAATCAAAAAACTTATACACCCGATTTTTATTTACCTCATAAAGATGATGTATTGAGTAAAACAAATAGATATGGTATATTCATAGAAACAAAGGGTAGGTTTTTAGCCTCTGATAGAGCTAAACACCTTTTAATAAAAGAGCAACATCCTGATCTAGACATCAGGTTTGTATTCACTAACCCAAACCAAAAACTCTATAAAGGATCGAGGACAACTTATGGACAATGGTGCGACAAGTATGGGTTCAAATATGCAAAAAAGGACATCCCCTCAGAATGGCTCATCAACTTGGGTGGGAAATGAGGCGTGTCCAAAATGCGGATCAAAAGATAATTTAGCGAGGTATGATGATGGACATGGTTATTGTTTTGGAGTGGATTGCGGGTACTATCAGCCTCCTAGCGGTGATATTCTTAGGTCTTCTGTACCTTCCGAATCCAATCCCGATAATAAAAAGAAATTTACTAACCTACTTCCGAAAGGACAATACAAAGATTTAAGTAAGAGAAAAATTTCAGAGAAGACTTGTAAGTTTTATGGTTATTCAATTAGTAAGTATAAGGATCAGCCCTGTCAAATTGCAGAGTTTAGGGATGATCATGGTAACGTAGTAGGGCAGAAGGTACGACTTCAAGGTAATGACTTCCGCACTCTAGGAGAAGTGTCTGGACTATGGGGAAAGCATCTTTGGGGTACTGGTAAAAAGATAGTTATAACTGAAGGTGAGATTGATTGCCTCAGTGTAGCAGAGCAACAAAATTGTAAGTGGCCTACCGTATCCATTCCCAATGGAGCTAAGTCAGCTAAGAAAGCCATTCAGAAAGACTACGAGTGGCTTGTAGGAAACTTTGAAGAAATCATTCTCATGTTCGATATGGACAAACCGGGAATGTCAGCCGCAAAACAGTGTTCCGATCTTTTTCCCCCCGGAAAGTGTAAGATTGCTAAACTTCCTAAGAAGGATGCTAACGAGTGCCTTGTAGCCAATCAAGGGTCAAGTATTGTTAGTGCTATTTGGAACGCACCAATCTGTAGACCTGATGGTATAGTGGCAGGTGAGGACACATGGGAGCTAGTGAATACTCCAATCAAACCTAGCGATCACGAATATCCTTGGATTGGACTTAACAAAAAAACTTTAGGAGCTAGAAAAGGTGAGCTTGTAACCTTTTGTGCAGGTACAGGTGCAGGTAAATCGACTACTGTAAAAGAGATTGCATCTTATTTACTTAGCAAGGGTGAGAAAGTAGGTTATCTTGCTTTAGAAGAATCAGTAAGAAATGCAGCTCTAGATTTTATGTCGATTGAAGCTAATTCTATGCTCCACCTTCAAAATAATTTAGAGGAAAAATATTTGAGGGAAATATGGGAGAGAGTTTTCTCTACAGGGAGACTCTTTCTCTATGATCATTGGGGGAGCTTAGATGGAGATGTACTTACCAATCGTATTCGTTATCTTGTTCGCAGCTGTGGTGTGGATTGGATCATCCTTGATCATATATCTATCATGGTTAGTGGTATCGAAGGAGGAGATGAACGAAGACTAATAGATAACTTGATGACTAACCTAAGGTCTTTAGCAGAGGAGTTGAACGTAGGTATGTTTATTGTTTCTCACTTAAAGAGACCGTCACAAGGAAAGGGGCATGAAGATGGCAAACAAATCAGTATCGGAGACCTTAGAGGGAGTGGAGCTATTGCTCAGCTCAGCGATTTTGTTATTGGACTTGAACGAGATCAACAAGGAGAGAATGAGACTATCGTTAGAGTCCTCAAAGCGAGGTATAAGGGAAGTTCGACAGGCGTTGCAACCTGTTTATCCTACAGTCCAGAGTCAGGTAGACTTAGCGAATGTGCAATCCCAAATGAAGAAGACGATAGTGAACTTAACGAGCAAGGTTTCTGATTTAGAAGAACGCTTTCCAACTGGAGATTTAAGATGAGCTTAGAACTCGTATTTGACATTGAAACGAATGGTCTATTGGACACAGTAGATCAAGTACACTGTATAGGACTAGCAGTAGTAGGAGCTAAGGCCGGTCAGTTGTATGCAAATCAGTCCGGGTTTTATGATAACGAGTTTGCTTCTTATGATTGTCTAGAGGATGCTTTGGAAAATATGAAACGCGCTGAGAGATTGATAGGTCATAATATTATTGGATATGATTTACCAGTTTTAGAGAAAGTGTTAGGGTGGACTCCTAGTAAGAACACAGAGATAGTTGACACCTTAGTTATGTCTAGATTAATTCATACTAATCTAAAAGAGTTAGACTCTAAGAGTAAAAAGTTAGAGCCTAAATTATGGGGAAGCCATAGTCTTAAAGCTTGGGGTATTCGACATGGATCACTCAAAGGTGATTATGGTGAGACTACAGATTGGGCTGAGTTTTCAGATGAAATGGCAGTCTACTGTCAACAAGACGTAAACATTACTATGGATTTGTATTATCATTTTTTAGATCAAGAATATAGTAAAGACTCGATTGATATGGAATTAGCTTTTGCAAGAATCATGTCTAGACAGGAACAACATGGTTTTAACTTTGATGTAAAGAAAGGACAAGAGTTATATGTTAATCTTCTTAAGGATAAGGAAAAGTTGGCTGAAAAATTACGGACTTCATTCGGCAGTTGGTTTGTCAGTGAAGGAGAATTTACGCCAAAGAAAGATAACAAGAAGCGAGGCTACACTAGTGGAGCAAGCTTTACTAAAATTAAAACTGTGGAATTTAATCCAAACTCCAGAGACCACATATCGTCTAGATTGCAGAAGTTATATGGGTGGCTTCCTAACTCTTTCACTCCGAGTGGAAAACCAGAAGTAAACGAATCTATACTAAGTAAGCTTAGGTTTCCTAATTGCCAAGAGTTAAAGAAACATTTCTTAATCAGTAAGAGAGTATCTCAATTAGCTGAGGGTGATAACGCGTGGCTTAAACTAGAGAGAGAAGGAAGACTTCATGGTAGAGTCAATACTAATGGAGCTGTGACAGGAAGGTGTACCCATTTTTATCCTAACATAGCTCAAGTGCCGGCTTCTTATAGCCCCTATGGTAAAGAGTGTAGGACGCTATTCACAGTAGGTAAAGGTAAGAAGCTAGTCGGGGTAGATGCAGATGGTCTTGAACTCAGAGCACTCGCAGGGTATATGAGTCGGTATGATAAAGGCAAGTATGTTAAGGCTGCAGTGTCGGGTGATAAAAAGAAATCTACTGACATCCATTCTATTAACATGAAAGCATTGGATATAGCTAATCGCGATACTGCTAAGACATGGTTCTATGCTTTTATCTATGGTGCAGGAGACATGAAGCTAGGATTAATATTAGGTAAGGGATCAAGGTCAGGCAGAGCTTCAAGACAAAGATTCCTAAAGAATGTTACTGGACTTCAAACATTAACAACCAAAGTAAAGGAGACATACAGGAGAAGGGGCTATCTAATAGGACTTGATGGTAGGAGGCTGCACATTAGGTCAGAGCATAGTGCTCTTAATACCTTACTCCAATCAGCAGGTGCAGTGCTTATGAAGAAAGCTTTAGTTATACTTGATGAGAAGCTCAAGTTCAGAGGCTTGAAAGCAGGTCAAGACTATGAGTTTGTAGCTAATATCCATGACGAATTCCAAATAGAGGTGAGTGAAAAATATGCCAAAGACGTTGCCGAAGAAGCTGAGAGAGCGATCCGAACTGCCGGGGAATTCTTTGAATTTGGTTGCCCACTTTCCGCAACTGCGAAAGTTGGAAAGACTTGGGCTGAAACCCATTAAGACAGTCAAAGCTTTGATAGTTTTTATGGAAAAGGATGGACATATATTAATGGGGGGGAGTGGAATTAATCCTTACAAGAGTGTGGGAGATGAGAGAAAAAATTATTTAAAGTTTAATAACAATATTAGAAGATCGTTCTTATGTTGGTTAAAAGATTTTACTTGTGAGACCTGTAACTTTAAGAACCCAACAAAGACTTTACACTTTCACCATGTAAACCCCAAGATGAAACGTGGAAACATTTTCACAATGGTTGGGGGTAAGAATAAATTGAAACTGTTTAAGGAAATATTTAAATGTGTATATGTTTGTGAAAACTGTCACTATAAAATTCACTCAGAAGAAGGAGGAATAGATGGGCATTACAAAATTATTAATAGACGGAGACATTCTTACATACAGAACTTGTTGGGCAGTACAAACAGAGGTTCAATGGGATGATGACATTGTTACTACTGCTACTAATCTTAAGGAGTTGGAGTTTCAATCTAAGAATACGGTAGAGTATTGGATCAAGAAGTTTAACATAACAAACAGGGAAGACGTTACGATCTGCTTTTCGGATAGGCAAAATAATTTTAGACGAAAAATTTTTCCCGAATATAAAGCAAACCGAAAAGGTAGTAAGAAACCTCTAGGGTACAATCATCTAGAAACATTTTTAAAGAAAGCTTACAATTCTTTTGTCCTCGATAATTGTGAAGCTGATGATGCCTTAGGGGTTCTTGCTACCAGTTATACTAAAAACATGAGGCCGATAATCGTATCAATAGATAAAGATATGTTGACAATCCCTTGTGAATATTATAATATTGATACTGAGGAGGTACTTAAAATTAACAAGGAGGATGCAGACTTTCAATTCTTTCACCAAACTTTAACAGGAGACTCAGTAGATAATTACAAAGGGTGTCCGGGAATAGGAAAGAAAAGAGCTGACGCATTACTCAAAGATAAGGGAGCAACATGGGAGACAGTATTAGATGCGTTTGTTAATGCCGGACTAGATGCAGATGACGCGCTAACTCAAGCTAGAGTAGCTAGAATCTTAAGAGCTAGTGATTATAACTTTGGAAAAGAGGAGGTTATCTTATGGAATCCCCTATAACAGACAACAATGACATTGATGCGTACAGTTTAAATGATCAGTGGAAGGGTGGTAGTACCAACATTAGACCTAAGTATTATGCTAAGTATAAGATAGACCCTTGGACTTTTATTATAGAGAATCAATTAGGTATGGATGTAGGAAGTGTAGTTAAATATGTGGTTAGGCACAAGGATAAGAATGGTGTAGAAGACCTAAACAAAGCCATTAAATGTATAGAGATGATGAAGGAATATTATTACAATGAAAAAAGTTAGAGAGTTCCATGAGAAAATGGAGCTAGCAGTAGATCAGCCCTTCAGCAAAGAGCTACTTGAGTTTCGGATGAAGTTAATCTTTGAAGAAGTTCAAGAGCTTGCTGAGGTTGGTATGACAATAGAAACAAATACTAATGAAACAGAACGTAGGGTTTTACTACAAGATTTCTTAAAGGAAATGTGTGATGTTATTTATGTTATTAAAGGAACTGCCGTATCATTCGGGATGGACTTAGATGAAGCTTATGACTTAGTACATAAGAGTAACATGAGTAAGTTTCCATTTACTAAAGATGATAGTGGCAAGGTTATGAAAGGTAAAAATTATAAACCCCCTGTACTAGAGGAGTGTATATGAAATCAGTAAGAGCTGACATTATTACTAGACGTACCTACAATAGACCCTTAGACCCTACCGGAGAAAGGTTTGAAACGTGGGAGCAAACAGTAGACAGGGTGATACATCATCAAGGGTGGCTTTGGGATAGAGCTTTAGGTAAACCAGAGACCCCTGAATATACTGAGATTAATGATGAGTTAAAAGAATTACGTCAGCTTATGTTAGATCGTAAGGTGTGTGTCAGTGGAAGAACACTATGGTTAGGAGGAACTGATGTAGCTAAGCGTAGGGAAGCTAGTCAGTTTAATTGTGCTCACTTAAAATTGGAGACTATACATGATGTGGTTGACTCTTTATGGCTCTTGTTGCAGGGATGTGGCGTGGGATTTACACCTGTTGTCGGAACACTATCTGGCTTCACATCCCCAATCAAAGATGTGCAAGTCATACGTTCAAGAAGAACTAAGAAGGGAGGGCATGAAGGAAACAAAGAGACTTTCGATAAGGGGGCTTGGACACTTACAGTTGGAGACTCCGCTGAAGCATGGGCAAAGTCTATCGGTAAAATTCTGGCATACAAAGGGAAAGCTACAAAGTTCATACTCGATCTCTCACAACTCAGACCATCAGGCCAACGACTCAGTGGGTATGGATGGATCAGCAGCGGTGATGCTCCCCTCTCGAAAGCCTTCACATCAATAGTTCAAATATTAAATAAAAAGTCAGGTTCACTCCTAAGTAGAATGGACATCTTAGATATTATGAACTGGTTAGGTACTGTACTCAGTAGCCGTAGGTCAGCCGAGATAGCACTCATGTACTATGATAATCCTGAGTGGGAAGAATTCGCCCGGTCTAAAGATAACCTATCAGAAACACCACACAGAAGTCAGTCTAATAACTCTGTAGTATTTTGGCGAGAGCCTACTAAGACTGAGCTTGAACAATTCTTTAAGATTATGGAGGAATCTGGTGGGTCTGAACCGGGAATCATCAATGGTGAAGAAGCTAGACGTAGAGCACCTTGGTTCTCTGGTGTTAATCCTTGTGCTGAGATACTCTTAGGTAACAAGAGCTTCTGTAATCTATCTGAGGTAGACGTAGGGAAGTTTAAGAATGACAGTGATGGTTTAGCTAGAGCTATATATCTAATAGCTAGAGCTAACTATAGGCAGACTCTAGTTAATCTAGATGATGGTATTCTTCAACGTACTTGGCATGAGAACAATGAGTACCTTAGGTTATGTGGTGTAGGACTTACAGGTATAGTTAGAAGACCAGACCTATCAGAGTATGACTATAAGAAACTAAAAAACATAGCCATACATGGTGCTTACTCTATGGCTGATCAGTTAGGAACACAGAGACCTAAGAATGTTACTACCATTAAACCTAGTGGTACTCTGAGTAAGATCATGGATACTACTGAGGGGTGTCATAAACCTGAGGGTAAATATATTTTTAATAATGTAAACTTCAGTATTAATGATCCTATGGTTTCTAAGTTAAGAGAAGCAGGTTATCGTGTAGTCAATAACCCGGTAGATGAACATAATGTTATTGTTACTTTTCCAGTAGCATGGGAAGACATTAGATTTAGCAAAGACCCCCACTCAAAGGAGGAAGATAGATATGTCAATATGGAGAGTGCGTTTAGCCAACTGGTACGCTATAAATTTCTTATGGATAACTACGTTGAACAGAACTGCTCGATCACTGTATCTTATACGAAAGATGAAATCCCATTTATTATTGATTGGATCAAATCTAATTGGTCTTCTTACGTTGGTGTTAGTTTTCTTCCCCGTATGTCTGAGGAGGAGAAGGCAGGATATGAGTATCTCCCCCAACAAGTTGTCAGCAAAGCAGTCTACGAGGAGTATGTGGCACAACTTTCCGAGGTGGATTGGGAGAAGACGTTAGGCATCCATGAGCTTGAGGATGACGAGTGTGCAAGTGGAGTATGTCCAGTAAAGTAGAGTGATTCATGGTTTTGAATTTATTTCAACCCTTTAGGAGACTTTTCAAAATGTCAAGATATATAGAAACAGAAGATTTAAACCATATCATAATTACTGATGGTTTACTTAAGGAATTACATGAAATGTTTCCAGACTCCTTACCCTCTAAATTGGTGAGTGAGCCTGAGCTATGTAAACTTATAGGTCAGCAACAGGTTATAAGGTGGCTTAAAGATAAACAAGATGAAATAAAAGAAGCATCTTACAAGGGAGATAAGACTAGTGTTAGAGTTACTTAATATGTTAATGTGCATGGGATCACCAAAGCCCCCACCGCCACCTCCCCCTCCAAAACCGCCTCCACCTCCTCCAAGTCCTCCGGCTCCAATAGCCTCAGTGACTACAAAGGCATCAACGGCGGCTATGACAGGGAAAAAGTCTAATAAAGTAGCAAGACGAGCTAAAGGGAAGGCTAGATTTAGACGAGAAATCAACACCCCAACAGCTCCAACTGGATTAAACATAGGTTAATATGTGTGTATCTACTGGTAATCAGGGTCTTGATATAGCTTTAGCTATAGGTATTGGTGCAGCTACCGGTGGCTTCGGAGTTTCTGCGGCGGGAAGTGGTGGTCTGTTTAGTACAGCTTCTGCTCATGTAGGCTCTAGTATATTTTCAACTCTTGGTTGGACTTCTGCTACCTTAGTACCACAGGCTGCATTAGGTGGAGCTATTTTAGGTGGAGTAGGTTCTATGGCTATGTCGGCTTTAATGCCACAGCAACCGGCAGAATATCCTTATCCCCAATATGAGCAAGAACCCACTTATCACTCACAACAAAATCAAATAACAGGATCAGGTGGAGCACAAGCACCAGCTTATTTAGCAAAAGAAATGAAACGAATAAAAACTGCTAAGAATAAAGAACAACCTAGAGCAACAAGCTCGATTAATACAGAAACTTTTAGTGGAACAGGACTACAAATAGCATGATAGAAACAAGTAAAAGATACGGAGACTTGTGTAGAAGGAGACAGAACTTCTTAGAACGTGCCTATGATGCAGCAGAGCTAACTATACCTTTTATTCTCCCAAGAAATAAAACACAAGACCATGATTTACCTACACCATTCCAAGGTATTGGAGCTAGAGGGGTAAATAATTTGTCAGCAAAATTATTACTTACTTTGTTTCCACCGAATTCCCCCTTCTTCAAGTTTCAAATAGATGACTTTACCCTACAAGAACTACAAGCACAGAGAGCACCTGTAGAAGAAGCATTAAATTCTATGGAACGATCAGTCATGGATGAAGTAGAGGCAAAGGCCATGCGCGTTCCATTGAATGAAGCTTTAAGACATTTAATAATTACAGGTAATGCGTGTATTCATGTTGATAAAGATAATGCTATGCGTGTCTTTCATTTAGATCAGTATGTAGTTAGACGAGACCCTCAAGGTAAAGTACTTGAGATCATAGTACATGAGAAAATGAGTCGGCAATTATATGTAGATATATTTGGTAAACTTCCCCCTAGAGAGTCGGGGGATAGTGAGAAGGTTAGCGAAAAAGAACTTAATCTATATACTATAGTTAAAAGAAAAGATAATAAAATTCATGTTCATCAAGAAGTTAATGACATGAAAATTCCTAATACCGATTCTGAATATCCATTAGATAAAAACCCTTGGTTAGCCTTGAGGTTTTCTTCTATTGATGGTGAGGATTATGGTAGAGGATTTGTAGAAGAATACTTAGGTGACTTGAGAGCACTTGAAGGATTAAGCAAAGCTATTCTTGAGGGTTCTTCAGCCGCAGCTAGAGCCATCTTTCTCGTCAGACCTAATGGTACTACTAAATTAAAAACAATCTCACAAGCTCCTAACTTAGCGGTAAGGCAAGGGTCAGCAGAAGATGTGACTGTCTTACAAATGCAGAAGTTTAATGACTTCAGAGTAGCTCAAGAAACTATAGGTACTACAGAGAGAAGACTAGCTGCTGCCTTCCTGTTAAACCAAAGCGTACAGAGGGATGCAGAGAGAGTGACGGCAGAGGAGATTCGATTCCTAGCTAATGAACTAGAGACATCCTTAGGTGGTATCTATAGTCTTCTCTCACATGAACTCCAGTTGCCTCTTATACATAGAATTATAGCCGTTCTAGAAAGAGAAAAGAAACTTCCACCATTACCTGAAGATTCTGTAGAACCTGTAATTATCACAGGGTTTGAAGCACTAGGTAGAGGGAATGATGCAAATAAACTTGCTACATTTTTACAAACCGCAGCTAAAATATTAGGCCCGGAAGCGGTAATTACCTATACTAATGTTAGTGATGCTATGAAAAGATTAGGAACTGGTTTCGGTATTGACATGAAAGGTTTAATTAAAACACAAGAAGAAGTACAACAAGAACAACAACAAGCCCAACAAGCACAGATGCAAGCACAACAAGCGGTTGCTGCTACTCCAAATGCTGTGACTCAAGGGGGCGAAATGATAAGGGAGCAAGTGAATGGCAACCAAGGACAAGAAGCCTGAACGAAACGTAGTTTCTAAGGCTGAACTGAAGGATGTAGTAAAAGAACGTGATAAGATTCTTGAACAAAAGGAAGATCAAGTGGGATCATCTGGTGGAGTACCCGGAACTTACACAAAGATTAGACTTAGTAGTGGTGCAATTTTAGAAACATTTGGTGAGGGATATGGCAGAGCAACTAACAGTAGGTAGTAATGAAACTCCTGAGATGACTGCTTCCGAAGAAGCTCATAATCAGGAGATGATAGAGAAGGTTGAAGAAGTAGAACATGGGATTGATGGTGTTAACCCTGTAGAACAACCAGAAGATAAGTTTGGTGGAGACTATGAGAAACTCAAAAAGAGCTACGAAGAATTAGAAAAAAAGTTTCATTCACCAAACGAAGTCCAAGAAATAAAAGAAGAATCAGATTTAAGTATTCCAGAACAATCTGAAGCTCCCTTTGATATGGAAGCTCTTACTCAAGAGTATGCTGAAAGTGGTGGTTTAACTGATGCTAGTTATAAAACACTAGCGGATGCCGGTATTAGTAGAGATTATGCTGATACATATATTGCCGGAGTAAAAGCTTTGGGGGAAAAGATTGGTAATGAAGTACGGTCTTCTGTAGGTGGACAAGAAGAATACTCCTCTATGGTAGAATGGGCTAAGACAAATTATACCAACCAACAAATACAAGTTTATGATCAAGCTGTTAATAGTGGAGATGTTACTACTGCTATGATGGCGGCTAAAGGATTAAGGGCAGATTATCAAGCATCTGTCGGTAAAGAAGGTACAACTTATGGAGGACAATCTCCATCTAGCGTAACATCTGACAACGCATTTAGAAGTAATGCAGAAGTTGTTAAAGCTATGAGAGACCCTCGATATGAAAATGACATGGCATATCGTCAAGATGTGTTAGATAAACTAGATAGATCAGACATATTTTCTACTGGTACTATCTAAGCTAGTTTCTATTTACAAGTAAACAAGACCTGCTGAGGTAGATAATCTTAGTTGAAAGTTAAATAAAGATACAGCAAAATATTTTTATTAACTTTAATTTAAGGAGGTTACTATGGGTGTAACCAATACTTCCGCACCTGCGGTAACAATGACTCGATCTGGTCAAGCGAACTCTACAGGATCATCCACTGCGTTATTTTTAAAAGTATACGCAGGTGAAGTCCTCACAGCGTTTGAGCAGGCGAGTGTAACAATGGACAAGCACGTTGTCCGATCTATTAACTCAGGTATTAGTGCTCAGTTTCCTTTGGTTTGGAAAACTGCTAGTACCGAATATGCTTACATCAATGCCTCTGGTAACACAGGCACAACGGCTGCAAAGCTTGATGGTACAGCAATCAACAAAGCTGAAAAGGTTATTTCGATTGATGGGCTACTGTTAGCTGATCACTTTGTCAATAACCTTGATGAAGCTATGAACCACTATGATGTACGATCCATTTATGCTAAAGAGGCAGGTATCGCTCTTGGTACTCAATGGGATAAGAACATTCTACAACAGGGTGTTCTTGGTGCTCGTTCTGCTGCCCTCGTAACGAGTGGTAATGGTGGGTCAGTTCTAACGGCTGCAGGGTATGGTACTACTGGTGCTACCCTAGCTGCAGGTATGTTTGATGCAGCTCAGAAGTTAGACGAAAACAATGTACCTGAGAATGACAGGTATATGTTTGTTAAACCTGCCCAGTATTATCTGATGGCAGAAACTACTAACGTAATCAACCGGGATTGGGGTGGAGCAGGAACGTACTCTGAAGGTACGGTCTTGAAGGTTGCAGGTATTCACATTGTGAAGACCAACAACTTGCCTACTACCAACATCACTGGTGGGTCTGTTACCACTCATAACGGTAACTTCTCTACTACGGTTGGACTTGTTATGCACAAGTCTTCAGTTGCTACAGTTAAATTAATTAACTTGGCAGTCGAGACAGAGTATGACATCAAGCTTCAAGGTTGGTGGATCGTAGCGAAGTATGCTATGGGTCACGGATTTATTCGACCTGAAGGTTGTGTTGAGCTTAAAACCTCATAACACTGTGGGGGTTAGTGTAAAAGCTAGCCCCCTTTTTTTAATTTAGGAGACAACAATGGTTGATACATCACGCACAGTTGCGGATTTAACAACTAACTTATTTCAGAACGGTCAAGCAGCAGGGTCTATAACACCCCAAGACTTGCGTGATTTTATTGAAACAACACAAACTAAACAGGGTAGTATCTATGTATCGACACCGGCTTCTACAAGCATAGCTTCTGCAGGAACTTATGTAGAGGGAGCAGGCACATATACTTTAAGTACAGCCCCAACTGCTAATGAGTTTGATGAAAATGCTAATGGTAGGTTGAGGTACACAGGAACACCTACGGTAAACTGTATGTTTATGGCTTCAGCTTCATTAGAAATAAACACATCAGCAGTTAACAAAGAGTTTGCAATAGCAATACATAAGAACGGATCACTTATAGTAGGAACAAAGATGGTAGGATTCTCTCCTGCCACCACAGTTAATTCAGTTAATATTACTACAATGGGTTATGCTTCTATGGCAACAAATGATTATGTTTCAATCTTTGTGGCTAACATAGACAGTACCGATAATTTAACTTTAAGAACAGCTCAACTAATGGGCATGAGTTTGGTGACTTAAATGAGCTTTATATCTACAAATCCCATAACAGAACTAGAAGCAGTTAACATGATGTTATCAGCTATAGGAGAAGCCGCTGTTTCGAGTTTAGAAACAGTTACTACTGTAGAAGTAACTCAAGCAAAGAATTTATTATCTAATATTAATCGTGAAGTTCAGCAAAAAGGTTGGCATTTTAATACGGAGTGGGATGTAAGTTTAAGTCGAGATGCTCAAAATAGAATTCCTATCGGATCAAACACTCTTTCTATCCATGTAGAAAATCAGTTAACAACTATTAGGGGTATAGATGGGGTGATGTACTTGTATGATTTAGATAACAACACATTTACTTGGACAACTAATTTAGATAATGCGGTAACAATAGCATTATTAGACTTTAAGAATACCCCTCAATCTTTGAGACAGTATGTAACTGCTAAAGCTTCTAGAGTTTTTCAAGAAGAAATTATCGGTCAAATATCTGCGGAACAAATTAATAGACAAGAAGAACAAGAAGCTTATGCTGATTTGTTAGATGACGAAGCAGAACGAGCAGGTTTTAACGTAGGATATGGAACATTAGATATGGTGAATATGACTAAGACCTATAGGAAATTATGGTAAATGTCACTTATTACAGAACAAATAAGTAATTTAATAAATGGGGTTTCACAACAACCCCCTAATATTAGATTGGCCTCACAATCTGAAGTTCAAGAAAATGGGATGTCAACTGCTGCTGAAGGGTTGAAGAAACGACCCCCATTAGAGTACATTAAAAAAATTAATGAACATACTGACACCGATTCATATATTCATTATATTAATAGAGATGAAACAGAACAATATGTAGTTAAGGTTACTTCAAATCAGTTTGATAGTTCGTTTGCTACTGATTTTACTCAAGCTAATTTAACTATTACAGATTTAGAAGGTAATTCTAAAACAGTTTCGGGGTTTACAGGGGATAACAAAACTTACCTTACTACGGCTGATGCTAGAGATAACCTCCATTTATTTTCGATAGCTGACACAACTTTTATTGTAAATAGAACAAAGACAACAGCTAAAAATACAGCGTTAGGAGCGAGTAGAAACCCTGAAGGAATCATATTTTTAAAGCAAGCTACAAACACTGCAACTATGACAGTCTTTGTAAATGGAGCAAGTGTATCTACAGTAACTTCAAGTAATGATGCGGCTACACAAATAGATGACATAGTAAGTGATTTAACTTCTGCTATTGGTTCTACGTTTACTATTACTAAATTTGGTAGTAGCAACGTACATATTACGCGACAGAATGGGGCAGATTTTACATTACATTGTAGTGCTCCTGAGGGAAATTTAATTGCCATTAAAGATTCTGTGGTAGATTTTACGGAGCTTCCAAAAAGAACAAAAGATGGGTTTACAATTCGTATTACAGGTGAACCTAATAGTGGTGCAGATGATTATTGGATTAAACATACAAACTCCTCTGATGCAGATGTGGGATCATGGAGTGAAACTGTAGAACCGGGATTAGCAAACACAATTAATCCTACAACTATGCCTCTTAAATTAGTACGAACAGGTACTAACGCTTTTACTTTAAGTCAAATTACATGGACAGCAAGAGTGGCAGGGGATGAAACTACAGCTCCTGATCCAAGTTTTATTGGTCAAAAAATAAATGATATGTTTTTCCATAAAAACAGATTAGGGTTTTTAGCTAATGAAAATATTATATTATCTGAGTTAGGAGAACATTATAATTTTTATGCTACTACTGCTACAGATGTTTTAGACACAGATTTAATAGATTTAGCTACACCTTCTAATGAAGTAAGTATATTACATCATGCCGTACCTTTTAATGAAAACCTTTTACTGTTTAGTGATTTTGCTCAGTTTAGGTTATCTGAAGGTGCTGCCGGTGGGCTTACTCCGGCAACCGCTAGATTGGCCTTAGTTACTTCTTATGAACACGATAAAACTGTTAAGCCTATTGTCAATGGACGTAAAGTTTATTTCTCAGATGAAAATGATGGTTTTTCCGTTGTTCGTGAATTTGGGATTATTGAAGATTTACAAGAAGAAACCGCTGAAAACATAACTTCCCATGTTCCAAGTTACATAAAAGGTAGGGGTTTTAATATAATTCCTCATGATGATTTTTTGTTTATTCTTTCAGACCAAAATATTAATGAAGTAGTTGTGTATAAATTTTTATTCCAAGATGGAACTAGAAAATTAAGCTCATGGTCTAAGTGGAAGTTTAAACCAGAGGAACAAGTTATTGGTTTACAGACTATAGATTATATGGCTTATTTTGTTGTTGTAAGACCTGATGGAACTTACCTTGATAAGATGTCATTACAAGATGCAAATTTAGTTGGGCTAACAGAATCAAATACTCAGCTTTCTTTTAAACCTCATTTAGATAGACTAACATCAATCCAAGGATCATATAATGCAGGCACAGATAAAACTACTTGGACATTACCTTATCCTGATGATTTTGGTTCTACCTTTAGATTAATCTATAGTGCTCAGTGGGAAGGAAAAGCAGGTGGACAAGTACAAGGGGTTTCTCAAACTTCTCCTACTACATTAGTAGCAACAGGAGATTTTGCTTCTTATCCAGTATGGGTAGGTAAAGAATATCAGTTCTTGTATGAGTTTACTGAGCCTACTATTAAAACACAAGTTGCAGGAAGAATGAGTTCACTTTCTGGTGGAATATTAAAAATTAGAAAGTTTAATATTAACTACTTTAAAACTGGTTTTTTCAAACTGCAAATTACAGCTCCCGGTAGAGCTGCGTTTAGCCATATTTTTACTGGTAGAATTCTTGGTTCGCCATTAAATAAAGTAGGAGAAGTTCCATTTGAAACTGGTAATTTTAAAAAGTTGATACTTGCTGATGCAATACGTTTAAAAATAGAACTTATTTCTGATTCGTATTTACCTTGTGCGTTTACAGGAGCTGATTGGGAAGGAAATTATGTGGTTAGGTCTATAAGCAGGTCTAACTATAGACAAGGTAGTTTGGGGTAAACTGAGGAGAGGAGAATGTCTTTGGTAAAATTTGAAGATTATGTAAAACCCCATCATAGAAAAAGCACACTTTTAGATGTTGTAGAGTTGTTTCCACAACTTAGAGAAGCCGATAAAAGAGAAGTAGAAACTTTAGGTTTAACCTCAGAAAAAGCTTTATGCGTGGGTTATTTACAAAGTTCAGTTTGTAGGACTATTGTTAATGGACATGGTGATCCAGTTGCTATGTTTGGTGTTGTTCCGTCTGATGAACTATCTGGTATTGTATGGATGTTAGGTAGTGATTTATTAGTAGATATTAAACAAGTGTTCTTAAAACAATGTAAACAAGAAGTAATTAAATTAAATACTATATATCCACATTTATATAATATAATTGATAGTAGAAACACTTTACATATTAGATGGATTAAATGGTGTGGTTTTAAAATTATAGGAAAAACAATGGTAAATAATATTAAATTCTACGAATTTTGCAGGATAGCTCATGTGTAGTACAGAAGCAGTCATGCTCGGTGGGAAAATAGCAACAGATATTCAAAAAGAAAGACAGGGTGTTACTGCTAGTACACAAAGAGCGAACCAACAACACGCAGCCAATCGAGTACAATCTGAACATATAAGAGAATCTCTTAAACAAAAATTAGTTTCTTCTTTAAAGCAAGAAGCTCAAGAAACTGTAAAAACAGCTAAAAAAGTTGATAAAGCTTTTCGTCAAGGTAGAGCTGAGTATGCGAGTATTATTGCTCAAAACCCCCTTCAATTTGATAGTAATAATTTAGAATATTTATTAAGAGACTCTCAACGTAGAGAAGCAGAAACCAAATTTTCTATGAATAGAAATTTAGCTACGTTAAAATCACAACTATCCACTGGAAGACAAATAAATATTTACAATACAGGTGCTCAACTTGCTGCATTACCTATTCCAGATGCTTTTGGTGGTAATGTTAATTTAGCTATTTTAGGTGCTATTGGAAAACATGGTGATGAAATTAAGGGTGAATACGAGAGAATGTCTAGTGGGAAGGAGGCTTAATGGCTACTATTGATGCTTTACGGTCTTCTAGAAATATTCCTGAAGACATTACTTCTATATCTCCTGATCCAGTGATAGCAACCAATAGACCCGGAATACAGTCGATAACTGCAGCTGATCAATTAGTTAAATCGTTAGCAACATTTAGTCAAGGTGTAGGTACTCTATATGAACAAACTAAAATAAGAACTAAAGAAAAACAAAAAAAACAAGCTGCTCTGTTAGCTAGATTAGAAGAAGACCTTCCTGATGGATATTATGAGGAGGGTATAAAAGAATATGATACTGCTAGAGGAGATATGCAAGGAGCAGCTATTTCACAAATTTTACAAGTTGCGGAATCCTCACTAATTTCGCGTATTGAACGTGAAGGTGGTGATATGTCTACTAGAGTTTTAAGATATTCTTCTTTATTAGATGGTATTGTAGAGAATAAAGTAAATGAAGTAGGGGATGCTTCTATTGAATTTAAAGAAGCTATGGTTAAGGCGATTCAATCTACTAAAAATAAATTAGAAAGTAATTATGTAGGTCAAGTTAATAAACAGTTTTCAGACGAACAAAAAACAACGCTTAGGTCTTTAATTTCTAATAATATTAGAAAGAAAAAAGAGATGCGATTACTTGATACAACTGTGAATGAAAAAGGTGAGGTTGTTGCAACAAAAAAACAACCCGCTTTAATTCAATTACAAGATTATAATGAGTTTATTAGAAGGGGATTAAGAACCACTAAATTTACTCAATCAGAACTTAGAGGGATTTGGCTTGAAAGAATTCAAGAAGTTGCTTTATCAGGAGTTGATTCAGTTGGAGAGCCTATTCCTGAGGTTTTAAATCATGTTTACACTGCCGATCCATCAGGATTTAAATTAATTTATGATAGTGAATATGGAGGAGCAGCAGAAAAGGCACAGATTTCAGCTAATAAAGCTTACACTACTTTTCATACTAATAAAGAAAAAATTTCAGCAGCAAAGCTTTTGGCTTTTCAAAAGAAAAACGCTTCAATTTTATTGGCTAATATGATAAAAAGTCATCAAGATTTAAACACACCACCAAAAGATTATTTAAGTGAAATAGCTGACTTAGCGGAAAAAGACGGTCTGACATTAAAACACATGACTACTCTTAAGGCAGCTAACACTGCATTTTTAAAGGGGGGATGGACAGGAGATGGTGGTGTATCTTATAGAAAACTTATGCAAGGTGTTCAAACTAGGGCTGCATCAATCACACATGATGTTATCCAAGAACATTTAGATGCTAAGTTAATTAATCCTGATGAATATGCAGATTTAAATACAAAATTTAATTCTTTTTATAGTTCTGCCGCTAAACCTTATGCTAATTCTATGTACCAACAGAGAAAAATGTTGGGCAAATTATTGAAAGACCCTGAGTTTACTCATACTCCCGGTGATAAGGAAATGAATCTAGCACGAACTGTTCCTGCTTATAGTGAATTAACTGAAGTAATGTCGGACACAACACAAAAATTAATGGAGAGTGGTCTCAACTTTGCTTCTAGTGAATTCTTAGAATCTTGGAATAGTATTGTTTCTGAGCACGTTCAACGAATTAGTGCTAAAGAAGAATACAGACCTAAAAAACCAGATATAGTAATAGAAAAAAAGAATCAAAGAAGTGGTGGCATATTTACGGGGCTAGGAGATTGGCTTTTTGGTGATGATGAGGAGGGAGAATAGCTTTGACTAATGATAAAGAAGAAAGCAGTTATATTGAAGATAGGATAACAGCTAATGATCCTAAGACAGAACTTATCCAAAATACTAGAAAACAAGTAGATAAAGATAATGAAACAATAAATAAAGGTTTTTGGAATGATGTTGGGCAAGGTATTGGTGAGATTCCTTGGGCTGTTACTGGTGGTGTGTCCGATTTTGGAAATGAAATGTGGAAGTTTTTAGGACTGAATGATAAGGCTGAATGGATAAATGATAGATTACCACATGGAGTTAAAGAACTCTCAGATGACTTACGAGGACACCCAATAGATGACACTCCTTTTCCAGTTGTTGAAGAACAAAAAAGCACTACTGGTACATTAATAAGAGGTACAACACAGTTTCTTACTGGTTTTATACCAGTATTGGGGCAAGTAAATAAATTAAAGTGGGTGCAAAAAGGTGGTAAACTTAGACAGTCTATTACAAAAGGTACTGTTGCCGGTGCTCCTGTTGACTTTGCAGGATTTAATCCTAATGATCCTAATGCTGCTAACTGGCTTGGCTCGAAGCTTGACTCGCATCCTCAACTGCAATCCTTGGTTTTGGATTACCTTGGAACTAATGTGGATGACCCTGCCGTCTTTAACCGTTTTAAAAATGCTTTTGTTGGTGCTGCCCTTGGTATCGTGGCAGAACCGTTAGTTACTGGGGGGTTTAAAGTAACTGCAGCTACGTTTGAAAAAATGGCAGAAGCTATGAGAACGTGGAAAATCAATAGAGCTAGGGAGCGCGGTAAAAAAGATTTAGGAATTACTGAAGAAGACTTAGGAAAAGTTACTAGCAAAGATAAAGCAGACAATTTAAATGCAGAATCAGATTTACCTGATGCTTCTGAGATACCTGAGACAGAAGCACTTGAAACTCGATTAAATGAAAATTCTGTAAACACTGCTTTAAGTAGAAAGAAGAATAAACTCAGTACACCAATGGAACAAGCAGGTAAAAGTGCAGGTAAAGAGGAGAATTTTAAAGAACTAGATTTTGAGGGAGACACTCTCCATTATGGTTCTGGACAAGATGGAGCACAAACAACAAGTAAAGGAAAAACGATCCCTAGAAACCCTGATAGTGATTTCTTAGATACAGTCACAAAAGGCAAGGCTACCCATTACGATCCTAATTTTAAATCTAGTTCAGATCGTAGTGTGTTGGGTCAACAAAATTATAAAACAGTTGTATCTAATTTTGTACTAAATGTTATAGCAGGAGCTAAGAATCGAACTCAGGCTATGGTTGATATGGCTTCTTCTATGGCAGATGATGGAGTAGGATACATTTCTGTTAGAAGTGATAAAGATATAAATGCAGCTAAAAAAGATACTTGGAAAGAATTTACTGAAGGTAGCCCCGAAGATGGGTACAGAGTTCCAAATAGAGGAACAGAGAACTTTCAAAAAGGGTTTACACCGGAGGAGCTAGAAGCTTTAGCTAAAGAACATTTTGATGAAGTTACAATAATAAAAACAAAAGATGGAAAAGTTGCTACTGTTAAGGTAAGTAAACCTAAAAGACTTGATGAACGGACAAGAATTCCGAAGCCTAAGTCAGAAATGCCTAAAGTTTTTACGGACAGAGGAATTCAATCTCCATATCTTAAAGTAAGGCCAGATGATTTAGATGAGCTAACTGAAGCTCTTATCAATGAAGACTTCAGAACAACAATAGAAAAGACTGATATTAACTTTGATAATATTAAAACAACTGAAGATGTTAAAGCTGCCTTAGAGACAGTATCTAATTTTGGTGGAGCAAGTAAAGAGAGAGTAACTCAAAAAGAAACACAAGAATTAGCTGATCACGCAGGAACATCTATTAAAAATATTAATGAACTCTACCACTCAACTAAAGGTCTTGATGCCAAGATTTTAGCAGCTAGAAGAATGTTAGTTCGTTCTGCTGAACACATGGTTGAACTAGCAACTATCGCTAGAGAGTCTGGAAAAGCTTCTGATGCACTTGCAGTTAGAAAGCACGTTTTTATACATCATGGAATACAAGCAGAAGTTTCGGGAGTAAAGTCTGAGGTAGCTAGAGCATTAAACGCTATGAAAATAAGTGCTAAAGGTGCAGATGCTCGTTTAGCTCAAGTAGATGCTCTTGTAGCTTCTTTTGGTGGTAGAGATAATCTAGACAAATTTATTTCTACAATCCACCACTTATCTAAAGAAGAAAACAGTGCGTTTAAGCTTGCAGCGTTTGTTAAGCGTGGGTGGAAGGCTAGAACTATGGATGCTATGTTAGAAGCATATATTACAGGTCTTTTATGGAATCCAAAAACACAAATTGTTAATGTGATTGGTAGTGCTAGTGCTTCTATTTTAGCTGTTATGGAAAGACGTTATGCAGAACATATAAATCCTGAGACTAAACGCTTTGGTTTTCGTAGACAAAAAGCTGATGGCAGTGGAGATGGAAGGATAGTTATGGGTGAATCCCATGCTATGTTAGTCGGACTTAAAGCAGGCTATCAAGAGGCTTTTTCGTTAGCTATGAAAGCGTGGAGAACTGGTAATCCTTCTGATAGGTTTGTTAAAACAGATACCTACAATATTTATGAAAAATCCATGTCAGCTTCTAATTTAGATTTAAGAGGACAAATGGGTAGGATTGCTGATTGGTTAGGTAATAAGCTTAGATTGTCTACTAAAATGTTAATGAGCACTGATGAATTTTTTAAAGCAATTAATTATCGTATGCACCTACACTCACTTGCTCACCGTAGAGCTTCTAATTTAGAACTAAAAGGTAAGGATTATGATGATGCTGTAGATGCTATTATAAGAGACCCTGAGGTAGACCTTCATATGGAATCTCTAGATATGGCACGATATAATACCTTTACAGAAGATTTAGCTCAAGGGTCTAGAAGTCAAAAGATTCAACAATGGATTGAAACAGACTACGAACACCCCGGAGGTGTCCTTTTAAAAGGAACACTAAAAGCCTATATACCCTTCTTTAGAACACCGGTTAATCTTGTCAGGTTTTCGGCAGAACGAACCCCTGTTATGAGGTGGTTTAGTAAACGCCTTGATGATGATTTAAATTCTAAAGATTTAGCTAGAGTACAACTGGCTAAAGCTAAGATGGCTACAGGCAACATGATAGCTATTAATATGTTAGGACTAGCTGAATTAGGTCTTATTACTGGTGCTCCTCCAACTGATAGAGAACTTAATGCTAATCAACGGAGAGTAGGGTGGAAACCTTATTCTCTTGTTATTCCACATCAAATTAATCCTTATAGTGATGTTGATGTTTATGTTCCTTATAATCGTCTTGATCCTGTAGGATTATCTATGGGTTTAATGGCAGATTATTGGCAAGGTTCTGTTATGTTAAAGAATGGAATATCTAGAGCTATGGATGAAGGTTTACATGATCTAGTTATGGATGATTTGGGAAATGCTGCAGGAATGATAACTCTTGCGATAGTACGAAATCTTGAAGACAAGGCTTATATGCAAGGGATTTCGAATTTAATGGGTCTTTTGGGTCAAGACCCACAGAGAACGGCTGAAAAAGTAGCTAAAGACATGGTTAAAATAGTGCCTCCAATTTCTTTTGCATCAGCACTTTTTAGAAGTGTAACTAGAACTATTGATCCAATTCGTAGGGTTGATGATGATGCTAATTTATTTGCTGAAATTCGGAATTCAATCTATAAGAATGTTCCGGGCTTTAGTATGTCCTTAGCTCCTCATAGAGACTTAGAAGGTAATGTAGAATATTATCCCGGCAATAAAACAAATATATTAATGCGTGGTTTTAATAATATGATAAATCCTATAACCCCTTCATCTGTTACCAATAGTAACGTAGATAGAAAAGTACAAGAGTTAAAAGTTGATTTAACAGATATGAGAACTGTTAGAACTGTGGAACTGGATGGTGTTACTCTTACTTTATCTAATGACCAAATAGATTTTTTCGGTAAAACATGGGGTAATCTGAATAAACAACTTAACATGGGTAGCACTGCTTTTAATACAGCAAACAAGTTAGATAGTCAAATAAATTTAAAAAAGAGTTTATTAGCACAAAAAAATGATGCTAAAGATATGCTATTTGATAAATTTCCAGATTTAGTAAAAAAAGCTAGAGAATTAAAATTGCGACAAGATAATCAAAAAATTGAACATGAGTCTCCTTTATATGAGGTTTTTAGATAACTATGGCTAGAGCAAAAGATGTATACACAGCAGATGGTAGTACCCAATCATTTGCAGTAACCTTCCCTTTTATAAGTAGAAGTCATGTAACTACGACTGTTAACGGAGCTTCTGCTACTTTTACTTGGGTAAATGATGGGCAGATTACTATTAGTTCACCTACAGTAGTCAATACAGACAAGGTAATTATTCAGAGAGCTACAAGTGATACCGTCAGATTAGTAGATTATGTGGATGGTTCTAATCTTACTGAGTCGGATTTAGACTTAGACTCTAAACAAGCTTTCTATATGTCTCAAGAAGCTCTAGATGAACGCGACAATCATCTAGCTATGGATACTACTGGGGCTGATAGTTGGGATGCACAGTCTAAAAAGATCACAGACCTTACTACTCCTACGGCTGCTAGTGATGTTGCTAATAAATCTTATGTAGACGCACAGATTAACACAAGTACAACCAATGCTGACAACGCTGCTGCCTCGGCAACGGCTGCTGCTTCAAGTGCTAGTGATGCTAGTGCCACAGAAACTAATGTAACCAATATTACTGGTTCTATTGCTTGGAAATATACGTTTGATAGCAGTACGACTATGGGTGATCCTGCTGCTGGTAAGGTTAGATTAAACCATGCAACATTAGCGTCTGTAACTAATGTAGCGTTTGATGCACAGACGGCTGAGAGTAATGATATATCCGATTTAATTGCTAGTATTGATGATGGAACTAATAATTCACATGAAGGATTTATAACGATTAGAAAAAGTGGAGCACCCTCTACTTTTGCTGTATACGCTGTTACTGGAAGTGTTACCGATAATACTGCGTGGCTTCAAGTACCAGTAACTCATGTCGCTTCTGGTGGTAGTTTAAGTAATTCTGATACCTTATATATAGGCATGACTCGTAGTGGTAATCTTGGTGCAACTGGGGCTACAGGTGCAACCGGAGCTACCGGTGCTACCGGTTCACAAGGAATTCAAGGAATTCAAGGAATACAGGGAATACAGGGGGCTACTGGTGCTACAGGTGCTACAGGAGCGCAAGGCCCGGCAGGTGATGTAGATACAGTTCTTACTACAAGAGGAGATGTAATATATAGAAACGCTTCTACAAGTGCAAGATTGGCTGCTGGTACATCAGGCTATTTTCTCAAAACTCAAGGTTCTGGTGCTGATCCAGTGTGGGCAGAGGTTACAGGTGGTGGCCCGTCATTAGGAACTAACTCTGTAATACGCACAAACGCAAAAACGATTAGTGAAAACATAACTTTTACGGGAAATGAAAACGGCTCAAGTGTTGGCCCGATTACGGTAGCTGATGGCTATACGGTGACGGTGGCATCGGGTAGCACTTACACAATAATTTAAAAAGGATATAAGCGATGGCATCAACGATTAAAGCAACTAATATATCAACTCCTGATGGAACTGGAAATATAACAGTAGATAGGCCGTTGAGTGGATCGGGAGCTAGTCTTACTAATCTTCCAGCAGGGAATTTAACAGGCACTCTCCCTGCAATAGACGGAAGTAATCTTACTGGTGTGGGAGTATCTGGTATTACCTCATCTGCTAATGCAACGGCAATTACCATCGACAGCGATGAAAAAGTTGGAATAGGTATCACAAGTCCGGGATCATATGAAGCTAACTCAAGTCACTTAGTAGTAGGTGGCACAGGACATTCTGGCATGACAATAGTTGGGGGTACTGCCCATACTAGCCGAATGAATTTTGCCGATGGCACTAGCGGTGACACTGAATATAGGGGTTATGTTCGTTACCGTCACAACAATGATGATTTAACTTTAGGGTCTAGTGGTGCAGACCAGATGCTTATTGATGCTAACGGGCATATAACTATGCCGAATCAGTCTGCATTTTCCGCACGATGGACAACCACCGCTAATAACGTAACTGGTGATGGAACTGCGTATTCTTTAACAGGAACAAGTACATGGACGGAAATTTTTGACCAGAATGCGGATTTTGTAGATGGAACATTTACCGCACCAGTAACAGGTCGTTATCTAATTTGTTGTGAAGTAACGATGGCGGGTTTTGGTAGTGATAATACACTCAACGATCTAGATATGGTTTCCAGTAATCGCACTTACAGAATGGAATGGGGGCGGATGGATGAGATACACAGTGCAAATTCACTGATTACTAAAAGTTTTACGCAAATAATGGATATGGATTCCAGCGATACAGTGTATTTAAAATTAACTTGTGGGGCAAGTGGGGGTAAAGGTGTTGATGTTACAACTGGGTTTGGTGCTGCCACACACTTTCAAGGAGCATTGTTAGCATAATGGAATTAACTGAAAGACAATTAGCTGTACTGAATTATGTTGTAGTCAATGGTCAAGAGTGGGCTGACAACGCAAAAAAAGAATCTCACGTTCTTGAGAAAGTTGCTAAGTACGAATCGGCCTACGATGAAGCTGTTGCTAAAGGTAATTATAAAACTCGAAAGCAAGTTGATGATGCAAATGAAAAGGCAAGACAGGATGCGTATGATAACGCATCTTGGGATGTGAAACGAAAACGTGAATACCCATCAATTGCAGAATGTGTCCATGCAATATTAGATGGGAAACTGGAGGCACTTCAAGCTAAGAGAAAAATAGTTAAAACTAGGTATCCGAAGGAGAATAACTAATGCCACAAATAGATATAGACGGAGCGAACTCAAAGATTTCTGCCGATAAAATTCAGGGGCAGTCAGGAACGACAGTAACAGTTCAGTCAGGGCATAATTTAGTAGGTAGTGGCTCTGGATTGACTGCTCTGCCAGCCGCTAATCTTACTGGTACTCTCCCTGCGATAAGTGGTGCGAATCTTACAAATCTACCGATACAAGCAGAGGAAGATTATTGGTCTTTTGATATGTCAACCGCTGCTGGCACAACTGTCCACTCGATTACTGCATCATTTACTCCTAAATTAGCGTGGATGACCTATAACTTTAATGGAGTTGTTATTGGAATGATTACTGGTTGGCTGAATGTTTCTGGTGGTGCAGCAGGGAGTATGAACGCTGGAACAAGTGCAGCAGGATATTATGCCCAAGGTAATGGTATGTTTCAATGTGGTGCTACTAGTGGAAGGCAACATATAGATATGACTGCTTCTGCTTCAGGGCAATACACGATTTCAAATACACCTAATGGAAGCCCATCAGGAACAGGGTATTTTTCTTTAATCCTTTTTGGAAATTAAGTAATGGCAAAAATATACGGATACGTCCAGAACAAAAAAAGCGAGGCGGTCTTATGGCACGGCTCGATGACTCAGGAAAACGCTGAACATTTTCTTACATCCAGAGGATTGTCTGTAGAAGATCATACGATTGTATTGGATGCCACTGGTGTTGATGTTCAGGCGATGATTGATGCTTATGATAATTCCATAAAGACTTATTCACAAAAACGCAAAGCAGAATACAATCAACTCAACCAGTATGAAATGATGTTTGATGATAAGAGAGATGGTACTACCACTTGGGTGGATAAAATAAACGAGATAAAACAGAGGTATCCTAAATGATTAGGGCATTTATTATACTAGCAATCATAATGTTTACCATGTTTAAAGCATTTCAACTTTTTTAGGGAGTACAATGTGCCTGATCAACAGCAAGATATTCTAAATAAACTTAATGAAATGCACACTGATGTACTCTTGATTAGAAGTGATTTAGGAAGAACTCAAGAAGAAGTGGAAGATCATGAGCTTATCTTACGAGGTGAGTCTAAAGTTAATGGGATAGTTTCAGAAGTTAAAGCTATGAAAACAGCTCAAGTAACTTCTAATAGACTATGGCTACTAATGGTGTCAATAACTGGAACTCTTATAACTTGGTTAGGTATAACAAAATGAGAAAAACTCGTAATCAACTTGTGAAAGATTTATTAGTTGATAAAGAAAATCTACATAGACTTATCATTGTTGAATGGTTTGATCCTTATGATGATAATGAAGAAGTAACTGTAGATACTTTAGATGCTAAGAAAGCTATATATGAATCCTGTGGTTTTCTCATGGGAGTTTCAAACGATCATGCAGTTATTGGATATAATAAAGACATGATTGAAAAAGGGAAGTACAAGGGATGTGGGTACATACCATTGTCTCTTATTACTAACGCACATTTAATGGATAGGAATTGCTAATGGATATGTTCAAAGGGTTTCCTTGGATGATGGCAGGGATGGTTATGGTAGGATGGATGATTGGTTATTACATTTGTCGATAACTAATGGACTCCTTAATACATGATGCTTGGGTGTTATTTACCGCTATCGGAGGGTGGATGATTAATCGTCTGACACAGAAAATAGATCATTTAGACAAAAAAATAGATCAACTGAGGTATACTTCTATAGAAAGATTTGAGTATAAAAAGGACGTAACTCAACTACATAACAGATGCAACGAACTAGAAAAAAGGAAACAAAATGCACGAAATATTTGATATGTTTATGGGGCAACAATGGTTTCAAATAGCAGGTGAAATTGTTCTTATTTTCACTGCAATAACTGGAGCTTTGCCTGATAGGTGGGTACAAAGAGTGCCTATGTTAAGCACTGTATGGCCTATATTTAATTGGCTTGCGGGTAATGTATTTAATAATATTAATCACCCTAATGGTATGTCAGCCAAGCAAGAAGTGGAGGAAGATATTGACAGAGCTAAAGCTAAGGTTAGGAAGCGTGAGTCTCTGCCTGATGTTCTTGACGGGCTGTAGCACCGCAACTGAACTAATAGCACCTGTAGTTAACTTTGGGTTAGGACTTTATAACGCTGATACATATTACTCAAAGGAGTGTGCTTGGTATGAAGAAGTAAAATTTAGTCAAGCATCTAAAGATATACTTATGGAATACCCTGAGTTAACTACAGATTTAGCTAAGGTAGCTAGAAATAACGATATATATAAAGAGGTATGTGATGAGTAATGGAACAGTTAAAGATATGGGAGAGTTACATGGGTTATTGGCTAGAACATTGGCTGAGACAATTAAATCAGGTGAAGCTACTCCGGCACATCTCAATGTTGTTCGTCAGTTCCTCAGAGACAATAACATTGAGTGTCTTGGCACTAATAATGAAGATGTGAGAGCACTTGTAGAAGAACTCCCCTTTTCCACAGATAACTTGAGAACTAATTAATGGCTTCTAAAAAAGATAAAAAAACAGCCTCTATATTGTCAAAGTATTTTTCAGACAGTGAAAAATCAGATTTAATTAATATGTTGACGTATCACGAAGGTGGTTTTTATTCTGTTGCATACATGGATTCTAAAAATATACCCACTGCAGGGGTTGGTGTTAATTTATCAAACGTACAAAATTTAACACAAAAACAAAAAGCAGGTCAAGAAGCTATAGATGCTAAACGGTTACAGAAGATATTTATAAAAAGACTTAATAGGTCAACTTCTGATGCCATTTCTTTTGTTGGTGGTACAAAATCATTTCGTAAACTTTCAACTATTAGGAAAAGTGTTTTAGTTCAGATGGCTTTTAATATGGGGTTAACAAGATTAAACGGTTTTAAGAGGTTTAAGACATATACTAGAGCAGCTATAGCCGCTAAAGGACAGAAAGAGGAGTTAGGTCTTTGGTCAAATGCTCAGATGGAGATGATAGATTCTGATTGGCATGATGATGTGGGAATGAGAGCTTTAGACTTTGAAAAAAGTTTTTTAGCTGACAATTACTATATATCTGATAACCTTCAAACTCCTCAAACATTATTAGATTTAGCAGGTAAAAAGAACGCTATTGCAGCTAAACACGATCAAGAAGAACTTAGAAAATTGGCTACACCTCAAACAGAAGTTGATCCTGTAGAGAGAGCAAAAAAGATATTAAAAATATCTTCTGTTAAACCGATAGGATTAAGTGCTACTCAAAAGGGTAAATTTCGTGATCAATCGAAAGATGCGGATAAAATTGAACGTGCTTATGAAGAACTGTATAAACGAGGACTTAAAAAAGAAGTTTTAAATAAACGTAAACAATTAAGTGATGGACATTATAGTCGTGAGGATCATATGCAAGGCACTCTAGAACAACCAAAATTAAATGTTCCATCATTAAATAAAACTTTTAATTCTTCAGGTTTGGAGATTGAACCTCCAATTAAACGAGTTAGTCCAAACCCTAATAAAAGACGAATATTTAAAGACCCTAAAAAACCAACTGAATTTATGTCTGAGGAAGACCCTACAGATGAAAACTTTCAGAACACATTTCTTAATAAATACACTATTTAAATAATGTCACAAATAGATAATATTAAAGGTGATTTTAGAAACTTTTTATACCTTGCATGGAAACATTTAGCGTTACCTGATCCAACGCCTATACAGTATGACATAGGTGAGTACTTACAATCCGGGCCAAAGAGACTGATTATCCAAGCTTTTAGAGGCGTAGGTAAGTCTTGGATTACTTCAGCATTTGTAGTATGGAAACTTTTGGTAGACCCCCAGTTAAAATTCTTGGTGGTCTCCGCATCCAAACAGAGGGCAGATGACTTTTCTACGTTTACTAAAAGAATCATTAATGAAATGCCAATCCTCCAACATCTCAAAGCGAGAGAAGACCAACGAAATTCTAATGTGGCTTTTGATGTTGCTCCTTCTAGGGCTGCCCATGCTCCTAGTGTTAAGTCTGTTGGTATCACTGGTCAGATAGTAGGATCAAGAGCACATATTATTATTGCAGATGACGTTGAGGTATTATCCAACGCTTTAACCCAAGTAATGAGGGATAAACTAGGGGAAGTTGTAAAGGAATTTGATGCTGTAGTTATGCCAAAGGTAGGTCGTATAGTCTACTTAGGAACGCCTCAGGTAGAAGAAAGTTTATATGCAGGACTTCAAGGTAGGGGTTATGAATGTAGAATATGGCCTTCTAAAATGCCCTCTAATAAGCTAAAAGAATTTTATGGACATAGACTAGCCCCATTTATTATAGATATGGGCAAGCCAGTAGGAGAACCCACAGACCCTCTCAGGTTTGATTCTCTTGATTTAACAGAACGAGAAGCTTCCTATGGTAAATCAGGGTTTGCCTTGCAGTTTATGTTGGATACTAGTGGAGAGGATGATCAAAGGTATCCCCTTAAATTAAGTGATCTTCTTATTATTCCTCTTACTACAGATCAAGCTCCCGGTAGAGTATTGTATGGTAAAGATGAGTTAATGGATTTACCTGCAGTTGGACTATCAGGTGACTATTTTTATAAACCCTTTGAGGTATCTAATGATTATTATGATTATAGTGGGTCTGCTATGCACATTGACCCTAGTGGCAGGGGATCAGACGAAACTGGATATGTAGTCACTAAAGAATTAAACGGTAAAATCTTTGTGTTAGCTGTAGGTGGGCTTAAAGGTGGCTACGATAAACCCACTTTACATGAATTAGCTAAGATTGCGGCTGAACATAAAGTTAATGTAGTAGAGATAGAAGCAAACTTTGGTGATGGGATGTATACTGAAATATTTAAACCAATATTGTTTAAGTATCATCAGTGTCATATAGAAGAAATCAAGCATCATAAACAAAAAGAAGCTAGAATTATAGACGTATTAGAGCCTATAATGAACCAACATAGACTTATAATAGACTTAAATGAAGCCAAAAGAGACTATGAGGAGAATAAAGACGAACCTCGTAGGCAGTTGTTTTACCAAATGACTCGACTTACAAGAGATAAGGGTTCACTTCAGTATGATGATAGGATAGATACTTTATCTATGGGAGTGAATTATTGGGTAGAACAAATGGCGGCTGACGAAAATAAAGCTTATGTAGATCGTCAGGAATATCAACTTGAAGAAAACATCAGGTCTTTTATGGAGAAAACAGGAGCTATGCAAGATGAGGGTGATGTTTGGGTAAAGGTTTAAATGATATGGTTACTAATGGTAGTATACCTTAATCTTTCTGATGTACCACCTCATATTGATCATGCAGAAATTGTAGGTAGTTTTCAAAGTGAACAATCGTGTATTAAAAAACAAAAAGAATTTCTTGAACAAAGTAAAGATGTGCAAGTTCCAGATAATTTTAACTTAGGGTGTATTCCTTTTAAAAGAAAGGTTATGTGACATGGCGATTCCAGTGGCAGTACTTTTAGGACAAGCAGCGAGGTTAGGACTTGGGGCTGTAGCAAGAAAGTGGAGTAAAAAGAAACTCATTAGAGAAATAGCTAAGAAAACAAGTAAACAAAAAGATATGGCTGCTAAAACTAATACTGGACGAGGAGCTAAAAGACACTTTAAATCTAAAACTGGTAAAGGCAGTGCTAAAAGGAATGTTCCTACAGACTTATCTATTAAGGATTAGACATGAAACTTCCAGATACTAAGAATAGATATAAGTTAGAAGATCAAGTTTTAAGAAAAATGTTTAGAGAGAACAGACGGTATAATACAAGAATAATCCAAAATAAAAAGAAGGATAGCATTAATGGATGTTGTAAAAAAACAAGATACCCTCCTTCGGGGTATGATTGAAATACCAGTAACACAAGCAACAGAGTTAGTACAATGCGGTACATATAATACAGTATATCCACCAACTAATAAGGAGTCAGTAAATGACAAAGAAGATTAGGGGAGATGTTGGAAATTCGGGGTTCAATTCAACCCTCGGTAGACCTAATCCAACCCCATCCCCAAAGAATACCCGACATCTAACGGTTAAAAATAAAGGTGCTCGGTCACTTTCCACTCGTTTTCCCTATGATAGCAACAAGGGAGAAATTCGTAACCACAGTCACTAGGAGAGACAATGCCAAAACGTAAAGGTTATCCTAATCCAAAGCCTAAGGCTAAGAGAGCACCGACAGGTACTTCCCCCAAACGTGGGGGTAAACCCTCGCAAAAGCCAGTAAAACTTCGGGTTTATTAAAGTGTACTGGGGGTTATCCTATGGGTAATCCCCAACATTTTATTACAAAAATCTGAAGGGGTATATAAACGCTAGCGATCAGCGTTTTTCCCCATATGGCCTTTGTTCCTTATTAAAGAAAACTCGAAATTAACATTTATTAAAATATTTTAACACTTCAGCGTCCTTAACTTAAATATAAACCCACAATAAACACATGGTACAACACAGCCTAAGGTATACTTAGGGTTATCATTCGGTTAATTGTAGGTGGCGTGTGTCTCTTTGTTGGGGTGTTTTATTTTTTTACTATCTTTTAATAGTTGTAAGTACTTGTATTTAAAGGTGCTGCCAATCGGCACGACACGAACCAACAAACAATAAACAATTATTTACAATTATTTACATTTATTTTAATCTATATAACTCCTTATTTTACAAGAAGTTATCCCGGTTTTGTCAAAATACTTATTTTTTTTTGTTTGACAAGGATTAGTTTTTCTATATGATCACATTATGATTAATTTAACAAAGGAGAAACCATGTTAGTAGACGCAACAATAGCAGATGGAAAGCAGACGGTAATACCATCAAAAAGAGATAGCATTGTACTGATAGCGTGTGAATCTAGCGGTACACTTAGAGACAAGTGCATTAATAATGGAATTCTAGCGTACTCAGTAGACTTAGAGTGGGCGGACGGTGAGCATAAAGAAAACCACATTCAAGGAGATATATT